>Ga0194057_10000033_pt1 | contig 49566 bp, 37 predicted proteins | sample SepL4415m_MetaG_FD_155474 | JGI IMG/M metagenome (GOLD analysis project Ga0194057, IMG submission 155474) | Anoxic zone freshwater microbial communities from boreal shield lake in IISD Experimental Lakes Area, Ontario, Canada - Sep2016-L442-15m | ecosystem: Environmental > Aquatic > Freshwater... | reverse complement strand
GCCATCGGGACTGTCTCTGCGGTTTTTCCTGTCGTTGGCATCGGTGCATCGGCCGGGGGGCTGGCGGCTTTTGAGGCATTCTTCTCCGGAATGCCGGCCGATATTGATCCGGGCATGGCCTTTGTTCTGGTGCAGCACTTGGCCCCGGACTATAAGAGCATCCTCGCCAAACTGATCCGTCGCCATACTCGAATGCAGGTCTTCGAGGTCATTGACGGAATGGTGGTGCAACCCAACTGCGTCTATATCATTCCGCCCAACCGCGATATGGCCTTCCTGAACGGCACGCTGCAACTGATGGAGCCTTCCGCTCCACGCAACCAGCAGCGTCTGCCGATTGACTTCTTCTTCCGCTCTCTGGCCCAAGACCAGCGCGAGCGTGCTATCTGCATCGTGCTGTCGGGCACCGGCAGCGATGGCACCCTGGGCCTGCGGGCGATCAAGGGCGAGGGGGGGATGGCCATGGTCCAAAACCCAGCCTCCAGCGAGTACGACGGGATGCCACGCAGTGCCCTTGCCACGGGCTTGGTCGACTTCGTGCTGCCGCCGGCCGAGATGGCCGCCAAACTCATGACCTACGCCGCTCATGCCTTTGGCAATTCGCCTTCTCGGGCCGAAACCGTTACGGCGATCAAGGCCGAGAACGTGTTGAAGAAGATCGTCGTCATCCTCCGTGACCAGACAAAGCATGACTTTTCCCTGTACAAGCCAAATCACCTTAGCCGCCGTGTCGAGCGGCGCATGACCGTCCACCAGATCGAAACGATGGACGAATACGTCAGGTATCTGCAAAAGACGCCGGCGGAGGTGGAATCGCTCTTTCGCAACCTGTTGATCGGCGTGACCAATTTCTTCCGCGATCCAGAGGCTTTCAAAGTAGTCGAAGAACAGGCCATCCCAAAACTCTTTGTCGGCAAGCCCGCGAGCACTGTGATCCGCGTCTGGGTTCCGGGCTGTTCAACCGGCGAGGAGGCCTATTCCCTGGCCATTTTGATCGCCGAACGCCAGGAGGCGATGAAGCAGAGTTTCAAGGTGCAGATCTTCGCCACGGACATTGACAGTCAGGCGATTGCCACGGCCCGAGCCGGCCTTTATCCGGCCAGTATCGCCGCCGACATCTCGCGGGAACGACTGGCGCGTTATTTCGTGGTCGAGTCGGACGGCAGTGCGTACCGCATCCACCGAGGCATCCGCGATATGATCGTCTTTTCCGAGCAGAACGTGATCCAAAACCCACACTTCTCCAAGCTCGACATGATCAGTTGCCGCAACCTCTTGATCTATCTGAACGGCGAATTACAGAAGAAGCTCATTCCGATCTTCCACCACGCGCTGAATCCGGGCGGTGTACTCTTACTAGGCACCTCGGAGACGGTGGGCGAGTTCTACGATCTTTTTACCGCGACTGACCCCAAGTCAAAGCTCTATTGGCGTAAAGAAAATTTTGACAGCGCGCGGCAAGCCGTCCTCGACTGCTTTCTCCCGCCCATGACAGCGATCGAGGTTGCGCTCCCGCGGATCGGCAAGACGGCATTCCCTGGGAAACTCCCGCTCCGCGAGCTGGCCGAACGGGCGATGCTGCAACTGGTCGTTCCGGCCAGCGCGCTGATCGACGGCAAGGGCGACATCTTATATCTGCACGGCCGCACCGGGATGTACCTGGAACCGGCCCAGGGCGAGGCGGGAATCAGCAATATCCTCAAAATGGCTCGCGAAGGGCTGCGGCGCGAACTGACCATGGCCCTGCACAAGGCCAAGCGGACCCAAGAGATCGTGCGCCACTCGGGCTTACGCATCAAAACCAACAGCGATTTCACCACGGTCAACCTGACCATCAGCCCGGTGATAGGCTCTGCCGCCACGTCCGAGACACACTTATACCTGGTCGTCCTGGAGGATGCCCCGCCGCAGGGCGGCGAAGAAGCAAGCGACCCCAGTCTGACCGCCGACGCAAGCGTCGTGACACTCCAGCAGAAGTTGCGAACCAAAGAAGAATACCTCCAGGCCGCCACCGAAGAATTGGAGACTTCCAACGAAGAGCTTAAATCCTCGAATGAGGAGATGATGTCGGTCAACGAAGAATTGCAATCCACCAACGAAGCGATGGATATCTCCAAGGAGGAATTGCAGTCGATCAATGAGGAACTGACCACGGTCAACGCCGAGCTGCAAACCAAGATAGGCGACCTATCGCGGGCCAACAACGACATGAACAATCTGCTGGCCGGCACCGGCATCGGCACGATCTTTGTCGATTATCAACTGCGAATCCTGCGATTTACCCCCCCTGTCGCCAAGATCCTCAACCTAATCCCGAGCGACATGGGGCGGTCTATTGCCCACCTCACTTCCAATCTGATCGGCTACGACCGCCTGGTGGCGGACGTGCAGGGCGTGCTGGACACGCTGATTCCTAAAGAAGTGAACGTGCAGACTACGAATGGCAAGTGGTTTGCGATGCGCATCCAGCCTTACCGCACGCTCGAAAACGTGACCGAGGGCGTGGTGATGACCTTTACGGACATCACGGAGATGGTGCAGACGGCGGAGGCACTGCACAAAGCCAATGAGTTGGCCCGTCTGGCGGTGGTCGTGCGCGATGCGCACGATGCCATCACCGTACAAGACTTGGAAGGCCGCATCATTGCCTGGAACCCAGGCGCGGTGCGGATGTATGGCTGGAGTGAGGCCGAGGCGTTGGCGATGAACGTCCGCGACCGTATCCCCAAGGAACTGCGAGAGGGAGCATTGGCCACTCTAGCCCAGCTTAGCCGAGCTGAAATCCTGGAGCCGTATCCTACCCAACGGCTCACCAAAGCAGGCAAGGTCGTCTCCGTCTCGATGATCTCCACGGCCTTGCTGGATAATGCCGGGAAGATGTATGCCATTGCAACCACGGAACGAGCTTAGGTAGAAAGACGAAACGCAGGGTGGGAGGTAAGAAATAGACCACGAAACACACGAAAAAGGAAAAGGAAAAGAAAAGTGGTGACCGTAGGGTGGGGAGAGTGAAACGAGCCCCCATACGAACGAAATTAAGGAATTCACTCGTTTGGGTCTGTGGGAGCCTCAGGCGGGAAACCGCCCGGGACCACTTCGTTGTGACACACATCTTTTGGACCCCATCCGGCTTGCCCGGATGGTGAATGAGGTTGAATGGCTAAAATGGAGTACAAAGACCAACACGACCCCATCCACCTTGGTGGATGGTGAAGGAGGTTGCTTGGCTAGATTGCGAACATGGATTAGCTGGATAACCTTCTTCACCATCCAGCAAGCTGGATGGGGTCTGGGTTAGATTGCTTTCGTTGTTAGCTGACCAACCTTCTTCACCATCCAGCAAGCTGGATGGGGTCGCTCAAGGACTCGTGTAGAACAACAAGGGCCACCCGGTCCCAGCTTGGTAGGGGCTGGGCTTGCGCTTTGTACTTTATCCTCTTGTTCCGGAGTTTTCGCGCCAGCAAATCCACAACCTGCAATATCTCCGGTCGGTCCGCCAGTTGGCGGTGAATCGCACCGATCGCTGACGAACCTGAATAGTTTGGTCTTGACATGTTTATTCGCATTATCTAATATACGATCATGCTCATGCGGATATTTGTTCGATGAGGACCGCGTTTGTACGTATTAAGGTGGGTAAGCGATGATACTGAGTGAGGATTCCCTCGTGCGAGACCATCTTCGTCGTTTCAAGGCCGAGGTGTTTCAGGCCCTGGCGCATCCAACGCGGATCGCCATCGTCGAATTGTTGCGCGATGAAGCGTCCGTGTCGGTCAGTCGAATCTACGAACAGCTTGGGCTTGAGCAGGCGAACGTCTCGCAGCATTTGGCCGTGCTTCGATCGAAGCAAATCGTGGTGGGCCGGAAAGATGGCAACCAAGTCTTCTATTCCCTGCGTGATCCGATCCTGGGAAAGATTCTTGACCTGATGCAAAAGTACTTCCATTCGCACGCCAATGAAATTCTCAAACTACTCAACGAAATCACGACCGAGACCGCTCCCTAGAAAACGGAAAATTGATGCAACTTACAGTTCGGGATATTACCCTGTTTTTTGACGTATCGGAATCGACCGTGGTGCGATGGATTCGGCAACGCGGTCTTCCGGCGCAGTACGTGAATGGTCAGCACCGCCTGCATCGGGCTGAAGTGTTGGAATGGGCAACCGCGAATAAGGTCAAGTTTTCCATGGAATTGCTGGACGATCATGTGGATTCGGAAGAGTCGCCGACGAACCTAGCCGAAGCCCTGGAAGCCGGCGGCATCTTCTATAATCTTCAAGATACCAGCATGGAGCAGGCACTGCGTGCCATGGTTCAGGTATTGCCGCTTCCGGAAGGTGTCGATCGCGAGCTTATCTGGCGACTGTTTTTGGTCCGCGAAGCGGCGGCGACCACGGCGATCGGCAACGGCATCGCCCTGCCGCACGTTCGCAATCCGATTGTGCTGAATGTTGATCGTCCAATGCTGACGCTCTGCTTCCTGGAAAATCCGGTCGATTTCAAAGCCTTGGATGGCCAACCCGTGCAGGTTCTGTTCTCGATGATCTGTCCCACCACACGGAGCCATTTGCAGATTCTTTCACGACTTTCTTACGCATTACAGGATGCAACCTTCAAGGAAGTACTGATGCGTCACGGGCATCGCGAGGAAATTTTGCGGGAAGCACGACGCATTGAGGCGTCCCTCGCCTCACCGGCCGCAGATGCAGGAAAGGTAACTCGGTAGCATGAACGCGGTGCTGTTGGCAATGGTTCTGCAGGTGGCGGGCGGGATTGTTGCGTTATTATTTTCTCGATCCCCGCGTTTGGCCACTCTGTTCGGAGCGGGGGCGGCCGTTTTCGGGTCTCTCTTGGGCCTGGTGCCGGCATTGCGCGTCCTGCTCGGAGGGGCCTCGGAAGGTTTGCGACTACCCTGGGACGTCGCGCACGGGGCATTCCGCGTCGAAATCGATCCCTTGAGCGCATTCTTTCTGTTGCCCGTGTTGGGTCTCTCGGCACTGGCGGCCGTCTATGGAGGCGACTACCTGCTTGTTCATCGTAAAGAAAAGTCGCTGGGGAGTCCCTGGTTCTTCTTCAATCTGTTCGTTGTCGGCATGGTGATGGTCCTCATCGCCCGGACGGTTCTGCTGTTTCTGGTGGCCTGGGAGGTGATGTCGATTGCCGCCTGCTGCCTGGTGATCTTTGAGCACGAAAAAGCCGAAGTACGGCAAGCCGGTTGGATCTATTTGGTTGCGACGCATCTGGGCGTGATCTTCTTGTTCATCACGTTCATGCTGCTTGGCCGTCACGCAGGAGGGTTGGAGTTCCGCGATTTCCAGGCCATGTCGACTCTGGGGCCCGGCTTGGCCGGCTTGGTGTTCGTGATGGCATTGATTGGATTCGGGGCAAAGGCCGGCTTCGTTCCCTTCCATGTGTGGCTCCCGGAAGCACACCCCGCCGCGCCCTCGCACGTATCCGCTTTGATGTCAGGCGTCATGATCAAGATGGGCCTGTACGGGATACTCCGCATTTTGACCTTCCTCGGACCGCCTGCACTTTGGTGGGGGCCGACTTTAGCCGGCCTCGGTCTGCTTACGGGGCTTGTCGGCATCTCGCTGGCTCTTCATCAACGTGATATTAAACGCGTGCTGGCCTATTCCAGCATTGAAAACATGGGCTTGATCGCCTTGGCCCTGGGCATCGGTCTGTGGGGATTGGCGAATCACCTCCCCACCGTGGCACTGCTCGGCATGACCGGAGCACTGTTGCATATATGGAACCACGCCCTCATGAAAGGGCTGATGTTTCTTGCTGCGGGGAGCATCTTGCATGCAACGGGCAGCAAGGACATGGAGCGGCTCGGCGGATTGATGAAGCGAATGCCCTGGACGGGCACAGTCATGGTGTTTGGGGCCGTGGCCATCGCCAGCCTGCCGCCCCTAAATGGCTTCGTTAGTAAATGGCTGATGTACCTGAGCCTCATGCAGGACGGGATCACCACGGTGGGCAGTCACGGTTTGACGGCGATTCTGGCCGCCGGTCTTTTGGTACTGATTGGCGGTCTGGCGGCGATCGCTTTTGTTCGGCTGATCGGCATCGTGCTGCTGGGCGAGCCACGGAGCGAGCCGGCTCGCCATGCGCACGAGTCATCGCCCTGGATGCTCGGACCGATGGTGATCCTGCTTGCCCTCTGCGTGACGATGGCGGTTATTCCGCAAACGGTGGTTGGCCTGATGTCGGGCGTTCTCGATCAGATCCTCGCCCAAAAACCTGGGGATATGCCGCTCGCGTCTGCCGCGTCCGAGGTGCCGCTAGCCCTATTGGGCATCGTCAACGCCTCTACGCTGGCTGCGGTCGGAGTGATGGCAGGACTATTGCTTTTCCTGACGCGCAGAGCGGCCATCGCGGAATCTCCGACCTGGGGCTGCGGTTACCTTCAGCCGACCGAGCGCATGCAATACACGGGCAGATCTTTTGCAGAAATTTTGGCCGAACACATCCTGCCCAGATTCCTTCGCCCGCGCACATTGCGGCGTCTGCCCCAGGAGTTATTCCCAGCCGAGGGTGAGTTCACGTCCGAGGTCTTCGACCCGGTTTGTGAAAGGGTTTATCGCCCTCTGTTCGCCCGATCGGCCGATCGGTTCGCACGCCTGCGCGTGCTGCAACAGGGGAAGATCCACGTTTACCTTCTTTACATTATGCTCGCGGTTGTTCTGGCCCTGGCCTGGGTCTCTCTACGGACGGGATGGACAACGCCATGAGCGAATTGTTAATTCTCGCGGGGCTTGTACTCGCTGCGATAAGCGGCCTTCCCGGACTTTTTTCAAGGATGTTCGGACAGGGCCTCGCGACCCTGCTGATGGTGGCGGGGGCGTGCCTGGGATTGGCGGGAGTTGTCGTGTTCTGGGTGTCGAATGCCCACCAGCCGATCGTGTTCCCCTGGGCCATTGCCGGCGGTCAGTTCGATGTGGCGATCGATGGTCTGTCCGCCTTGTTCTTGATGCCGATCTTCCTGATTTCCATGCTCGGCAGTATCTACGGCCTAGGCTATTGGAAGCAGACGGAGCACGCGGAGAACGGATGTAAGCTGCGGTTGTTCTATGGCCTGTTGACCGCCGGCATGACACTTTTGGTCATCGCCCGAAATAGCATCTTGTTTCTGTTCGGCTGGGAGGTCATGGCACTATCGGCGTTCTTTCTGGTCATCACGGAGGACGACCGCCAGGAAGTCCGCCAAACAGGCTGGATCTATTTTGTCGCAACGCACGTTGCCACGCTCTCCTTGTTCGCGCTTTTTGCCCTGCTACGCGCGGCGAGCGGTTCATTCACCTTCGTCGCGTTGAACACGGATAGCTTAACGCCTGGCATGGCCACCGCAATCTTTGTCCTTGCGGTGGTGGCATTCGGATTCAAGGCGGGCATGATGCCTCTGCACATCTGGCTGCCCAGCGCACATGCGATTACACCCAGCCATGTCTCGGCCATCATGTCGGGCGTGATCATCAAGATGGGAATCTATGGTCTGGTGCGGATCACTTCGCTGGTTCCGCATCCTCCGCTGGAGTGGGGATGCATTGTGCTCGGTCTGGGCGCTGTTTCCGGTGTGCTCGGCGTCGTATTTGCCATCGGCCAGCACGACCTCAAACGGCTGCTTGCGTACCACAGCATCGAGAACATCGGCATCATCCTAATAGGCGTCGGCCTGGCCCTGATCGGAAGATCGTTCGGGCGTGTCGAGTGGGTTCTTCTGGGATTGAGCGGGGCGTTGCTGCATGTCTGGAATCACGCCCTGTTCAAGTCTTTGCTGTTTTTGAGTGCCGGATCCGTGGTTCATGCCACCGGCACGCGCGAGATCGACCAACTCGGCGGATTGGCCAAGCGAATGCCACGGACGGCACTTTGTTTTTTGTTGGGCGCCGCGGCTATTTGTGGATTGCCCCCGCTCAACGGATTCGTCAGCGAGTTTCTAATCTACCTCGGCTTGTTCAGCACCCTTGGAATCGACCACGGAGCGTCGTGCGTCGCCGTGGCCTTCGTGGCTCCGGCCCTGGCTTTGATCGGTGCCTTGGCAGTGGCATGTTTCGTTAAAGTCCTCGGGGCAGTCTTTCTGGGAACCGCCCGATCCGAGTGCGCCCAACGTCCTCACGAGGCGGGCCTGACCATGATCGGACCGATGGGAGTGCTCGCCGGTTGTTGCGTCTTCATCGGTGTGGCACCGGCATGTCTTCTCCCAATCCTCGAAAAAGCTGTTTTCGCCTGGGCACCGGAACTGGCGGACGCTGGGCCGCGGATGGCTACCTTGGCTCCGCTAGGCTGGATCAGCGCGATGGCCCTGCTGCTTATCGCTGCGCTGCTGGTGACAGGCATTGCGTTGTGGCTTCGTCTACGGACCCGTATCGTGGAAAGCCAGCCTACCTGGGGTTGCGGCTACATTGCACCAACACCCGCGATGCAGTACACTTCGTCCTCCTTTGCCCAGATGCTTGTCTCGCTGTTCCGTTGGGTGCTGCGTCCGCGCGTTCACCCCCCCGAGCCGCTGGCGATATTTCCCGGCAAAGCCAGCTTCCGGAGCCATGTGTTGGACCCCGTTCTGGACGAGGCCGTGCTGCCGGCGTTTCGCATTGCTGCCCGGCTGCTGTCCGGTTTCCGCGTGTTCCAGCAGGGTAATATCCAGACCTATTTGTTGTACATATTTTTGGCATTGATCGGACTTTTGTTCTGGCGTTAGAAGAAAAAGTATACAACCGTTGGTTGTTAAAGGGACGTGATGGAAACGACAATTCATAACATAATTCATATCCTCCTGATGCTCAGCTTTCCGCCTTTGCTGTTGGGCGTGATCGCCAAGACCAAGGCCCTCTTTGCCGGCCGAGTTGGACCGCCTGTACTACAACCCTATTACGATCTCATCCGGCTCTTCCAGAAAGGCTCGGTCTTCAGCCCGACGACGACCTGGATCTTCAAGGCGGGGCCGGTGGTCGGCCTGGTGACGACGGCCATCGCGCTTCTGCTGATCCCGTTGGCGAGTACCCGGCTGGACACCGCCACGGGAACCCTTCAAGCATTCTCGCCAATTTCCTTCACGGGTGATTTGATCCTACTGGTCTACTTGCTCGGGCTGGGTCGATTCTTCACGGCCTTGGCAGCCCTCGATACGGGATCCTCGTTCGAGGGGATGGGGGCCGCTCGCGAAGTGACGTTTGCCTGCTTGGCGGAACCTGCGCTCTTGCTGGGGCTTTTAGTTCTTGCAAAACTGTCTCAATCGCTCCATTTGGACGCGATGCTGGGGAGCTCGATCTCGGCGCACTGGGTGACGGCCGGCGCTTCACTGGCCTTGGTGCTGTTGAGTTGGTTCATCGTGCTGCTTGTGGAGAACTGCCGTATCCCGTTCGACGACCCCAACACGCACTTGGAATTGACCATGATCCACGAAGTCATGGTCCTCGACCATAGCGGCCCGGCCTTCGGAATGATCCTCTACGGGGCGGCACTCAAGCTATTTCTCTTCGGTGCGCTCATTGTTCGTCTGGTCCTGCCGCTGGCGAACGGTTCACCGTGGCTTAACTGGCCTCTCTTTCTCGTGGGAATGTTGGCGGTTGCCGTCGTCATCGGCGTCGTGGAATCGACCATGGCGCGCTTGCGTCTGACGCACATTCCCGTCCTACTCGTTTCCGCCTGTTTGATGTCGGCCTTTGGCGTCATCCTCTTGGTAAGGTAAATAATGTTTGAATTCCTCCTAAATCCCGCGCTGATCGTCCTCTTGGTAAGGTAAATAATGTTTGAATTTCTCCTGAATCCCGCGCTGATCGTCGTCATGACGCTGAACTTCGTGGCGTTGGCGATGAGCCGTATTCGCGGGGTCATTAACGTCGTCGCCCTACAGGGGCTTCTGCTGGGTATTTTTCCGCTGGTCTTAAACCCGGAGATCCGATTTCGCAACATCCTGCTCGTGATTGCGACCGTCGCCTTGAAAGGTTTCGTGATTCCTGGGTTTCTCGTTCATGCCATGCGCGAGGCGAACATCCAGCATGAGATCAAGCCCGTGGTGAACTTCATGAGTTCTCTCTTGCTGGGGGCCATTGGCACGGGCCTGGCGATGGTATTTGCTTATACGCTTCCGCTGGCCAAGGAGCACGCCGAGTTGCTGATTGTGCCGGCCTCCCTGGCAACGGTCTGGACGGGTTTCCTCATGCTCACGACCCGCAAGAAGGCAATCATGCTGGTCCTGGGTTATCTGATCCTGGAGAATGGGATTTTCCTGTTCGGGCTGCTGCTCTTGGAAGCCATGCCGTTTCTCGTCGAGGCCGGCGTGTTGCTCGACCTGTTCACGGGCGTATTCGTGATGGGGATTATTATCCACCAGATCAACCGCGAGTTTGCCTCGACCAGCACGGAGCACCTTTCGGAACTCAAGGAATAATCAATGGCCTACTTGCTCATAGTCTTTGCCTTAATCATGGCGGCGCTGACGTTCGCCATGCCCTCCGATCGTTGGCGGCCCTGGTTGCTGCCCCTGGGGGCGGCGGGACACCTTGGCCTGGTCGTCTGGGCGATCGTCCAGTCGGGCCGTGGCGTGGAAATATCTGGGTTGGATAATTGGCTGCTGCTCGATGCCCTGAGCAAGGTGGTGATGGGGTTCGTCGCCGTCCTGTTTTTCCTCTGCGCGCTCTACGCGCCGGGTTATCTGGCCCTCCGCGGCGACCGCCCCAACCGCGTCTTCTGCGCAAACCTCTTCGTCGTGCTGGCAATGATGACCCTCGTGACCTTGTCACATCACCTTGGCCTGATGTGGGTGGCGATGGAAGCCACCACGCTGGCGAGTGCGCCTTTGCTTTATTTCAATCACAACGCCCGTTCGCTCGAAGCGACCTGGAAGTACCTGCTGATCGGTTCCGTGGGGATCGCCCTGGCCCTTTTAGGCTCGTTCTTCCTTGCGTACTCCTCGCTCAAGGTGGGGCTGGAATCCACGCTGCTCTTTGACCAGCTTATTCACGACGCCCCGCAATTGTCTCCACCCTGGCTCCACGCGGCATTTGTACTGCTGCTGATTGGGTATGGCACCAAGATGGGGCTGGCCCCCATGCACAGTTGGAAGCCCGACGCCTACGGCGAAGCGGCGGGACTGGTCGGGACGCTCCTTGCCGGCGGCATCACAAGCTGTGCCTTTTTGGCAGTCCTGCGGATCTACCATATCTGTCGCGCCGGAGCCGAAGCGGAGTTCGCCCAGCAAATCATGGTCTTCATGGGCCTGCTGTCGATGGCCGTCGCGGCGGTCTTCATGGTCCGCCAGCGAGATTTCAAACGCATGTTGGCCTACTCGAGCGTGGAGCACATGGGAATCCTCGTCCTGGGAATCGGCATCGGCGGTCTGGGCGTCTACGGTGCCCTACTCCACTTGATCAACAATGGTTTGACAAAGGGCGTGCTGTTTCTCTCCGCGGGCAACATCCATCGCGCCTACGGAAGCAAACTAACGGACGATGTGCGGGGAGCCATCCGTCGTGTGCCGCTCTCCGGATCGCTCTTCTTCGCCGGATTTCTGGCCATCACCGGCTCACCGCCCTTTGGCCCGTTCGTGAGTGAATTTACCATCGTCAATGCAGCCGTGGGGAGCGGACAGTTCCTTGCCGGCTGCCTGTTTCTGGTCCTTTTGGGCATTGTGTTTGTCGGCATGGGAGCGACCGTCCTGACGGTGGTCCTGGGAAATCCAACGGAGAAGACGCCGCCCAACGCCTTCCGTGACAATATCAGTACTTGTGGGCCGATCGTACTCTTCATGGCCCTCGTGCTGCTCATGGGCCTCTATGTTCCGCCCAGCGTGGATTCACTCCTACGCGAGGCGGCCGCGTTTCTGGAGGTGAAACCATGAACGGCAACAAGAGCTTCGCAAAACTTCGTAACGGCCAATCGATTCCGTGCTCGCAAGTTCCGGAAATGTCCTTTGCCGATTTCCGGCAGAGGATCGTGGACGCGGTCGCCTCCGGGCGCAGGGTTTCTGCTCTGTTTGGTGACGCACCGTCGGTAACCGGCGGCGTGGTTTTGTACGTGGTACTCGCCGACAAGGCCCATTCACTCCTGCACGTTGGTAAGACCCGACTGGAATCCGATCGCTTTGCCGCGCTCACGCCCGACTGTCCCCAGGTCCATCTCTTCGAGCGTGAGATTGCCGAGCAGTTCGGAGTGCGTCCGGAGGGACATCCCTGGTTCAAGCCGGTGCGATTTCATGCTTCGTATCGGCCCGAGCATGACGCATGGGGCCGCCAGCCCGGCGAAAAGCCCGTCTGCGGCGTCACTGATTTCTATCGCATCCAAGGCGAGGAAATCCACGAAGTCGCGGTCGGTCCGGTACATGCCGGAGTGATTGAGCCGGGCCATTTCCGCTTCCAGTGCCACGGAGAAGAGGTCTTCCACCTGGAAATCTCGCTGGGCTATCAGCATCGGGGTGTGGAACGAACCCTTTGCGGCGGGCCGACAAATCGCACGATCCATACGATGGAGACCATGGCGGGCGATACGTCGGTGGGCCATGCAGCGGCCTATTGTCAGACCGTCGAGACCCTGGCCAACTGCCGGATCCCCATGCGAGCCGAGGTGCTGCGCGGAGTCGCCCTGGAACTCGAACGGCTTGCCAACCACACCGGTGACCTGGGGGCACTGGCCGGCGACATCGGTTTCCTGCCCACGGCATCCTACTGCGGCCGACTCCGAGGTGATTTGCTCAACCTGACCGCATTGTTGTGTGGGAACCGTTTCGGTCGAAGTGCAATCCGAGCCGGCGGCGTGGGATTTGACGTCGAACCGGAGCGCATCGAACAATGCAGGGCGCGTCTGGACGCTGCCTTCCGCGATATCACCGGGGCCGTCGAACTGCTTTGGAACTCCTCGTCGGTTCAGGCCCGCTTGGAAGGCACCGGCGCAATCTCGCGAGAAACGTGCATTGCCTTGGGACTGGTCGGTCCTGTAGCCCGTGCCTGTGACCTGGAGCAGGATGTGCGTCAGGATTTTCCTGCCGACATCTACCGATTTGCCCAGGTGCCCGTATCAACCTGGGTCTCCGGCGACGTGTTCGCTCGGGCTTACGTACGATGGCTGGAAATTCAACGGTCCGTGGCATTCCTCCGCGAGCGATTGCAGGTTCTGCCGGATGGACCCGTTCGGGCCGAGGTCGGCAATCTGAAGCCGGAGCATTTTGCCGTAACGCTTGTCGAAGGCTGGCGTGGGGAGATCTGCCATGTTGCGCTGACCGATGCACGGGGACGGTTCTCACGCTACAAGATCGTTGATCCCTCGTTCCACAACTGGATCGGCCTGGCAATGGCCTTGCGGGGCCAGCAGATATCTGACTTTCCGCTCTGCAACAAAAGCTTCAACCTTTCCTATTGCGGTCACGACCTGTGAGGTAATTTTGTGCTAAGTATCCTAATTGAGCGAATCCACCAAGGGCATCTCCTCGACTTCATGCGCCATATTGCCTCGTTCGGCCGTACGTTGAACCTTGTTTAGCATCGTTGAAAACACATGCCACCTTGCAAAACCGATTCTCAATCTCGATAATCATCGCTCGGGCTCCCGTGGTAGGACACTGAAACATTGTTTGAATTCTTCAATGTTTTACCCTGGAACCCGCCTTTGTGTCTTCAGCATCACAAAAACAAGACATTATTACTATAGGCAAGCTGCGTAGAGTGCGAGATCGCGCTGCGGCGGTTGCAACCAAATCTAATTTTCTATCAGTTAGGAGTGCAGACATGTCATTCTTGCAGTCGCTCAAGCTGTCGGGGCTGTTGTCGTTTCCGCCGGAGTCGGAGCCGATTCAGCTCACACCACTCAATGTTCTCATTGGCCCGAACGCCTCGGGAAAATCCAACCTCATCGAAGGTCTGGAGTTGCTCCGCGCCACTCCGACGGCGTTTGCAGCCGCCATCCGCGATGGTGGCGGCGTACAAGAGTGGCTGTGGAAAGGACCAGGTTCCAGCGGCAGTGCCAGCATCGAAGCACTGATCAATGGTGTGCATCCCATCCCCAACCTTCGCTATCGCCTCGACTTCACCGCATCCGGCCAGCGAACTGAGGTTACAGATGAGGCCATTGAGGAGGTTGCCAGACGTTTTCCCTCCGAACGGGACGTTTTCTTCTACTACCGTTTTCAGAGCGGTCGCCCGGTCCTCAATGTCCGCGAAGTCACTGAAGGTCGATCGGGAGAGAACCGGATCGAGCGACACCTGGAGCGACAGAGTTTGGTGCCCGATGAGTCTGTGCTCTCGCAGCGAAAGGATCCCGATCTCTACCCGGAACTAACTTGGGTGGGGCAGCAATTCGCTCGCATCCAAACTTTCCGTGAATGGAGTTTCGGTCGCTATGTGGCACTGCGGCAGCCGCAGCCCGCCGATCTGCCAACGGACGTGCTCCTGCCCGACTCCCGGAACCTGGGCTTGATTCTCAACGAGTTGGAGCACAGCGGTGCCAGGGACGAATTCAATCGCCTCTTGTCGCAGTTCTTGCCGCGATACGAGCGGTTCAGCACTCGTATTCAGGGCGGTACGGTTCAATTCTATCTCCATGAAGCTGGCTTGCTGACGCCCGTTTCCGCAACACGGCTTTCGGACGGAACAATTCGCTTCTTGGCGATACTCGCGCTGCTCCTTGCGCCTGTGCCGCCACCCTTGCTTTGCCTGGAGGAACCCGAACTCGGGCTGCATCCCGACGGCGTCACCCTCCTGGCCGATCTGTTGGTCCAGGCTTCCTCGCGGACCCAATTGATTGTTACCACCCACGCCGATGGATTGGTGTCAGCACTGACCGACAACGCCAACTCGGTGCTAGTCTGCGAGAATCGTGGTGGGACGGTTCTGCGCCGTGTCGATCCCGACCAGCTTAAGCCCTGGCTCGACAAGTATCGCCTTGGTGAGATTTGGCGGATTGGCGAGTTGGGAGGTAATCCATGAACCAGATTTCGATTTATGTCGAAGGTGGGGGAGACACCGCGCAGCAGAAGGTTGAGCTGCGAAATGGCCTTGATGCGCTTTTGAACGCTCAAAAACAAGCTGCACGAGGCAAACACCTTGGCTGGAAACTGGTGCCATCCGGTGGCCGAGGCCAGGCTTACCAGGCATTCCGTAATGAGATTGATAACGCGGATGATGACTCGCTTATCATCCTGCTCGTCGATGCGGAAGAAGCAGTTGCCGCCGAGACAGGCAATGATGCTGCCGATGCTGCCGCACGAGTGCAACACCTGATCGGACGTGACGGCTGGGTTCTCAATGCCGTCGAGTCGAGTCGCGTCCATCTTATGGTGCAATGCATGGAAGCCTGGATTGTGGCTGATCCCGAGGCACTTGCCAACTACTATGGCCGGGACTTTCATGCGAACCAGTTGCCGGTTCGCGCCAATCTCGAAGACGAACCAAAACTTTCCGTATACGACAAGCTGTCGGGCGCCACCCGCGATACCAGCAAAGGCAAGTACGCCAAGATCAAGCACGCCAGCAAGCTGCTCGCATTGATCGCGCCGGCAAAGGTGTCCGGGCGATGCCCACGATTCAAAACCTTTACTGCTTGGCTCACCCGACAAATTGAGGCCGCCTGATATGGCTACATTGGACCGCAATCCCCGCCGAGGTCGGGAACGCACGATCAAGCAAGCTCGGCGCGTGGCCGAAACTGGGGCCGGAAAAGCGTTCGACCGGCTAGCGTTGGTGATGCCACAGGCTAGCGCCTGCGACCTGGAGCAGGATGTGCGTCAGGATTTTCCTACCGACATCTACCGATTTGCCCAGGTGCCCGTATCAACCTGGCGATGGCCTTGCGGGGCCAGCAGATATCCGACTTTCCGCTCTGCAACAAAAGCTTCAACCTTTCCTATTGCGGTCACGACCTGTGAGGTAATTTTGTGCTAAGTATCCTAATTGAGCGAATCCGCCAAGGGCATCGGACGATCCAGTTCCCGCAGGAACCGCCGGTCCTGCCCGATCGGTTTCGCGGCTTGCCGACCTTGCCGTTGACCGAATGTGCTGAAGGATGCAAATCCTGCGTCGATGCCTGTCCCAGCGGGGCACTCAATCGGGTCGTCGCAGCCAACGACAAGGCACGGCTGGAGATCGACATGGGGCGATGCCTCTTCTGCACCGATTGCCAGGATGCCTGTCCGCAGGGCCAAATCCGGCACACGACGGAATACCGCCTGGCAGCAAGAACCCGCGAGGCCCTGGTCCTTCGCGGCCAGCAGTATGAGCCGGGTGGCCCGCTGGCCCCCGATCTGCGGAAGCTGCTGGGCCGGTCGCTAAAACTCCGGCAGGTCAGCGCAGGTGGGTGCAATGCGTGCGAAGCGGATATCAATGTGCTCGGCACGGTCGGGTGGGATCTTGGGCGGTTCGGCATTCAGTTCGTCGCCTCGCCGCGGCATGCCGACGGCCTATTGATCACAGGCCCGGTGACCGAGAACATGCGGCTGGCCCTGCAAAAGACCTACGATGCCGTGCCGCCGCCGAAGATTGTAATTGCGGTCGGGGCCTGTGCAATCTCCGGCGGACCGTTTGCCGGCAATCCCGAGGTCCATGACGGGGCCGAGAACTTCCTGCCGGTTGACCTGTTCATCCCAGGCTGCCCTCCGCATCCACTTACGATTCTCGACGGTTTGCTGCGACTGCTGAGGGTAAATCGACCTTTATTTCAGGAATCGGCATGGCTCGGATATAGAGTACCAGTAGCCCGATGACCATCAGGATCGGAACCAACGAGATCGCCAGCCAATACCGCCGATACTGATATTCCTCCAAGGCGTGGTCAGCCTTGCCCTGAACCTCTTTCACCACCTTCTCACCCTCGGCAAGAGCCGTCTGGACCACGTCGACTCGGAAGCTATGTACTTGAGTTCGGGCGTTGGTACGCGCCTCGAATGCCTTCTGGAGATTGAACTTAGGCTCGCTGACCTCCATCCCCTTTTCTTCGGCCTCGGTGAGCGTTTCGCTGGCCTTCTGGATCCCGCTGTTGAGGTGATCGAGATCGGCGTGGATCGTCTCGGCAGCTTTCGCGCCGGCGAGCGTTGCCCCGTGCTTCATTTTTCCTTCCTCGTGGCAGCGGGCGCAAAATGCGCCATTTTGCATGCCCAGGAGATGGTCCGAGGGCTTCCGAATCTCATGATTGCTGTGGCAGGTGGCACAACCAGGGAGGCCTTCCTTTTCAAACTTATGCCGCATCTTGGTTTCCGCGAATAACTTGCCGATCTTGCCGTGGCAACTGCCGCAGGCGTTGGCGACCGAGTCCATTTGTGGCGGCGCGGCACCGTGATTGCCATGACAGTTGTTGCAAGTCGGCGCACTCAAGTCACCCTTCTTCAGCAGTGCCTCGCCGTGGACGCTTTTGCTCCATTTGGCATACTGGTCAATGGGAAGCGGCTGACCCTTATATAAACGCCCAGCCATAAGCTTCTGATCGGAATGGCACTTGGAACAGGTCTGAGCCACTTTGGTGTGGAAGACCGGTGAAGCGGGTTCATTCACTGGACGAATGCCGTGCGGCTTCAGATCGATGGCATTGCCGTGTGGCTGATCGTGGCAGGAAATACAAGTCGCCACTTGCAGATCGCCTTTCTTCAATTTCTTGCCATGACCGCTGGTCCGGTACTCGTCAAGCTGATCTGTACGAGGCGATGGATTGAAACGCCGCATGTACTCGATGTTGGAGTGGCAACGGCCGCAGAAGTCGGGAATCTCGGCCGGCGACTTGATCGCGCGGAAGTCGTCGTTGGCCTGGTGGGCCTTGATCTCCTGGACGGAGGGATCACCACCGTGACAGTCCTGGCATCGCACCCCCTTCTGCCAATGCACGTCGTTCTTCAACGACTCCAGGGGAATATGAAATTTCTGATCCTTCGGATCTCCCGTATCAAGCTGCGTGTGGCACTGGATACAATAATTGTCAGAGTCGGGAATCGACTTGATCTCGATCACGGGCATCTTAGACTCAACCGGCTTGCTGGGCGGCGATTTTGCCTCTTCGGCATCGGCCGATCCGAGGAGGACCACCCAGGCGACCAACAGAACGGGAGTCAGGAGAAACAATAGCTTTTTCATCGAGTTTCCTCGGGGCTGTCGGCAGAGGCTTGCGGAGTTTTGGCGGGTTGTTCCTGCGCGGGCTTTTCAAGCACTCCCCAAGCGGTCATGTAAAGGAAGAACGCCACCGTCAAGACGGCAAAGAAATTCAGCACTCGCCGAGGCCGACCGGTTGCGGCGCCGCGGTCCAGGAAGGGAACCAACAGGACCATCAAGCCGAGCAAACCGAAGAACAACACACCGACCACTTCGCCTTCCAGCCACTCGATGCCAAAGAGTTGACCCGGCAGATGTTTCAACGCCTGAAACATGAAGAGGAAGTACCACTCGGGTTTAATTCCCGGTGGGGCCGAACTGAAGGGATCGGCCTTCTGCCCCAATTCCCAAGGGAAAAGGGCCGCCAGAGCGGCGAGAACTCCCAGAGCCAAATACCAGCCGACCATGTCTCGCAGCAGGAAATGCGGAACGAACGGCATGCTCGGTGCCTTTTTTGCACTGCCGTACTTCTTGATCATGTCTTCCGGCACGCTCATCTCGTGCTTCTGCACCAAGAATAAGTGTCCCCCCACGAGGGCCAGTACCGTCAAGGGAAGAATGACCACGTGCAACGCATAAAACCGAGCCAGCGTATCCCCCGTGACCTCTTCCCCGCCCCGGGCCATAAGCAGAAGGTAATGGCCGACGACGGGCACCGAGTTCGCAATGGCCGTGCCGACCTTGGTAGCAAAGAAGGCCAGTTGATTCCAGGGGAGTAAGTATCCGCTGAAGCCAAACGTCATGAACACGCCTAGCAGAGCCATGCCCGTCAACCAAGTAAACTCCCGTGGCCGACGGTAGGCCCGCATGATATAGGTGGTCAAAACATGCAAGAACAGAACGCCGATCAGCAGATTTGCGCTCCAGGAATGGATCGAGCGGAAGAGCCAGCCAAAATCGACCTCCGTGACGATCGCCCGCACGCTTTCAAAGGCCTGGTCGGGCGAGGGCTTGTAATAGAGGGATAATAGAATCCCCGTAATCACTTGGATTCCAAAGAGGAACAGTGCCATTCCCCCCAGAAAGTAGAAGAGCGATCTGCTGTGGATGGGCACGCGTTTATGGGCCGCGAGGGCGACGATGCCCTCCAAGCCGAGCCGCTCGAAAAAGAAGCCCTTCACGGCCTCTTTCCAACCAGGCTTTTCAGAATTTTCAGGCTTTGCGGGAGACAATGATCTCCTCCTGTCCAGGTTTTCTAACCGCTTGATAGACTTCCAGGGGGCGGGGCGGCGGACCGGCGATGTTGCGGCCGTTGAGGTCGTAGACGCCGTTATGGCAATTACAGAAGATATCTTTGCTGGCCGCACGATACTCGACCGTGCATTGCACATGCGTACAGACCGCATTGATCGCGCGCGGCTCGCCATCGACCAGGATCAACAAACAAGGCTTCCCGCCAAAATTGAAGGGGGGTGGCCATTGGCCAGTCTTTTCGGCTCGCTTGAGTTCATCCATCCGATAGGGCGCCACCATTTCCAAGGCACCGGACGTTGTCGCAGCCCTCGGCCACAAAAACTTGGCCACGGGATAAAGAAGAGCGGCAAGCGTCGCCGCGATACCTCCCCCAAGGCATCGCGCCAACCAACTTCGGCGAGGAAACGAATCGGACATGAGCGACCTCCAGGATACCGCGAGTTTTGAAAAGACTACCATGTATGATAGCATTCGCTTGAATTCTCCGCAACTCGCGATTGATTATTTACTGCGATTCATGCGTAAAATGCCTGTCCGGAATTTATCATCTCACGTTGCATAAACATTTTTGCCTCAGAATGGTTCTGAATCTTGACGCAACATGTTTTCTAGGTTAAATTCAAGTATCCATTCACGGCAAGCCAAACATGCGCGAATGCGTGATATTACGAGCCAAGCCGGTTGAATGGTGGCACTGCAACGTACTTAGGGCCTAGCCGAGTATTCCGAGATGACCCCAGGTCGTACCTGGAACAATCCGGTTCTTGGTCAGGTTCTCAAAGGATGGGAGAGATTCATGAAGGTTCGGCGACAGGTGTTGATGAGCGTAGCCATGGTCATGGCTCTTACTGTGGGTGGAATCGTAGCACAGAGCGTGCGGTCGCAACCGCCGGCTGAACCGGCCGGTCCCGCGGTAAGCCCACCGGCGGATCAAACCTATACGGGTGCCAAGGCGTGCTCGGCGTGCCATTTCAAGCAGTTCATGGCTTGGAAGAAGACCAAACATGCCACGGACGCCTTTAGCAAACTGCCCGCCAAGTACAAGACCGACGCCACGTGCCTGATTTGTCACGCGACCGGTTTTGGTGCGGCAACGGGTTTCAAGGATGAAGCGAGCAGTGCGACGCTGGTCGGAACCTCATGCGAGGCCTGCCACGGTCCCGGTAGCAAGCATGCGGAGGAGGCGAAGAAGTTCGCCAGCAAGAAGAAGCTCGAACCGGAAGAGGAAAAAATGGTCCGCGGCACGATCTACAAGGTGCTGCCCCAGAACGTCTGCATGCGCTGCCACGCTACCCAAGTTCACAAGGCCCATCCCAAGTACGATAAAGAGTAGTTGCAGGAAAACTGAATATGAGATTTGCTTTGGCGGTATTGCTGCCGATAGCTTGGTTGGCGTCGGTGGTTTCCGGCCCCTCTCAGGCTGCGCCTGGGGAGAAGCCGGCTGTTGCACCTCCTGCAGCGGAGAAGCCGGCGTTAAAAATGCCGCCACTCAAGGGCTCGCATGTCGTCGACGACAATAATTCTTGCTTCCAGTGTCATACAACAGCCGATTTGTGGGATCCGAAAGACAAGGCTCAATACCGCTTCTACATCGTCCTAGACGCCTTGAAAAAGGACGTTCACTATCAGAAGGGCGTCAGTTGCGTTGATTGCCACGGCGGCGATTCGACTCTTCAGGAAACCAAGGCACATCAGACGGAGGACTTCCGGTCGAAGCTGCCCGATATCCAGAAGTTCTGTGCCCATTGCCATGCGAACGAGGTTACGGATCTGCGCAAGAGCGTCCATGCGAAGGCTGGTGCCAGAAACGCTCAGGATGAAGGCTCGCTGATGGGTTGTGGCCAGTGTCACGGCCAACTTGTTCATAGCCTCTTGTCGGTCAAGGATCCAAAATCGCCCGTTCGCTTGGAAGGCCAGGTGCAAACGTGCGGTGGCTGCCATCAGGAAAACCAGGAGACTTTCCTCCGCAGCGTGCATGGTCAGGCGATGGAGAAGAAGGGGCTCTCGGTAGGGCCGGGCTGCGCCGATTGCCATGGTGCCCACAATGTTTTTCGTGCCCGCGACGAGCGATCGACGCTCCATGACACCCACGTCGCCGATACCTGCGGCAAGTGTCACCTGAAAATCGAAGATCGGCTCCGAGCCAGCATCCACGGGCGGGGTGGTCTTGGCGGGCAGGCCAGTCGTCCCGCGCCGGGCGGCAAGACCAAGCAGAAGCCGACGTGTACTTCGTGCCACCAGGGGCACGACCTGCCGTCGCCTGAATCGGTCGCCTTCCGCGACACGTTGCCGGACCGCTGCGGAAACTGCCACGGCAGTATGTCGAGTTCTTATGCCTTGAGCATGCACGGCAAGTTGACCGACCTGGGCTACGGGCCGGCCGCCAAGTGCGCCGACTGCCACGGGTCGCATGACATCCTCCCTTTGGACGACCCCAACTCCAAGCTTTCGGCGGCGAATCGGGTGCATACCTGCGGACGGTGCCACACCAAGGCCGGCCGCAATTTCGTGAATTTCAGTCCGCATATCGATGCTTCCGATGCCGCGAAGGCCCCGGTGGTCCACGCCGTCAGAGTTACCTTGCTGACACTGTTGTACTCGACCTTCGCTTTTTTTGGCGTCCACTCGCTTTTGTGGTTCATTCGCGGATTGGTCGAAGTGCTCAAGCATGGCCGGCCCCACGGTCTGAGGCCGGGTGAGACGGCCTACGTGCGGTTTGTGTCGTTCCATCGAATCGGTCACACGATCATGATGACGTCGTTCCTCGGGCTGGCCTTGACGGGTCTGCCGCTGAAGTACCACAGTGCGCCCTGGGCCAAATTTCTGGCCCGAGGCATGGGTGGCTTTGAGTCGACGAGCTTCTGGCATCGATTCTTTGGCGTTATTCTACTCATCTCAATGCTCGTCTATATGGCCCGCATGGTGCGGTTGTTGGTTGAGGGCCGCAAGCAGGGCCGGACCCTGGTCAACATGATCTTCGGGTCCGATTCGCCGCTGCCAACCCTTCGCGACCTCAAGGACTTCTTGAAGATGTTGCGATGGTTCTTCGGTCTGGGGCCGAGGCCGGGCTTTGATCGCTGGTCCTACTGGGAGAAGATCGACTTCTGGGGCGCGATCGCCGACACGGTGATCATTGGTTCGACCGGTCTGGTGCTCTGGTTCCCCAACTTCTTCTGCGGTGTCTTGCCGGGAACCGCCCTGAACATCGCTCAGGTGGTGCATTCGACGCAGGCACTGCTGGCCACCGGCTTCGTGTTTGCCATCCACTTCTTCAACACCCATCTCCGGCCGGACCGATTCCCCGCGGACATGTCGGTTTTGACGGGACTGGTCAGCGAAGAAGAGTTCAAGGAGGATCGGCCGGAATACTTCGATCGACTGGAGCGAGAAGGCAAGCTGGATGCAATGCGCACCACCAGTCCAGGGCTGGCCGTACTCTGGTGTATCCGTACCTTTGGGTTTTTGGCGTTAGCCGTCGGGCTTGCGCTGCTGTTGGGTATGATCGTCGCCTCGTTGGGCTGAAACTAAAAAATTCCGACCGATCCGACCGATCCGTCCGACGGTTGCACGCTGAAGAGAACTTATCCATGGAACCCTCGAACACGCCCTCGACATCCACCGCTCACCCTCCTCGTTCCCTTTGGCGGAAGGTACGAGCCATCCTCTATCCCACCCTGGCCGTACTCGCCGCTTGGCTGTTTCTGATGGTGATCATGGCCGCGGCAGCGGGTTGGTATACTTCGCGCCCCGTGTTCTGCAACAGTTGCCACATCATGGAGCCTTACTATAAGTCGTGGCAACAATCGAGCCATAAGGACGTGACTTGCGTCGAGTGCCATTTCCCGCCGGGGGTTGGCGGCAAGCTTCGCGGCAAGATGCTCGGCCTTGTGCAATTGCTCAAGTACGTCACCGCCAGCGCGGGCACGCGGCCCTCGGCTGAAATTCCCGACGCCAGTTGCCTCCGCTCCGGCTGCCATGAAACCCGACTGCTTTCCGGCAAGGTTGATTTTCACGGCATTCCCTTCGACCATACGCCGCACTTGCAAGAGGGCCGCCGGGGCAAGACCCTCCGCTGCACGAGTTGCCATAGCCAGATCGTGCAAGGCAAGCACATGACCGTGACCACCACCACCTGCTTCCTCTGCCACTTCAAGGACCAGCCGTTCAACGAAAAGCTCAGTGCATGCACGCATTGCCATCAGATTCCCCAGCGGGAGTTCGACTTGGGCGGCGGCGTAAAATTCACGCATGAGCTGGCCTTCAAGAAGGGCGTTGACTGCAAGAGCTGCCACGGCGACCTGATCCGCGGCAAAGGTGAAGTGCCTCGCGAACGCTGCCTCTCCTGCCACAACCGCGAGGGCGATCTGGAACATATCCAAGATCACGAATTCATGCACAAGAAGCACGTCACCGACCACAAGGTCGATTGCATCCAATGCCACTCGCCCATTCTGCACACCCTGGATCTTAAGAAGCTCGAACACGCCTCCAGCGATTGTCAGTCTTGCCACCCGAACCATCACCAAGAACAGGTCAATCTACTCCAGGGAAGGGGAGCCAGGCTGCTTGAGGAACCGGGGACGAAGGCAGGTGCCCCCGACCCCAACTTGATGATCGGCATTCGCGTCGAGTGCCGTACCTGTCACACCGTCCGGGAAACTTCCTCGACGGGTACCGAACTTGTGCGCGGCTCCAAGGCCATGTGTTCGGTCTGCCACGACGCGGCCACCGTGAAGCAATTCGAGGCCTATCACATCAGCCTGCGGAGTGCCTTGCCCCTGCTCCAGGCCACGATGACGAAGGTGGAAACCGTGGCCAAGCAGCCCGGCGACCACCCTGCCAAGCTTATCGAGGAGATCGCCAAGCTGCGTCACGACTTGGACTTGTTGACCAAGGGCAACGACATCCACAACATGCACTATGCCACCAAGGTTGTGCGGGAAGTTACCCAACGGTTGGCCGACGTATGCCGTCAGTTGAAGATCGAGGAGCCGAAGGTCTCGCTCCCCGCGCCCGTTCAACAAAAGCCCACCTCCACGCGCGTCGAAGCAACGAAAGCGGTGCCGGAGAAACAGGGATCGAAGTAAGCAGCACAGACCAACACGCTCTGGTCCGAGGTGAACTAGGCGAGGAGGGTATCTTCTCTGTACGGCACGTACGGGAGTTGGCCGAGATAGCGGCTGGCCAATTCGTCACGAGAAACGATGGGTATTAGGTTCATTCCATGGGCAGGTCTCCAAGAGCAATAAGCTCCTTTCGCAGAGACAATCTTCGATAGTCGTTCATGTTTAAGAGACGCGACGTAGCACGGCCGATCGGCGTTAGGCCGATGATCTTGGGACCGAAGAACGCAAAGTGCTCATGCCAAGAATGGCGGCGAGGATGAAATAACTCCGAAACGCGGTTCGTAACAGGGTCAATGGCGGTCAGGTTCGGCCCCTTATAGGCATTGCACCGATCGCAGGCCAAACCTAGATTGTTGGGATCATCGTTGCCACCGTGTTGCTTGGCGACAATGTGTTCAACATGAAACGGGTGGAACGGAACGAGTGTTTGCGAGATTTGGCAGTACTCGCACAAATTCTGGGCGCGGCGAACGACAAGCAGTCGAGTGTGACGATCCATTGTGCAGACAACAAAGTCAAGAGTGCTGGCGGAGGTAAGCCCGAGCTTTGGCTTGGAGTATTGCCACCATGTCAATGGCGTCGATGGCTTGTTTGTATTCCGCGTCTTCGTCCGCGGAAAGCTGTCCCTCATTGGCCTTGCTGGCCAAAATATCGATATGCTCTTGCGTCTGAGAATCAGCCGTCAGTTGAGCGAGACGGCGAGCGACTTGTGGCGTAAAGCACTCCGCCAACGGATCAAGAATGCGGTCCAGATAGGTTGCAACCGTACTCATAATTTTGCGGCAACATTTTTGCCGGTTCCTACCATGGTTTGGAATTAAACACTCCTGATTGTATCGGCCCCTTGCCGCGATACAACCCCAATTCACACGCTACGCGACCCTGGGCTATGTGATTAAACGCCTTTGGTGAAAATGCCCCCCCGGGGTACAATAATTTGACTCTACGGCCGCAAAGAAAAGCGGCAACAAATTAACACACTCCAAATTAAGGAAAGTAAGGACACCCTATTATGACCCCCGACGAATTCCGCCGCCACGGCCGCGAAGTCATTGATTGGATCGCCGACTACATGGAGCAGGTTGAGCAACTGCCTGTGCTCTCCCAGGTCAAGCCGGGGGAAATTCGCGGCCGCTTGCCCGACCGACCGCCGCAACAAGGCGAACCGTTCGCGGCGATTCTCCGTGATCTCAACGAAATCATCATGCCGGGAATCACGCATTGGCAGTCGCCTAATTTTTTCGCCTATTTTCCCAGTAACAACTCGGGGCCTTCGATCCTCGGCGATCTACTCGCCTCGGGCCTGGGAGTGCAGGGAATGCTTTGGGCAACCAGTCCGGCCTGCACGGAACTGGAAACGCACGTTCTCGATTGGCTCGTTGACGGACTTGGTTTGCCGGAACGGTTTTTATCCACGTGTGCCGGCGGCGGTGTAATCCAAGACTCGGCCTCTTCGTCCGTGCTCTGCGCGATCCTGGCCGCACGCGAGCGAGCGGTGAGCAGGGAGCAGGGAGAGGGGATCGGGGAGAGGGGAACAGGAGGCGCGTTGGTCGCTTATGCCTCGAACCAAACCCATTCCTCAATCGAAAAGGGGCTCCGCATCGCCGGACTGGGAAGCAACGCTCTTCGCCGCATTGAAGTCGACTCGCAGTGGGGCATGCGGCCCGACCGCTTGGCCGAGGCCATGGCCGCCGACATTGCGGGAGGCCGCCGGCCCTTCTTCGTCTGTGCCACGGTGGGCACGACGTCGTCACTGGGCTTCGACCCGCTACGGGACATCGGCCAGATCTGCCGCCAGCACGACGTTTGGCTGCATGTTGACGCGGCCCTGGCCGGCACGGCGGCTATTTGCCCGGAATTCCGCGCGATGCACGACGGCCTGGAACTGGCCGATAGCTACTGCTTCAACCCACATAAGTGGATGTTCACGAACTTCGATTGTAGTTGTTTCTTCGTCGCCGACCGCGTGCCGCTGATCCGCGCACTGGGGATCATGCCCGAGTACCTGAAGAATCAGGCGACGCAGTCGGGCGCGGTGATCGACTATCGAGATTGGCAGATTCCGCTTGGACGACGATTCCGTGCGTTGAAATTGTGGTTTGTATTGCGGTGGTTCGGCATCGCAGGGATTCAGCAACGCGTGCGGCAGCATGTGGCCCTGGCCCAAGAGTTTGCCGGTTGGATTCAGTCCGATCCTCGCTTTGAACTCGCCGCGCCAGCCGTCTTGAACCTCGTCTGCTTCCGCCACTGCGGTGGCGACGAGGTCAACCAGCAGATTCTCGACCAAGTCAACGCCTCCGGCAAGTTGTTTATAAGCCATACGCGGTTGCAGGATCGCTTGACCTTGCGGTTTTGTATTGGGCAAACGAACACCGAGCGGCGGCACGTGGAGCAGGCGTGGAAACAGATTCGCGAAGCGGCGGAGAATTACTAATTGCAGTCGTCCAAGATCGGCCGCCAAAAGGGTAATGGGGGGAAGAGCGCGCGGCCGGCATTGAGGGCGAGGCTGGTGGAAGGTACGACGAGGCCTTCTTCCAAGGCCCGATCCCAATCGAGTTGACCAAGCACCATGCGCGTAAAGTTGGCCACGTTGAGTCGAAGAAAACTGCGCCCCATGGTGTTGGCCATTGCCCGGCCGCTGCCGGCAGTGTCGATCTGATACTTCTGCCCATCGACAAGCAATCCGAGCTCCAAGGACCGGCCTAGCCCTGCCTCGGTAGCCCGCTGCACGAACACTCCGCACATCATCTTCAACAGCCCCAGCGGATCGAGCAGCCGTGCCATGCAGAACTCGGCGCGATCCGAAGCCCGGTAGGTCAACGATTCCGATGCGCCGCGAAAATATTCCAGCAACGGGCTGTCGGCAGGAGCAAGCAGCGAGATCTGGCGACGGTCTTGCTCGATGGCGTCGCCGCAGGCCCGGGCGAGAAGTTCCATCGCCACTTTCCGCCGGCCGGGAGCCGTCACAAGCTCGACGATTTTCTCTCGCTTGATGGCCGCGTAGCCGACGAACTGCGTGCTGCTTTCGTTGAAATCCCATAGGTCGGGGCCGTCGAGGGCCACGTAGAACTGATCGTAGGCCCTGCGTTCCAGAAGCCAAAGCCAATAGGGGCGGCTGCGCTGGAGCAGGCCGTAATTGCCGGGCAGACTTTGGCGATAGACTCGTGCGATGGCCTCTTCTTCCCATCGCCGCCAGGGCCGAACCTGAATTCGCGAGGCACGGCGCAAAGAGAGGCCTTGTTCCAAAAGTCGAACGAGCACGGCATGAGGACTGGCGGCGCAGCCCGAACTGCCGCCGCACAACGCCCAACCGGTACGGCGAAAGAAATGCGGAATGCGAGTTCGCAGCAGCCCGATGAGCGCGCCCGACTGCGCCATTTGCCTTTCCGCGGCCAGCAGCAGATGGGTGCCTAGCCCCTGCCGGCGACAATGGTTCGCGGTGGCCAATCCTTGCAACCCGGCCACCGGAAGCGCGAGTGAGCCAAACTGCATGAGGCGACGCGTCACATGGACGTGGGCGATCGTGCGGCCCATGCGGCGGAGCAATAAGCGATCGTCCGGGGCATAGAACGGATCGTTGAGCGACGCCTGAAATTCAGCCGGATAGCGCGCTCCGAAGATTTCCGACAGGAAATGTCCCAAGGCGATATGATCGCTGACCGTGCAGGCAATAATGGGAGATCGCACGCGGCGCTTGTCGGCAGTACTGGACACGGTTTCCTTGCCGCAAAGCATGTCGGTGTCGATCGGCGGATTTATCCCCGTGCTCATAAGCGAGAATCCTTTTCGCAAAAAATGCACTGCCCTGAACTCAAACTTACACTATCACAACATCTTTACGCGCTCTTGGGAAGTGGCACGCTGAAGAAAATCTTTTAAATAGGATTCGGGATAGAGGCAGAATCCATATTCGCGCGAGCAGAGCACCTTCTCGTGTCGCAGTTCTTGTTGCGTTTGCGATTGCAGTTTCAGTAGTTGCTGCCGTCGTTGGGCCACCCAGGGCTGAAGTTCGTTGTTGATGCGGCGCAACGAGTTCCAACGCAGGTAAGCGTTTTCAGGCGTGACCGCCATGCCGATCCATCGCCGTTTTTCGTCGATCAAGGCCCTGGCCCCAGGGGGCGTCGCGCCCTCAAGGAGTTGGTTGGCGTGTAAATAGGTTTCCGGATGGTAGCTCAACGCGCGCAACGCGTGGCGAATATTGCGGAGATATTCGATTCTTCCGGTTTTAAGTACGGAATGTGAATAATTGCAGCCTTGGGGTGCAGGCGAGACGCCTGCACCACAAATCGGCAGATGCAAAGTGGCGGAAAGTACCATGATGCTCGGCGGTGCAAGGCCGAAGAACGTCTCGATCAATCGATCGGTCACACGGTCATATTTTGCCCCGCCAATGCCGTGCATGAACAGGTCGCTCAGGGCCAAGCGGGCCCAAAGTGTGGTAATGAGCGCGCGCGAACGAATTTTCGTACCCCGCCGGCTCCATGCCACCAACCGCCCGACAGCGTCCGTGGCGTCGCCGTCAACGGTTAGAGTCAAGCGAAGTTCCTGTCCGGCTCGATCCGAAACCAGGAACTCTCGGCCGCGTCGGCAGACAAAAACCCTTCGACGTTGCGGTTGTTCGGCCGTCCATATCCAAAGCGGGGCTTCAAGCCATGATCCTTCAGCGATAAGGTCGGGCACGGGATGGACCGCATTGCGAATACGATGGGCACGGCGGTACTCCTGCACTGCCTGGTTGTAGCAGTCGCGAAAACGGTCGAGGTTGGCAATCAGGTGGACGATAAACCAATGAAACGGCTCGCTATCGCAAACCACGCTCTGCGGAAGCTCGAGCGTTTGCAATCCCCATTGGCCTTCCAACTGATGCCGCGCCTGGGCCAGACAATAGCCCAGCCGATCGACGTGCCGAGCCCTCTCCAGAACCATCGGCCAGAATCGCTGGATGAGCGGATCGGGGACTAACGGCGCGATCCGCTGGGCCACGCGGCGGCCAAAGCTGGCGAACCCATTCGCATCGAGAATTCCCCGCTCTTCAAAAGGCAATCGTCCATCGGGCCGGTCGAACAGCACGGATTCACGACGTGGATCGTCGAGCGATCCGCCGGGCGTCGGTAGCGCGGTGCTTTTCATCGTATCGCTATCGATCACTAGGTTCACGGCCGCCGCGCCATGCTGCCGGGCCAGCGCGCCCAAAGCAAAGTTTTTGAACCATACTCCGGGATGAAACAACTCCGGCTGATGCCCTGCGAGAAAGATCAATCTCTCCGAATCGAGGCTTGGCATGTCAATCTCACGATAAGCAGCGGTCCAAGTTCGTGCCGCGACGAGGAGTTCCGCCCGGGCCTGCCGCGAGAGTTCCGTGAGCGAGCGGCCTTGTAGCGAATAGTTGGTCGTGCGTCGAAGAAGGGCGTTTTCCGCTGCCAGGATACCGGCCTCCTCCATGGGGGGCACGACCAGCATCGCGCGGTTCTCACGCGGTGTTGCGAAACACTGCCGATGAAACTCTTCTTGGGCAAAAGTCATAAGCATTCTTTGGCTCTCCGCCAAGTTTGTGGTGCGGGCGTCTCGCCTGCCTGGTTCAACCCCAACATCTTGGGCAGGCGGGACGCCCGCACCACAATTATCCGCAAACCCGGCGGAGAGCCCATTCTTTTGTTCCGGCCATGGCGCGATCCAATACTTCTTCATAGACCTTCAACCGCGTTGGTCCGTGGTCCAATGCCCCGCCGAACGAGCGGGCCTCTTCAAGGTAGATCCGCGGCACGGGCACTTCGATGATCTTCAGTCCCAAGGCAACTGCCTGGACCCATAGCTCCAGCGGCATGGCATAGCCCAATTCGGTCAAGGAGAACTTCCCAAGAATCGGTACGCGATAGGCCTTGAATCCGCAGAAGGCGTCGGTAAGACAAAGGCCCAACTGTCGATTCACGCGCTGGGTTATGAGTTGGTTGATACGTCGCCGCTCTTCCGGCGGAAGGCGGTCGCCGGAAAACTCCTTCAGGTATCGGCTACCCGAGACGATGTCGGCCTCCTCGATCCGAGCGATCAGTTGTGGAATCATGCAAGGCTGATGCTGGCCGTCGCAGTCGATCGTCACCAACACATCGTAGCCGTTGTGCAAGGCAAAATCGAAGGCCGACTGGAGTGCCGCGCCGTAACCGCGATTTTGCGCATGAGTTACCACGTACACGTCACCGCGAGCGGCGAGGATTTCGGCCGTGCCATCGTGCGAGCCATCCTCGACAACAAGCACCTCGCGACAATGCCGAAGGACTTCATCCAAGACGAGTGAAATATGGTGGACTTCGTTATAAACCGGCAGTGCCGTCAGGGCCTTCATCATGATACCATTCTACGGGCCTGCCTCGGCAGCGGAAAGTCGCAAGTCAATCCACTCCAGCGGATCGCGTTCTTGCCGGCTGGCCCAAACTTGAATTTCTGGAAATTGCCTGCCCAACAATCCGGCCAATTCCTCGACGGCAAACCGCTCGCTGGCGAAGTGTCCCGGCAGCAAGAGACCAATTCCCCAGGCTTCGGCCTCCAGGCAAGTATGAAAGCGTGCCTCGCCAAGTATCATGGCATCGCTACCCACCTTACGCGCGACTTCGAGAAACTCGCCCGCCGCACCGCAGGCCACGGCCACGGTCCGGATTTTTTGTTCCAGGTTGCCCACCCTTTGTAAATTGGCGATACCGAGAAACTTCATCAGCCGTTGAGCCAAATCGCCCAGTGCCAGCGATCCGTCAATCTTACCCCAGCGGCCCGCGCCCTGCCCCTCCTGGTGCGGCACCAGCGCGGCGATATCCGTAAGCCCCAGTCCCTCGGCCAAACGCTGATTGATCCCTTCGGCCGCCGAGTCAAAGGCCGTATGCGGACTGTAAACCGCCACGCCCGCTGCGATCAACTTCAGCAAGATATGACCGACAATCGTATCGGCGGTCAACCTCTTTACGGCTGCAAAAGGGAAGGGATGGTGCGCGACAATCAAATCGGCTCGGCCATGGATCGCCTCATCGACCGTCGTGGGAGTGACCGTCAAGCAGGTCATCAGCCGCCGCACCTCCGTCTGCCGGTCGCCAACGAGCAAACCGACGTTGTCCCACGACTCAGCCAGCCGCGGCGGTGCAAATTTCTCCAGGAACACATGTAAGGCTTCAATGGTAGGCATGGATTATCATCACTTCTTGCATAATCAATAGAACTTGATCTATACTATCTCAATCATCTTTGTATAATAACTTAGGGGCTACGAAATTCCAATCACCCCCTAAGTAGATACCTTACTTCTTTCAAATTGAAAGGCAACGCCATGTCTCACGGAAAAATCTTTTGCGACATCGTCGCCACGACGTACAACACTCCCCTGGTGAAACTCAACCGCATTGTGCCGGCGGGAGCTGCAACGGTGTTGGTGAAGCTGGAGTTCTTTAATCCTTGCAATAGCGTAAAAGACCGCATCGGCCGTGCCATGATCGAAGCTGCGGAGAAGTCGGGTCGGCTTACCCCGGAAACGCACATCATCGAGCCAACCAGCGGCAACACGGGCATTGCCCTGGCCTTCGTCGCCGCGGCAAGAGGCTACTCCTTGACGCTCACCATGCCCGAGTCGATGAGCATCGAGCGCCGGGCATTGCTCCGCGGCCTGGGTGCCAATCTGGTACTCACGCCCGCCAAAGACGGCATGAAGGGCGCGATTGGCAAGGCCGAAGAAATGGCCCTCACGACACCCAATGCCTGGGTTCCGCAGCAGTTCGACAATCCGGCCAATCCGGACGTTCACGAGCGGACCACCGGCCCGGAGATTTGGGAAGACACCGGAGGCAAGGTTGATATTTTCGTCGCCGGCGTAGGCACGGGCGGTACGATCACCGGCTCCACCCGCTACCTGCGCACGAAGAAGCCGGATCTCCGCGCCATCGCCGTCGAACCAACGGATTCGGCGGTCATTTCCGGCGGCAAGCCCGGGCCGCACAAGATCCAGGGCATCGGTGCCGGTTTCATTCCCAAGAATCTCGATACAAGCCTGCTTAGCGGCATCGAGACGGTGACCAACGACGAAGCCTTTACCTGGGCACGTCGCCTCGCCAAGGAGGAAGGCATCCTGGCTGGCATCAGCTCCGGCGGCAACGTGGCTGCGGCGATTCGTCTTGCTACCCGTCCCGAGAACCGCGGTAAAGTGATCGTAACCGTTATTTGCAGCTTCGGCGAGCGATACCTCTCCACGCCGCTATTTGAAGGCTTGGCGCAGTAAGCTTGTTGTCGCTGTCAGGAGACCGGCACCAAACAGGGGGCGGCTTCTGTCTGCGGCACACCGGAGCGAATGCAGCGGCAGAGTTCCAGCAGCTCGTCGAGCGTCGAAAGAATCTCCTGCTCTTGGCAGCCTTCCTTCGCGGCGGCTTCCAGCCGAGCCGCGTAGGGTGTGATCTCGCCAAATCCGTAGCTCCCAGCGGCTCCCTTGATCTGGTGGGCAGTCCGAGTCAGTTGTTGCCAGTCGCGACTCTGCGCCTGAGTTTCCAGGGCGTTGATCCGATTGGGCATATCTTGCACAAAAATGTCGACCAGATCGACTAGGTTCGGATCGCTGGCAAGCTGAGAATAGATAGCCATGGGCTTGGCGGGTCTCGCGTTAATCTCGCTGGTTGTAGGCTTGGCGGTTCCTGCGATGTTCTCGCTCATGGTGGGCATGGGTGAGGCGTCGTTCGTTTGATCGTGGTCCATCCAGTGGGCGACTGTTCTCAGGAGATTCTGCCGGTCGATCGGCTTGGTGGCGTAGTCGTTGCAGCCGGCGTCAAGGCACTTCTGGCGATCCTCGGCCATGGCGTGGGCGGTCAGGGCGATGATCGGGCCGGTGTAGCCCTCGTTTCGCAGGCGGCGAGCAGCGGTATAGCCATCCATGACCGGCATCTGCATGTCCATCAGGATCACGTCGAATGGATTTTTTTCCTCCTGGGCCGATTGAACGCAACCGAGCGCAATCTGCCCATTGTCGGCAACCGTGACTTGGACTCCCGCCTTCTTGAGAACGAAGGTGATAAACCGTTGATTGTCGAGACCGTCCTCGGCCAGCAGGACCCGTGCGGAGAGTCGAATATCCTGGGCTTGCTTATCGCTTGACGGGTCGGTCGTTACGGGGAAAGCTTCACGGACCCCATCCGACATGGGGATCCCTTCCAGTGGGCCCGTCTCGACGCTGGCCAGAAACTCGCTTCCTTTTCCGACTGCGCTTCTGCCGGTAACGTCGCCACCGAGCATCTGGGCCAGACGCTTGCTGATGGCCAAGCCGAGGCCCGTGCCTCCGAATCGCCGCGTCATCGACGTATCTGCCTGCGTGAACGGCTTAAAGAGCGAGGACATCTGCTCAGACTGCATGCCCAAACCCGTGTCAATCACCTCGAAGCCGATACACGGGCTGGGCGTCTCGGGCGGGTCCAGGAGGCTGACCACCAGGCGCACACCGCCCACTTCGGTAAACTTGACGGCGTTGCCTAACAGGTTGATGAGGATTTGGCGAAGGCGCGTCGGATCGCTCTGGATCGTCTCGGGAATCGGCCCGCGAAACTCGATCTGGAGAGAGAGATTTTTCGCCGTCGCGCGAACTTGCAGGAGAGAGATCGCCTCATTGGCGAGTTGACGAGGCGAACAGGGTATCCGCTCGACCGTCATCTTGCCTGCCTCGATCTTCGAGATGTCGAGGATGTCGTTGATGATCCCCAACAGATGGTCGCCATTGCGATGGATAATCTGGACGAAGTCTTCCTGCTCATTCTTGCTCGTGCCTTGCTGCAAGAGCAGGTCGGAATAACCCAGAATGGCGGTCATCGGCGTACGGATTTCATGGCTCATATTGGCCAGGAAATCGCTCTTGGCACGGCTTGCCACTTCGGCGGCTTCCTTGGCCACAAGAAGCTCATGGGTACGAAGGGCAACACGATCTTCCAGTTCGTCTCGGGCCTGGCACACGGCCGACTGTGCTTGCTCGATCTGATCCAGCATCGTGTTAAAACCATCGCTGAGTACGCCCAACTCGCCGCCGCTGACTTGTTCCACGCGGATCGAGTAGTCGTCTTCGCGGGTAACGTGCTTCATGGCTTTGACCAGCCGCAAAATCGGTAACGTGATGAACCGCTGGAGCCGGCGGGCCAGGAGAATGGAAACGGCCAGCGAAACGGCCAGCACCGCCAGCGTGATCCATACATAGCCCCGGATCTGTTTTTGGAGTTCATCCATCCGCGCGTGCATGTAGATGAATCCCAATTTCTCGCCGGCGTGGCTAATGTTCTGTGCGACCTCCAAATAACCGGAATCCGTGAAAATCGTGCGGTCTTCTGACGGAGCCGTGGGAAGGAGGAAGCCTTGCGGAAGATCGGCCGGATAGGTGGCGAACACCTTGCCCTGCGGGTCATACAAGCAGGCAAACTCGACCGCTGGCTGCTTGTGGAGCGACGCCAGAAGTTCCGTGCCCGTTTTGGCGTCGTTGAACTCGAGTGCCGCGGTTGTGTTTGAGCCGAGGATCGTCGCCAGGGCCGAAAGCTGCTCGCTCTTGGATTTGCGAATCATCAACACATCGTTGACGAAGAATGCCGCGCAGGAGAGCGTCAGGGCCACGCCTACCGCCGCAACCGTCAGCAGATTGAGTTGCGCAGCGAGTGTGCGGTGTCGCACCGAGAGGAAGTTGCGGCCGCGCCGCTTCTCGTCCGGGACAACCGCCGGGGGGCCATTAGTGGGTGCGATACCAGCCAGATCGGTGGGTAAACTATCCATTCCAATTCGCCTCAGCGCATCGAGAAAATGCAATGTCTCTAGCTAGTCTAGGACACGGGCGACCTGAAGCAACTTAGAACTGATAATTAATTCCTGGCGGAGTGCGGATTTTCGTGCAATATGCAGGCGGACATTTTAGCGGGCCACTGCACATATCGGCCAAACTGGTACAGATAGGCCGCTTTGATCCGGAGTTCCCGAGGAGTAGACCACGAAACACACGAAACACACGAAAAAAGACAAAAAAAGACAATATAATTGGGTAGCTCTCGTCCTTATAAACGATCTTTTTTTTCGTGTATTTCGTGTATTTCGTGGTTCCTCCCCCCTCCACCCTCCACCCTACTACTAGTATCGCCAGGTCAGCGTCCCGTAGACGCTGCGGGGAACCTCCGTCACCTGAACCCGCGAGGAGGATTCGTTGCCAAACTCCAGGTGATGATTTTGCAGGAGGTTTTGGCCGACCACGGCCAATTCCCAATGCTTCCGCGGCCGCCAGCCCAAACGCGCATCCATCGTGATGTAGCTGGGAACATGAAGGTCCGCCAGAGTGTCAACATACCGGGTCATCAAATCGAACTCCAATCCAGGGCCAATGTCCCAGGCCGAGCGGAGATAAACCTGGTTCTGCGGATCGTTACCCCCACTCGTGCCGCCGAAACCTTTGCTATGCACCTGCATGTGCAAGTAGGTGTAATGCCCGGACAGTCGCCAAGATTCGGTGACTTTGAAAGTGGAAGCCAATTCCAACCCGTAGGCTTCCGCGGTATTTTCGTTGGCGAAGGTTGCGGGAATTACCACGTAGGGTGGCGACGGGGCACCGAAATTCAGGCTCGATAGGTTGTCGTAAACGTCGTAGAACAAAGCCACATCCCAGGAAAATTGGTCGGTGGTTTGTTCGCGATATCCGATCTCGTAGGCCATCATGTCCGCCGACTTGAAACTTGTGCTGCCCGTGCCGTGGAGAAAGACCGGGGCAACGGGGCTAAGGGCGACGTTAAACACGAGGCTTTCGTCTGCGCGGGACGGTGTGCGCACGGCGCGAGAAATTGCCGCCCAGGTCGAGTGTCGATTGTCGGGCGTCCACAACAGCCGCGCGCTGGGCTGAATTTCAAGCCCCGTGTAGTCATTGTGTTCAAGCTTTGTGCCCAGCGTCAGGGCGAGTCGGTCCTTGACCAGGGCAATTTCGTCTTGAAGGAAACCACTGGCCAAATTTCTGCTTTGTCCCTGCGGATCGAAATAGATAGTAAATGGGTGATAACCTAATATGTTGTCATCGATATGTCGGTATCCCGCGCCGCAAACGACTTTCTGTCGATCGGTAAGAGCGAAGCGGTACTGAAAGTCGAGATCGAGCGTCTTAACTTCTTCAAGGAGGAGTGGGCCATCGCGCCGATATCCATCGTAGTACGTCTGCAACGCCCAGTCGGATTCTTCATCGAAAGTGCGCCGCCATCGCGCCAATAGGTTTTCGCCGGAAACCTGATCGTAGCCGGCAATCGTTTGCGTGAATGGCGGCGGCCAAGGAGTCGTCAGCGAATCGCGTACTCCCGATTCGCCCGCGTAGCAGTCCCCCTGGACGGTCAGGGTATCGCCGCTACAGCGGTCAACATCCCAATCGGCGCGGAAGCCCACGCGTCCCTGTCGCCAGGAGTCGTCAGGACCGGCCCCGCCCTCTACCCAGCCGGGGCCGCGCTCAAACTGCTTGCCGTAAACTCGATAATAGGCGTCCTCGCCGATGCGACCACCGTAGCGTGCGGCATCGGTCAGACGCTCCTGGGTGCCGCCGCCCGCCATGACATACGCGCCTTGCGTGTCCTTGGCCTTCTTGGTAATGATATTGATCACGCCGTTGACCGCGTTCGACCCCCACAGCGTTCCCCCGGGTCCGCGAATCACTTCGATGCGTTCGACATCCTCCAGCACGACGTCTTGCGTATCCCAGTAGACGCCGGAGAAGACGGGTGTGTAAACGGTTCGGCCGTCGATGAGTACAAGCAGATTAGTGGCATACCGACTGTTGAAACCGCGGCAACTGACCGCCCATTTGTTCTGATCGATGCGGGCAACTTCCAACCCCGGTGCCATGCGCAGGGCCTCTGGGATGCAAGTGGCGCCACTGCGACGGATCATCTCGGGAGTGATGACGAAAATGGCTGCGGCGGAATGTCCCACCGTGCTGGGTGCCTTCGTCACGGAGGTAACCGGGATATCCATCGAGGGGACTACGATGGGGGTTCTGGTCAGTTGTTCGAGGTCGAGGCTGAGAATATCGTTGACCGCCTTGCCACTGCGGGCTTGAGGTTCTGTCGCCGCTTGCGCTGGTGCGACAGGACTGCTGGAAGGGCCTACCGGCTCTTGTGCGAAGGTCAGTAGCGGTGAGATCAGCCACGCCGCGAGCGAGGCCCCGAGCCTCGCCTGCACTGGCAGCCAATTGAATCTGCGGTCCATGAATTCTCTCTCCCTTGTTGGCCTACTCGTTATTCACCACACATGAGGCATGGGACAATACCGACGGTAGCTAGTCTAGGACACGGGCTACCTGAAGCAACTTAGAACTGATAATTAATTCCTGGCGAAGTGCGGATTTTCGTGCAATATGCAGACGGACATTATTGCCTTCAACGACAAATCGCACCGCCCCCCCGAGATCAAGGAACTTCTCGGAATCCCCCACAAGCAATATATTCTTCCCTGTGGCCTTGCCGAGGAGCGCAGTCTGGACCTCGGGGGTGACAAAAGTCGAGAGGAAGAGGATATGGCATGCCGGGATGCCGTTCTCGGGCGAAAACTGTCGAATTTGGATTGGCCGGTTCTCGATCTTCTTGACGAGCGCGAGCTGGTCCAGCTCGGCGGCGATGGGATCCTGCTTCAGGATTCCGATCACAAAGGGCGCCTCGGCACTGGAAAACGCCTTGGCGGGCCACTGCACATACCGGCCAAACTGGTACAGATAGGCCGCCTTGATCCGGAGTTCCCGACTGGCCGCCGTCGCCTCGTCCTCTTGCGCATGGAGCGACGCGATGCCGAAGCTCAACGTCAGCAACAGCAAGAGACTTTGCGACAGATAATGCAGTTTGAATCTCACCATTACGGGCTTAGGACAAGCGAATCAATACTGTTGTATTCGGGGAATAGACCACGAAACACACGAAACACACGAAAAAAGACGAAAAAGACAACATGATTGGGTAGCTCTCGTCCTTATAAACGATCTCCATTTTTCATTTCATTTCTTTTCTTTTCTTTTTCGTGTATTTCGTGGTTCCCGCCTACGATCTCCATTTTTCTTTTCTTTCCCTTTTCGTGTATTTCGTGTGTTTCGTGGTTCCCGCCTTACATCTTCTCCGCTCGACGATTTGTTGTCGAAATGAAACCAAGAACTAAATGACGATGCGTTCGTACTCGACTTTGGGGTAGTGGCCGAAATTGACGATCAAGCCGAGGCGATAGCCAGTAGCCTTGAGGTAGTTGTGAACTTGCGCACGATGTACGTCGACCAGTTCCGTGACTGCTTTGATCTCCAGGACGATCTTGTCAAACAAAATAAAGTCAGGGGTGTACTTTCGTTTCAATTTCATTCCCTTATAACTCAGGGCTAGCGCTGCTTGAGGCTTGAATGGTAGCCCTTGGGTGGCCAATTCCAACTCCAAGCATTCTTGATAAACAGGTTCAACGAAACCGCAGCCCATTTCCTTATAAACCTCGAAGCAGGCACCTATTATCAAGTAGCTCTCGTCCTCATAAACGACCTCCCTTTCTTTCCCCCTTTCTTTCCCCTTTTCGTGTTTTTCGTGTATTTCGTGGTTCCCCTTCTCTTCCTTGCAGACCGTTATTAAAACCGTGCCTCCAAACCAAAACCGACGCTGATCCCCGGCTCCGGCATGAAGACAGGGAGGCCGTTGGGACCGATGATGGCCAGCGAGCCAGGTTCGCTGTAGTAGACGTTAAATAGGTTGTCAATCGACATTGTAACTCGAATCTGCTTGCTCAACTGATAGTAGCCATTCACATCGAACGCGATAAATCCCTGACTCGGCAGTTCGGAGAGACTTAAAGCGACGTGGTCCTGAGCGGCCGCCATGCGCGCGACAAATTGCATACCCCAACACTCCTTCTCCGGCTCGAAGATACGGACGGCCAATTTGCCGTGCAGGGGGTAGATCCCCGGAAGTCCCTCGGCATGTCCAAGCGGAACCTTGGTGCCCGCCGGCGCGGACCAAGAATTGTCCATGAGGAAGGCCACTGGTTGATAGTTGGTCCCCTCGACGAATCCCATATTGCCGTAGAGGCTCAGCCCATCGCACATTTTCACCTCGCCGAAGATTTCGCCGCCGTAGAGGGAAACCAGATCGACGTTGACGTATTGGTACGCGGCCACCACATTATCTGCGTTTTGATTGGGTGGTGAGTCCGTTCGCCATAGCGGTGGAAAGTCCTGGAAGTTCCGGCCCAGGACATGCGTTGCCTGATAATCATTCGGAGGATACATGTCGGTCGCGGCCGGGACCGGCATGATGTAGTTCCAGATCGTCGAGTAGAAGCCATGCACGCCATAGCTCACGCGATCTTTCTTGTAGGTGATGCCGAGGTCGCATTGCAAATTGCGTTCCGGTTCAAGATTCGATAGACCGAAAACATAACTATTGCCGAAGCGGGCAACCGGTTGGTAAACCGCTTGGCTGTACAGTTCGTTCAGTTCCGGCATGCGCATCCCATAGCCGGTGCCGAAGTTCAGGGTGTAACAATCGTTGAGCGCGAGCTTGCCCGTCACGTAAGCCATTCCCAGGGCATGGCCTGGCGATTCCAATCCCGGAGCAAACCATCCATCCGGATTGGCAAATAACGGATCGTTGACGTCCAGATAGGGCTTGGCATAATCGACACGTCCGCCCGCCGTGAGCGTGAACCGTTCGTTCACCGGCATCACAACATTCGTCAGGACGCCCACATCATCCATGCTGGAACGGGGAATGCCGTAGATATTGCCCCCGAAAGCGATTGCACCCGCCGAGTCGAAGTGCGTCTCGGAATAGGCCTGTTCGTAGCGTCGCCAGTCGGTGCCGAAGGTCCACTGGAGCGAATCGGCATCCCCGAGCGTCCGCAACCCTCGGACTCCCAGGGAACTCGACGTGCCATGCACGATCGTATTGACCGGATCGCCGGTGTCATAGGTAGGGTAGTTGTAATACGGGATCGAAACGAACGGGTAGTAGAAGCTCTGCTGCTTATCTTCCCGAGAGGCGTCGCCGCGGAAAGAAGTGTCCTGGAACCAGGCCTGGAGTACCAGTTGTTCCGGGCCCTTGCGGTCTTCCTGGATGACGTATCGGACATTGAACTGGTTGTTTACCGAGTTATTGAGGTCGTAGATGATGCCGGGGAGATCGACATGGTTCATCTCGGTGCGCAAATAGTCGAAATCGATCCGCGAGGCGCGGTCGAGGTCGAAACTGAAGGCAAACAGGCCATCCCATTTCTGGTAGGAGGAAGGGACAAGGAAGCTTTGGCTGCCACCACTGCGGTAGTCGTTAGCGGTGCGGAGGCCGTAGCTCACACACATGCCCCAGTCCTCGGCTCCTGCCAACACGTTCTCGCGTGTGGATAAAGTCTGGCCGTTACTGCCATAGTTGGAAAAACTGGAAACATGGGCCTCGGAACCGTCCTTGTAGCGTGGCGGTGCATCCAGCTCGCCCATCAGAAACGCGAAGCCGGGGCCATACAGGGAACTGTAGGGGCCGTCGATGACCGTCATATCCCGCACGACGCCCGGATCGACCTGGCTGAAGAGCGAATCCAAATCCTGAAGGGTCTTCCGCTGCGTCATTCCGTTTGCGCTGGCATTGATCTGTGCGGAATTGTACCCCCGCACTCGGGAGTCCACATTGATCCCCGAAAGGCGTCGATTGGTGACGCTTGGAAATTCTTGGATCATTTGTCCCGTGGTGCTCACGCTCTCGCCGCCGGAATCTCCGGGTGTGAGGATGCTTGACGGAGCCGTCAAGTTGGTTGACTGCGGGGTAGCACGGATCGGCTCTTTGGCCAGTTGTTCGAGGTCGAGGTTGTAGATATCGCCAGCAGTCTTACTACTGCCGGTTGGGGGTTCCGCCGCCGCTTGTGCGGCCGGGCTGTTGGAGGGGCCTGTCGGCTCTTGTTGCGCGAAGGACAGCAGCGGTGAGATCATCCACGCTGCGAGCGAGACCCCGAGCCTCGCCTGCGACGGCAGCCAAGAGAATCTGCGGTCCATTAATCCTGCCCCCCTAGGTTGGCCTTGAGCTTGATCATAACCTTGCAGTAACGGCAGGCCGTAGGGTGCGTGGAGCGAACCGGCCGGGAAATGGTGGGTTACGCACGGAGTCGAACCATGGGAACATTTACCCTGTTCTGGATCGGTTCGCGTAACGCACCATTTTGCTCGCGGTCCGTGCTTCACCCACCCTACGTCGAGCTAGCAGCGACAGCAGTTGGCAAGGTTGTGATCAATGCCGCCTGCTTGTTATGCACCGCATATATGGCGCAGGCAGACGGTACCGACGGTAGCTACTATGCCGCCTATATCGTATCGGCCATGGAAACCGCAGTCTTTCTCGATTTTGCGAAAATGGCAGGCATTTTTTGACCACGAAGGGCGACTGCCACGGGAAGTGAACCTTTTTTGACACTCGAGAGGAACCCGCTGGATAGATGGGGGCGTTCCTGGAAAGAGACATCCTGGAAAGGAACAAATCTTGACACCTGTCGCAAATCCGCTAAAATGGGAAGAAAGATGAATTTCGGGTGTTCGGCAGGGGCGAGAAAGATTGGAGCGTCGAGTTTCTCGGCTGGCTGAAGTCTCCTTTAGGTAGCTCCCTGAAGGTCGAGCGAGCCATGTTGATCACGAAGCAGCGAGTCGTTACCGATTAGTAGGTGAAGCAGTCGCCCTAGGGAGAGTTTTAGGCAATTCGTGAACAGGAGTAACGGACCATGACCGATACCACGACCAAAAAGCCTCTGCGCGTCTCGACCGATGGCACGGCCGGGCCGTACATCGAAGTGCCTGTCAGCCAGCTTGACGAAGTCCAGCGACTTCTCGACAGCCGCCACATTGGCTATTGGCTTGACGAACACGTTATTTCGTTCAACGGGGCTCCGGAAGAAGCCGTCATCAACTTGGGCCGCGGAGGTGATGCGGCTGCCGTTCAGGCAATCTTGGACATGGTTTGTTGAGTACAGGGTCCGTTGAGCAGAGGGTCCGTTGAGCAGAGGGTCCGTTGAGCAGAGGGTCCGTTGAGCAGAGGGTTCTCATGGCACTGGCTGACGATATCCGAGTACTGCGCGACCGTGCTTTGGCGGATCTCAACGCTGCCCACGATTACTACACCGACACGGAAATCGCCTGGCGCATCGTCCAAGAAGTCGTCCAGACCGGCTACACGTTCTCCATCCGAAACACGGCCACCGGCACCGTGACTACGCAGGCCGATCTTGCCGGCAAAGCGCGGGGGTACGTGGTAGAGCAACTCGCCGAGGCGACCTTTCAACAATTTATCTCGATCTTTGAAAACGACTTCTTCAACCTGCTGCGCCTTTGGCTGATGGCGTATCCGCAAAACCTGATCGGGAAGAAGGTGGACTTCAAAACCGTCTTGGATGCGCCGGACAAGGACGCGATCACGTTTCTGGTGGTCAACAAAGAACTGAACGAGATTATGTACGACCGTCCTACCGGCTGGTTCGCGTACATGGAGGACAAGGCCAAGCTCGGCTGCCCGTCGCCAGATGAGATCGAAAAAATCGCGGAAGCCAAAGCTTCACGCGACGTGTTGGTTCATAACCAGGGAGTCGCGAGCAAGACCTATGAATCGAAGGCTGGGAAACTCGCCCGCTACAAAGACTCGCAAAAAATTGACATACTCGATCATTACCACCGAGAGACTTGGGAACTTATCCGCAAGGTAATCACCGATATCGCGAACGCAGCCATCGCCAAGGTTCCGTGATCTTGGTGAAGGTGAGAGTTCAACCCTTGGGAGAAGTGGCTCCCCGGATGCATGAATCCCGCCGGCAGACATCCGCGGCGACGGTCCCTATTGTCCGGGACCGCCCGGCTGCATGGATCGCGACCGTCGCCGGCCGCCGAAACCTTGGCCGGGTGACGAATTGCCACCGGGTTGTTCGGCGTTACCCATCGACGGTTGGTTGCCGGACGAGCCGCCGGATGTGCGGCCGAACCCTCGGTTGGCCCACGGCGGCGTTGAAGAAGTTGAATTATTGTTGCCGATAACGCCCGGGGGGGTGGTTTCCACATTTTTGGCTTGCACGGCGTCGCCCGCGAATGCCGCCAAGGCTTTTTGGACGGCTGCCGCGCTGGTGCGATGCAGGGTGACCACCCGCACCGTTTCGTTTTGCGAAGCTGCCGCCACGTCAAGTTGCTGGACCACTAGCTTGACCTCTTCAAACAAGGCGTCGGTTGCGGCGATGACCAGCGTGTTCGTGCGAGTGTCAACGCCGACCGAGATTCGCGTTGCCTCGTCACGTCGGTTCTGCCCGCCCTGATCGCCGCCGCCTTCCTGGCCTCCTCGTCCGCCGCCGCCACCGCCGCCGCCCATCCCACGCATGAAGAACGGCATGAACCCACGTCCCTGCTGTTCCTGCCCCTGGGCAACCACGATGCGATCGGCATAGATCTGACGAAGCACGTCGGCGATGTCCTTGGCATGTGCATGCTCAACCGCGATCATCCGCGGCTTGGGCGAGACCCCGATCTCTTCCGGGCTTTCCTTCAGATCGAGAACCTTGAGCAATTGCTCGACTGTGTCTTGATCGGCGCGGTTTGCAAGCACCAAGAGGGCATTCAATCGAGACTCGGGCGTAATTTTGATTGGACCGGTGGCCAATACCCTGCGGCTGGCAGCAAGCCGTGCAGCCTCCGAACCTTTCTCAGAAGAACCTTCGGATTCGTACGATCCGCCGGCGAGAATTTTGTCGAGTGTTTCTGCCACGGCTTGGGCTTTGGCGTGCTTGAGGTAAAAAACCGCCATCGGCCCATTTACCGAACGGTCGGCCGCCGCCGTCAGGAGGTGCTCGAACTCGTCGAGAGCCTCAATGTCCTCCGAAGTAATCGTCAAACCCTTGGGGCCGGGAATCACGATAATCGCCGCAGGCGATTTGCCCTCCACGGCGGCCTTTCCAGGAACAGGATCAGCTACCAAGACGGAAGGCGGAAGGGGAACGGCAGCCTTCCCAGGAACAGGATCAGCTACCAAGGCGGAAGTCGGAAAGGGAACGGCGGCCTTCGTCGGGACAAAATCAGCCACCCAAAAGACGCGGGCACCAAGCAACTTGCCCGAATGCACAGGTGCGGTCAATGTCACTTTGGAAACAGGCGCAGCTTTGGGGCTTTCCTGAGGTTTCTGCCGCGGCTTCTCCTCCGGCCACTTCGGCGGATCTGCCGGTCGCTCGTCAAGCGTGGGCATTCTTTCCTTCGCTTCCCGCGACCGATCGGGCAATTCCGCGCCGCTGCCTGCCGAAGGGGCCACGATGCGAATCTTGTTCGGCCGCATGGTGGGCCAGACTTCCTCGACGCGCTGCAGGGCTGCTCGGGCAGCCTCTTCACTCATCGGCAGGGTGCGAACGCGGCCGCCCTGGCCGGCATCGCCCGGGTTGAAATGCTCACCCAATTTGGTCAGCAGATCACGAATCTGTAGGATCTGGGCATCTGTCCCGCGGATCAGCAACTGGCGATTCGCCACATCGGCATCGATTTGGGGAGCCGTGGTCGACGGTTGCTTTGGGTCGCCGGAACTGAACAACTTGTTGATCGAGACGAGGGCACTTTGCGGATCGACGCGCGTCAGCCGGATGACCTCGACCCGTTGTCCCTCATGCTGCAATTGCGCGAGCGTGGTCCGTATCGTGGCATGTTGGGCAGGACGTGCCAGGGCGATCAAGCTACTCGTCTTGGGATCGACGGAAAGACGCACATCCGACTGCCCCACCAAGAGCGTCTGCAAGACCGCCAGAACCGACACCCCATCGCAACCGTTCAACGCATAAACCTCCAGTTGCGGAGTACCGCTGAGACGGCCGGTGCCTTCGGCACCGGGGGATGGCACGTCGAGACCCTCGATGATTTCGCTTGCACGAGCCACTTTGTCCGGCCGCCCACTGACCAGCAATCGATCGCTGCCGACCTCCTGGGCGACGCGGATCGAACCGTCGGCCGCCAGGTTCTTCTCTTCGGGAATCTCCAGCAACTGGCGGAGAATCGGCAGCACTTCCTCAGGTCGGGCATACTTCAGGCGGAATGTCTTCAGCCCGGACGACACCGTTCCCTCGGGGCCTTCGATCCGTTTCAGAAAGGCGCGGACCGCGCGGAGTCGCCCTGCCGTATCGGTCACGAATAACTGCTGCGACTTGGCCAACGCCACCACCGATCCCTGCGGGCCTAGCAGTTTGCGAACCTCGGTCTCGGTGTCTTCGGGGCGGATCTTGTTCAGGTTGAAGAGTACGCTCACGAGTTCAAACTCGCCTTTGCTGTCCAACAATTCCAGCGGCACCGTTGACACCAAGTTGGCTGGGATTCCGTCTTCAATGTTGATGAGCATCAACATCCGATCGCGGCGCACGAGCGTGTAACCTTTGGTCAGAAGAACGCCATTCAGCAGATCGATCGCTTCGGCCGGCGTATACTCTCGGGTATCGCTGTAGTTGAACGTGCCCGAAGGCGGTGCATCCATGACCAGCGAAAGATCGGCCTGCTGGGCGAACCAATCGAGCACATCCTTCCAAGGCTGAAAGCGAAACTGGAAACGGAGCTTTTCCGCCTTTTTCCCCATGGCGACCGGCCGTTTCTCAGATTTGGATGGTGGTGCCTCGGGCGAGGGGGCAATCGTAGCCCCAGCGGCAGTCGACGCGGCCTGCGGGACCTTCGCCGATTTAGCCCCCGTTTCAGAAATGGGTTCGGACGAATTTGCTAGGTCCGCGGAACTGAAAAAGAGTACCGCAAGAACTGCAATGCTTCTCGCATGACAGCATTTAAAGCTTCGCATAACCACTCCAATGGCAACAAGGGCCACGTGGCCAACTTTGGCCGTGCATATCTCACAATATATTCTATTGTAATTCCCAGCCTTCCGCCGTGCCAGTTTTGAGAATAAAGGCTCTCCGTCTATTCTACAATTTCTCAGTGCTATTTGTATCCTACAGTTACTCAGCAGACCACCGCATTCCCCAAACGCATGACGATTTGGAGCGCAACGTGAGAACGGCCTCGTTATTGACAATGCCTCTTCGCCGACCGATACAGGTCTGCGCCCTGATTGCGGGTACATTGGCCGCACTCGCGATTGGGAATTGGGCGTTTGGTGATTGGCGGTCCCTGGCGTTTGGCCCCGATTTCGTTCCCATGGCACCCAGCACAGCTTGGTGCGTATTGTTGTTGAGTTGCGGCCTTTTGCTTCATGGCCAATGGCCGTCCAATGCGCTGGCACGCGCCCTGGCCTACCTCGTCGCGATCAGTTTGACGATAATGGGCCTGACGGTGTCCATTCAATGGATTCATGGATTCGGATTGCCAATCGAGGGATGGCTGACGACCGCGCCGGATCGGATTGGAGACATTCCCGTGGGCCGGATGTCTCCACTGACGGGCACGGCACTCCTGCTGGCGGCCCTGGCTCTCTTGCTCGAACTGCCCCCCTTGGGTCGCCGCGGGTGGTGTCGTCAATTCGCTTCGGCGCTCTCTCTTACCACGTTATTGATCAGTTTGGTCATGGTTTTGAGCTACGCAGTGGGTATGCCCCTGCTTTACGACTCGCACACGATCCCCATGGCCCTCTGGACGGCCATCACATTCCTACCGCTGGGGCTGGGTCTGTTGGCCGCTGCGGGCACCGAGACGCTTCCGCTTTCTTTATTCCAGATCCCACCGAAAACCGCATTGCGGAGGCCGCGAGGTTGGATTGTAGGCGGGCCGGTGCTGATCTTTTTGCTCTTGGTGGTGGGCATCGGGACCGTCGGCTATCGCTTTTTCAGACATAACGTCGCTGTGTCTTGCGAGAGCGCAAAGGAAGGGCTGACGGCCATCGCCGATCTGAAGGTGCGGAACATTGTTGATTGGCGAGAAGAACGGCTCAGCGATTCGCAGGCGGTCATGTGCGACGTGTTCTTGGGCCAGCAGGTGCGTAAGTTCCTGGGCGACGCGGCACCCGCCACCGTGCCACCCGAGCTGCTGGCCAGGCTTTGCTCCATACGGGAGCACAACCAGGGCCTGCGCGCCGTGTTGGTGGACCCGCAAATGAATGTCCGGCTGGCCTCTCCCGCGAACAAGGTCCACTTCGGTCCCATTGCGCAAACACTCGCTAAGGAAGCCCTGCGATCCAATCGCGTTGCGATGTCCGATCTGCACCCTAGCCGCTTCACGGGCGAAATCCATCTCGATCTGGCAATCCCCCTTAACGACCGCCTTGATTCGCCGGGAGCCGGTGCGCCGCCGCTCGGTTTGATCGTCATTGAGGTTGACCCGGAGAAGTTCCTCTATCCCCAGATCCAGAATTGGCCAACGCCGAGTCCCACGGGCGAAACCTTGCTGATCCGACGGGAAGGCGACGAGACGCTCTACTTGAACGAACTGCGCCACCGGAAGGGGACCGCATTGTCCCTAAGGCTGCCGATGAACCACACTCTGAACGGGCCAATGAATGAGTTTCGCAAGGATAGCAGCCAATCCGCTTCGTGTGCCGCCTGCCACGCCGCACGGAGCGTACCCCGTGCAGCGGAATGCGACCTAAAATCAATCGCCATGCCTACTCACGTTGCTGCCCAAGCGATATGCGATCCCGAAGTGGTAATGGAGGGCGTCGATTACCGGAACAAGCCTGTATTGGCCGCCGTGCGCAGCATCCCAGGTACGCCCTGGTTTGTCGTGGCGAAGGTGGACCAGGACGAGATCTATGCCCCCATGCGAGAGCAGGCGTTGACGACGGGGGTCTTAACGCTGAGCTTCATTCTGCTGGCGGCTCTCGGCGTGAGCCTCATCAGCCGTAGGCGAGACGCTAAAGAGTGGGAAGCATCTGACCAAATCATCAACAGCCTCCCTGGTGTTTTCTACATGTTCGATGAGAAACGGTTCGTGCGATGGAACGAGAACTGGGAAACGGTCACAGGCTACTCAGCAAAAGAAGTCGGAAAGATGTACGGCACCGACTTTTTTGAAGGTGCTGACCGAGTGCATATCATGGAACGAATGCAGGAAGTTTTCCGCACGGGTGAGTCCAATGCAGAAGCAGAGATCGCGACCAAGGATGGCAGGCGGATTCCTTACTATTTCACCGGCCTGCGCGTCATGTTCGACGGGAAGCCGCACCTCATTGGATTAGGCATGGATATCACCGAGCAGACGCGAACCAAGAAAGCACTACTACAATTCAATGAACAATTGCAGTCGGCAGCGATCCAGGTGAAGAATCTCATGACCAACGTGGTCACGCTTAACAATTTCTCCGCCAGGTTTGATAACCCGAATCTGATCCCCTGCTGGGAATCCAAGAAGTGCGACAACACCGCCTGCTCGTCCTATCGGAACCATAAGAACCTGCGCTGCTGGGAGGTCGCTGGCACCTTTTGCGGTGGCAAAGTCCAGGGGAAACTCGCGCAGAAACTCGGCGACTGCCGCCTCTGCGTAGTCTACCAAAGTGCCCGGAACAACCCGATCAACGACTTGGGTGAGACGTTTAACACCATGATAGCCGTCCTTCATGACCGACACGAGGAAATCAAGGAAATCAACGAACAGCTTGAATTGACTACCAGTCAAGCCAAACAAATGACCTTAGAGGCCGAATCCGCGACCCGTGCTAAGAGTGAGTTCCTGACCAACATGAGCCACGAAATCCGCACGCCGATGACGGCCATCCTCGGCTATGCCGAAATCTTGACCGACAGCTTGAAAGATCCCGATTACCTGGAAGCCGCCAACACCATCAGACGTAACGGCAAGCATCTCTTGGAACTGATCAACGACATCCTCGACTTGTCGAAGGTGGAGGCCGGAAAGATGGAGATCGAGCCGACCCGCTGTTCGCCCTACGAGCTGCTGGCCGATGTTGTCTCGCTGATGCGAGTCCGTGCCGACGCCAAACAGTTGAAGCTCGATATCGACATGGCTGGCCCCCTGCCTGAGACCATATTCACCGACCCGTTGCGACTCCGCCAGGTATTGGTCAACCTGGTGGGCAATGCCATCAAGTTCACCGACCAAGGCGAGGTCCGCATTACCGCCCGACTGACAACTTGGGGTGCGGCCGTCCGGGCGGCATGCGTAGGGTGGGGAGAGCGCAGCGAGCCCCCATACGAACCAACTTAAGATTTTTGGTCTTGTAAAAAAAGCGGGAAGTCCTTAAACCAGTGGGTGTTACATCCCAACAAACTGGAAGAAGG
>Ga0194057_10000032_pt1 | contig 49868 bp, 47 predicted proteins | sample SepL4415m_MetaG_FD_155474 | JGI IMG/M metagenome (GOLD analysis project Ga0194057, IMG submission 155474) | Anoxic zone freshwater microbial communities from boreal shield lake in IISD Experimental Lakes Area, Ontario, Canada - Sep2016-L442-15m | ecosystem: Environmental > Aquatic > Freshwater... | reverse complement strand
CCCCCAGAAGCCCCGAGACGTTGCCGGCCCCTAGACTGAGCACGAACCCGAGGCGCGGACGCCGCACGCCGTACTCGACGTCGCGCCGCGCGGCCGGATCGTAGTAGGCCGCCTCAAGCACGCCGGTGCGGACCGGCGTCACGTCGCCGCCGCGGCGGTTCATCTGCCAGGCGACGTACACGAGGACGGCGGCGAAGCCGAACTGCAGCACGCGGCCGTCGATGAGCACCGCCGTGACGCCGCCGGCCACGGCGCCCACGGACGTCGCCACCTCGAGCAGCATCCCCAGACGTACGTTGGTCATCCCGCGGCTCACGAATGTGGTCTGCGCCATCGACGACGTAGCGATCACGCAGACGATGCTCGTGGCGATGGCGACCTTGATGGGCACGCCGAAGGCCAGGCTCAGCATCGGCACCATGACGATGCCGCCGCCCACCCCGAGCATGCTGCCGAAGACCCCGGCCACGAAGGCCACGGCCAGAAGTGCTGCGAGAACGCCCGTGACCGCCTCCTCAGTCGTCGCCGGCAGGGGGCCGCCGCAGACGCTTGACGACGGCGCGGCCTTTTTTGGCGGAGAGGCGTCGCTCCTTCGCCGCGCGCGAGGGCCGTGTCGCCCTGCGTGGAGGCGGCGGCGGCTCATTCAGCTTGACGAGCTTGAGGCGCAGGCGGCGCAGGGCATCCATCTTGTTGAGATACTGGCTGCGCTGCGCCCGGCACGTCACGGTGAGGCCCGTGGGCCTGTGGCGCAGGCGCACCGCGCTGTCGGTCTTGTTCTGGTGCTGGCCGCCCGGGCCGCCGGCGCGGAAGGTGTCGACCTCGCACTCGGCGAGGAGGGCGGCGTCGCTCTGCGGGATGTCGGAAGGCGGGCACATGAGTCTGGCGGCGGCGGCGCGGAAGGCGCCGCCACCGGCAAAGCCTACCACCCCTCGTGATAGCCTCAGAGCATGCCGGCCATCGCCCTCGCCCTCGGTGCGTCGATATGCTGGGGCTCCGGCGACTTTCCTGGGGGCCTCACCACCAGGCGCGCGAGCCTCTGGGCGGTGATCGTCGGCAGCCCGGCGGTCGGCCTCGCGGGGGCCACGCGTGCGGTGGTCCTCGCCGGCCGCGGGTGGCCGGGGCTGCACGCCGTGTGGGCGGTGCTGCTGGGCGGCCTGGCGAGCGTGGTCGCCATCTCCTGCTTCTACCAGGCCCTCGCTATCGGCTCGATGAGCATCGTGGCGCCGATCAGCGCGACCAACGCCATGGTCCCGTTCCTCGTGGGGCCGGCGGCGGGCGCGCGCCCGGGCGCCGTGCGGCTCGCCGGCGTCGCCCTCGCCGCCGGATGAGACTGCTTGCCGAGCTCGAGCTGCGCGGCCCTGCCGGCGAGCCGGTGGACCTGCGCCGCACCCTGCTGTCGCACGGCGTCGCCGCGCTGCCCCCGGCCACCCTGGACGAGGCGGCCGGCGCGCTGACCGTGACGTTGCCGGCCGCCGGCGGCCCGCGAACGGTCAGGATCTCAAGCGGGCCGGCGGCCTCCGCCGGGCCGCCGCCGGGCGGCCCGGCGCGCCGCGGACACGGCGGCCCGGCCGTGGCGCTGCTGTCTCTCGCCGACGCCGGGCCGCCGCCCGGCGCCCTCGAGGCGGCGACGCTCACGGCGACGGCGCGCCGCCTGCTCTGCCTCGACGACGATCTCAGCGGCTTCTATGCGCGGGCCGCCGCCGACCCCGACCTCGCCTGGGCGTGCGCCGGCGCCGGCCGCATGCTGCGCAGCCCCACAGTGTTCGAGGACGTCGTCAAGACCGTGTGCACCACGAACTGCGCCTGGTCGGCGACCGAGCGCATGGTCGGCGCCCTGGTCGAGCACCTCGGCGCGCCGGCCCCCGGCGCGCCGCCCGGCGGCCCGGCGGGCCGCGCCTTTCCGAGCGCGGCGCGCATGGCTGGGCAGGAGGAGGGCTTCTACCGCGACGTGGCCAGGGCCGGCTACCGCGGGCCTCGCCTGCGCGCGCTCGCGCTCGCGGTCGCCGCCGGCAAGCTCGATCTGGAGGCGCTCCTCACGACGCCGGCGGCGGAGCTGCCCGACGACGAGGTCGAGCGCCGCCTCCTCGAGCTGCCCGGGGTGGGGCCGTATGCGGCCGCCCACGTGATGATGCTGGTGGGCCGCCACTCGCGGCTTGTCCTGGACTCGTGGACGCGGCCCAGGTACGCGCGCCTGATAGGCGAGCCGCCGGGGAAGCTCGTCGCCGACGCCGCGATCGGCCGGCGCTTCGGCGCCTACGGCGCCCATGCCGGCCTCGCCTTCTGGCTGTTCGTCACCCGCGACTGGGCGGTCGCGCCGAGCGCGGCGCGGCCGCCCGCCTGACCCTCCCGGGCGGCGGCCTCACGGCTGCTGCGGTATGCCCCAGTCCTTCTCGATGACGTCGAGGGTGGCCTGCGCCATGCGGTCGCCGCCGGCCCGCGACAAATGGATGCCGTCGGGGGCGCGCATGAGCACGGGATCGCCGTTGGCGTCCGGCAGGTACTCCGTGTAGGAGCCCTTCTCGTTGGCGAACAGCGCCCACGTGGGGATGTAGAAGACGCCCGGGTGCTTCTTCGCTTCGGCCTCGTAGATGTGGTCCATCATCGAGATGCGCTCGCGGTAGCCGGCGTCGCGCATGATCGGGTTGCCGACCCAGTAAGCGCGGCGTCCGCCCTTGGTCAGGATGTCCATGGCCTTGCCCACGCGCTGCGCGTACACCACTTGCCACGCCTTGCTACCCACCTTCAGCACCTTGCCCTTGTACATCACGTCCTGACCGTCGTTGGCCCCGAAGAGCACCGCCGTGGCGTCGGGATCGAACTCGACGATCTGGTCGATCATGCGCTGCGGCCAATCGAAGAAGTCGGGGCGGCTGAGACCGCTCGACACCTTGTAGTCGAGCTTGGCCTTGATGAAATGGGTCTCCTCGGCGAGGTTCTCGAGCGACGAGCCGAAGACCTGGGCCATGGAATCGCCGATGATGTAGAGACGCAGCTTGTCCTTGCGCGTGATCTGGCGCGGCCACCTGGGCTTGACCTTGTCCTCGACCTCGGCGATGGAGTGGTGCGCGACCTCGCCGCGCCCGAGCATGGCGCTCAGCGCCTCGGCCGGCCGGTCGAGCCGCAGGGCGCCGCCGAGCACGACCATCGGCTTGAGCAGAGCGAGCTGGACGCTGCGCGCCGTGCCCAGCGGCTTGCCCTTCACCTGGGTCTCGATGACCTTGGCGTCGAGCAGCCCGGCGACGAAGAAGCCGATGAGCATGGCCGCCAGGACGGCGCCGGCGGAGAGCCGGCGGCGACGCGGCCGGCGACCCTCGGGCGCGTGCCCGAGCGCGTCCGGCCCGAACGGGCCGCCGGGACCGTCGCCGGCGGCGGGCGCGCCGCCCTGCGCGCCCTCTCCGGGGTCGAGCCAGTCCGACCACTCGTCGTCGGCGCCGCGAGACGGCGCGGCGCGGCGCGGGCGGGCGGCGCCTTCGGCGCCGGCCGCCGCGTACCTGTCGCGGCGGCGCGGCGGCGGAGCGCCGTCGTCCCACGGCGGCCGCGGCTCCTCGGGGACGCGCGACCGGCGCGGCTCCTCGGGGACGCGCCGCAGCGGAGGGTCCGCCGGGCGGCTCGGCGGCCGCAGGCCGTCCCACACGAAGAGGTCGTCGTCGGCGCCGTCGCCGAACGGCAGCCTCTGCGAGCCCTCGTCGTGACGGTCGTCCGGCATGCTCAATCGTCCTGTCTCAGTGGTCGCATCAGAACTTGAAGTAGAGGAACTCGGCGGCGCCCTGCGGGCCGAGCGTGGCGATGAGGAACAGAGCGAGCGCGAGCACGGCGCCCTGTCCCGCCCAGCCTATCCGCGAGAGCCCACCCTCGAGGCGCTCGCTGAGGCCGCGCGGCACGTATTGAATGCCGATGCCGAGCACGACGAGGCCGACGACGGGCCAGGTGACCGCCGCGCCGATGCTGCCCAGCCCGGCGACCAGCCGCCAGAGGACCGCGAAGGCGCCGCCCATAGAGTCGGCGCGGAAGAACACCCAGGCCACGCTGACGAAGACGAACACGGCGAGGCGCTGGAGCGCCCGCGCCCCGGCGGTCGCGCCCGGCTCGCGCAGACCCCGCGCCCGGCGCGCGTCGGCGCGGGCGCGCTCCAGGGCCAGGCCGACGCCGTGCATGCCGCCCCAGAACACGAACGTCCAGCCGGCGCCGTGCCACAGGCCGGCGAGGAGGAACGTGGCGATGAGGTTCACGTAGGTGCGGCCGCGGCCCTTGCGGCTGCCGCCCAGCGGGATGTACAGGTAGTCGCGCAGCCAGCTGGACAGCGTGATGTGCCAGCGCCGCCAGAAGTCCTGGATGGTGCGCGCCGTGTACGGCGCGTTGAAGTTCTCGGGGAGCTCGAAGCCGAGGAGCAGCGAGACGCCGATGGCGATGTCGCTGTAGGCGCTGAAGTCGCAGTAGATCTGCACCGAGTAGGCGGCGATCCCCCACAGGGTCTCCCAGGACGAGAACGACTGCGGCGCGGCGAACACGCCGTTGACGATGTGCGTCGACAGGTAGTCGGCGATGAGCATCTTCTTGGCGAGGCCGCCGAGGATGAGGATGAAGGCGCGCCCGGCGTCGACGCCGCGTGGGTCGCGCGGCGCGCGCAGCTGCGGCAGAAAGTCGCGGGCGCGGGCGATGGGGCCCGCGAGCAGGTACGGGAAGAAGGCCACGTAGACGCCGAAGTCCAGGGTGGAGGCCGGGGCCAGCTCCCCGCGGTAGATGTCGATGGTGTAGGTGAGCACGCGGAAGACGAGGAACGAGATGCCCACCGGCAGCAGGATGCGCAGCAGAGGCAGGGGAGCGCCGAGGCCGACGCTGCCGAGCAGGTGGTCGAGATTGGCGGCAAAGAAGTCCATGTACTTGAAGTAGCCCAGCGCCGCGAGGTTGGCGACCACCGACAGCGCCAGCCAACGCCTGGCGGCGCGCCCGCCGCCGCGGCGCCCGCCGCCGCGGCGCCCGCGGGCGCGGGCGATCTGCACGCCGAGCGCCTGGTTGACGAAGGTGGCCGCGACGAGCAGCAGGACGAAGCGCCAGTCCCACCAGCCGTAAAACACGTAGCTGGCCGCGATGATGAACCACTTCCACAGACGCAGGCGCGGCATCAGCAGCCAGTTGGCCGCGTACACGACCAGGAAGAAGACCGCGAAGGTGATGGTCGGGAAGAGCATGCCCGCGATGGTACACCAGTGGCCGCGGGCCGCGCAGCGGCCGCCGCGGGCGCGCGCGCCTGCCGTTCCGGCGAGCCGGCGGGCTCAGAACGGCGTCAGGGCGCCGGCGTGGCCGTCGCCGACGCCTTCGGCGACGGCGAAGCGGCGCCGGCGCCGGTCGTCTTCCTGCCGAGCCAGTCGCCCTTGATGGCGGCCATCACGACCTTGGCGAGGCGCATGCCGCCGGCGTACGTGAGGTGCTCGCCGTCGGCCTCGCGGACCTGCTCCATGTTGCCGTCATCGCCGCGCAGATACTGCGCGTAGCCCCCGCCGCTGTCGCTGAACACCTCGTAGGCGTCGATGTACTGCACACCCGGATGCTTCCTGGCCTCATCGCGGAAGATGTCGTTCATCAGGCGGATCTGGCGGTCGTAGGTGGAGCCCGGCATGATCGGCTGACCGACCCAGTAGACGCGCCGCACGCCGCCGTCGAAGAGGATCGCCAGCGCGTCGCCGATGCGCTTGCGGTACTCCTTCTCCCAGCCGCTGGAGCCGAACTCGTAGACCTTGCCTGAGGACGTCTGCACGCCCTGGTTGTCGTTGGCCCCCCACATGACCACCGCGGCGCCGGGGTCGAAGGCCTTGACCTGTTGCTGAAGCTGCGCCGGCCAGTTGAAGAAATCCGGCCTCACCAGACCGCTGGAGATGTGGTAGTCGAGCAGGGGTTTGATGAGGTGCGTGTCTTTGGCGAGGTTCACCAGCGCCATGCCGGGGATGCCGGCCATCGAATCGCCGGCGATGTAGAGGTGCAGCGGGTGGCCGGCGTACGGCTTGGGCAGCGGCTTGTCCGTGGGCTGCAACTGCGGCTTGCCCGAGCTGGAGGAGTGCGGCGTGGGGCGCGGCGTGGGGTGCGGCGTGACGACCACGACCTCCACAGGCTGGGGCCCGGGGTCCGGCTTGCCGAGCGCCGCGGCTGCGAACCGCGCCGGGCGGTCCAGGAAGAGCCAGTGGCTCACGGCCGCGGCCGGGCTCACGAGGGCAAGCCGGAAGCTGCGCTGGCCGCCGAACGGCAGCTCCAGAGCGGTCTTCTTCATGGCCGGGGCGTTGAACAGCACCCCGAGGATGAAAGCCACGAGAACGGCGACCAGCGCGCTGGCGGCCGTCCGCCGGCGGCGGCCGAAGGGCAGCTTGCTGGGGTCGCGGCCGTTCATCAGAAGCGGAAGTAGAGGAAGGTGGCAGGACCGCTGGGGCCGAGAACGTCCAGCAGCATGAAGCCGACGGCGAGCAGCGCCCCCTGAACGAGCGGGTTGAGCACCGAGAAGCCCGCCTCGACGCGCTCGTACAGGCTGCGCGGCACGTACTGGACGCCGATACCGACAGCGATCACCAGCAGGAGGACCGGCGTGACGGCGGCGCCGACGCTGCCCCAGCCGCGGAACAGCTGGGCGAGCACGCTGAGCGCCGCCCCAAACGTGGTGGAGCGGAAGAACACCCAGGCGAAGGTGACGAAGGCGAACACGCCGAGGCGCGGCCACACGCCGCCGCCCCAGGGCCGCGTGTCGACGTCGGGCGGGCCGGGAGGCGCGCCTGCGGCGCGCCCGGCCGCCGGCCCGCCCGCCGCCAGCGCCGCCAGCGCCTCCGTGCTGCGGCCGAGGTCGCCGCTGTCGTCGAGCGGCGGCGCGGCGGCCCGCGGCCGGCGGCGCGCGCGCAGCTTGCGGAGGTCCACGCGCCGGTGCTCGACGACCTGCGCCCCACCGTGCAGAAAGCCCCAGAAGATGAAGGGCCAGCCGGCGCCGTGCCACAGGCCGCCGAGCACCATGGTGATCATGATGTTCGCGTAGGTGCGAGTCTGGCCCTTGCGATTGCCGCCCAACGGGATGTACAGGTAGTCGCGCAGCCAGCGCGAGAGCGTCATGTGCCAGCGCCGCCAGAAATCCTGCACCGAGAGCGCCGTATAGGGGGCGTTGAAGTTGTCCGGCAGCTCGAAGCCGAGGAGCAGCGAGATGCCGATGGCGATGTCGGCGTAGGCGCTGAAATCGCAGTAGATCTGCACCGCGTAGCCGATGATGCCGAGCAGAGTCTCCAGCGAGGTGTATTGGCCGGGCGTCGTGAACACCCCGTTGACGATGTGCGTGGCCAGGTAGTCGGCGAGCAGCATCTTCTTGGCGAGGCCGGCGAAGATCAGGAAGAAGGCGCGCGACGTGTCGATGCGACGCGGATCCCTGGGGCCGGCGAGCTGCGGCAGAAACTCGCTGGCGCGCGTGATCGGCCCGGCCATGATGTACGGGAAGAAGGCGACGTAGACGGCGAAGTCGAGCAGCGACGACGTGTGCAGCTTGCCGCGGTAGACGTCGATGACGTAGCTCAGCACGCGGAAGGTGAGAAACGAGATGCCGACCGGCAGCACGATGCGCAGCAGCGGAAGGTCCGCATTGAGGTGAAACACGCCGAGGAAGTTCACCACCGAGGTCACGAAGAAGCCGTAGTACTTGAACCAGCCCAGGACGCCGAGGTTGACGGCGACCGCCGCGGCCAGCAGCCACTTGCGGGATGCGGCCCCCGCCGCGCGCTCGATGGCCCGGGCGAGCAACTGGTTGGCGACGGCGCTGAGCGCCAGGAGCAGCACGAAGCGCCACTCCCACCAGCCGTAGAAGACGAGGCTGGCGAGGAGGATGAACGGCTTCCACAGCCGTGGTCTGGGCATGAGCAGCCAGTTCCCGACGAAGACCAGCAGGAAGAAGACCGCGAATGTGATGGTGGGGAACAGCATGCGTGCGCGTCAGTGCCCAGTCTAGGGAAAGGGACGGCCCGCCGCCAGCCAAGGTTCGCGAGGGACGGCGCCCCGCGCGGAAGCGAACACGCGCGCGAGGCCGCACTGCGCGCGGGCGGATCCGGCACGAGGCGCGCGAGCCGACCGGCCGGCCGACGGCCGGCCGGCTCGCGCGCATCCGCTGCTACTCGTGCAGCACGGCCTCGAGGTTGTTGCCGTCGAGGTCGTGGACGAAGGCCGCGTAGTAGCCCGGAGCGTACTGATCCCGCGGGCCGGGCGGGCCGTTGTCGGTGGCTCCCGCGGCCAGCGCCTGCTCGTAGAACGACCCGACGGCGGCGCGATCCGTGGCCACCAGGGCGACGTGCACGCCCATCTTCCGGGCGCTGCGACTGAGCCACAACTGCGGACGCTGCGCGCCGAACCCCACGATGCCGTACTCCTCGCTCTCGTAGAGGATCTTGTAGCCGAGCGGCGCCAGCGCCGTCGCGTAGAGCTCGCGGCTCGCCGCAAGGTCAGTTACCGGGATGCCCACGTGGTCGCTCATGCTGTCCTCCTGGTCGTATCTGACATCTGTGTCACAGTGTAGGGTCACCGGCGGATCCTCGCGGCAAACCGCGGCCGACCGTCATCCCGCGGGATGAGCCGGTGACCACTGTTCCCTCAGACACGCGGAACACCCTTCGTGCAGGGATCATCGAGAGCGACGGGGCGCACGCGCCGACAGCAGGCGTCGTGCTCAACGAACTGCACTGTTCGCCATCCGAGGAGCATGGAGCCGAGCAGTCCGCCGCCGGCGCCGGTGAAGAGACTAAGGGCCTATCCCGATAGGGATGTGCGTGCGGGGCGTTCGTGGATCGAGCGGGGCGGTCACGAGACGGTTCCCTCGTAGCCCAGCTACGTGGGGATCCGGGGAGGGGCCGCAGCCGCGATGCGTCCACGGGCGCATCCGTGCGTGCAGACCTATTGGGATAGGTTCTAAGCTCTCGCATGATTCGTCCATCAGTCATACTTCCACCCTGCCGTGCGCATCCTCGGTCTTGCCTTGCGGAGGTCGGCGAGCTGTCGTATACTGCGCCGTGGCTTAATGGACTTTCCAGAGAGGGAGCAGCCATGACGACGTACACCTGCCCTACGTGCCGCGCCGGCCTCGTCCACTACGATCCGGTTCCGCGATCCGGCTCCGGAGTCGAGCGGTTCATTTCCCGCACTCCCCGCGAGCACCTCACCCATTCCTGCTCCGCGTGCTACCCGCCGCTCGCCGCCGTACGTGTACGGGCGCGGACGCCGCATCTCCGCGTGGCGCTGGCGACCGCCTGACATCTCATCGGTCATGAGGTCCCCTCGGCGTCGTAGTGGCTGAGCAGGTCGTGAGCCCCTGTCCAACTACCGGCGATGTCGTCGCAGCAGGGACGCAGGACTCTTATCGCTTCCACCAGTTCGGCCCCGGCCCACTCCCATGAGGCCCTGAGTCCGCCACCGACGACTACAGCCGCATCGCGTTGGCGAATGAGGTCTGAGCTCTCGGCCCCCGTCCGGTGGCGGTGCGCCTTCTCGCCAACGATACCGTTGGAGGTGCTTCCAACGGTATCGTCAACGGAAGACCGTCGCACAGGGACTATGCCGGGGGCCGCCACCACGGCCTTCCGCCGCAGGCCGACAAGTGGGCCGCCAACGCGGGGATTCGCCGCCGCAACGGGTATGCTGACCTGCGAGGTCGACGGAGGGAGTCCCAATGTCCGATGAAGACGCGCCGCAGCCGCGGGGCGGCAGGAAGCCGCGGGAGGGCAGGCGGCCCAAGGCCGCGCCGAAGAAGCATGCCTCCGCCGCACGGCCGGCGGGCGCCGCCGAGCCGGCCGTCGAGGCCGCCGAAGAAGCGACTCTCGTCGCCGCGGAGCCGGCCGAGACGGTCACCGCGGTCGCCGCGGAGGCGGCCGAGACGGTCACCGCGGTCGCCGCGGAGGCGGCCGAGACGGTCACCGCGGTCGCCGCGGAGCCGGCCGAGGCGGTCGCCGCGGTCGCCGCGGAGGCGGCTGAGGCGACCGACGCCGGCAGCGCCATGACCGCGGTCACCGGCGCCCTCCGGCCTGTCAAGGGCTTCCTGACCTCGCAGCGCGCGCCGCGGCTGCGGCGCTGGCTGGCTCTCATCCTCGTCGTCATGTCCGTGGTCGGACTCGTGGTCAGCGCTTTGGCGCTCTGGTCCGACAGTCTCGTGTTCAATACCGATAGATGGGTGGCCACGGTGGCGCCCGTGGCCGAGGACCCGGCGGTGCGCCACTCCGTCAGCACCTTCGTCGCCGACAAGACCCTCGAAGTCGCCGACCTCCAGAACCGCATCGCCAACGCGCTGCCGTCCGACGCCGCGGTGCTGGCGCAACCGCTCACCCAGGCGCTGCGCGACTTCCTCATCAAGGAGATCGACAAGTTCCTCGCCACGCCCACGGCGCAGCGCATCTGGGTGGATGTCAATCGTTTCGCGCACGAGCAGCTGATCACTGCTCTGCAAGACAAGAACAAGTACGTGGCGGTCAACCAGAACGACGTGACCCTCAACCTCCTGCCGCTCATCGGGGTGGCGCTGCAGCGCCTCGAAGCGCAGATCCCCAAGCTCCTCGGCAAGGACGTGCAGCTGCCGCGGATCGACCCCACTACCGCCCCCGAGCAGATCCGCACGCTGCTTCAGGACGCCACGGGAATGACGCTTCCCGCCGACTTCGGCACCGTGACCCTGCTCAAGGGAAGCCAGGGCTACGAAGCCAAGCAGGCGCTCCGCCTGTTCCACACGCTGGTCATCGTCATCTGCGTGGTTACCGCTCTGCTGATCGTGGCGGCGTTGCTCGTCTCGCCGCGCAAGCGCTGGACGGCGCTCGAGCTCGGGCTCGGCGTGCTGCTGGCCGTGGTTATCGTGCGGGTCGCCGAGAGACAGATCGAGGAGCGCATCGTCGCCGCCCTCAAGAACGAGGGGGCGCTCTCGGTGGCAGAAGCCTTCCTGTCGTCGGCGATCAGCAGCCTCAACGGGATCGTGGTGTGGCTCAGCGTGGGCGGCGTGATCGTCGCCGTCGCCGCCTTTCTGGCCACGCGGCCCGCCTGGGTCGAGGCGATGGGCCGCGGCGTCAGCAAGCTGTTCGGCGTCGCCTCCGACCTCACCGCCCCGGAGACGGGCGCCGGGCGCTGGGCGGCCGCGCACATTGACGTGCTGCGCGTGGCCGGCGTCGCCCTCGCCGTGATCGTCCTGATGTTCATGGCCGGATCCCTCAGCGCGGTGATCGTCATCGTGCTCGTGCTGATCGTCTACGAGCTCGCCCTCGCCGCATTCCTGGCCGGCGTCCCCAGACCCGGGGACGGCGCGGCCTGACACGCACGCGACCGGCGGGAGGGAACGTCGCGGGCCGGGCGCGTCACGCTATGGCTCCACCTCAGATCCGTGAGCCGGGGGAGCCGCCGCCGGGGTGGTTGCCGTGGTCGTCGTGCCGCCCGCGGCGGTGCGGGAGGTGCAGGTGCGGCTTGCCGCCGATGACGTCCCACAGGTAGAGCTTGCCTTGCCGCCAGCGCCGATTGAAGCCCTCGTCGCGGCGGCGTGCCCTCTCGAGCTTGCCGGGGTTGCCGGCGTACCGGCGATGCGCCCACGGTGAGCTGGGCTTGGCGAGGCGCAGGGCGCCGATCACGGCAACTGGAGGCACGAAGATGCCCACCGTCCCCATGAACAGCTTGCCCTTGAGGTAGCTCACGATGACGAAGGCGGCGCCGCTGAGGATGAGGGCGGAGCCCACCCAACGCGACATCGCGGCCAGGTCTCCGACCTCGCCGATGCTGCGCGGCGTCAGGCCGGTGAGCAGCAGCGTGATGAACGTGACCCCGAGGATCACGGCGTCGATCGAGGTGCGCCCCTCGCCCGTCCAGTAGACGTCCTCGAGGTGCAGGATCAGGGCGAACTCATCGAGGGTGAGGGCGGCGCCCGCGCCGAAGGCGAGGGCGAAGAGCTCGACCCACGGGCTGCCCGGATGCAGGGCGAACTCGAGGATGCCGAAGACGATCATGCCGATGATGCCGAACACGGAGTGGTGGATGTGCAGGCCGCCGGCCGTGACGATGCTGCCCACCACGAGCCCGGCGCCCCGGGCGCGCGTGACGCGAGTGTTGAGGCGCGCCAGGACGAACGTGAGGATGAAGCCGACGAGCAGGAAGAACAGCGGCCGCTTGGCGTCGTCGAGAACGTGCATCGGGAGTGTGGCAAAGAAGAGAAACATCACACTCCCATTATCGGCGCAGAGAGCGGTCCGCAACCACCGGGGCGCCGAGGCGGCGGCAGACGGGGCGCCGAGGCGGCGGCAGACGGGGCGCCGAGGCGGCGGCAGACGGGGCGCCGAGGCGGCGGGCGGCCGCCCGCCTTGCGCCGCCGTCCGCGCGTCAGACGGACGGGCTCGCGGACGCCGAGGAGCTCGCCGCCGGCGACGGGCTCGGCGACGGCAGGCCGTCGGGCAGCCAGTCCTTCTCGATGTCTTTGAGCACGGCCCTGGCCAGGCGCTGCTGGCCCTCGACGGTGAAGTGCACGCCGTCGGCCAGGCGCCAGTTCGCGGCGTAGTCGCCGTTGGAGTCCACGAAGAGAGCCCAGGCATCGACGTATGCCGCCCCCGGGTTCTCCGCGGCGGCGTTCTGGATGAGCTTGTTGATGAGCTTCATGCGCGAGTTGCGCCACGACTCCTGCATCATCGGCATGCCCACCCAGTACACGCGCCGGGCGCCGCCCTTGAGCATGGTGCCCATCATGTCGGAGACGCGCTTCTCGTAGGCCGTCTTCCACTTGGCGGCGCCGTACGCGATCCACGTGCCGTCATCCCATACCGACTGCGTGTCGTTGGTGCCCATCATCATGACCACGGCGTTGGGCTTGGCCGTGCGCATCACGGTCTCCATCTGCCTGCCCCAGTCGAAGAAGTCCCAGCGGCAGATGCCCGAAGACTCCTTGTAGTAGAGGATGGGCTTGAAGACCTTCGTCTTCTCGAGCATCGGCCCGAGAGACCAGCCGAGCTCGCCGGCCATGGAATCGCCGCCGACCCAGACGCGCACGGGGTCGGACTTGCTCGCCACCCACACCTTGGGCGGCGGCGTCGTGGGCTTGGGGCTCGGCGACGTGGAGGCCGCGGCCGTCTTGGCCGGCCTCGGCTTCGTGCCGTCGGCCTTCTCCTCGCCCTTGCCGCGGCTGACCACGACCGCGGCGATGATCGCCGCCACGACGAGCACGAAAGCGACGAGCACGAGAAGACGCCGCCGGGCCAGCTGGCGCCGCCGGCGGCGCGTGTCGCGCTGTGGTCTGGGGGTGTAGGTACCGTAATCCATAGGTTCGGTGGATCCTCCGGGGAGTGTACAGCAAGGGGTTCGGTGGCGCGCCCGGCTCCCCTTCGGCACATCCGCGCGCGGCCCTTTCGCCTTGCGCCTCCCCGCCGGTGGGGTACAGTGGCGTCTACGCGATGGACGAGTCAGACGACATGCAGCCCCAGACGCCCGCGCAGGCGGCCTCGCCGGGCGCCCGGCCGGGACCCGAAGGGCCGCCGGCGATCCCGGAGAGCGACGAACTGCTTGAGCAGCCGCCGGCCGAGAAGCCGCCGCGCTTCGCCGACAGCTACGGCCTCGTGCTCGTGCTGCTCATCGTCAGCTACTTCGTCATGGCGGCCGCCGGCAATCATCACTACGGGCGCATGCTCGGCCTTGTCGTGCTCGCCACCACCACGTGGCTGGCCCTGCGCGCCTCGCAGGTCCAGCGCCGCATTCTGCGCTATGCCATAGCCCTCATCCCGGTGGCCACGCTCGCCGCCCTCGCCCTCAACTTGTTCGGCGGCGAGAACACCGGGCGGGCGGTCTCTACCACGCTCATCGCCCTGCTGGTGGTCGTCGCCCCGGTGGCCATCGTGAAACGGCTGGCGACACACCTGATCGTCAACCTCAATACCTTCTACGGCGCCATCTGCGTCTACCTGCTCATCGCCATGTTCTTCGCCAGCATGTTCGCCCTGACCGCCGTGCTCGGCGACGATTCCTTCTTCGCGCAGATCCAGCCGCCGCACAGGGCGTCGTCGGTCGACTACCTCTACTTCAGCTTGACGACGATCACCACCGTCGGCTACGGCGACCTCACGGCCCAGGGCAGCGTGGGACGGATGCTGGCCGTCCTCGAAGCCGTCCTCGGCCAGCTCTACCTCATCACGGTGGTGTCGCTGATCGTGCAGAACCTCGGCAAGGCGCGGCGCAAGAAGCCGCCGATCGACTGACCGACGCGGCGGGGTCAGCGTGAGGGGCGCCGTCAGGCGCGCCTCAAGCTGATCGGCGCAGCACGACTCAGCCGGCCGCCGGTCCGTCAGGCGTCGCCGGCGGCGTCATCTCCGCGGTCGCCGGTGGCCTGACCCGGATGTCCCGTTTCACGGTCCAGCTGGCGCTCGCGCGCGGCCTGCCACAGGAACAGCGCCAGCGCGGCGATGACGGCGGCCGACGCCAGGCCCGGCGCCAGCAGGTCGGTCACGCCGTCCCACGTGAGCGCCTGCCCCAGAAAGATGACCGCGATGGCGACCACGACCACGCCGGCAAGCAGCTCCTTGAGATGCCCGAGGTCGCTGATGCGCAGCCAGCCCGGCATCGGTATGCGGTCGTCGACGAAGAGACTGTACAGACCCAGCGCAAGCACGTAGAGAACGGTGGCGAGCAGCGCGTAGTCGGCTTGCTTGATCAGCTTGCCGATGAGCTCGTTCTGCGTCATGTCCTGGTTCAAGGCGTGGACGATCGTGATCACAGTCACGACCATCGTGGACACCATGACCGCCATGAAAGCGAGGAACAGGCTGATGGTGGCCAGGAGCACGAAGAACCGGCTCGATGCGACCATCCGTGCGACCAGCCCCGAGGGCCGGCGGCGGTGCTCCGTTGGGTCGGCCTTCACGGAGGCCTACGCCTTGCGCAACGCGAGGCCCTGGGCGACCAGCGACGCGCCGAAGAGGATCGCGTCGATGCCGACGAGGATCATGAGGATGACGATCGTCGGCCCGGGCCAGGCGATGACGACGACGCCGACCAGCGCCAGCAGGACGCCGAAGCCCGCGGCGAGGCCCCAGCCTTCACCGCGGTCGACGAGCGCCGCAATCGCCATGACGACACCCCAGAAGAGGAAGGCCAGGCCCACGAGGATGGCCACGGTCTTGATCGAGGTGTCGGGCCAGAACACGAGGACGACTCCGACCATCAGGATCACGAGCCCCCCGATGATCTTGCCGGTCTTGCGCTCGGCGCCGATGGCGTGCACGAACTGCACCACGCCGGCGAAGATGAGAAACAGCCCGGCGAGGATCGCCACCAGGCGCACGCTGCCCCAGATGTTGGCCAGCACAATGATGCCGAAGATGATGGCGACGATCCCCGCCGCCAGCAGGACGCCCCAGTAGCGGCGCGAGAGCGCCCTCTGGTTGACGACCACGACCACGTCACTCTGCGTCTCGTCCATCCAGCCGTCCTCCTCGTCGATCATCTGTCGCAATGCTGTGGCCATCTTCGCCTTCGCCGGGCCGAATCCCTCGTGTTGGGGCCGGCCCGCAGTCCTACTCGCCCAGCACCTTGATGATGAGCCGCTTGCCGCGGCCGCCGTCGAACTCGCAGTAGAAGACCGCCTGCCAGGGCCCCAGGTCGAGCCTGCCGGCGGTGACCGGGACGATGACCTGGTGGTGCACGAGCAGGTTCTTGAAGTGGGCGTCGCCATTGTCTTCGCCGCCGCGATGGTGGCGGTAGTCGCCGCCGTCGGGCAGCAGCTGCCGGGCGACGTCGTCGGCCGGCGGCTGCCAGGACGGCGGCGCCAGCTTGTCGAGCCACTCGAGCGCATCGGCCTGGATGCCGGGCTCGTCGTCGTTGATCCACACGCCGGCGGTGATGTGCATCGCCGAGACCAGCGCCATGCCTTCACTGATCCCGGACTCGGCGACGGCGCGCCGCACGTCCTCGGTGATGCGCACGAAGGCGCGCCGCTGCTGGACGTGGAAGGTCTTGTACACGGTGTGCGATCTCACGCTGCCTCCTTGCTCGCTCGACGAGAGCTTACCGCAGGCGGACGCCGCCGGGGGCCGCGAAGCCGCGGCCGCCCGCGCGACCGCCCGCGTGACCGCACCCCGCGGGCGAAGCGCGCGGGCGAAGCTCGCGGCCGAAGCGCGCGGGCGAAGCTCGCGGCCGAAGCGCGCGGCCGAAGCGCGCGCCAGCCGCAGCCGCACCGCGTGGTCTTGCTCATTTCTGCAAGATTTGGCACACTATCGCTCAGGAACGGCCGCGCGGCCTCACCTGGGACGCGGCCCCCGGCAGGACAGTGACGGGCCACCGCCCTCGCGGCGCCCGGCGAAAGGATGGTGACGGCATGACCAGGATCGCGTTCATCGGCGCCGGCAGCGTGGAGTTCACGCGCAACCTGCTCGGCGACATCCTCTCCTTTCCCGAGCTGGCCGGCGCCGAGATCGTGTTGCACGACATCGACGAGGAGCGCCTGGCGACGGCCGCGGCCATGGCGCGCTGGACCAACGAGGCCGTCGGCGCGCGGGCGCGGATCAGCGCGCAGCTCGACCGCCGGCGCGCCCTCGACGGCGCCGACTTCGCCGTCAACACCATCGAAGTCGGCGGGATCGCCGCCACGCGCCTCGACTTCGACATCCCGCGCAAGTACGGCCTGCGGCAGACGATCGCCGACACCTCCGGCGTGGGCGCCGTCTTCCGCGCCCTGCGCACCATCCCGGTGATGCTCGGCATCGCCGACGACATGGTGGAGCTCTGCCCCGAGGCCTGGATGCTCAATTACGCCAACCCCATGGCGATGAACTGCTGGGCCTGGTGCGAAGGTTCGCTGCACCAGCACATCGTCGGCCTCTGCCACTCCATCCAGAACACCAGCCGCCAGGTCGCCGAGTACGTCGGCGTGGCCCCAGAGGAGATCACCTTTCACGGCGCCGGCGTGAACCACATGAGCTGGGTGCTGCGTGTGGAGAAGGACGGCGAGAGCCTGTACCCGGCGCTGGACGCGGCGATCGCCGCCGACCCCGAAGGGCTCGGCCGCCATGTCCGCGTGGAGGTCTACAAGCGCTTCGGCTACTTCCCCACCGAGAGCAGCGAGCACTTCGCCGAGTACGTGCCGTGGTTCATGCGCGACGACGAGCAGATCGCGCGCCTGCGCATCCCCGTGGGCGAGTACATCACTCGCAGCGAGGAGAACCTCGGCTTCTACGAAGAAGAGAAGCGGATGCTCGCCGCCGGCGAGCCCTTCGAGATCGAGATGAGCGGCGAGTACGCGTCCCTCATCATCCATTCGATGGTGACCGGAGTGCCGCGCACGGTGTACGGCAACGTGCGCAACACCGGCCTCATCACCAACCTTCCGCAAGATGCCTGCGTGGAAGTGCCCTGCCTGGTGGACCGGGCCGGGCTGCAGCCCACGTACGTGGGCGACCTCCCGGCCCAGTGCGCGGCGCTCGACCGTACCTTTCTCAACGTCGTCGAGCTGACGGTGCGGGCGGCGCTGGAGGGCCGCCGCGACCACGTACACCAGGCGGTGCTTCTCGACCCCAACGCCGCCGCCACGCTGTCGCCGGCGCGCATCGAGGCGATGGTCGACGAGCTGCTGGCCGCCGAGCGCGACATGATGCCCGAGGCGCTGCGATGAGCGGCGGCCGATGAGCGGCCGATGAGCCCCTCGCTGGATCTTCTGGTCATCGGCGACGCCAACCCGGACGTCGTCGTCCACGGCGCTCCGGCCGCGCTCGTCTACGGGCAAGCCGAGCAGCTCGCGACGGGCGGCGCCCTGACCGTCGGCGGCTCGGCGGCGATCATGGCGTGTGCGGCGGCGCGGCTCGGTCTGCGCACGGCGCTCGCCGGAGTCGTCGGCGCCGATGCCGGCGGCCGCTTCATGATCGACGAGCTGACGCGACGCGGCGTCGATGCGGGAGCCGTCGCGATCCGCGCGGATCTGGCGACCGGGCTCACCGTCGCCCTGGCGCGCGGCGACGATCGCGCCATCGTCACCTACCCCGGCTGCATCGCCGCCCTGGAGGCCGGGATGATCGACGCGGCGCTCGTGGGCGCGGCGCGACACGTGCACGCGAGCTCCTTCTTCCTCCAGCCGCGGCTGGCGCCGGGCCTGCGCGGCCTCTTCGAGGCCGCGCATTCCGCCGGCGCCACCACGTCGCTCGACCTCAACTGGGATCCCGCCGAGATGTGGGACGGCGGGCTGGCCGACGCGCTGCCCGCCGTGGACGTGCTCTTCGTCAACGCCGCGGAGGCGGCGGCCGTGAGCGGCGCCTCCGATCCGGCCGTGGCGGCGACCGTGCTCGCGGCCCGCGGCCCGCTACCGGTGGTCAAGCTCGGCGCGGGCGGCGCCCTGGCCCACGACGGCTGCCGCCTGGTGCACGTCACGGCGCCGACCGTGGCCGTCGTCGACACCGTCGGCGCCGGCGACACCTTTGACGCCGGCTTCATCTGTGCTCGCCTTCAAGGCTGGGACGTCAGCCGCTGCCTGGCGCTGGGCGTCGCCTGCGGCTCGCTCTCGGCGCGCCGCCCCGGCGGCGTGGAGGGCCAGCCGACGCTCGCCGAGGCGCTGGCCCTGATCGAAGGGCTCCTCCCCGGCCAGGGCGACCAGCCCCAGGACTGCGTCCCGTGATTCCGACAGGCGGGCGCCAGCCCGCTGATCTCCTTCTTGACGTCGTCGCCGCCAACCGCGCCGGTAGACGCGCGGGTCTGACCTCCGTCTGCTCCGCCAACCGCTTCGTCCTCGAGACGGCGCTGCGGCACGCCGCCCGCGGCCACGGCCTCGTGTGCATCGAGTCCACGTCCAACCAGGTCAACCAGCTCGGCGGCTACACGGGGATGACGGCGGCGGCGTTCCGCGACGAGGTCGCGGCGCTCGCCGCCGCCGCCGGAGCGCCGGCCGCGCGCCTGATGCTCGGCGGCGACCATCTGGGGCCGTACCCATGGCGGGGCCTCCCCGCGGACGCGGCGATGGCGCAGGCCCACGAGCTGGTGCGCAGCTGCGTGCTGGCCGGCTACACCAAGATCCATCTTGATGCCAGCATGCGCTGCGCCGACGACCCCGGCGATGAGTTGACGGCGCTGGACGACGGCGTCATCGTCGAGCGCACCGCAGCCCTTTGCCGTACGGCCGAGGCCGCGCGGGCGGGGCTGCCCGCGGCCATCCCTGCCCCCCTCTACGTCATCGGCACCGAGGTGCCCACCCCCGGCGGCGAGGAGACCGCCCAGGCCGGGCCGTCGGTCACGTCGGTGGAGGACGTGGAGCGCACCCTCGATCTGACCTGCGAGGCATTTCGGACGTCCGGCCTCGCGGACGCATGGGAGCGCGTGATCGCCGTGGTGGTGCAACCCGGCGTCGAGTTCGGCGATGCCACCGTGAGCGCCTACGAGCGCGCCGCGGCGAGCGGTCTCACCGCCTTCGTCGAGCGCCGGCCGCGACTGGTCTACGAGGCTCACTCGACGGACTACCAGAGCGCGGAAGCGCTGCAGCAGTTGGTCGAGGGTCACTTTGCCATCCTCAAGGTGGGCCCGTGGCTGACGTATGCGTTTCGCGAAGCGGTGTTCGCCCTCGAGGAGATCGAGAACGCGATGCTGCACGGTCGGCCGGACGCCCGGCCTTCGCGCCTGCGCGACACGCTGGACGAGGCCATGACGCGGCACCCGGAGCACTGGGCCGCGTACTACCGCGGCAGCCCCGAGGAGGTGCGCCGCAAGCGTGCCTTGAGCTACAGCGACCGCTGCCGCTACTACTGGCCGCGGCCGGAGGTGCAAGAGGCGCTCGCCGGGTTGCTGCGCAACCTTTCCAGGCGCCCCATCCCGCCGGCGCTCATCGGCGAGTTTCTGCCCGGGAGCTCCGGCGCCGTCCGGGAGGGTCGTCTGCCCGCCGAGCCCGTGGCGCTGATCCGCCACCACATCCAGCGTGTGCTCGACCTGTACGCGGCCGCCTGCGACGACGAGCTCGATGAGACAGACCGACGCGGCCGGAGGACTTGATGCCTCCGCGTCGCGGCCCCCGCATGGATCTCGTCACTGCACTTCCAACCTGAAGCCGGCGACCAGCTTCTCGAACGGCGGCGACTGGAACGGGCCGGCCTCAAGGACCGCAAGCAGTTCCTGCGCCCTTGGCTTGAGGCCGGCGGCGAGCTTCTTCACGTCCTTGCGCGCCTGCTTTGTGCAGAGCAGCCGCCAGCTCACCAGTCGAGCGCGCCTTCGAGCTCTCCGGCCGGCGTCGCCAGGCCCTCAAGGATGGACTCGCGCATGCCGGGGATGGAAACCAGATAGAGCGTCTCCTGCACGGCGCGCCAGTCGTCCTCCGAGACGAGCACGGCGTTGCCGCGCTTGCCGGTGATCTGCACGGGCTCGTGCGACTGCGAGACGCCGTCGAGAAGCTTGTACAGATGCTTGTGCGCTTCGGTGGCCCTTAGTGGACCTATCCCGCCAGGTCTGCACGCACGGATGCGCCCGTGGACAGGTCGCGGATGCGGCCCCTCCCCGGCTCCCAAGTAGCTGGACTGCGAGGGAACGGTCTCGTGACCGCCCCGCTCGGTCGACGAACGCCCCGCACGCACATCCCTACCGGGATAGGCCCTTGTGGTCGTCATCGCGGACCTCCTGAAACGTACGGAAAAGTGTACGTCACCGGCCGCCGGGAGTCAAGCGCGCGGAGTTGTGGCCTTCGTTTGCACCGGCGATCCTTTCCGAAAAGAACCGCTCCCATTCGGCATCGCTGAACGTGATCCCGTTGAGTGCCTCGAGCTGTACGCGGAGGTTCGCGATGAGCTCGGCCTCGCTCGTGAGCGGCAGGTACTCGCAGGCCTGAGACTGGAGGAGGCTGATGAAACCCCGTTCCAGAGCGGCCTCAGACTGATACGCCGCCTCCTCCGCGGACTCCGAGAGGTACTCGGCGACGACTGCGCTCTCCGCGCTCACGACGATCGGGTCGTAGTGCACTCTCCCGCTCGGATCGCTCATGCTCTGCCACCTCGCGAGTACTTCGATACCTTGTAGGCCTCCACGGCCGGGCGGCTTGATCGATAGCGGCCGTCGGCGCCGATGATGGCCTCGAGCCGCCCGCGTCCCGCCGCCTGTTTGAGCGCCGCGAGACTGAGCTCCTCGTCGGCAAGCGCTTCGAGCGGTACGTACTTCGCAGGTCCGGCGATGTCAGGGATAAGCCGGTGCAGGTTGTCGATGACCGAGCGCGCGATCAGCTCCGCGAGCGGGCCGAGGTCGCCGTGATCCGCGCGGTCGAGCGCGGTGAGGTAGCGCCGTCGCTGCCCCCTGAAGACCACGGCCGGCGGCCAGCCGAGCCGGGTCAGGATGAGGTTGAGCAGCAGGCGTCCGGTGCGGCCGTTGCCGTCGATGAACGGGTGCAGCCGTTCGAAATCGACATGGATACGCGCGAGTATCTCCGGAACACCGGCGACGCCGAGAGTACCGTCGGCGAACGTGGCGCCGAACCGGTTCACCTGATCGACCCAGGAGGTAACGCCTGCCGGGACGAGCGGGTGGGTCGGCGGGGTCGTTCCTCCCGGAAACGGCTGGATATTGTGCTGCCGGAAGCTGCCGGGCGCCTCGTCCGAGCCTGCGGCGGGGTGCGGTGCGACCGCCCACACCTTCGCCATCGCAAGCTCATGGACGTGGCGCACCTCGGTGACGGTAACGAGGCCATCTCGCCCTGGCTCGTCCGGCTCGACCCCCTGCCGGAAGACCCAGCGCGCGGCCTCGGAATACCCGAGGACCTCCATGTGATCCTTGAGCTCCTTCGCCCCGACAGCCCTGCCCTGATCAAGCAGCTGCTCGACCTCGCGCAGCGCCAGCGTGTTCCCCTCGAGCGCCGTGGAGTGATGGGCTTCGAGGCGCCATACGTCGTCCCACAGCTGCTTGGCCTCGGCCGGAGTGGGAAGGCCGCCGTACCGCCCGAGATCCTCGATCGCGGCGCCGAATCGCTGATAGATCGCGGTCCGGGAGGGTCTGCCCCGGGGGGCGCGGTCCTGAGAAGAAGTTGTCATCGCACCCCCTCGGAAACTCAACAACGACAATCCAGCAGATTGTCACCGCAGGCGCCAGAAATACTCACAACGACAAACTGGGGCATCGTACGCCCAGATCATGCAGCCGCATATTCGAAGGTCAGCAGTCGGTCGCGATGGTCGTCGTACTGCGTATCACGACACCACCAGGACTGGGTGAGGGAGATAGGCAGTCTGCGAGAGCGGGCTCAAGGATCATCGATGGGGCTGCGCACGCCCGGGACGCCGCGCGGCGCTCGAGCGCGCGCCGACCGCCTTGATCCGCCGCCACTTGTGATGCGGGCTCCATGGGCACTACGATTTGACAGGTAGAGCCGCACGGCCACGACAGCGACCGTCACGACAGGGGGTCTTGAATGAACTACCCAGCCATCAACCGCATCTGGCAGTCAGCGACGCTCTTCATCGCTCCGCTGCTCATCGTCCTTCTCATCTGGTTCAAGCCGGAGATGGACCTCTACCAGTGGCTCCTGTGCCTGCACCTGCCGCTGCTCATGCTCCACGAGTCCGAGGAATACGTGCTCGCACCCCTCAGCTTCAAGGAGTTCTTCAACCTCAAGAGCCCGTTCGGCTCGAAGACAGACCCGAACTTCCCGCTGGACGACGCTTACGTCTTCCAGGTGAACATCGTGATCGCCTACCCCGTCGTGATCCTCGGTGCGCTCCTGGCGAACGTCGCGCCCTGGCTCGGCTTCTCGATGATCTGGTTCGAGCTCATCGTCAACAACGCGATGCACACGGTCCTCTTCCAGTCCGCCAAACCGTCGTACAACCCGGGGCTTGTCACCAACTCGTTCCTGCTGCTGCCGTACGGCATGATCGCGCTGCTCGTGGCGGCGGGGCTCTTCACCCCGCTCGACTGGGTGCTCTCGCTCATCATCGGGGTCGGGGTATCCGCCGCACTCGGCGTGAAGACCCGCGGACGACTCGCCAAGCTCAAGGCGTCGTCGGCGCAAGACACAGGAACCGCCGAGCGCGCGTAGCGGCCCCTGCTCCGCCGAACAGTGAGTGTGCAGTGCGTGCAGCACTCGGATAGGAGCCTACGTTGTTCTGCACATGAAGCCCGAGGAGCCTCTGGGTCCACGGATATGCGGAAAGTGCACGCCGGGTCAGAGCGTGTCGGCGGGACTGCGAACGCCGAGGCCTCGGCGGGGCGCGCGGGAAGTAGATGACGGTCATACGGATGTCGTAGCCGGTCTGCTCGAACGCGTGCCGACCGCCTTGATCCGCCACGACATCGGGAGGGGACTCGACGTCTACGCGGCGGGTTGTGGGCAGTGAGACACCGGCGACGCCGCTCGGCGCTACGCCCTACGCCCGGCGCGACAGCGGCGGGAGCGCCGCGGCGAGATCCAGGCTCTCGCCGGGGTCGAGCATGACGGTGCGGATCGCGGGGGCCAGAGCCTCCACCTCGCGCATGAAGATGAGCGGCGCGCGGCGGTGGACGTCCGGCCGCAGGCGCATGATCACCGTGCCGGGCAGGTGGTAGGTGCCCCAGTGGATGGGGATCACAAGCCGCGGCCGCAGCAGCTCCGCGGCGCGCACCGCGTGCCGGGGGCTGAGATGCTTGAACTCCGGCATCCACGGTCCCAGCCCGGCGATGGGCAGGAGCGCGACGTCGAGGTCGTCCCAGATATCGGCCATGCCGGGGAAGAGCCCGGTATCGCCGGCGAAGTAGATGCTGCGGCTGCCGCTCACCACGTACCCCAGGCTGGGCGTGCGCGCGGCCAGCGGGTGCCGCGTGCCGCGGTGCCGCGCCGCGGTCGCGACGATCTCCAGGACGCCCACCCGCAGGCGGTCGCCGGGCGCCATCTCATGGATGTCGCGAAAGCCGCGCCACTGCAGCGAGCGGCGCGCGCCCACCGGAGCCAACACAGGGGTGTCGCGGCGAAACATGCGCAGCGAAGCCGGGTCGTAGTGATCGAGGTGCAGGTGCGAGAGGAGGATCGCGGCGGGATCGGCCAGAGGCCGCGTGAGAGGCGGTGGGATCCGCCGGTGGAGGGGACCGACCTGACGGCGCAACACCGGGTCGGTGACCAGCCTCGTCCCGTCGAGCTCGATCAGCGTGGTCGCGTGGCCGAGAAACAGGATGCGGCCGCCGGCCACGGGATCGCGCGGACCGCCGCCGTCCGGGTGCGGGAGAGCTCCCAGCTCCTGACTAGTGTCGTACGTGGCCATCTCATCATAGGTTGCACGGTCCCGCCGCGGCCAAACCCCCGGGCAGGGCGCGGCGACCGCCGCGGCTCGGGCGCGGCGGCTGGGGCGCGGCGACCGCGGCGGCTGGGGCGCGGCGACCGCGGCGGCTGGGGCGCGGCGCGGCGGCTGCGGCGCGGGGCGCACACGAAAAGGGAAGACAAGGATTCCTTGACTGTCGGGCCGTGCATGGCCGTCCGCAGGCTCGCTCGCCGCAGGGAAGATAAGGATTCGCCGGAATTCCTTATCTTCCCTCACAGTACTACCCCGCCGCGGCGGCTCCCACGGCGGCGGCGGGTCCGGCGGCGGCGGCGAACGGGCGCCTGCCGGGTGGCGGCGGTCGAAGCGCTGCGGGTCGGCCTCCGGGTCGGCCTCCGGGTCGGCCTCCAGCTCGGCGCCCCAGATGGTTGGGGGCGTCCACAGCGGGGCGGGCGGCGCGCTCCACGAGGTGCCCGGCGACGCGAAGGGCCGGGCGCGGCAGGTAGTCGCGGAGCTTCAGGTCGCCGGCCCCACCGCCTCCGCGGCCGGCGGCATCTGCGTCAGCTTCGGTCATCGAGCGACCATTCATCGCCAAGCACAAGTGACGTTGCAATCTGCACACATCTGGCGTAATATGCCGACAAATGAGCGCACTCGAACAAGAGATCGCCTCTCAGCCGCAGATGTGGCGAGCCGCGGCCGCCATGGCCGCGGAGGCCCGCGAGGTGCTGCCCGCCGCCGGCGCGCGGATCGCCGTGCTGGGCTGCGGCACCTCCTGGTTCATGGCGCAGTCGGTGGCGGCGCTGCGCGAGGCCGCCGGCCTCGGCGAGACCGACGCCTTCACGCCCACCGAGATGCCGCCGGGCCGGCGCTACGACGCAGTCGTCGTCATCTCTCGTTCGGGCACGACCACCGAGATCGTGCGTGCCCTCCACGCCGCGCCGCCGGGCACGCCCACCATCGCCATCTCGGCGGTGCCCGATTCGCCCGTCGTTCAAGCCGCCGCACGCAGCATCTTCCTGGAGGCGGCCGACGAGCAGTCGGTCGTGCAGACGCGCTTCGCGACCACGGCGCTGGCCCTGTTCCGCGCCGCCTTCGGCGAGGACTTGAGGCCCGCGATCGCCGACGCCGCGCGGGCCCTGGCCGAGCCTCTGCCGTTCGACCCCGTGGCCTTCGAGCACTTCGTGTTTCTCGGCCGCGCCTGGACGGTCGGCCTGGCCAACGAGGCGGCGCTCAAGCTGCGCGAGGCCTGCCAGGCCTGGACCGAGGCCTACCCGGCGATGGAGTACCGGCACGGCCCCATCAGCGTGGCCGAGCCGCACAGCGTGGTGTGGGCGCTCGGCGATATCGAGGCGGAGCTGCTCGCACAGGTCGCCCGCACCGGCGCCACCGTGGTGGCTGGCGAGCTCGACCCGATGGCGGAGCTCGTGCGCATCCATCGGGTCGCCGGCCGGCTGGCCGCCGCCAAGGGCCTCGACCCGGACCAGCCGCGACATCTCACCAGATCGGTCGTGCTGGAATCGTGATGACTTCGACCACAGGGGGCAGACAATGAGGCGCAAGTCGATCGGCATCGTGGGCCTGCTGGCCCTCGTCCTCGCAGTCATGGCCCTGACGGCCGGCTGCGGCTCTTCCGGCGGCGACACGTCGGCCACCTCCGGCGCCGGCCCCACCGGCGTCGTCAACATCACCATGTGGCACGGGGACATCGACTACGCCAAGACGGCGGTCGACGCCCTGGTGGCCGAATGGAACCAGGCCAACCCCAACATCCAGGTCACGGCGCTGTACAACGGGGGCAGCGACTTCGCCCTTCAGAAGACCCTCACCGCCATCGCCGGCGGCAAGCCGCCGGACATCACGTACCTGTTCGGCTCGTGGATGGCCAACATCGTCAAGAGCCCCAAGGTCGTGCTGCTGAACGACCTGATCGAGAGCGACCCTTCGGTCGACTGGGAGGACTTCTGGCCGACCGAGCGCCTGGCGGCCACCGTCGATGGCAAGATCGTCGGTATCCCGGCGCTCGTCGACAACCTCGCCCTGGTCTACAACAAGAAGCTCTTCGACCAGGCCGGCCTCGACTACCCCACGGCGGAGTGGACCTGGGACGACTTTCGCGCCGCCGCCAAGGCGCTCACCGACCCGGCCAGGAAGCAGTTCGGCTGGGCCTACCCGGCCGACGGCAGCGAAGACACCGTGTGGCACTGGGAGGCCATGCTGTGGGAGGCCGGCGGCGACATCCTCACCCCCGACAACACGAAGGCGGCCTTCAACTCGCCGGCCGGCGTGCAGGCCTTGACGATGCTCGGCGACATGGCCACCATCGACAAGTCGATCTACCTGGACATCACCAATACCAAGACCTCGAGCGTGTTCAACGCCGGCCGCATCGGCATGCTGGTCACCGGGCCCTGGGATCTGCCGTCGTTCCCCAACGTCGATGTCGGCATCCAGATCATGCCGGCCTTTGTGAACCACCAGACCATCTCCGGGCCCGACAACTGGGTGATCCTCAACAACGGCCCCGCCCGGGTCCAGGCCTCCTGGGAGTTCATCAAGTGGTTCACCGCCGCCCAGCAGAACCTGACCTACAACCTCGCCGTGGGCGCCCTGCCGCTGCGTGAGTCCGAGACGAAGCTGCCCGAGTACCAGGAGTACCTCGACAAGTACCCCGGCATCGACACGTTCGTGGAGAACATGAACAACGCCGTGAAGGCGCGCCCGACGGTCCCGCAGTACTCCAAGATCTCCGAGGCGCTGGGCCAGGCCATCGTCTCCGTGCTGCTCGGCAAGGCGGACGCGCAGACGGCCCTTGATGAGGCGGCCGCGAAGACCGACGCGATCCTCGCCGTCCCCGTGCCGTGAGCGGCCCGGCCGCCTCGCGCTGATGCTCGCCCCCGGGTCAACCGCGCGCCGGGCGCTCGGCTCGGACCAAGTGGCCGGGTGGCTCTTCGTCGCCCCGGCCGTGGTGCTCATCGGGATCTTCGGGCTCGTGCCCATCGGCTGGTCGGCGATCATGTCGTTCCAGGCCAACGACCTGGTCTCCGCGCCCAGCTGGGTCGGGCTGGCCAACTACCAGGCGCTGGCCAGGGATCCGGTGTTCATGGCCTCGGTGCGGCACACGCTCGTCTACACGGTGCTGTTCGTGCCGCTCTCCGTGGCCGGCTCGCTGCTGGTCGCCTGGGCGCTGAACCGCAAGCTGCGCGGGGTACGCTTCTACCGCCTGGCGGTGTTCGTCCCGGTGGTCACCTCCACGGTGGCCACGGGGATCATCTTCATGTGGCTGCTCGACCCCGTGTTCGGCCTGGTCAACTACTTTCTCAGCCTCGTCGGCCTGCCCGAGCAGGGCTTTCTGCAGGATACGAACCAGGCGCTCGTCTGCATCGTCTTCATGACCGTCTGGGGCTGGCTGGGCTTCGATGTGATCATCTATCTCGCCGCCCTGCAGGGCATCCCGCAGGAGCTCATGGAGGCGGCGCAGATCGACGGCGCCGGCAAATGGAGCTCGTTCCGCAACGTGGTGCTGCCGTTCCTCAGGCCCGCCACGCTCTTCCTCATCGTCTGGTCGACGATCAGCGCCCTGCAGCTCTTCGACGAGATCTACGTCACCACCAGAGGCGGGCCGCTCGGTTCGACCACGGTGATCGTGTACTACCTCTACCAGCAGGCCTTCCAGTTCTTCAACGCCGGCTACGGTGCGGCCATCGCCTACGTGCTCTTCCTGGCGATCCTCCTTATCACGATCATCCAGCTCAAGGTCGGCGGCCGCAGCGTCTACGGCAAGGCGTGAGGGTGGGCTGATGGAGAGCGGCACGCTGATCCGCGCGGACCGCCCGCTCGATCTGGAGGCGGTCCCCGAGCGCCGCCCGCGGCGCTGGCCGTTCAGCCCGTGGCACTTCTTCCTGATTCCCCTGGCGCTGATGATGCTGATGCCCTTGATCTGGTCGCTGGTGACCTCGCTCGAGACCGCGTCCGAAGCGCAGCGCTTCCCGCCGGTCCTGATCCCCAGCGCCCTGCACTTCTCCAACTACGTGGACGCCTGGAACGCGCTGCCGTTCGGGCACTTCTTCCTCAACAGCTTTCTGTACTCGCTGGCGACCGTGGCCGGCAACCTCCTCTTCTGCAGCCTCGCCGCCTACGCCTTCGCGCGGCTGCGCTTCATCGGCGGCAACCTTCTGTTCGTGCTGCTGCTCGTGACGCTGATGGTCCCCTTCCAGGTCGTGCTCATCCCGACCTTTCTCATCGTGCGCAACCTGGGGCTCATCGACAGCGTCGGCGGCCTGATCGTGCCCAACCTCTGCGCCGTCTTCGGCATCTTCCTGCTGCGCCAGTTCTTCCAGTCGCTGCCCGTGGAGCTCGAAGAGGCGGCGCGCATCGACGGCGCCTCGCGCCTCGGGGTCTTCTTCAAGATCGTCCTGCCGCTCTCGGCGCCGGTGCTGGCCACCCTCGCGATCATCCAGTTCATGTGGTCGTGGAACGACTTTCTCTGGCCGCTGATCATCATCACCACGCCCGAGCGCTCGCCGCTGCAGCTGGGCCTGTCCATGTTCCAGGGGGCGCACGTGACCCAGTGGAACCTGCTCATGGCCGGGACCGTGATGAGTCAGATCCCCATGCTGGCGGTCTTCCTGCTGGCCCAGCGCTGGTTCATCCAGTCCATCGCCTACACCGGGATCAAGCAGTGAGCCGGGAAGGAAAGGAGTAGCCCCATGGCCGATGTGTCCTTCCGGGACGTGACCAAGGAGTTCCCCGGCGCGAGCGTGGCGGTCGACCGCCTGACCCTCGACGTCCCCGACGGCGAATTCATGATCCTCGTGGGGCCGTCGGGCTGCGGCAAGACCACGGCGCTGCGCCTGGTCGCCGGGCTCGAGACGGCGACCTCGGGGTCGATCACCATCGCCGGCAAGAACGTCACCCATCTGTCTCCGCGCGACCGCGACATCGCCATGGTCTTCCAGAACTATGCGCTCTACCCGCACATGACGGTGTACAAGAACCTCGCCTTCGGGCTGCGCCAGCGCAAGACCGCGCGGGCCGAGGTCGAGCGGCGCGTCACGGAGGTCAGCGCCATGCTGGGGCTCGACGAGCTGCTCGGGCGCCGGCCGGCGCAGCTCTCCGGCGGGCAGCGGCAACGCGTCGCCATGGGCAGGGCGCTGGTCCGCGAGCCCAAGGCGTTCCTGCTCGACGAGCCGCTCTCGAACCTCGACGCCAAGCTGCGCGTGCAGATGCGCGCCGAGCTCAAGCGACTGCACCAGCAGCTCACGATCACGACGATCTACGTGACCCACGACCAGGTCGAGGCGATGACGCTCGGCGACCGGCTGGCGGTCATGAGGGCGGGCAAGCTGCAGCAGGTCGGGACGCCACAGGACGTGTACGAGCGCCCCGCCAACGTCTTCGTGGCGCACTTCATCGGCAGCCCGCCGATGAACCTGCTCAAGGCGACGGTGGCCGCGGGGCGAGCACAGGCCGGCGACCTCGAGGTCGCGCTCCCGCGCGTGCCGGACGGCCCCTGCATCATCGGCATCCGCCCCGACTCCTTGTTGCCGGCCCAAGGTGACGACGCGCCGGCGGCGCTCGACTTCGACATCGAGGTCGTTGAGCCGCTCGGCGGCGAGCTGCTGGCCCACGGCTTCGTGAGCGGCCACCTGGCGTCGCCGGACGCCGGCGAAGAGACGCCGCTGCTCGCCGGCGGCTCGGAGTCGCGGGCGGCGCTCACCGCGAAGCTCGACGGACGCCTGCGGCTCAAGGCCGGCGAGCGCCTGCGCCTGGCCGTACACCCCGGCGAGGTCTACGCCTTCGACGCGCTGACCGGCGACGCCCTGCGCTGACCCGCTCATCGGCGCCGGCGGCCCGCCGCCGGCGCGCGACGCCGTGTTGCTTCCTGCGCGTTACCCTTCAATTTCGTGCAGAAACGGCCACCGCCGATGATAGGATAGCCGCATGCGCCAGGAAGAACGTATGGGCCTGATCCTCGAAGAGCTGGCCGGCGGCGGCTCCGTCGGCGTCGCCGAGATCGCCGCCAAGCTGGGCGTATCAACCGCGTCCATCCGCCGCGACCTGCAGCTTCTCGAGAAGCAGCGGCTGCTGTCACGCACGCACGGCGGCGCCGTGGCCAACAGCACCGCCTACGAGCTGCCGCTGCGCTACCGTGGCGGGCGGCGCCGCGACGAGAAGCGGCGCATCGCCGCCGCGGCCGCGGCCCGCATCGGCGACGACATCGCCTCCGTGGGCCTCACCGGCGGCACCACGACGACCGAGGTAGCACGCCGGCTGGCCGACCGCCAGGGGCTCACCGTGGTCACCAACGCGCTCAACATCGCCGCCGAGCTGGCCGTGCGCCCCGACCTCAAGCTCATCGTCACCGGCGGCGCCGCGCGCAGCGAGTCCTACGAGCTGGTTGGGCCGCTGGCCGAGGCCACCCTCGAGGGCATGAACCTCGATCTGGCGGTGGTCGGGGTGGACGGCATCACCGTCGAGGGCGGCCTGACGACGCACCACGACATCGAGGCGCACACCAACCGCGTGCTCATCGGCCGCGCCAGGAGAGTCATCGTGGTCGCCGACGGCTCCAAGGTGGGGCGCCTCGCCTTCGCGCGCATCTGCGACGTGAGCGCGGTGCACGAACTCATCACCGACGCCTCGGCGCCGGCCCCCGAGCTGCGGCGGCTGGCCGAGGCCGGGATCGTCATCACCACCGTCTGAGGGCGACCGTCGGGCCGGGCCGGGCCGGACCCGGAGGGTCGCGCCCGGCGCCCGTCAGCCGGAGAAGGCCTCGGTGGAGCGCTTCAGCGGGACGAAGCGCACGCTGAGCCCCGTCGCCTCCACGGCGACCACGGCGACCGTGGGGTCGTCGTCCTCCTCGTGCGGCGACGAAGCGGTGCCCGGATTGAGGTACACGGCGCCGTCGATCCACTCGACCGCGGGAAGGTGGTCGTGCCCGAAGACCACGAGGTCCGGCGGCGACTCCGACGTGAACCCGTCGACCTTGCCCATCGCCAGCCGTTTGATCAGCCGCTTGCGCTTGTGACTGACGACAAAGCACACGCCGCCGACCTTTCCGGCGACTTCGCGGGGCAGCTTGCCGAGCTTGCCGCCGTCCATGTTGCCGGCCACGGCGGTCACCGGCGCGATAGCCTCCAGCGCCTCGAGCGTGGCCGGGTCCATGATGTCGCCGGCGTGGATGATGTGCTGGACGCCGGCGAACACGGACGCCACGAGAGGGTCGAGGTAACCGTGCGTGTCCGAGATCACGCCGATGCGCATCGGGTCGGTCATCATGTCTGTATTCTACTCTGTCGAGGCGCCGTCGCGGAAGGGGCAAGCTCGTCCGCACCGTTGTCGCGCCGGGCCGACGGTTTCCCCCGCCGCCGGCACGGGCATTCACAGCCGACACTACTGATCCCGGCGCCAAGGAGCAGGCATGGCAGACACCCCGGTTTTTCTCTACGTGGCCACCTACGACAGCGAAGCCGACGCGCACGCCGACTACGAGGCCGTCAAGGCGCTGCACGCGGCCGGCGAGATAGGCACGTACGACGCCGCCGTCATCACCAGGGACGCCGAGGGCAAGGTGGCTGTGCACAAGCACGAGAAGCCCACCCAGCACGGCGTCTGGACGGGGGTCGCCGTGGGCGCCGTCCTCGGCATCCTCTTCCCCCCCTCGCTCATCGGCACGGCCATCATCGGCGGCGCCGCCGGGGGGCTCATCGGCCATCTCTGGAAGGGCATGTCGCGCAAGGACATGAAGGAGATCGGCGAGATGCTCGACGACGGCAACGCCGCCCTCGTGGTGGTCGGCAAGTCCCGGCTCGAGGAGATCCTCGGCAAGGCGGTCACCAGGGCGGCGAAGATCAGCGAGAGAGAGATCGACTCGGACAACAAGGTCCTCGAGGACGCGGTCGAGAACGCCGCCAGGGGCGCCGAGTTCGAGAACCTGCACGACTAGGAGGGACCGCCATGGCAGACGAACCCGTTTTTCTGTACCTCGCAACCTACGACAGCCTCGCCGACGCGCAGTTCGACTACGAGGCCGTCAAAGCGCTGCACAAGGACCACGTCATCGGCACCTACGACGCGGCCGTCATCACCAGGGACGAGCACGGCCACGTACACGTGAGAAAGCATGAGAAGCCGACGCAGCACGCCGCCTGGACGGGCCTCGCGGTGGGCGCCGTGATCGGCATCATCTTCCCGCCGTCGATCCTCCTGGGAGCGGCGGCCGGCGGCCTGGCCGGCGGCCTCATCGGGCATTTCTGGAAGGGCATGTCGCGCAAGGACGTCATGGAGCTCGGGGAGCTGCTCGACGACGGCGAGGCCGCCCTTCTGATCGTCGGCGAGTCGGCGCTGCAGAGCTACGTCGACAAGGCCCTCACCAAGGCGCGCAAGCGGGCCACCCGCGAGGTCGACATGGAGAGCAAGGTCCTGAGCAAGGAGCTGGCGGAGGCCGCCAGGGACGCGAAGTAGCGCCGTCGGCGCGGTACCCGCCGTGCCGGTTGTGAACTCCGGCACGACGTTCGCCGCCCGAGCGGCGCGGGTAGGCTCTCTCCTGTACTCGCAGCGCCGGCGAAGAGAGAGGGCGCCATGTCAACTGTACGACGTCATATCGAGGTGGAGGCGCCACCATCCGTGGTGCTCGCCACCTGGTCGCATTTTGTACGATTCGTCATGAACGGCAAGCAACGACTCGCCTGCGACGAGCTCGCCTGCGTCGATGCCGTGCGCGCCGGCCTGGTCAGCTTCGAGCCGGTCAAGGCCGGCAGCCGCACCGACGTGATCTTCAGCCTCGAGTGCGACGAAGACAACGGACCGTCACGGGCGGTGCTCGAGCAGAACGTCGCCCGCGATCTCGTGCTCTTCAAGGACTACATGGAGCGTGGCGGCAATCAGGTGGGCAAGCCGACGAAGGCGGAAAAGCAGGCGATGCTCGAAGACGAGGAGCGCCACAGCCACCAGCAGTTGCGCCGGCATATCGGCGCCGAGAACGAGCCGGTCTCGTACCAGGATCACTTCCCCTCGTGAGCGGCGGGAGCGAGCACGCGAATGGCGACGAGGGCGGCGCCCCGCAAGCGCGGGGCGCCGCCCTCGTCGCCGCCGGCATGAACCTGCGCCACGGGCGCGCCTGGGACGGCGTGCACTCCTGGCCGCTGCGCCGGCGGGCGGCTGTCCGCTGCCTTGCGGACCTCGGCGCCGAGGTCGTCGGTCTGCAGGAGGTCCACGGCTTTCAGCAGCTTTACCTGGCGCGCCGCCTGAGCGGCTACGCCGCCGTCGGCGCCGGCCGCGACGACGGCCGCGAACGCGGCGAGCGCTGCGCGGTCCTGTACCGGCCCGGCCGTCTGGAGCTCGAATCCTGGACGGTGCGCTGGTTCTCGCAGACGCCCGGCGTGCCCGGCTCGCGCGGGTGGGGCAATCCCGTCACCCGTCTGGTCACGCTCTGCCGTTTCCGCGACCGCGCCGACGGCCGGGCGTTCGGCGTCGCCGACGCCCACTGGGACGGCGCCTCGGCGGAGTCGCGCCTGCGCAGCGCCGAGGCGCTGCTCGGCTGGCTCGACCCGGCGCTCCCGTGGATCGTGCTCGGCGACCTCAACGCGACGGCCGCAGACCCGGCCGTCGCGCGCCTGGTCGCCGGCGGCCTGCGCGACACGCTGGCGCATCTCGGCGAACGCGGTCCGGGAGCGGGCACCCACCACCACTGGGACGGGGCCACCGACGGCACGCGCATCGACTACGTGCTGGCGTCGCCCGAGTGGGAGATCCTGCACGCGAAGATCGCCCACCAGTTGCCGCGAGACGGGCGCTCGGGCCTGCCCTCGGACCACTGGCCGGTGGTCGCCACGCTGCGACTCACGGGCTGAGGGCCGGGGGCGCCGGCGCAGCCGGCCGGGCCGGCCTCCGCGCTCACGCCGCGCTCACCGCGACCGGGCGTCCGGCGACCACGTACCTCGCGAGCGCGCCCACTCCGCGTCGTCGCGCCACACAAAGGTGTCGTCCTGCAGATCGCGTACGGCGAGCTGCAACTCCTCGCGGGTGTTCATCACGAACGGCCCGTAGCGCGCGATAGGCTCGCCCAGCGGCTTGCCGCTGACCAGCAGAAAGCGTACCGCGTGGCCACGCGCTTCCACGCGGACCTCGTCGCCGTCGCCGAACACCGCCATGCGCGGTGCGCTGAGCGGCTCGCCGTCAAGGTCGCCACGATCCCCCGGGTCACCGCCGACGCCGAACTGGCCCTCGCCCTCGAACGCGTAGGCGAAGGCGGAGTGCCCGCGCGAGACCGGCTGCGAGAAGCTCGCGCCGGCCGGCAGCGACACGTCCAGGTACTCGGGCTCCGCGTAGATCTCGGTGACCGCGCCGACCACACCGTCGACCTCGCCGGCGACCACGCGGATCACGGCGCCGTCGGCGCGGCGTACTTCCGGGATCCGGGCCGCGCTGAGGTCCTGGTACCGCGGCCTCGTCATCTTGAGCTCCGCCGGCAGATTCACCCAGAGCTGGAAGCCGCCCATGCGACCGTCGGCGCCGGGGCGCGGCATCTCCTCGTGCATGATGCCGCCGCCGGCGGTCATCCACTGCACGTCGCCGGCGCCGATCATGCCGGCGTTGCCGATGCTGTCGCGATGGTCGACCTCGCCGGCCAGCATGTAGGTGACGGTCTCGATGCCGCGATGAGGGTGCCAGGGAAAACCGGCGAGGTAGTCGTCAGGGTCGTCCGAGTCGAAGTTGTCGAGCAGGAGGAACGGGTCGAGGTAGTCGAGCGTCGCCGTGGCGATACTGCGCCGCAGGCGGACGCCGGCGCCCTCGATCACGGGCGTCGGCTGGATCACGCGTGCGACCGCGCGAGGTCGGGCTGCCATTGGGCGCACTCCTTTGGGTCGTGTACCGATAGGGGGTGGTTCCCGGGGGCGCGGCGCGCCAATCGCGCGGAGGGCGACGCCGGCCGGGCCGCCGCCGCCGGGCCGCCGCCGCCGGGTCGCCGCCGCCGCCGCCGCTCGATAGCATCGAGCCCGTAAGCCGACGGGCGGGGGGACCTACGGCGCGGACGGGCCTCAGAATGCGTCTCAGCGGGGAGCTGCGCTCGCTTCCGCGCCAGTACTGGTTGCTCGTCGCCGGCATCTTTGTCTACGCGGCCGGCGTGGAGATGTGCTACCCCTTCCAGACGCTGTACCTGAACCAGCAGATGGGGCTTTCGATGACGTCCATCGGCCTCATCATCGGCGCCACGCTCTTCGCCGGCCTGCCGTTCCAGATCGTCGGCGGCGCGATCGCCGACCGCTTCGGCCGACGCCCCGTGCTGATCCTGGCGATCTGCGCCGGCATGGCCCTCTTCATCGGCCTGGGCGTTGCCCAGCGGCTCTGGCTGGTCATCGCCCTGTTCGCCTTCGAGGCGGCCTTCGGCTTCGCGCAGTACCTCACGGCCAGCAACGCGATGGTGACCGACCTCACGCCTCTCTCCCGCCGCGCCGAGGCGTTCAGCATCACGCGCGTGGCGCTGAACACCGGCATCACCATCGGACCGCTCATGGCGGCGCCGCTCATCGCCCTGGACCCCACCTTTCGCACGAGCTTCCTCGGCGCCGGCCTGGTGTGCGGCATCTTCCTGGTGATGGTCCTCACGCTGTTCAAGGAGACCCGGCCGCCGGCCGCCGGCCGCAACTCGATGGGCGCCGCGTTCCGCGGCTACGGGCAGGTTCTGCGCGACCGCCGCATGCTGGCCTTCTGCGCCGTGGCGCTGCTTCCGCTCTACGGGTTCGGGCAGGTCTGGGTCACCATGCCGATCGTGCTCGCCGACCTGCATGGGGTATCGGCCGGGATGTGGGGCATCCTTCTCGTCGTCTACGGGGCGTGCACGGCGTTGCTCCAGTACCCCGTGGTCCGCGCCCTCGGCCGCGTCGACCACATGTTCCTGCTGGCCCTGGCGAGCCTGTGCATCGGCATGGGCGCGGGCAGCGCCGCCTTCGTCCCGTGGCCCTTCACGTTCGCTTGCATCGTCACCATCAGTTTCGGCGTCGTGCTGCTCGTCCCGATCTCCTCGACCGTGGTCTCCCACCTGGCGCCGGCGGCGCTGCGCGGCCGCTACATGGGCTTCTGGACGATGGTCTACATCGGCGGGTACGCGCTCGGTCCCCTGCTCGGCGGCTGGGCGATGGACGCCCTCGGCGGCCGCCGCGCCTTCGCCGTGGTCGCGGCCGCCGGCGTGCTGGGCGCCCTGCTCTTCCCACTGCTGCGCACCAGCACGGGAGCGCGAGACGAGGATGAAGACGGGACTGCGGCGACGGCCGCCCTGGGCGACGAGCCCCGCGGCGAACGGCCCGAGCAGGCGGTCTAGCGAGGGCCGCCGCGCGCCTCGGCGAGCAGACGGCGCGGATCCGGATGACCCGAGAGGCCGAGCCGTGCCGCCGCCGCGTCGATGAGGCGGCAGAGCTCGGCCTCCACATCGTCCGGCAGACCCACGGGCTCGCGGGCGATCAGCTCCGCCACGCGCTCCTCAGCCAGATCCACCGCATCCTTGCGGCCGCCGGCGACCCACTCGTCGAGACCGCCGCGGAAGCTCAGATCCTCGGCCGGCTTGATGCCCCGCAGCCACCGCCGCGTGTGGCGTGTGCCGAGAAACCCCAGGGGGCCAATGATGCCCTCGATCATGGCATCGACATCGAGGGCGTCGGCGGCCCACCGCGGTGGTTCGAGGGCGTCGAGCACCAGACGGTACACGGCGTCGCCGATCACCAGCAGCTCGAGGCAGGTGGTGGTGTCGCCCCAGGCGCCGATGCCGGACATGAACCGCGGCCGCGCCAGCGCGCCGGTCAGCGCGGGGACCGCGTACTGATACCCGAGCTGCAGGTCGAGGGTGCGCGCCGACGTGTCGGGGCCATAACAATCGCAGGCCAGGCCGTGGCGTCTCGCGAGGAGCGTAGCGCCCGCCGACGCGAGCGCCCATCGGCCGGCGCCGCTCAGCAGCCGACCGCTGCGCGGGTCCGCCACCGAGAGCCGGGCGCCGTAGCTGCACGGCGCCCCGGGCGCCGCGGCCTGCGCCAGAACCACGCCGGCGAGCACCTCGGCGTCCTGCTGCGCCAGCGCGCCGGCGAGCGACCCCGGAGCCGTGGTGCCCGCCACCGGGTTTGTGAGGATCTGCACTGCCATGCCCAGGCGCGCCGCCTCGATGATACCCTCGCAGACGCCGGCGCCGAAGTGCAGGGGGCTGACCGGCGAGTAGCCCATGTCGAGGACGACGGCGCCGGCCGGGGCTGCGCCGGGCCGGCCCCCCGCCACCGCCGTCGCCATCTCGAAGAGGACCGGCGTCTGCCACGGGTGGTCCTGGCCGGGACCGCCGATCGCCTTGTCGGTCTCGGCGGCGATCGCCAGATACGAGTACAGCGGATGAAGCACGCCGGGCACGTCGCCCGGCGTCACCAGGCTGTTGATGCTGTCGGGGTAGCGCCCGTGATGCATCACCCGCGCCGCCAGCGTCTGGTCGCGGAAGGTCGCCCGCCGCGCCGCGCCGCTGCGCGCCTCGGCGATGTCCGGCGCCTCGCCCATGTTGTGCACGTAGATGCGCCCGGGCGCGGCGCTGACGGGGATGTCCTTCGCCGGATCGCGGGCCAGCAGCGTGAGCTCGGCGGGGCACGCCGCGAGGGCCGCGGCGACGACGGCCGCCGGCATCAGCACCCGGCCCTGCGGGCCGGGCGTGCATCCGGCGGCCGTGAGCAGCTCCGCGGCCCGCGGCGCGTCGATCCGCACGCCGATCCGCGCGAGCAGCTCGAGCGACGCCGCGCCAATCGCCTCGATGGCCTCCGGCGGCCAGAGGTCCGCGGCGCAGGGAGGTGCGGCAGGCGGGTGTGCGGCGAGGGGGTCCATCGGCGCCGCGAGTCTATCAGAGCGTCCTGCGCGAGCGCCGTCAGGCGCGCCGCGTCTTCGCCAGGATCAGCACCGCGACGGCGACGAACGCCAGCGAGACGAGCACGGGCTGCCACACCGGCGCCCACCACTCGCGGGGGATGAGAAACAGCAGGTCTTTCGTGCCCGGCGACGTGGGCCAGCGCAGGTACACGTACAACCACAGGTAGTAGAAGACGTCCCACACGCCGAAGGCGAAGAGCCAGTAGGCGAATCTCTGCCACCAGGTGCGCCCGGCCAGATACCCCACGGCGAGCAGCATGACCATGGTCGCCGCCTCGCGCGCCTGCTCGTAGCCCACATAGGCGCGCGGAAAGTGGAAGTCCCCGGGGGCGAAGGTAAGGCCGTACTTCTGGCCGAAAAGCCTGCGCAGATAGACGACGACCATGGCCTCCACGAGGGCGAAGGCGACCGCCCACACGGCCACGACGACGAGGCGCGGCCACGGGCTCTTTGCGGGCGCTGAACTCATCGGCGACGGAGCCTACGCGACCGACGCACGCCGCGCCGGCCGCGAGCGCAGGCGCCAGGCGAACCCGGCGATGCGCGCTTCGTCGATGGGGTCGCCGTCGTTGTAGACGAACAGCGCCGGGAGGCCGGCCTCGCGGCGAAGCAGGGCTTCGGCGATCAGCGCCGGCCCGCAACCCCGAGGCGCCACTGCGACCACGCCATCGACCGGCTGGGTGCGCCAGCTGAGCAGGGCGCCGCCGACCGCGGGGATCGTCTCGCCGAACGGATACGGCGCCACGAGACGCCGGCTCTCGCGTTCGACGTCGCGGAGGTCGTGCCAGAAGGCCCACGGGTGCTCGGCGCGCACGGCCCCGAGCAGCCGGCGGACGACGTACCGCATGGTGAGGAGCGTGGCCTCCTTCTCCGGCAGCTTGCGCAGCCCCACGCCGTCCTGGATCTGGCGCTGCTTCAGCAGTTCGAGAAATGCGCCGTAGGGCTCGAAGATGGGGCGCAGACCGTGATCGGCGAGCTTGCGCTGCAGGCCGTCGTTACCCCACTCGTCGACGCGCAGGTAGAGGTCGCCGCACAGATACACGTCGCGCAGGTCGGCGGCGCGCACGGCGTCCACGGGCTGCTCGCGGAAGCGCCTCGCGGCCCTCGCGAGCAACGCCTCCACCTCGCCGCAGAAGCGGTAGGCCTCGGCCATGTTGCCGGCCAGTCCGGCGTCGGGTCGTGGCTGCTCGAGCATCGCTTCGAGCCGCTCCGAGAACGCGGCGAACAGGGCGTCCGAGGCGCCGCGCTCGCGCTCGGTCGCGAGGTGGTAGAAGCGCAGCATGTTCAGCAGGTCGACAGCCACCAGCGCGACCCATGCCAGCGGCATGATGCGCACGTTGGCGCTCACCAGACTGAAGTCGGCCACCTCCACACTGTCGCCGAGCCCCAGCCTCTCCAGGGCGATCTGCTCGGTGAGAGGGAACAGGTTGGCGCGGCACGCCTGGAACCCGTTGCCGGCGCTGAGGAACAGCGCCCGGCGTCCGGCGAGTCGTGGCGCCTCGGCTTCGAGGAACCTCGCAAAGCTGCCCCAGATGAGTTGGTAAGGCAGGCATTCCTTGCCCGAGCAGGCCGCGCCCGCGGCGCGCAGCGCGGCGGCATCGGGCTCGCCGACGAACGTGGCGTCATAGCCGGCGCCGCGCATCGCGGCGGCCAGGTACTTGCTGAGACCGCCGCCCAGATGACCGAAGAAGAAGCGGTCGTAGCCCGCGTCCAGACTATGCGGCAGCGGGCGATCGAAGCGCGCCAGCCGGGAGGCGGGCAGCGTGCCGTGACCGTCCGCGCGCCACGCCCGCACGCTGTGCAGAAAGGCCTGCACGCGGGTCACGTACCCGGCCTTGCCACCGTGACCGTCGCTCTCGAGGACCGCGTGCGGCCACTCCTCGAAGAGGTCGGCGAACAGGTGCTCGATCATGGAGTTGGGGCCGCACCCGTAGGCCCCGAGAAGCAGGGGGAAGACGTCGCCGGCCATGGCGCCGGCCGCCGAGGCGCGCAGCGTCTGACCGGCGCTCGCCCAGTGCACGCGCCGGAAACCCGGAAGATCGTCGGGCGCCGGATAGCAGTCCACGGGCAGGGCGAGGGCGCCGTTCGCGGCGACCAGCTCGTGGATGCCGGCGTCCAACACGGCGTCGTGGATCACGTGGGTCTCGCCGCCGATGAGGACCACAGGGTAGTCGTGCTCGCGCGCCCAGGCCAGGGCGCGCTCGCCGATGCCCCGCAGCCCCTCCTCAAAGCGCCGCTGGCCGGCCAGCGCGGCGGTGTAGGCGGCGCGGAAGCGCTCGGGTGAGAGGCCGCCGGCGGAGCCGGCGGCCTCCGCGAGCGTCTCGGCGGCGCGCCGCAGCGCGCGCCGCGCCCGCGCCGCGTCGAAGCCATCGCCTTCCCTCTCGAACAGCACGGGACGCAGCACGCGGGTCGCCGAGCCTTCGGCGGCCAGGGCGCGCGCCGTCATGTCCGGCGCGCCCTGCGCCATGGGGCAGGTGTAGGTCACGTCGCCGGCGTTGGGCACGGGCAGATGTACGAACAGCGGCGCCACGAGCACGTCCACGCCGGCGCCCGCCAGACCGTGCAGGATCTTGACCGGGGCGCAGGCGCCGGGGGCGGCGCAGCGGCGGTCACCCTCGGCCAGCGTGCCGGGGCCCGGGCGCAGCACCTGGACGTCGTAGCCCAGCCTGCGCAGGAACGTGTGAAAGAAGGGCAGGGTGTCGATGAGGTAGTGGACGTAGGGCAGACCGACGCTGAGGGCGGCGACCGGCGTCGTGGCGGGCTCCTCGGCGAGCAGCCCGAGCAGCAGGTCCTCGCGCTCGCGATAGGGGCTGGGAGCATCCTTCGGAAGCTTCTCACCGGCGGTGGAGACAGCGTCGTACCTGGGACACTGCCCGCCGCTGACGACCTTGCGGCGCTCGCCGAAAACGTCGACCTCGGCGAGCTCGAGCCGGCAGGCGTTGAGGCAGTCGCGGTCCTTGCACTGAAGCTCGCGACGGCCGGCCACTCGTGCGCCCAGCAGGCGCGCGAGATCGATGGCCTGGAGCCCCGCCTCCTGGTTGCCGGCGAGCGCCCCGGCGGCCAGCATGGCGATCCCCACGGCGCCCATGGCCCCGGGGTCGGCGGGCACGTAGACGTCGCGCTCCAGGACGGCGGCCAGGGTGCGCGCCAGCGCCGGATCGCTGGCCGGTTTGCCCTGGAAGAAGACCCGCTCGAGCAGGCGCCGCTGGCCCATCACGCGACTGCGGAAATTGCGCACCACCGAGTACTGCAGGCCGGCGAAGATGTCTGCGCGCGAGAAACCGTCGCTGAGCGCCTCGGCGGCCACGTCGGCGACGAACACGGTGCACGTCTGGCCGAGATCGGGCGGCCCCTCGCTGCGCGCCGCCAGCCGCCCGAGCTCGACGATGTCGTCGATGCCGTGGGCCAGCGCCTGCTCCTCGAGAAAAGAGCCGGTACCGGCGCTGCACACGCGGTTCATGTCGGCATCGACGACGCGGCCGCCTTCGACGTTGATGAACTTGGCGTCCTGGCCGCCGATCTCGACGATCGAGATGCTGCGGCCGCCGGCCGGGTCGAGGCGCGCGGCGGCAAGCGCGTGCGCGACGATCTCGTTCTGCACGGTGAGCCCCGCGCCGAGGTCCGGGTACGCGGCCCGAAACACGGCAGCCGCGGCGTCACGCCCCGAGCCGGTGATGCCCACGGCGACCACCGGGTTGGGCAGCATCTCGCCGACCTCGGCGACCAGCGCCTGCGCCGCCTCCACCGGGTTACCTTCGGTGCGGCGATAGACGCTCACAAGCACGGTGCCCGACGCAAGGTCGAGCAAGGCGGCCTTGGCGCCGGTAGAGCCCAGGTCGAGGCCAAGGACGGCCGGCGCGCCCGGTTCGGCCGGGGCGCCCCGCGGCTCTTCGAGCCGCACGACCGCGCCCGGCCCGTCCTTCGCCGGCGGCAGCCGCCCCACGCGGCTCCGTGAGGGGCGCACGAGGGCGCGCGCATCGGCCGGGAACGCCGGGGCATCGGCAAGGCTGCGCTGCCCGGCCTCAGCCGCGCCGCCCGCCGCCAAGAGGCCACGGGCGGCGAAGGCCAACGCGCCCAGCGCTTCGAACACGCCGGCCTGCTCGGCCACCGTCACGGGCGCCGTGCTCAGGCTCGCGATGCCCTCGGCCACCGGCCCGATGAGCGCCCCGTGGCCGACGAGCACGACGGGACCGTCGACCTTGCTCTTGTCGTACAGGCTGTGCACGTTGCGGGCGACACCCGTGAACAGGCCGCGGAAGATGCGGCCGTGCGACTCGCCCTGGTTGGCGAAGTGGGTGAGCTCGCTCTTGGCGAACACGGCGCAGCGGCTCGTGACGGTGACGCCGTCGGGACTGCCCCCCGCGAGCTCCACGGCCTCGGCCAGCGACCGCCCCAGCCGCGTGCACAGCCCTTCGACCGTCTCGCCGGTCCCGGCCGAGCAGCGCTCGTTGGATTCATGACTCACGCGGCCGTGGGCGTCGCGGGTGAGCACCGAGTAACCCCCGCCGCCGACGCGCACGATGTTGAGCGGTCCGTGCGGGTACAGCCAGGCGGCGGCGGCCTCCTGGGCGATCTCCTCGGGCAGGCCGCCGAGGGCCGGCTCGCCGAGCCGCTCGCCGTACACACCGGTCGCGGCGACCCCGGCCAGCCGCGAAACGTCGAGCGTGCGATACAGTTCGAGGAAGGGGCGCAGAGGATCGCCGAGATGACGCGCGGCGCGCGTCTCCACCACGCGCAGTTCGCCGTCGCCCGAGAGCTCACCGACGGCGAGGCACGTCGTCACCTTGCCGAGATCGACGCCGAGGAACAGACGGCCGCGGCCGGCGGCCGGCGCGCGCGAGCGCGCCGTACCGGCCTCGTTCACGGACAGGGAACTACGCGCGGGGTGATCCACGCCTCTGCTTATACCAGAGCGCCGCGGCGGCGGCCAAACAGCCACCGCCGTCGCGCTCGCCGGTCAACTGAGGCTACGCCGCTCCGGGCCTATGTGGGGACGAGGCTCCCCGCGGCGGTCGGGGACACGTTCAAGCCCGTCGCCGCCGTTGGCCAGCCACCCGGAGCCGCCCATGCGCGCGTCGGCCAGAGCCTCCGCGAACAGCGCCACGACCGCGTCGCACGGCTCGGCAAGCCACATCTCCTCGGGCGCCCGCAGCACGTCGCCGTCTTCGAGGACAAGATACCGCTCCCCGGACGCCTGGGGACGCCGATCGTCTACCAGAAAGCCGTGGACGTGGGGAGCGGCGGCGGCGTCTTCGAAAACGACGCCGCGGTTCGGCGCGTGGCCGGTGACGCGCATCGCCGCCACCCACTTGGCCGCGACCTTGCGCAGCTTGGCTCGCGGATCGCGGGACTGATAGGGGTCGCTCACGGTCCCACCTCCTTGCCGCGGACTTCTGGTTGACATTGTGCCTCCGTGAGGCTGCTCAGGCAGGGGAACATCCGTCTATCCCGACGCCCGGGATGGCGACCTTCGGCGACCGCGGCGTCTGAGTCGGGCGGCGCGGGGGACGGCGGAACGGCGCCCGCGGGGACGCGCGACGCGGGCGGCGCGGGTATAGTGTGCAGCGTGGACGACGACGAACAGCTGGATCCAGAGACACGGCGCCTCCTTGACGACGCCTGGGACGCCCTCGACGACGGCGACCTGAGGGCGGCGGCGCGGGGGCTCGCGGCGGCGCGCGCCGCCGCCGCCGACGACCCGGCGGTCTTCGAACTGGAGGCCGAGCTCGCCCTGGCCCGCGAAGAGCCCGAGGCGGCGCTCGCCGCCTACCGCCGCTGGAACGCGGCGGCGCCGGACGACCCCGAGCCCTGGCTGAGCTCGGCCGAGGTCCACCTCGACTACGGCGAGCCTGGCGACGCCGCGCGCCTTCTGCGCGAGCTGCTCGCCGAGTTCGATCTCGACCCGCTCGACGAGGCCGAGGCCCGTCAGCTCCTCGGCCTCGCCTGCGACGAAAAGGGCGACCGCAAGGGCATGGTCAAGGAGTGGCTCGCGGTGCTGCGCCTGGACGCCGCCAACGAAGACCCCAAGCCGCTGATGAGCGCCAAGCGCTTCCAGAAGGTCGCCGCGGCAGCCATCGACGAACTGCCCGAAGAGATCCTCGCCCATCTGCAGAACGTGCCCATCTTCGTCGAGGACCGGCCCTCCGAGGCGCTGGTTCTGGAGGGCCTCGACCCGCGCACCCTGGGCCTCTTCCACGGCATCGCCATGCCCGACCAGTCGGTGCTCGGCGCCGGCCCGGAGCCGGGGCTCATCCACCTCTTCCAGCGCAACCTCGAGCGCGTGGCAAATGACGAGGACGACCTCGCCGAGCAGATCCGCATCACCGTGTTGCACGAGACGGCGCACTACTTCGGCGCCGACGAGGACGACATGCATCGTTTTGGGCTCAACTGAGCGCACGCCGCGCGCGCCCGCCATCAGCTTCGCCTTCACGCGCCACCTGCCACGCGAGAAGCCGGGCGGGGCCGAGGCCTCTCCGGACGCCGCACACGCGGCCTGACCGGCCCGCTCGCGCGGGGCGGCCGGCTCTCGCCGGCCGCCCCGCGCACACTCGTCGCTTGTCTTCGCCGGTCCGCTACTGGACGGTGACCATCGTCATCCAGATGCCTTCGACAGCCGGCTGGCTGCCGGGTCCCTGGTACAGCATGAGGAGCGGCACTGAGCCGGCGCCGACGCCCTTGAACTGCGCCGTGAACACGCCGCCGGCGCCCATCAGGTCGGTGCTCGCCGTGAAGGCGACATCGCCGACCTGCTCGATCACGCCATCGACGGCCAGCGGCGACACCGCCCAGGTGAACCCGGTGGTGGCGTTGCCGGGCAGCTCGACGCTGAGCGTCTCGCCCACCGCGAGCTGCACGCTCGCGGCCACCTTCTGCTCGGCCGCGGTGACAGTCCTGGGCAGCTTGCCTTTGCCGATGACCGCCGAGAACGCGTAAGCCTGGTTCGGCCAGGCGCCCGGGGCGTTGGCGACGAGCACCTGCGTGGTGACGCCCTTGTTCCTGGCGGTGTACATCACGACAGCTTTGCCGCCGCTGACCGCCGGTGTCTTGTGCGTGAGCTGGTTGCTCGTGCCCTGCGGCGCCCACACGCCCGCCCTGGCGTCGAGCGTGAGCTTGATCTGGTCGCCGGGCTTGATGAAGACGGTCGCTGCGGGATACGAATCCACAGCCTCCACCACCTTGGGTCTGAAGCCCGGCTTGGCCAGCACGGTGAAGTCGAATTCCTCGGCGGGCCCGGTCGAAGCCGCGTCCGGACCCTCGAGGAGCGCGCGCACCGGCGCCTGGCCGGCGCCGATCACGGCGAACGTCCACAGCATCTTGCCCTTGGCGCCCACCGTCTCGTTGTTCGCCGTGAACCGCGGCTCGCCGACCTGCTTGAGCACGGTGGGCTTGGGCTTCTTGATGACCCACTCGTAGCCCGTGGAAGGCTGCGCCGGCAAAACGAGCTGCACCGTGTCGCCGGCCTTGGTGGCGAAGCTCTCGTTGGCGTCCTTGTGGTTGACCTGGATGGTGATCGGCTGCTTGACCGGCCTCACGTTCACCGGCAGCGAATAGGTCTGCAGGGGCGGGTCGCCCGACGGCCGGTTGACGAGCACGAGGACGCCCGTCCCCGTAGCGGTCCCCTCGAAGTCCATGGTCACAGTGCCGCCGTTGGCCGACGAGTACTTCTGCCCGCCCGCGGCCTTGAGCGGGGCCGTGGAGCTCGCCATCCGCCACGCCGCCTTGCCCTGAGCCGAGGCGTGCTGGATGACGACCTGCAGGGTGTCCCCGAGGCGGATCTGGGCGATCTCAGCAGTGTACTCCTCGCCCGCTGTGACCTCGACGGGCAGATGGCCCTTGGCGACGTTGACGACGAGCGCGTAGGCGGCGCCTGGGTTGCCCTTGTCGGACGGCCGGGCGTACCAGAAACCGAGCTGCTCGGCGCCCTTCTCCATGGCCTGGAAGGTGAACCTGGTCTTGCCGGAGGCGCCGGCCAGGTCGCTCTTGGGCGGGATGTCCACCGGCTTGCCGATCTGCCTGAGGACGGCTTCTTCTTCCATGCCCTCAGCCGTCCACACGTAGCCGGTGCTGGCCGTGTTGCTGTGCAGCAGCACCTGCAGCTTGTCGCCGACCCTGAGATTGACGGCCGTCGGCAGCAGCGCTTCGTCGACCGTGACGGTCTGCGACGCGGCCGGCGGAGAGGGGCTGCCGCCGACCGCCGGCGAGGGGCTGCCGCTGACCGCCGGTTCGGGCGACGAGCTCGCGGCGTTCGTGCCCGAATCGCCGCAGGCGGCGAGCCCGGGGGCGAGCAGCAGCGCCGCCGCGATGAGGATGATGACTGGTGCCTTGCCTTTCACGATCCACCTCCGATTGACCTTGATCCGCCGGGGCCCGACCGGTTCGACGCTCCCTCCCCCCGGTCGACCGGCCCGTGCGCACGCGTTCCGACTGTGTACTGCAAATCGGCAACGGGGGCCGCGAACTTGAGCGCTTCGCTGCTCGCTACCCCGAGGATGGCGCGAGGGGCGGCTGTCGCCGCCCGGGCGTCCGGCGCCGGCGGGCAGGCCGGGAAGGCCCAGAGCGCGCTCGCGCGGCGCGCCGCCGATCTCGCCCCGGGCCTCCTCCACGGAGCCGCCCGGCTCGAGCCGTCATCGTGCATGGGGTGCGATGGGCGCATGCCTCGAGGGTAGGGGCCACCGGGAGATGCCGTCACCTGGCCGCCGACCGTTTGACCAACAGCGAGCGGGAATCCCTTCTCGGACGCGCGGGTTTGAGCAGATGTGCCCTCTGGCGCGGGGTAGCCTCGAGTGAAAGCATGGGCGCTGCAACGCGCGGCCGACCACCGGCCACCAGAGGGGAGACCGTATGGAGAGGCAGCTCCGCCGGGTCAGGCTGCGACTGGCCACCGTCGTGGTCATCATCTTCGTGTTCGTGTCCTCCGGCGCCTTCGGCCTGGAAGACATGGTGGGCTCGTCGGGCCCCGGCCTCGCCCTCCTCCTCCTCCTCGTGCTCCCCGTCGTCTGGGCGCTCCCCATGGGTCTGGTCTGCGCGGAGCTCGGCTCGGCGATCCCCGAGGAGGGCGGCTACTACGTGTGGGTCAAGCGCGGCCTCGGCGAGTACTGGGGCTTCCAGGCCGGGTGGTGGTCGTGGCTCACCACCTTCGTCGACTCGGCCGTGTACATCGCCCTGATCATGGACTACCTGCAGAGCTGGCTGGACCTCGATGTCACCACCGCCTGGCTCATCGGCATCGCTATCATCGCCGTGCTCGCGTACCTCAACATCCGCGGGCTCAACGTCATCGCCCTCAGCTCCATCGTCATGACGATCGTGATCCTGGCGCCGTTCGTGGTCATGACGATCATCGGCTTCGCGAAATGGCAAGGCGTTCCCTGGGAGCCCTTCTCGTACCCCGGTCAGGGCTTCTGGACCAGCGTCGGCTACGCCCTGGCCGTGGGCATGTGGATGTATTCGGGCTACGACTCGATGTCGGTGCTCGCCGGCGAGGTCGAGAACCCGCGCCGGGTGATCCCGCGCGGCCTGATGGTCGCCATGCCCCTGATCGTGATCTCGTACTTCGTGCCCACCCTGGCCGCCCTGGCCGGCGTCGGGCGCTGGGACGAATGGACCACCGAAGGCGGCATCTCGTTCGTCGAGATCGCCGAGCAGCTGGGCGGCGCCGGCCTCGGGGCGGCGATGCTCATCGCGGCGGTGGTGAGCAACCTCGCCCTGTTCCAGGAGTACCTCGGCGCCGGCGCGCGGCCCGCGTTTGTGATGGCCGAGGACCACCTGTTGCCGCGCGTCCTCACCAGGGTACACCCCAGGTACGGCACGCCGTGGGTCTCCATCGTCTTTCTGGCCGCGGTCAACGCACTGCTGGTGCGCTACGGCTTCGAGACGCTCATCGTCATCGACGTCTTTCTGATGATGTTCTACTACATCCTGATCTTCGTGGCCGCCGTCGCGCTGCGCCGCCGCGAGCCCGACCTGGAGCGTCCGTTCAGGGTGCGCGGCAACGCGCTCGTGCTGGCGCTGATCTGCTTGCCGGCGGTCGCCATCGCCGTGCTCGCCCTGTTCACCAACGGCAGCGACTGGCTGATCGGAGGCATGGCGGGAGTGCTCACCGGTCCGATCGCCTACCTGGTGTTCAAGCCGGCGTGCCGGCCGCGGAGCGGCTGACGCCGGCAGGCGGCGCCCGCTACTCCGCGTTGAACTGCGTCGGCTTGTTCTCGCACGACAGCGTCGAGAACCGGCACAGCTCGCTGGGCGGCAGAAGCACCTGGTCGGCGGAGCCGTGCCTGGTCGCGTCCGCGACCGCCGCGGGCGCCTCGAGCCGGTAGTAGTCGTACAGCGTCCCCTCGCGATGCCTGGCGTAGTCCTTGTTCTTCATGTTGTTCGGTGCGCCGGTGAGCTTCTCCATGGTGTAGTGGACCTCAAGACCGCGGTCGCTGACGAGCACGTCGGTGACCGGGATCACGCTGAAGAAGTTGGGGAAGAAGCCCGTGTCGACAAGCAGCCAGTGTGGGCGCCCGTCGTCGTCGACATACAGGTCGACGATCGCGCCGATGTCGCGGCCGGTCTCGTCGAGCAGCGCGCGGCCCGTCAACTCTTCAGCGGTCAGGGAGATCGTGGCCATGGTCCCCTCCAGGATGCACCCGGACGGCCCGGGCGGTTGGCACGTGATGAGAGGCTCCTACCCTGGAGGGACGGGCCGATAACCTGCCCCCGCACGTGAAAGCGGCGGGGTCCCGACTACGTCCGGCGCACCCCGCCGCCGAACGCACGCTGGTCACTTCAGCAGATGCACCACCCAGTCGGGGGAGCCGGGCGCCAAAAAGCCTTGCAGGAGGTAGGAGGTGTTCTGCTTGCCGTAGACGTAGGCGAAGTCGCCCTTGCTGGATTCGCCGCTGCCGGCGCCGGCGCCGTCCAGCGCCTTCGCGCCGATGAAGCCCACGGTGGCGTTGCCGTCCCACGAACGCAGGCCGGCGCCGCCCGACGGAAAGGTGGTGTCGGTGAAGTCGAGGACCGTGACCCCGTCCACCTTGATGATGATGTGGCTGCCGACAGCGCTGATGCCGATGTCGTGCGGCGTACCGTACTTGCTGTACCCCGTGGGCATCGGCGCGCTCGCGATGGGGTAACTCTCGACCCCGTTGACGACTTCGCGCACGACGAACGATCCCGCCGGCGGGTTCCAGCCGGGGTCGTACTGAAAGCAGTAGCCGGAGATGTTGGGCTGGCCGTTGGAGCGGAAGTAGACGCCGTAGCCCCTGCCGCTGTTCAGCGTGGCGTTCACGTCGAGGTTGACGTCGGTCCAGCCCGGGTCGCCGAAGGCCAGCCGATGCTCGCCGGACCCGTCCGGCACGAGGACGCCGTTCACGATCTTCCAGCCGCCCATGACGGGATTGAGCCCCGCCATGCTGGAGAAGTCGGTGTTGAAGAGCGCCGCACTGCCGGTGTTGACCATAGGCTTGCCGGTCCAGGGGTTCCTGGGCCACTCGGTGAGGTACTTGTTGCCGAGGTTGGCGGCCGTCTTGTCGGACGGGGTCGAGGTGACGTACTCGGTGGTCGGGTAGGCGCCATCGTTGTCGGCGGCGTAGGTCACGACCGCGATCTGAATGTGGTGTACGCCCTCCTTGACGGCGGCGTCCTTGGCCTTGTTCCTCTGGCCCACGTACATCGGGATGGCGATGGCCGCGAGGATGCCGATGACGATGATGACGATGAGCAGCTCGATCAGGGTGAAGCCCTGGTGCGCCGCCGTCCTGCGTGCCTTCATTGCCTTCCCCGTTCGCTCGGCCGCCGTGCTGATCTCTCACGTCTATTCTC
>Ga0194057_10000029_pt1 | contig 51224 bp, 32 predicted proteins | sample SepL4415m_MetaG_FD_155474 | JGI IMG/M metagenome (GOLD analysis project Ga0194057, IMG submission 155474) | Anoxic zone freshwater microbial communities from boreal shield lake in IISD Experimental Lakes Area, Ontario, Canada - Sep2016-L442-15m | ecosystem: Environmental > Aquatic > Freshwater... | reverse complement strand
ACTTCGAGAACGTCTACCCCGGAATAGACCGGTTCGCGTAACGCACCATTTCGCGGGCCTCCGTGCTCCACGCACCCTACTTCGAGCTAGCAGTGATAGCAGTTGGCAAGGTTATGATCAAGGCCCGCCCGACCGAAGGTCTCCCGGTGAACGGGAGACCTTCGGTCGGCGGTGTGGCTCGGTCAGAGACCGGCCACAACAAGGGTGCAGGATGTGTCCAAAAGATGTATGAAACAACGGGGTGTTCACGCCGCTCTTGCCAGCAAGGCCGTAAAAGCTCTATACTTTACCCACTTACGTCCGGCGGCAGATCCAGCGTCCTTTGTGTCGACGTTTTGCGTCTGTCCAAGGACAAATCTGCTCTTCGTGGAATGGATTTCAATCCGTCTGAACGGATGAATTCCGTTTTACGAAGCACGGACATCCTCTTCACCGAGAATTTACGGAACATGCTTAAAGTCAATTTACCCGACGGCAAAGTCCTGGAATATACTCGCCGCGTTCGCCCCATCGATATTGCCGCTGAAATCGGCCCACGATTGGCCAAGGCCACCGTAGCCGCGCAGGTCGATGGCCAAATCGTCGGTGCCAATACCTTCCTGCCTGAAGAAGGTCAGGTCGCTCTGCGGTTGATTACCAGCCGCGATCCCGAGGCCCTGAATGTGATGCGGCACTCCTGTGCCCACGTCATGGCCCGGGCGGTGATGCGGCTCTACGATGGCATCCAACTGGCTTTCGGTCCAACAGTCGAGAACGGCTTCTACTACGATTTCCAGATCGAGCGTCGGCTTTCGGAAGAGGATTTTCCCCAGATCGAGGCCGAAATGGCCAAGATTGTGAAAGAAGACGAGCCTTTCGAGCGGGTCGAAATGGACCACGACGAGGCCGTGCAATTCTGTAAGGATCTGGGCCAAGGGCTAAAGGTCGAGCACATCGAAGCTGGACTGGCCGACCACGCCCAAGTCTCGTTCTATCGGCAGGGAGAATTTGTCGATCTCTGTCGCGGGCCCCATGTGCCGTCTGCCGGGGCGATTGGGGCCTTCAAGCTCTTGAATGTGGCCGGAGCTTATTGGAAAGGTGATGCCCAACGGCAGCAGTTGCAGCGACTCTACGGCACCGCCTGGTTCAGCAAGCCCGATATGGAGGCCTATCTCACCAAGGTTGAAGAGGCCAAACGCCGCGACCATCGCTTGCTGGGTAAACAACTCGAACTCTTTACCATCGACCCCATGGTCGGTTCGGGGCTGATCCTCTGGTTGCCCAAGGGGGCCACGATTCGCCGGCAGTTGGAGAACTTCCTCTACGGAAAGCTATTGGAGATCGGTTACCAACCGGTCTATACGCCGCATATCGGGCGCATCGAGCTGTATCAGACCTCGGGCCACTTCCCTTATTACGCCGACAGCCAGTTTCCGCCGCTCTATTCGCATCCAATGGGGGGGGTAGTGCAGGAACTGCTACAGCTTTGGGCCAAAGGCGAAATCGACGACGATGGTCTTGCCGCCCGACTGGAGCACTACATGCACACCGAGGTGCCGGCCCGCATTCGGCCGCATGTGCCAAATTATGAGAAACTGCCGTCTTCCAAGGAGAAGATCGCGGCCATCGAGTCCTGGCTGGAGAAGCAGGAACGCTTCTTGCTCAAGCCGATGAACTGTCCACACCATATCAAGATTTATCAGAGCAAGCCGCGCAGCTACCGCGAGTTGCCGCTGCGGCTGGCCGAGTTTGGCATGGTCTATCGCTTCGAGCAGTCGGGCGAGCTGAATGGCATGACCCGGGTGCGCGGTTTCACGCAGGACGACGCTCATATCTTCTGCACGGAAGAGCAGGTGGCCGACGAGTTCCGTGGCTGCATCGAGATGACCCAGTATGTGCTGAAAACGCTCGGGCTGACCGACTACCGCGTTCGGCTCGGTTTTCGCGATCCGGCCAGCGACAAATACGTTGGCACTGCCGAGAATTGGCAGCGGGCTGAAGCGGCCTTGGAAGCGGTCTGCCAAGAGATGGACCTACCGAATCTCTCCATCGAACGGGGGGAAGCTGCGTTTTATGGCCCTAAGGCCGACTTCGTTGTGGCCGACTGCATCGGCCGCGAGTGGCAGTTGGGGACCGTGCAGTTGGACTACAATCTCCCGAGTCCTCAGCGGTTCGGCTTGGAATATACCGGTGCCGACAACCACCCCCACCAGCCGGTAATGATTCACCGGGCACCGTTCGGGTCGTTTGAGCGATTTGTCGGCATGTTGATCGAACACTTTGCCGGGGCGTTCCCTCTGTGGCTGGCACCCGAGCAAGCCCGAGTGATGGTCGTGAGCCAAAAATTCGAGGAGTACGGCCGGCAGGTCGAGACCCGGCTGCGGCAGGCCGGTTTCCGCGTTTCCGGCGATTATCGTGCGGAAAAGGTTGGTTCAAAGATCCGTGACGCCCAGTTGGAGCTGATTCCCTATATGTTCGTTCTCGGTGGGCGGGAGGCCGAAACCGGCCAGGTGGCCCTGCGGGACCGGCTGGAGGGTGACTTGGGCACCATGACCCTCGACGCGGCCATCGCCCGGCTTCAGGCCGAGGTTGATGCCCGTACGATCCGGCAGGTTGCCAAGACTTCTACCGGCCTCGGCGGGCGACAGGAGGGAAATGAGTACTAAAATAGGTGGCATCTCGCCTGTTTTGAACCAACTTCTTGAGAGATTCTTGGTAAAATTTGCCGAAAAGAGGATTGACGCGGTTATCCACCGTTGACGTGGCGGCTGCGCTACTGCATACTTTAGTGTGAATTGTTGACCGCGGATGCTGGTCCATCCGCAAGTATCCATTCCTAAGAAATCGCAGGAGAAACTTGGCTACCGAACAAAAAAAGCAGACGCAGCGTATCAATGAACAGATTCGCGTTGCCACCGTACGTGTGATTAACGACGCCGGGGAGCAACTGGGGATCATGTCGACCGACGAGGCGATCAAAACCGCCCGAAAGAATGACCTCGATCTCGTGGAGGTGGCCCCCACCGAAAGACCGCCGGTTTGCCGAATCATGGATTTTGGCAAATTCAAGTATCAGCAGAAGAAGAAGCAGCACAAGGGCCATGCCCACCAGATCAAGATCAAGGAGATCCGGGTGCGGCCGAAAACGGGCGATAATGACATTGAAGTGAAGGCAAGCCGCGCCCGTGAATTTCTCCAGCACAAGGACAAAGTCATCGTCACGGTGACCTTTCGCGGCCGCGAATTGGCACACATTAGCGAAGGTCGCCGGGTTCTTGATCAGATCGTGCAGAAGTTAGAAGACGTCGGCAAAATCGAGGCTCCGCCCTCACATTCCGGCAAGCGAATGGTTTGTACGCTGGCCCCCAAGTAGGGGGCGGCGAATCAAAAACAGCGGGCAGACGGAATGAATTCCGTTCTACGAAGCGGGGATTTTCTGCGCCTTTGAATTTTCTGCTTGCTTATGCGAAAAAACTACCGTAAAATACGGACTAGAGTGTTGGCGATGGTTGTTGCCGACATTCGTGTCTACTTGGTTTGTAATCCTTCATAATGAGAATCCCTGCCATGAAGAAGCTTCTCCTACTCGCTGTCGTGCTTTCCATTTTCGTTATTTCGTTGTTTGCACCGTCGGGGGCGCGTGCGGCAAACCCACCCAAAAAAGCCATCGCCCCGAAGGCCGAAACCTATCTCGTCATCAAGGTAACCGACGACAACAAGACTGAAAATGAGGCCAGAAATAGGGTCGAGTACAAGGCCATAACCAAATCGCAATTTAAGGACGAGCAGAAGCGTGCCGCGGATGACTACAAACTCAAGATGAAGGAATGGCACGACCTGAAGAAAACGGATCCCACGGCTCCTATGCCCAAGAAGATTAAGATTGAGAAGATCCAGAGCGACTACGAGACCCTGAAGGTTGCCCAGGAATACGTCAGGAAATTGACCGAAGAGGGAGTGAACAAAGACGACCAAAAGCCCAAAGACAATCGCAATTAATTGCGATCGTGCCACCCAACTTGTATTCAAGAGATGCGTTGGTTAGACTGTTATGGTCAGTCGTTATGAGAAAGATACGATTCGGACGGTCGGATTTTCTGAAATAAGGAGCGATGGCCAATGAAATTGATTTGCCGTTTGGGCTTTGTGGAAATCTGGTTTGCCGTGGCCGTTTTCGTGATCGGAACGGCGGTCTCGAATAGCGTATCGGGCAAGCCGCCGCCTGCAAAGCGGGCCGGCAGCGACGACCCGAGCAGCCCTAACTATCGCCCTCCCGGCACCATTCACCAAGGAGGGGCCGAGCGGGACACGCTGCTGGCCACCATCAAGGAGAAGCTCGAAACCTTCAAGCCGGCTTCCGGCAAGAAGGCGGACGAAGACTTTTTCGTGGTCGGTACGATCGATTTGCAGGACCATCATGCAACCGTCGATTTCGCGATCAAAGAAGGGGTGCAGCAGGCGGCGGACTTCATCGCCGATTTCGCGCTCGGCAAGGCACATGGCGTGATTCGCGAGTGGCGTGTTTTCGGGCGTGCAAAAACCATGAAGGCCGCCGAGGTTTTGCTGGCGAAGGCCAAGTCGCAATCGATCGAGGAAAAGCTTGTCGCCTTCAAGTTGAGCAGTTCTGGCAAAAAATCGCCGGACGACTACTTCGTGGTCGGCACCGCCGACGTAAACAGTGCGACACAGCACGCCGATATTCGTTTCGAGATCCTCGCCGGTGTCAAGAGTGCCGCGGATTTTCTCATCGACTTCATCTTTAACCGACCGAGTGACCACAAAGGCGAGTGGCACGTCTTTTACCGTGCTCCCACCGAGGCCAAGGCGATCGAGTATCGCCAAAAGATGCGTGACTGGTACGATTCCCTCCAAGCCCAACGCGCCCAAATTGCTGCAATCTACAAAGCAAAAACGACGGCCCGTTGCTGAGGGCAGTAGCTCCGGCCGTGGTGTCCACGGTCACCGGTTTCCGAAGGGTTTCTGCGCGCATTGCGGGCCTTTTGGCTCTTCTGGCTCTGGGTGCGGAGCTTTGGGTGGGACTCGCTGCGCTCGGCCCACCCTACTGCTTCTGCATTACGCCGCGCGTCCCGGAATCTCTACATCGGTTGCCGGGAGGAAAACATGAAGAGCATGGAGGGCATTGGTCTACACCAAGTGCAGGCCGTTTACAGCGGTGCCGAGGGGCAGCTCTGGGAACTTATCATGGGCGAACAGATCCACCTCGGTGGACTCGTTTCCTCGATGGATTTGGCCGAGAAGGCCGGCATTACCCCAGGTATGTCGGGTATCGACCTCTGCTGTTGCAGTGGCGCCGGCATGCGCATGCTTGTCCGCCTCCGTGGCGTGGCCCGGATGCACGGTGTCGACGCCACCGAAACCGTGGTGAAACTGGGCGTGCAACGCTGCCAAGCCGCAGGCCTCTCCGACCGTATCGCTTTCACGCTAGCGGACGTGTGCCAGACGGGTCTTCCGGCAGCCAGTGCCGATTTCGTTTGGGGCGAGGACGCTTGGTGTTATGTCGTCGACAAAAAGCGGCTGATGGCCGAGGCGGCCCGGATCGTCAAACCGGGCGGCACGATCGCCTTCACGGACTGGGTGGAAGGTTCCCCGGGCCTGAGCGACGCCGAGGCCCGCCGGCTCCTAACCTTCATGAAGTTCCCTAATATCCAGGATGCGGCCGGCTATCAGAGGCTGCTTGTCGATTCCGGATGCGCCGTGCTCCGCGTCGAAGACACGGGCCGGTTCGCGCCGTGCGTCGATCTCTACTTGAACATGCTGAACCAGCAACTCACCTACGATGCGCTGCGAATCGTGGGCTACGACATGACGTTGTTGGGGCAATTGGGCGACGAAATGAAGTTCGTGGGTGAACTGGCCCATGCCGGCAAGATCGCCCAGGGCTTATTTGTCGCTCGCAAACATGGCGCGGCACGGCAGGAGAAGAACGCATGACCGGCAATCGGTGCAACACGCCTCGCGACGGCGATGCGCCGGCCTGCGGTTCGCAGTCACCAATAGCCGACTGCGGTTGCCTGGGCACTGCAAGCAATTTGAATGGCGACCCGCTGGCGTGGTTCGGTCAGACGACTCAGCACTGCCTTCAGTACGCGCGGGAAGCCAAGGCGGCGGGCCGCCCCATCGTCGGCATCCTTTGCGAGTACACGCCGCGCGAGTTGATTCTCGCGGCCGGGGCGGTTCCCGTCTGCCTCTGCGGCGGTTCGGCAGCCACCCTCCCCGCAGCGGAAAAGGAATTGCCCGCCAATCTTTGCCCCTTGATCAAATCGACCTACGGCTACCATGTCGAAGGGACCAATCCGTTTTTGGAAATGGCCGACCTGGTGGTGGGCGAGACGACTTGCGACGGCAAAAAGAAGGTGTATGAGCGGATGGCCGAATCGCGGCCGATGTACGTTCTGGAACTTCCGCAGAAAGTCGACGACCCTGACGCCCTGGAACATTGGGTTTGCGAACTGCGGAAGTTTCGCGAATTGCTGGCGTTTCGTTTCAAGGTGGATGTCTGCGATGCCCGGTTGCGCGAGGCGATAGGGGTCATGAATCGCGAGCGATTTCTCCGCCGGGAGTTGGCCGCGCTGATGCGGCGAGACAACCCGCCGCTGACGGGCCGGCAACTGTTGGAATTCAAGAGCAGTATTTCGGCGATTCCCGCTGACCTGGAACAATATGAGCGGGCACTTGAAATCTACGGGCAGAAGTGCTCCGATCGCCAAACGGCGCCGCGGGTGCGCGTGCTGATGACCGGCGTGCCAATACCGCACGGCGCGGAGCGGGTTCTGGAACTGGTTGAACAATGTGGCGGACTCGTTGTCTGCATGGAGAGTTGCACCGGCCTGAAGCCGGTTCTTGAGGACGTCGATGCCGAAGCGGCCGATCCTCTCCGCGCGCTGGCGAAACATTACTTCCGCCTCCCCTGCCCCGTTATGACCCGCAATGATCGCCGGCTGGAGTTTCTTCGCCAGATGGCCGAGGACTATCGGCCGCACTGCATCGTGGAGTTGATCTGGCAGGGATGCACCACCTACGACGTGGAGTCGTACCGCATCCGGCGTTTGGCGGAAGAGCAACTCGGCTTGCCCTATCTCCGCATCGAGACGGACTACTCGCCGTCGGACTCCGCGCGGATCGTGGTGCGGGTCGAGGCCCTTTTTGAAACCATCCGCTACGGGCAAGCGATGCGATCACGATGAATCGGATAAAAACGCTCGGTTATTGCAATCCGCTGGTGCCGCCCGAATGGATCGCGGCGCATGGATTCGTGCCGCGATGGTTGCCGTGGACGCAGGAACCGGGTCTGACGGTGACTCGACTAGGGCGAGGTCTTTGTCCCTTCGCCGGCCAAGTGGCCGATGCGGTGCGTTCGGGAGTCGAGGTCGATGCGATCGTCCTGACGACGACTTGCGATCAGATGCGACGCATCGCCGACCTCGTGGAACATGAGGTAACTCTGCCTGTCTTTCTGGCCAATATCCCTGTCACGTGGGAGACGGAAACATCCCGGAAATTCTACCTAGAAGAGTTGCAGCGGCTCGGCAGATGGTTGGTTGCGTTGGGTGGGACAGCCCCAACCGGCTCGCAACTGGCATCGCTTAGTTGCGGCTACGAAGAGGCGAGGGTTGCGCTTCTGGCGATCCGCGACCGCATGTCGGCCAGACAGTTCTCCGAAGCAATCTTGGCACTGCGCAGCGGAGATTTCATACTCCCCTCTCCCGTAAGCGGGAGAGGGGCAGGGGGTGAGGGAGAGGGGGGCCAGTTTGGCATCCCCCTGGCGATTCTCGGCGGTCCGCTGGCACCGCAGGACTTCGACCTGTTCGACCTTGTCGAGGCGGTCGGCGGAAGGGTCGTCCTGGACGCTACCGACGCGGGCCTGAGGACCCTGCCCGCCGCTTTCGACCGCCGCCGCATGGACGAGGATCCACTGGCCGCGCTGGCGGACGCCTATTTTACGACGATCCCCGATGTCTTCCGCAGACCGAACGACGCCCTCTACCGCTGGCTTGCCGCGGAGATTGAGGCAAGCGGGATTCGCGGTATCTTGTTTCGCCGCTACCTGGGGTGCGACTTGTGGCACGCCGAACTGTTTCGCCTGAAGCAATGGAGTTCCGTCCCGCTACTGGAGATCGACGTGGTGGGTGCCGAAGGAAGCGCGCGGTGCCGTACCTCCGGACGACTGGAAGCCTTCTTGGAAATGCTGCGATGAACCAGGCACCCCAACGAATCACCCTTGATGAATGGGACGACCGCTATATCGAACTCCGTGCGGCGGGGTGCCGTGAGTTCTGGTACGGCGGCCCCTTGCGCCGGCACGTCGCCGACGGTGATTCGCGGCTGCTCCGGCTCGGCATCGACAACTCGGCCGCCTCGCTCCGACTCTGGAACTTTCTACTCACGGAAGAGGACCGGTTGTACCATGCTCACAGCGAGGGAAAACGGTTGGTCGGCACGATCAAGGATTTGGGCACGATACCGGTAATGGCCTACAGCCTGTCGAATCTGGTCGCCTTCTGTCCCGACGGTGCCTGGTGGCTCCCCTGCATCATGGAACGCAATACGAAACTGCTGGAAATCGCCGACTCGCTGGGAATCGACGACTCCTTCTGTCCCGTGCGGGCCATGCTCGGGGCCTTCGTCGGCGAGGTCCATTTCCCCAAGCCTAGCCTGCTCACGTGCAGCGTCGGCGCCGTCTGCGATGACTGCTCGGCGATTGCCCAGCGATTGGCGGGACTGGGGTTCCCCATCGTCTGGTGGGAAGTGCCGCATCGCCGTCACCCCGACCCGCAAGAAGAAGCCGTTTCTCTCCCCGGTGGCTTTGTGGCCCCCGAGAGCCAGGTTGCGTTCGTGAAATCGGAGTTGCAGCGAGTCCGCCAAGCCTTGGAGGCATGCGCGGGCGAACCTCTGACTGACCAACAGTTCTCGGCTGGCATCGTCCGGGCGAACCAGGTGCGCCGCCTGTTGGATGAATTGCGACAGATTGTCTTCCGTGCCGACCCCTGCCCCTTGCCGGCCCTGGAGTTATTGATTGCGGAGATGCTGGCGATCCACTATTGTTCCGACCGTGACGAGACGATCCGCGTGCTGGAGGAATTACTGGCGGAGGTCCGCCGCCGGGTGCGCGATGGCCTTGGCGTTTTGCCTCCCGGTGCGGTTCGCATCTTCTGGGTGAACCCGGTAGCCGATCTTCGCGTGATGAACCTGCTGGAAGACGCAGGCGGACGGCTGTGCGGCAGCGAGTATCTCTTCTGCCATGCGCTGCTGCCCATCCCCGAGGATCTGCCGCCGCTGGATGCCCTGGCGCGGATGGTGCTGGCCGACCCAATGGTTGGCTCTGCTACCGATCGCGCCGACTACGTATGTCGCGAGATTCGCCGCTTCGGTGCGGAAGCGGTCATTATCTCGCGCATCCCGGGGGCGAGCCACTGTGCCTTGGAGGGGCAGATAATTGCCGACGCCGTGCGCAGACAATTCGACATCCCCACACTCGAAATCGAAGTGCCGCCGATTGCCGATGCCATCGAGCCTGGCCTGCGCACGCGGCTGGAAGCGATCGTCGAGATCGTAAGGAACCGTACAAGAAAAGCTCCCCTCGCCCGTAAGTGGGAGAGGGGCAGGGGGTGAGGGTAGGCATAAAGGAGCCTGTAGGATGGGCTTTAGCCCGTCGAGATTTGGCGTGGACGGGCTAAAGCCATCCTACGAATTGTCAAGTTATTTCTTTATTCCACCTAAGGAGCCGACAACGATGATTTGTGCCGGAATTGACGCAGGATCCAGAACCATCAAGGTGGTGCTGTTGGACGCCGATACGCTGGAGATCCTGGCGACCGGATTGGACGACCAGGGCGTGGAGCAAGACGCCCTGGCCCAGCAGCTCTTGGACAAGTTGCTGGCCGAGCGGGGCCTCCACCGAGCCGACATTCGCTACCGTGTCGCGACGGGCTACGGTCGTCGTCTGGTGCGGATCGCCGACGAGACGATCACCGAGATTACCTGTCAGGCATGGGGTGTCCGCCATCTTGTCCCGGATGCGGCCACGATCATCGACATCGGCGGACAGGACAGCAAGCTGTTGCGACTGAACGCCGACGGCAGCGTGCGGGATTTCGTGATGAATGATCGCTGTGCCGCGGGGACCGGGCGGTTCCTCGAAATGCTCGCCACGCAGCTTGCCGTGCGGCTTACCTGCCTGGGGGATCTGGCCCGCCAAAGCTGCAACCCCGCGATTATCAGCAGCATGTGCGTGGTGTTTGCGGAAACAGAGATTGTCGGACTGCTGGCCACGGGCACCCCGCCGTCCGATATTGTGGCCGGGGTACAAGCCTCGATGGCTGCCCGCGTGGGGGCAATGGCCGGGCGGAGCGTCGAGGCACCTGTGGTGTTTACCGGCGGCGTGGCCCTGGTTCCCGGAATGGATATCGCCCTGGCATCCACGTTGGGAAAGCCGGTGAGCGTGGCCCCTGACCCGCAAATGACAGGTGCCCTGGGTGCCGCGGTACTCGCTGCTGCGTCATCCGCAGTCCAAGACAAAAAATTGTAGACGGCGGGGTCAGGGGATCCACTTGCGAAAGAAACGCGTTGGATACGGTGTTGCTGGCCCCACCCGTTTGGGTGAAGTTCCCGCTGCCGAGACGTCCTACATATTCCCAGGATGCCGACAACTGACCGGTTCCACTGAGGTTATAGGCACCGCTTCCACTGTTCGAGTAAGGACCGGCGCACCAATAACTGTCGTGTTTTGCGAATTCGCCGAGCGGGGGCAGACGGCACACGGAGTGTGCCTGCTACTTTTCTTGCGACACTTATTGATGCGCCGGTCCTAACCGTCGCCTTTCAGTCACGCATTTATTGAGGAACGCTCGCCTTATCGGCCAGCACGACCGCCAGTTCTTTGTCCGGCGGGAGCACCACTTTCAGCATGCGGCCAGTCTTCGTGTCGTACAGCAAAAGGTCCCCGGCTCCTGACGCGAAGAATCGCAAGTACGTCGGGATTCGCAACATGGCCCGCACGCCAGCGGATCTCCATGAACTCGGCCGCTCCGGGACCGGCCGGGTTGGAAATCTCCCGTAGGCGTTTGCAGATCTCCCGCAGTTCTGGGCTATCGCTGCCATCGGTGCCATAGGTTACCACGTCCACGAGGTTCAAAATACCTTGGGCGTCGGCCCTGGGCCATGCCTTGGCCGCCTCCAGCTTCCAGCGGAGGATCTCGTCGGCCGTCATGCCCTGAAAACCCCACGGACGAAAGCGTCGCACGAACATGATCGTGTCGTCGTTCACGCCGGCCTTCAGCTTGGCCGCCAAGACCCGCAGCACCATCGGGCGGATTTCCTTGATCTCCTGGCAGCACTGGAAGTAGCCTAAGATCAGCACGCGGTCCCGCGTGGCGGAAATGGCCGCATGTTCCATGAAGTATTCCAGGTGCGGCAGGCCGCGGCGGAGCGTATCCGCATTCTCGTGCATGATCGCCTGCTTCAGTCGTTCCACACCGTAAGGCACCGGTTTGTCGGCCGCCTTCCGCAAGAGCATGCTGACGTGCATCCCCGCCGAGTGGGCCGCCAGGCGGTGGATGTCGGTCTGATCGGGCTTCAGCAAGAGGCTGGCCTCGCAGAGTTCCAGACATTCGCAGAAGTTCATGAGCTGGTACAAGACGATCGCCCGCTGGGCCAGTTGCTGGGCCTCAGTCGCCGGATCGGGCAGCATCGCCGTGGTTTCCATCGCTTTGTCCAACAGGAAGGCCGCCTCCCGCCGTAACGCATTTGCCAGATCCGCAGGCACGACATCCTTCAACTCGCGTTCGCCCACGAGCTTCTGTCCTCGCATGAGTTTCAAGTGGAAGGTAAGCTTGACGTTGGTGCCATTCTCCTGGTGTCGGAACTCGCCAATCAGATAGAGCGGCAGTCTTCGCTGAATGTCCTCGTCGCCACTGACCGCCAGTTCATCGGCAACGGCCTTGGCCTCGGCCAGCTCGACAGAAAGAACCTGCGGGCGGGTCAACAGCGACTGTTCGATCACGTTGGCCAGCGGCTTTTGCTGTGCCTGCGACTCGAAGCCCAGGTCGTTGCTCACCAGCGGCGGAACGGCCACAATCTCCTTGATCTGCCCGCCATGCTTCGCCAATGCCCGCTCAACCAGCTTTAGGACGGCCTCTGCACGGTCCTCGACCTTCGTGCCACACTCGACGGGCTGATTGCACAGACGCAGTCCCTGCCTGGTCTCGCAGATCACGACCCACGCGTGTGGTATTGGCTTTTCCTCTCCGCGCAGCACCACCAGCACGTCGGCCTTGAGCAGCTTGCCCAGCGCGACGCGCTTGGCCGTCCCTTCGGCCGCGGTCAGGGCAGAGAGCTCCTGCTCGCGAAAGACCTCGCTGATCTTCTCGCGCTCCAATAGAGCCAGCCCTGGTTGCTTGGCGAGCCGCAGCTCGACCAGGGGCAGGAGTTTCTCCACTCCGGCACTCGGCGAGCCGATCACCGCTACGCGGGGCTCGGCCACGGCTCGGCCGCCCAGAAACAGAGCGAAGATACAGGCGATGATTCGCAGTCGTGCCATCAATTTCTCCCGTTAGCGCCCGCCGCGCTTCGAGTCCAATAGCGCGGCGAGTTCCTCGTCCGAGGGCAGCTTGATTTGGAACAGATAGTAATAGTCGTAACCGAGCAAGCCGAACTGCCGCGTCGACAGGACGTGGAACATGTCGAAGTCCATGCGGTGGTCTTTCGGCCTATCGAAAACGGTTCGGAGGCGGCGAAACTCCCCCATCGGATTGCGGGCAACCCAGACGTCGGAGCGCACGTCCACCAGGACGCTCCACTGCCCGTGGAACGTCAGGCTGCCTCGGGCGCTGGCGACCGGACTTCGTTCGACCTTGAAGTCGGGCGGTCCGAAGCGCCGCACCGAGTAACTGCCGCCCTTGTCCATGTCGATCCAGTATATCCCGTCCTGACGACCCACGGGGAAACCGGGGAAGACGGGGTCGGGCGCCGCGGCGGCGACCCGCACGGTTAAGGTTTCCGGATCGACCAGCAGGAAGGGAACCTGGCCGCCGCGCTCGAAGGCGATGTGCCGCTTGCCGCCGCCGGGCGACGAATCAACCAGGACATATCCCCGCGCGGACATGAAGCCGCGGTGCGGATCGCTCCAGTCCCCCTCCTTCCCCGGCGCGGGGAACTTCTGTGCCTCGTGGATGACGCGGAAGGACTTTTTGCCGGTGCCTGGCTTCACTTCGGCAATCGCGATCCAGCTTCCCGTCTTTCGCCACTCGCCGAAGGCCCCCACGATGCACGCCTTCCCTGGCCCGAGCGGCACGGCCGTCGCGGCGATCAGCGGCGTCGATGGGACGCCATCCTCCTGGGACATCGTCCAAGACTGGCCCGTCGCCGGATCGACAACGAGCACCCGCGGCGGCTCGTCGGGCGCCTCGCGCTTGGTCAGTGGCCGTGTGGACCGCTGGACGAACCAGTTCAGCCGCCCGTCGAAGCTGCCCAGGTCGGTCATGTAGGCGTAGAGGAAGTCGTGGATTTCGGCAAAAGGCGGAATCCGGCCGCCGGAAACCGCAAGCTCCTTGCCGCTTCGCCGCTCGTCCAGCACGCGTCCGGCGGGCATCCAATCGTCGGCCTTGCCCTTCAGGTTGGCCAGCAATAGGTGCGCCTCCGGGCCGTCCTTGACCGGATCCGGCTCGGGCGGCGGTGTATAGTTCTGAACCTTCGGAGGGTCGTCGGACCAGTCGTTGACATGGCGGCCCTCGTTTAGACGCCGCTCCATAACGTCGGCGGCCGCATTGCACAGAGGGTTCTCGGAGGTCCGCAGCGCCTTGATCGTATTGCGCATCCGCGGTAGGTCGCCGCTTCGGTCTCCATAGGTGAGCATGCTAATCAGCGTGATGAGCCCGTTGCGGCTGACCCGTTCCACCGGCCATGCCTGCGCCGCCGCCAGTTTCCAGCGATACTGCTCATCTTCAGGGAGCTTGGCCACGCATTTATCAACGCAGTGCGAGCAGAGGTTGAGCGTGTCGTCATGCATTTTCGTCTTCTGCTTCGCCGCAAGCACGCGGAGCATCATGTCGCACATTGCCTTCTTGTCGGGGTAGTGCGTGAAGAGGCCAATGATGAGGAAATCGCGATGCCGGACTGGCAAGCGGAGCATGAAGGACTCGACGTGCGGCGCCATCCGCCGGTACAATGCCTCATTCTTTTGCCCGAAGTCCGCCGGCGCCCCGGGCCGGACGTACAGCAGGGTGAGGTGCTCACTCAATGCCTGGGCCGCGATGCGATGGAGGTCGGCGTCCTCGGGCTTCAGCAGCAACGATGCTTCGGCAAGGTCCACGCATTCCAGGAAGCTGGCCAGCTCGAACATCCTCCGCGCGGCTTCGGCCAACTGCCGCGCCTCGGCCGTCGCGTCCGGGGGCGCGACCGCCGTGCCCACCGCCTTGTCGATCATGGCCGTCGCGTCGCTCCGCAGGCGCTGGGCAACATCGCCTGTCGGCAGTTCGGCAAGTGTGCGCTGCTCCAGTTCCCGTGAGCCCCGCTTGAGCGTTAATACCACGGAAAGCTTCGCCTCGGGTCCAAAACCCTGATGGCGGAACTCACCCAAGAGGTATAGCGGCAGGGGGCGCTGGATTTCTCCGCCGGTGGCGGCCAACTCCTCGGAGATCGCCTTGGCCTCCTCCAACTCGACGACAAGCAACCCGGAGCGGGCGACGAGCGCCTGCTGGATCAAGCAGGCCAGGGGCTTTTGCAGTGCCTGCGACTCGAAGCCCAGATCGTTACTCACCAGCGGCGGAACGGCCACGATCTCCTTGATCTGCCCCTCATGCTTCACCAATGCCTGCTCAACCAGCTTTACGATGGCCGTGGCGGTGGTCTCGGGATCGGCGCTGGGCATCGCCGCGTGGCAGAGCCGCAATCCGTGCCGCGTCTCACACACGATGATCTCAACCTGCGGCGCGGGCTTTTCTTGGCCGCGGATCGCCACAAGTAGATCGGCCTTGAGGAGTTTTCCCAGGGCGATCCGTTTGGCGGTCCCTTCGGCCGCCGTAAGAGCGGAAAGCTCCTGTTCGCGAAGGACTTTCTTGACATTTTCCCGTTCCAGGAGCACGATATCCTTCTTCTGTCCCAGCCGCAGCTCGACCAGGGGCACGACCTTCTCGACACTCGCCCCCTGCGAGGCGATGACGGCCACGCGGGTTTCGGCGCATGTTGGATGGCACGGCAGCAGAATGGCCGACAACGCAATTGCGATGCACCGCATTCCCAGCCGAGCGGACTTACAACAGAAAATGGGATCGAAAGCAATCATTCGCATGAGAGAAATAGCTCCATTCAAGTACAATCGCAACAGCCTTGCATCAGGGCGCAAGCAACTCGACGCTCCTACAACCGAAATGAAACCCGACCCCGTTTCCACCGTTTCCACGTTTCCAGCCAAGCACGGTCGCTGGCCGTCCGCTGTTACGCTCTCAGTATCGGTAACGCACGTCGACTTGCGGCATTGCATTCATGATGCCTTGCGGTTGATCCCCAAGCGCGGTGTTCCTGATGTCCAGGGATTGGAGCTTGAGCAGCCGGCTAATAGGCACAAGGCTGGAGTCGGTCACTTTCCTACACTTCTCTAGCTTTAGCGTGTTGAGTTGCGAAAGTGGCACCAGGAATGCAACTCCCGCGTCGGTGACTCGGGTGTGCCCCAGGTTCAGCGATTCGAGGCGAGTCAGCCGTTGTAGGGGTTCCAGACCGGCATCAGTAATGCGCGTTCCGTACAAGTTGAGCGACTGGATGCCTGGTATTCTGGTCAGGCCTTCAAGGCCGGCGTCGGTAATTGCCGTGAGCCCCACGTTCAAGGTGTGCAGTTGGCTCAATTCGCAGAGGAATGCGACTCCCGCGTCCGTGACTTGCGTACCTTGCAGCTCTAACGATCGAAGTCGATGGAGTGCCGCCAAGTGCTTCAATCCTAGGTCGCTGACTTGGGTGTCGTTCAGGCTCAGCGATTCGAGTTGTACGCACCCTGCGATATGTTCCATCCCGGCGTCGGTGATATTGGTCCACGTAAGGTCGAGCATGCGCAGTTTGGGCAATTGTTTCAGGTGCGCGAGGTCAGCGTCACCGATATTGCAGAACGTCAGGTTCACGGATTCGAGCGAAGCCAGATCCTTCAAGTGCGCTAATCCGGCACCGGTGATGGGGCTGTCTCCAATCTCCAGCGATCGCAAGCGAGGCAAGTTCTTGAGGCTTGCCAATCCGGCGTCGTTGATTGACGTCCACCACAGTTGCAAGGTCTCGATATTGGTCAAGGCCCCGAGTCTCGCCACGGCCGTATTGTTGAGGTCGCGAATCGCCAAGGTCAGCGAGCGGAGATTCTTCAACCGCGCGAGATGGGCGATTCCGCGGGCCGTAATCCTATTGGTGTGGAGCAGTTCCAGTGTCGTGAGTTGAGGGAGTTCTTGGAGATTGCCTAGGCCGGCGTCGGTGATGTCGCACAAGTCGAGGCTGAGTGATTGAAGCTTCGCAAGGCCCTTGAGGCGAGCCAAGCCGGCATCGGTGATCGTGAACGTATTGATCCTTAGCGAGCGAAGCTCCGGGAACGCGTGGAGATGGGCAACTACGGCGTCGTTGACGCTATAACCGGAGAATTGCACGGCAATTACCGGCCTACCGGGAGCGTTTTCGTCGAGCAATACCCGACCGCCGCGGGACTCGATCTCCGCAATCGCGTCCGCCGGACTTAGTTTCAGTTCGATCTGCGGATTGGCCGGCAAGGAGGCGATCTCGGGCTTTTCAAGGCCGATCTGAACGCACTTGCCCCCGGCAAAGAGAACAAGGCCGTAGTGCTGGCTCACGCAGGGATGAATGATTTCCCCAAAATCGCCCGTAACCGGTAGCGTTCCTTTTAGCTCTTTGAACTCTTCCTTGAAGCCCTGGGCCACGGACAAAGATCCATTCCACATATAAATGCGTCCGTTATAGAAGACCGAGGGGCCGAACCGCCCGTCGGCATGAACAGTTTCCAGTTTGAAGTCCGGGAAACCGAAGCGGCGCATGGGGCCCGGCTTGCCTTCCATGGACCAGTAGAGCGATCCATCCGAGACACTGTAGAGGTTCCGCCGGCGCGCTCCAGGAACAACTCTTTCAACCACACACTTCCGTGGGTCGATTAACAGGCCGCGACTGATATCGTCGACTAGGTAAACTCTTTGTTCGGGCGGTTTGCCGTCCCGGCTGGTCGCCGTGATGGTGGTCAAGGCTCCCACATTCATGGCGACGTGAAAATTGGGATTGGTGGGACCGTAGATATGGCGCGAGTCAAAAACCTCCTTCGCCTCGAAGAAGACGTTGAGCGATTTGCCTTTTTCCCGGTCGAATGTCGCGATCGCGCACCAGGTACGGCCGAAGTATCCGGCCACGCAGACTTTGCCGGGCGCTAGGGGGGCGAGGCAACACGCGTTCATCGGCGGCAGTTCGTCGCCGGCCGTGAATCGCCAGATTCGTTGGGAAGTCGGCTCGATGACCGCTAAGGATCGATCGGGGTCGTGTTGGCCCACCCAGATGAAGCGACCGTCGAAGCAGATGTTTCCATGCTTTGGGTCACCCAGATGCTCGGGTGGCTGCAAAGGCTCCGGCAAGCGAAGGAATTCCCCCTTCTTCGTCACGAGATAGAGCGCATCGCCACCCATGAAAAGGTCGATTCCCGCAAGTGTCGGCAAGCAGTGATCGAGCGCGGGCGTCCCCTTGATGATATGGAAGGATATGTCGGCCGTTTCCTGTTTCTCAACACGTACCGGAACCCGCCCAATGCCGGATGATATGAGCTTGGTGCAGAGCATCGCCTTGTCTGTTCGTTCCATGAGAATTCGAAGACATTCCCCCGAAATGCAAGAGCGAATCGAGGTATCCACTGCGCGACGGAGAAAGGGCACAGCGGCAAGTTTCCGCAGGAAATGGATCCCATTGGCGCCGTCCTCGGTGGGGATCGCCCCCAGTATGTCTTGGTAGCTGCTAAACCCGTCCCCCTTGAAATAGCTGAATTTCTCGAGCAATGTCAGGCTGTCGGCCCGGATCTGAGGCGAAAGTCGTTCGTACAATTCCCCACGCCAATCGGTTGCCCCCTTGAATCCGTTGATGGGCAAATGGGTGAAGGAGAACAAGTGGATTGTCGGATGCGGATCTCGGGCCGCGGCCTGGGCTTCCAGCACGTGCCGGCACATCGCCATCACGGGCTCGAAGCGAACCTTCTCTCGCTCGAATTCTTTCTGCGTGGCTGCATTTTGCGTCCTTAGTTGCGTTCGATCACAACAAATACCCGGCATCGGCAGATACTGGAACCCGCCATGATTCACGTGACTAAGGTATATTTCGGCATGGAAGAGATTTGCGGGCAGTAGAGCGGCGACCATGCGGTCCATGGCACCGTCTCGGGGCGCCTGATACCAGGGGCTCGTGTTGTTTTCTTTTCCCGCAATCTGCGACAGCAACGCGTCCATGTAGTGGATTGCGTCGCCGTGCAAGTCGATTTGATCGGGCTTCAAGAGCAAGGACGATTCGGTCAGCGTGAGCGCCTCGTCCCAAATTCCGAGGCGCGCGGAGAGCTTCGCACGTTGGGCCAACTGTTTGGCTTCCGTCTCTAGGTCGGGTGGCTGGACCGCTTGGCCCAGGGCCTTTGAGAGCATGTTGCGGGCTGCCTCCTGGACCTCTTTCGGAAAGGCCTCCACGCTGGTGGCCTCGTGCGCACACGCGTCCACCCGGGTCGCACCCCGCAGCAGTTCCAGCTTGAACTGGACCTTCCGCTTTTCGTTGGTCCCTTCCAGGCGATACTCGCCCATCAGGTACAACGGCAACCGCCGCTCGACGGTCCCGCCGCCGATTGCCAACTCCTGGGCGATTGCCTTCGCTTCGGCCAACTCAACAACCAACACACCCGGCCGACCGAAGAGCATCTCTTCGATCAGCTTTGCGCAGGCGGCCTTCAGATGGTCGCCCTCGTAAGCCAGCGTGTTGTTGACGAAAGGTGGAACGGCCACGATGTCAACGATCGGTTTTTGCTGTTTCTCGACAGCCTTTTCGGCCAGACGCAGCACGGCATCGGCATCCGCCTCGATATTCTTGGAGAACTCGACGGGCCGGTTGCACAGCCGCAAACCTTGTTTCGTTTCGCAGATCGTGACCCGAGCATGGGGCTGCGGCTTCTCCTCGCCCTGCAATATCACCAGCAGATCAGCCTTGAGGAGTTTTCCCAGGGTGATACGTTTGGCGGTCCCTTCGGCAGTGAGCAAGGCACCGAGTTCCTGCTCGCGGAAGATTTCCTTGATCTTTTCCCGTTCCAAGAGCGCGATCTCTTTGTTGTTTCCGAGACGTAACTCGACCAGCGGCACGAGCTTCTCGATGCCCGCCGTTTGCGAGCCCAGCACCGCCACGCAAATACCGGCGTGGGCTGGACCTGTTGTTTCCATGGTTGGCGGAGTCTTGGCCGGTTCTTGTTCGGCCCCAAGACAAACGCCGATAAGCACGAAAGCCGGCAACAAACTGAATGTTCGCATGTTTATTCTCTCCAGAACACGCTCCTTGTAATTGGTGGTCAATCGCGGCACCGCTGGCCCCCGACCCAACCACCCATCCGGCAACCGGTTCTTGCGTTCTTTACCTTCTCTTACTCTTGATCTTCCCCATCGCTTCGGCCGCGGTCTTGCGAATCGTGTCATCCTTGTCATTGAGCAACGGGGTGAGGGCAGGGATAGCTGCTTTCCCGGTCTTTGCCAGGGCCGAAACGGCAAGCTGCCGAACCTTCTTATCGTTGTCACCGAGTAGACTCGTCAGAAATGGGATAGCGGCCGCACCGATCTTCCCCAGGGCATCCGCGGCGTCGTTTCCAAACGGCCCTTCGTCCAGATCCTTCTCGCGGAGCAATTCGATGAGGGACGGAATGGCCGCCTTTGCCTCGGGGCCGATCTTCCCCAAGGCCAACGCAGCTCGCTTGCGGGCCTCCCTATCCTTATCGTCGAGCAGTTCCACGAGGGCAGGGACGGCGGTCTTCGCTCCGGGGCCGATTTTTCCCAGGGCTTCCACAGCGTAGCGACGCATGCCATCCTCATTCTGGATTAATTCGGCGAGGGCCGGAACCGCCGCATTTGCTGCAGGACCGAGTTTTCCCAGGGCTTTGGCAGCTTCGCACCGGACATCCGCGTCTTCGAGCGATTCCACGAGGTCCGAGACGGCAGCCTTCGCCGCAGGACCGATGTTTCCCAGGGCCGCAACGGCGATCAGCCGAAAGTCCCTGCTTTCGTCTTTAAGTGCTTTTGCCAGGGCGGGAACAGCGGCATTCGCCCCAGGACCGATGTTTCCCAGAGCTTCCGCAGTGATCAGGCGAAAGTGTTTGTCCTGAAGTAATTCCGCGAGGGCAGGCACGGCAGACTTCGCCCCGAGACCGATTTTCCCTAAAGCTTCGATCGCAGCCCAGGCAACGTCGTTGTCCTTGAGCGATTCCGCGAGTGCGGGGACTGCCGATGTGGCCTCGGGACCGATCTCTCCCAGTGCCCAAGCAGCGGCCGCTCGAACCGTATCATCTTTGTCTTTGAGTAGATCCGTAAGAACAGGGACGGCGGACGGCCCTATTTCTCCAAGGGCCTTGGCAGCCACAATCCGCAATGCTGGGGTGTCGCCCTTTGCCTGGACCACCCACCCAGCAAGGGTTTTTCCCTGAACCGTTGGTCCATTTGTTGGCGGGGCTTTGGCCGGGTGTTGATCGGCCCCATGGCAAACGCCAACGAGAATGAAAGTCAGTAGGAGGCTAATCCCTTTCATGATTCGATCCTCAGACAGTGGTGCGTAATGAAAGTCTTCCCGTGGCCCTATCGTCCGCGCTTGCGGATATATTCCTGGTCCTCGTCGCTGAGTTTTTCCATCGGCACCTTGAGCGTCGAGCCATCTTCCTTGCGAAGCGTGACGACACCCGCACCGAAGCGGAGAAAGGATGCCTTCAGCGAGAACTGCCCGGTGGCGTCCTGCCAAGTGCGTACATCGACGGGTCGGGCCGCGACAGGCGGTGCCTTTTTCTTGGCCGTCGTTGCTGCGGGTTTCGACTCACTCGAATCGACTGCGACGGCGCGCGGCGCCACCTTGCGAACGGATTGGGTCGGACCGATGGGATACAGATGCATTGCGCAGCCGCCATCGCCAAAGCAGTCCTTCTTCCGCCCAACAACCGCCAGATAACCCAGACTGCTGTACTGTATGTCCAATACATTTTCTCCGTCTAGGCCCTCAAGGTGATAGAGCGTCGCCGGGACATATTCCGTCGGCGCGTCGGGGTCATTAGCCACGTACTCTTGAAGGCCATCGGCCGTCTCGATGAAGACATGGCCTTTTTCGCCGGCCACAAAGAACTCGGTGTTTGCGCGTCGGGGAATCTTTACAGGAAATGTTTTTCCGCTGGGAGCCCAGAAGCTTGGCATGTCTTTCTTGCAATCCCCGAGGGGAACAAGCCACACGCAGCCCGACGCATCAACGATGCGCGGAATGCCCATGCCCTTGAAGTCCTCCCCCTTGCCAGGTCCGCTCATGCGGCGAACGATAGCCGCTGACGGTGGCGGGTACGTGCCGAGTACCGCCGTGGTGTGCAGTCCACAATCAATAGTAAGCCACAATCCGCCCTGCGCATCGCGCAGCGGCCACTGCTCGAAGTGCTCGGAATTATACGCCGACAGCTTCGGCCCTTTCTGAAAATCGACTTCTCCCTTGGGCGTCAGGCTTGCAAAATAGGTATTGCCGTCTTCGAGGCAAAGGAGGACGTATTCGCCGTCGCCAGCAAGAGAAACGCTCATGGGGCACCGCGGTCCAGGCCCGTCAAGATGGCAGAAATCGATTTCGGCTTTCGGCTCGGGGCTGCGGGCTGGTTTTGTGTCATCGGGTGGAACTTGCAGCGAGATGCCGGCTTTCTTGGTGAAGACGGCCCCCGTAAAACCAGCAGTAACCCAGATGTTCTTCTTTTTGTCCACCACAACTCCAGGGCGAATAAGGGCTTTTGCCCCGATCGTGACTCGCCCCGACTTGTCTTTGCGGGCAATTTGGGCTTGTTGCGTAAACCAGGCACGGTTGGCCGGCGGCTGCGAAAAGGCCTCCAGGAACCGCTCTCTTGAACTGGCCATCCATAATTCAAAGTTCGGCGAGCCGCCACCGATTTGCCCATTCATCATCATGAATATGGGATAGAACAAATGGTTCAGGAGCATGCCGCTTTCAATGTGCAAGTCGCTTACCCGGTGGCCGACGTAGGTCAAGACCCAGCCGTTCTGTGCGGGAACGAGCGAATAGGGCGTCAAGCGGAATTTTACGTCCGTGTCGAGAGCGAGTTGGCCACCGCGTTTGAAGGTGTTTGTATCGCGCCACGCCTCGCCGTCAAATCGTTCCAAGCCGAAGTCGCCGCGGCAGGCCCAGATGCCGCCGTCGCTCGCAATGCAGAAGCCAGGTCCCCTGAGCGGCACAGAATTGCCGGCCAGGGACTTTTTCGAGTCGGACGCGGCGGCATCCGTCCCGGAACCGATCAACGATGATACGACCAAAGTCAATTGTACCAACGCAACTTTCATTTCTTTCGTCTCCTGATAGGGGTTGCAAATCACTCACTTTGCGATTTAAGAGAGGGATATCGCCGTCATTTCCCTGTCTATTTCTTCTTGCTTTCCTTAGTTTGCTTCGCCGGCCCTACGATCTTCGGCAGCATCCGCTCGGCGATTAAGGAGCTGTTCAAAAATAACTTAGCCGTTTCGTTTTCGTGGACTTAGCCATTCCCAAAGAAACCCCGGAAAATACGAAGATGCCTGGATATAAACGGCTAAGTTATTTTTGAACAGCGACTAAGGCCCCGGCCTCTTGCAGGGCGTTCTTGGCGGCGATCTGCTCGGTGACCCGTGCGCCGCGCGTCGTTCGACTGTCTGGTCCCGATGGCTTCGTCTTGCTGGCTGCCCGGCTCACTCCCTGGTCCACGAAAGAATTCCCCTCTTATCTTTCCACAAGGTTCTTATCGCATCGTCGCTGATCGCCGTGTCGACGAGAACCAGCCGGGGACGCGTCGGCAACCCGACAAGCTGCTTGAGGCTGGCGTCCGTGAACCCTTGTCCTTCGAGCCTTAGCTCCCAAAGATTTTGCAGGTTCAGGCCTTTCAGGCACGCCAGCAGGTCATTCGCCCATTGCTCGGCCCCTGCGGGCGCCTCGATTGCCAACTCCCGCAGCCACTTGTGGCCCCCGAGAGCGGCCATGCCCTTGGCTGTGATTGGAGTGCCTGCCAAGCTGAGCTTTTCGAGTTGCGCAAGTTGCGCGATGTGCGGCATGGCGGCATCGGTAAGCGGCGCATGGTCGAGACATACGACGATCCTTCTTTCGTAAATGTCTTTCAAGCAACCAAGCCCTTCGTCGCCACCGCGCCAAGTGCTGGGAATGAGGACATGCAGCCTGTCGTCGCTATTGTGCCTGGGAGGGCGTGTTTTTCGCGGAGTCCCCACATGGCCCCCATGTCTGACGATCTCGCAAATCGCCAGCCCGTGCGATGCTTGCAATTTCTCTGGAACGAAAGGGTAGACGCGTTTCAAGTCCTCGGCCGAGGGCTTGGGCGCATCGAGTACGACGCGATGCAACTCGCAGCCCCCGTAGGTCCAGGTCACCAGCCCATAATGGGCCGAAACCGCGTAGGCCACATTAAAGTCGCGTACCTGATGCGGTTGCTTTGATAAAGGCTCGCACACGAACGTCTCGGGATCGATCTGGAGCCACTGGGGTGCCGTGCAGTAGACCTTTCCGTGATCGGCGACCAGCATCGGCTTTGATTCGTCTCCCGACACGGGCCGGGCGTGTGGCATCCGCTGAAACTTGAACACGTTCTTGAAGGTCCACCGGCCCTTGGAATCGCCGGGTGGAGTGGCCAAGTAGATGCCGTCGTCCGCTGCGTACAGGACCTGCCCGCTGGGGCAGACGTAGTAGTCGGTTCTCCAGCCCGAATACGCGGCATGGCCCAACCACGGCGGGAAATCGGTGCTCTGTGAAACGCCGAGCGACTTCACGTCGATCACCAACGGCAGCGGCCAATCGTGGTTCTTCCAAGAGTAGCGGTTCACAAAAATGCGCGCGTCCTCGGGGCACCCCGACGCGGAGTACGCAGCGATCCGGCTGACATTGAAGATTTCGACTCCGCCTTGGGCGTCGCCGGCGGGCGTCCGCGTCTTGCGCGTCGGCCCGAGCACGGCCGGCGAGGGAAGCTTCGTCGCCTGGTAGAAGACGTTGACCCGGTATGCCTTTTCGCCGCTTTGCTGAGGGTCTCGCTCGATCAGCCCGAACCACACCCGTTCGTGGGCTCCGAAAGTGCCGATCGCAATGCACCGGCCTGGGGCAATCGGGTAAAGGCGTTCACCAAGGCCGCAGAACCAGCCCGAGCCTCTTGAGTTCTTGGCCTCCTGGCCGACTTCCAAGGGCGGCATCCCCTGGGCCGAGCCGAGTCGTGCGACCACGCGCCCCTGGGCCGAAAGGATGATTAGGCCGGCGTTTTCCGTGGCGACCCAGACGTTCTCGCCGTCCCAACGGGCCAGGTAGATGTCACCGAGTTTCTCGCCGGCAGGCAGAATCGACTCGATCTCCCCGGGGCGACGCATCATCCAAACGTTCCGCCCCCCGGTCAAGAGGTCCATGGTTGCCGTGCATCGCGTCAACGTACACAGGTCGACTTTTTCCTTCCGCCACCATGAAGCGACTTTCTCGAACGAGATCCTTTCGAGGATCGGAAGCTGATCCAATTCCAAAGGCGTTCGTTCCCTCGGCCTCGGCTTCGGCCTTGCTGTTGCGTGGGTGGGAGCAGGTGCAGGACTCAACGTGACCGTCGTCGGACGTGCCCCGGGAGTCGGCGAGAAGGAGGGCTCCGGCTTGACCGCCGCCTGGCCGCCGAACTGGAATCGAATCGAGTTGATCCCTTCATAAAACATGAAGCTGTGCGAACAGAGCACACCATGGTAGCCTTCGACGTACGCCCAGAGCGAGTCGGCCTCGCGAAGGATTTCGTCGCGGTTCGCAGCGGCGACCTGCTGGCCCTTGAGGGCCGACGCCCTCAAGAACAGCAGGCCGAACCGACCGTAGAACCGGCAGTTGGCGTCCTGGGATGCCGCCAATAGTTGATAGAACTTGTGGAGCTGCTCGGTCTCCAGGCTGCCCTCGACGACCATTTTGGGAAAGTGCCCCGTGATGTATCCGATGGCCACTGGCAGTGGCGGCATCTCCGGCGAGGTAACCTCTGTGAAGAACCGCCGGAAGTCGTCGAGCGTTTCTTGGCCGTCGATGGGATCCGGCCGCACTCCCCAGCCGATCGGATAATAGGCACTTTCGGGCGGCCGCTTTCTTTCGCCCCTGACAATCGGCGCAGGCTCCCGGCCTCTGCGCGACTCGCGATACATCTTATTGAAGGCGTCCTCGGTCCAGCCTCCATATTCGTAGAGCGCAGACGCCGATGCCTTGGAAAGTTGCTCTGGTCGAGAACCCCGCTTCGCGTCGCGAGGCGCCGACGCTCCGGGGACACCGGCCGAGCCGCCGCAATAAAACGCCGGGAAGAGCGGATAAACCGTCCAGAAGAACTGCCGGTACGCCTTCCGAATCTCGTGCCGGTTGCCGAAGTCGGCCGTGTACATCCGCCTGGTCATCTCCAACACGTCCTGACAAAGCGTGTGGGCGGCCGGCGGCCAGATCGCACGCGCGCGGATCAGTTGTTCGACGTGCCAAGCGAGCGATTGCCAAATCGCTGCCTTACGGCGATGAGCCGCCGTCCACGCTTCCTTGTCCGTCGCGGTGAGACGCTCGAACCGCCTCGTCTCGGAATTTGACCCAAAGACTCTCCCCTGTTGCTGGCCGGTGGCCATGAACCATTGCCGATAGTCCCCGACCAGTGTGCGGCGCGTTTCCTGATCGTCGGGCTCCAGGAGCAAGGCCGCCTCCAGCAAGCCCGAGCTATGCTCCCATGCGCCGAGCGAGGAGAACGCCGCTGCTCGGGCCAGCATGGCCTTCCGCTGCTCACCGGCCGTCAGCGGCCGCGTGGCACCACCCTTGGCCAGCGCTAGGATCCGCCGCGGAAGCTCCTCAGACAGCAGGCTGCCGGCCTCTTTCCCTGTAAGGTCGTCGCGGTCCGCGCCGACGAGCGTCCGCCGGCCGTCAACCACCTCAACTTTGAGGTGAACCCTCGGATTGGCGTCCGCGCCGCGCGAGGTAGTGAACTCGCCCTGGACAAACACGGGGATTAAGCGGTGCTCCAGCCGGCCGGTGGTCACCTGCAACTCCTGGCCGATCGCGCGGGCTTCCTCGAACTCGAGCACCGCCACACCGGGCGACGACACGAGCGCCCGCTCGAGAAGGCAGGCGTATGCGGCCTGGAAATGATCGTCGTCGTGCGTCAGGTTCTTGGAGACGAAGTGGGTCACGCCGATGACTTGCTCGACACCCTTGGGAAACTGCTGCCGGGCCGCCTCGACCGTCGCCACGAGGGCCTTGGCGGCTTCCTCCGGCTGGCCGGCCGTGTAGGGAACCCATTCGCACCGCAGCCGCGCGCCGCACCGACAGTCACTTGCGACCGTCCGGAGCCGCGGCTTGCCATCGCGATCTTCCAGGGAAACCAACAGCAGTGCGTCGGCTCCCAGCAGGCGGCCGAGCTTCAACCTCCTCTCCACGTCACCCGCCCCGAGCAAGGCCGACAGTTTCAACTCCTTGGTGGCCTCGGCCAGCCGCTCGCGCTCGACGAGTTCGATGCCATTGGCCTTGGATAGCTCGGCGGCTAGCAAGTCGCCCACGCCGGCCTGCTGCAAATCGTCGCTAGCCAGCACGGCCCAGCGGCGCAAGGGCTGGTCCTGGGCCGCGCTGGCGGACGCTGCAAACAGCAGTGCCAAGGCCACAACCAGCGCAGACCACGACCGATCGGTTTTAATCGCAATCATCGCCGTCATTTCCCTGTCTATTTCTTCTTGCTTTCCTTAGTTTGCTTCGCCGGCCCTACGATCTTCGGCAGCATCCGCTCGGCGATTAAGGCCCCGGCCTCTTGCAGGGCGTTCTTGGCGGCGATCTGCTCGGTCGGATCGACCGCCACGGTCGTCTGCCGGTCGATGGCCACGATCTTACCAGTGGCCTGATCGATCGCCTTGACCTCGACGCGGGCCTTGACCGAGATCAGGTTGCCGTGCTGCACGGCGCGTTCGCTGAATGCCTCGCCCTGGATCAGGATGTCGGCGTCCTTCTTGCGTCCTTCCTTGGGATCGATCGCCTTGAAGCCCGACTCCGTGCAGAAGAGCGTGAGTTCGGTTTCGACCGCCGGGTCGATCGTACCGCGGGCAACGCCAACCACGACCACGATGTTCGACCGCTCGATGAGTGCCTGGCCGATATGGTGTTCGGAAATCTCGATCAAGACGCTGGGCAGTTTGCCGTTGCCCAACTTCTTTTTCAATGCGGCCACGCGGTCCTCGCGCGAGACCGGCTTGGCCACCAGGTCATCGGCACGGTCGATGATGCTCTTGCTGACTTCTTTGCTCAATTCCTCGACCAGCTTGCCCAGGTCGTCGCGGACGTTGCCTTTCACCGACGCACCCACGACGCGACTGGTCTCCGTACCGATAATTTTGGCGATCAAGTAGACGGTGTTGTCGACCTGGAGTACCGAACCGGTGATGAGCAGCTTCGCGCCGGTGAGTTGGCCGACCTTGGTCGCCTGCTGCGGGTTGACCAGGCCGGAAAGGTTCAATTCCTGCTCTTGGATGAGTTTCGTGATGTCCTCGCGATCAACGAGCATCAAGGCCGGATCGGCCGATAAATTCGCGAAGAGCAAGTCGGTGACCTTGCTCCCCTGGTCCTTCGTCTCCCGTCCGCGTTCCTGGAAGGGGAGCACGGCGGCGGGGTAGACCTGGGGCGTCTTGCCTTTCTTCTCCTTGTCTTCCGCCTGGGCCACAATCGTGGTGCATAAGAGCAAGGCGACAGGCAGTGCCAGTCTTCGTGATAGGGTTCTCATGATCATTTCGTCCTTTCGTCTAGGGGTAACGGGGTTGATAACTTTTCGGCGGTAAGCCGCAAAAACAATTCCGATAGCAAATAGCGGGGCGCGGGAGTGGCCTCCCAGTGCCGGATGATCCCAAATCCACAGACCAGCAGCCGGCCTTTCCTGGCCGGGTAACCGACTTCCAACCAGGGCCATGCGTTTACAGCCTGGCTCGCCTCGGCCACCACCTGGTCGCGGTCGCTCTTGATCGTCAAACGGCTGGCGGTGACCTGCCCCTTCGGCGGCCATGCCGAGGCATCCAACCGTTTGTCCAATTCTCTGATTATATCTTCTTGCCGCAACGTCATGCTGGCAGGCGGGGGTAATTCGGCACCGGCGGTGCCGGGCAGGACTAGTGCCCCCTCGCCCGGAGCAAGGCAGAGCACCGGCACGCCGCGGGCGGCCGCTTTGACCATCGTCTCACCCAGCGACCGGTAGTTCTTCCAAACCGTCCCCTCGCCGATCACCAGCAAGCCTTCGCCCAAGTCGTCCAGCGCAGAAATGTTCTTGGTGAACGTATAGGGGATGCGTGCCTTATCAAACACGTCGGCCGTCTTGCCCTCCGGATCGAAAAGGGTGATCTTGAGCCGCTTGAGCCATTGTGTACGGTCCACAAAAGGATCGCGGGGGAAGATCCAGATTGTCTTGATGTGCTGGGCCGTTGGCTTTTGTTCGCCCGTCGCGTAGGCCGCGACACTGAGTTGAGCTTCCAGAATCACCCCCTCTTTGACCTCGGGAATTTTGAAGGCCACGGTGGCTTCGGCAGGGTGAGCGGCGGCGAGCATGAGAGGCAACTGGCCATGTTCGATGGTCCGCCGATTGACGGAGAGCGACCAATTGAGCCGGCCGTCAAGCCCGTCCGGGTGCCGCGCCGTGTAGTGGAGCTTCACTTCCGCGCCGCTGAAAACATTGGCCCATTCTTCAACAGGCTCAAACGTCACCTCTTTCAAGTCTTCCCCGGCGAGGACCGTTGTGGCCAAGCAAATGCACGTCAGAGTCGCCACGATTGTCATACTCAATGCTCTCATAATCGTTCTCGCAACAAATTCGATCTGGTTCCGCCCTTCACACATCGTAAGGCGACATCATTGCTGGGAAGAAATCGCGGCGATGGCTTTCTTTGCGCGACTCTGGACCACCGTGCTGGGATCTTTGAGGGCCTTTTGAAGCGCGGGAACGCTTTCGGGGATACCCCAATTCTGCAACGCCCACGCGGCCGTCAATCGGTTATGTGAGCTGTCGTCTTTCAGGAGAACGAGTTCGAGGGCTTTCGCCACGTCTGGGTCGGGTTGCGTCGGCTTCTTCCCTAGGAGTTGCATGATCGCCCGCCCACGCTTGCTGGAATCGTCCGATTTGATGTCGGCCAGCAATGCGTCCCTGTCCCCAGGTGCCAGCGACTTCTTCGTCTCCTTCTCTGGGGCAGTCGCGTCCATAAGCTTTTCGACACCTTTCTGCGGCTGCTTTCCTGCGGCAGGCTCGTCCATGAGCTTCTTGATAGCTTTCTTCGCCGCATTCATGACGGAAGGGTTGGAACTCTTGGCCGTCTTCTGTAGTGCCGGGATACTTTCTGGCGTACCCCAGTTCCCCAGCGCATTTGCTGCAAGCACCTGAATATTCACGTTTGAATTCTCCAGAAGGACCGTTTCCAGCACTCTCGCCGCAGCGGGATTGGGCGATTTCGGCATCATCCTTTCCAGTTGAATCAGCGCGCGGACGAAATTATTATAGTTGGCCGTGTCCAGGACGGGGCCGCCCTTCAGGTTGGCTAACAGCGAGTCGACACTCTCTGCCGAGCCAAGATCCTGCTTCTTCCCCTCCTTGGCCGTTGAGCTTGGACCCGGTACGGAATCGCGGTAATATGAGCCCTCGGTATGGGTGCCGCGCATCGCACCCATGGTCGAGGAATCGGACGAGGCGCGACGGTTCCCCACGGCATCGTCGTAATGAGGTACGAGGAGAATCTTGCCGTAGGACGTGCCCTTGGTGCCATGCATACGATCGTGAACCTCGGCGGCGGCCACCTCGATCGGACGGAGTTTGCCGCTGGCGTAGAATTCGGTCAACTTGCGATCCTGCTCCGCGGTGAGCACGTCCTTGACCTTCTTGCCGACATACGCCAGGGCCGTTTCGGTCATTTTGGCCAAAGTGCGGGCCTTGCCTTCCGACGGTCCGTGCTGTTGAGCGTGGACGCCGCCGCTAAGAATACTGGCCTTGAGGCGCTCCTGCAGCTTGGCAAGTTCGGCATGTTGCTTATTGGTCACATGCAGATCGGTCTGTAGTTTGTCACAGCAAAGCAAGGTACAATAAACTGCTGGCTCCGGCTCGTTTTTCGCCGTCCACAAATCGTTTTCCCCGGCCGCTGCCTTTTCGGCACCAGTCGCAGGCGACGAGGCAGGAGGACTCTGTGCCTGGATCTCCGTTCCAATCTCCGTGAGTACCATCGCCACGACAAAAGCAATTGTTTTTCTCATTTGACACCTCTGTTTGCTAATCGAAGAACAGAAACACCCTCGCAATCCACATGCATACCGTGTAATCTCGCGCCCGCATCATGAATTTCCCTTTGTCTGCAAGGGTGCCACCGTCTGGTAGACCTCGTATTCCGTACCGTCGTCCTGCGAGAGAAATACCCGTTGCGGAATTCCCTCTGCCACCGTTTTGTCCAATACCATTGTGTAGACCATGGCCTGTACCGCGCCAAGATGCCTCTCGGTCAGTTCGTCTGAAGTAATCATAAACCGTGATTGGCCAAAGGGTTTCAGGCTCTCCGCCAAGTTTGTGGTGCGGGTGTCTCGCCTGCCTGGTTCAACCACAACATCTTGGGCAGGCGGGACGCCCGCACCACAATTATCCGCAAACCCGGCGGAGAGCCGGTTTTCATTAAGGGATGAATGAACAACTCGTTTCTTCGGCTATTTGAACATCTTCTTTGGGTGGTGTCAAATTAACAGTTGTATTTCATTGAACATTTCCTCCTTCCTAACCACAATATTCGCGGCCGAAGGTGTGACATTGCTCTTGGCAACACGTCCTATTATTGTTTCAGAGTTTTACGTGTAGGTATCTGTCCAAAGGGTTCGTTAAATCCCGATAGTTCAACCGATCCACCCGCGTGGCGGGTAAAGGATCCCTGTTGCCCACTGAAAACCAGGCGGGAAACATTATAAAGTCTTTCTTAGTCGCGGCTTAGGACCGGCGCACCAAGAACTGTCGTGTTTTGCACATTTGCCGAGCGGGGGGCAGACGGCACACGGAGTGTGCCTGCTACTTTTCTTGCGACACTTATTGATGCGCCGATCCTTAATCATGTCCGATAGGGCAATTTCCGGCTCAAGGAGGGGCTTCGATTACTCGCTCAAGAACTTCCCTGGCATATTTTTCCATTTGCGGTTATCATTAATACTAGATCAGGTTAGTCGCTATGCTCATCAAAGAAACGATACAAGACAATTTGGAAGAGGTTCCCGTGCCGGAGTTGCTTCAGCAGGCTCGCCTGGGAAGCGCGGAGGCCCTGGGTCAGGTTCTGCAACTCTATCGCAACTATCTGACGATTCTGGCCACGACGCAGTTGGATCGCAAATTGCGGCGGCGCGTCAACCCTTCGGACCTCGTGCAGGATACCATGCTGGCGGCGCACACGGATTTCACCGCATTCCGAGGTTGCAGCGAAAGAGAACTGCTCGCCTGGCTGCGGCAGATTTTGATCAACTGCCTGCACCACGTGATCGAAACGCACTTGAAGGCCAAGATGCGCGACATGCGGCGAGAAATCTCCGTGGAGCAAGTCGGTGCCACGCTGGACCGTTCGGCATGCAATTTCACCCAGATGCTGGCCGATCGCGGGCCTTCGCCGAGTGCTCCCATGCAGCAGCGCGAACGGGCCGTTGCGCTGGCCGACCAGCTTTCCCGCCTCTCGCCCCAATATCGCGACGTGATCGTCTTGCGCAATTTGCAGGGCCTATCGTTTGAGGAGGTCGCCGACCGCATGGACCGCAAGCCGGGTACCGTTCGCATGCTCTGGCTGCGGGCGATTGAAAAGTTCAAGCAGATCTATCGACCGATTGACTGAAAGGGCTGGGCAGAAATGAATTCACGCGACAGCAGCGAGACGCCTAGGCTACCCGACTCCCTCGACCTGAGCATCGAGCCAGACGTCATCCGCACCTTGACGCCGGATCAAAAGGATCGCTTGACCGACCTGCTGGATGGCTATTTGTGCCGATTGGAAAAGGGGTTGCCGCCACCCCGCGAGAACCTGCTGGAAGCGAACCCCGATCTTGCGGGACCGTTGCAAGCCTACTTTGCCAGCCTCGACGAGTTGTACGATATCGCTGCCGGGTTTCAGCGTCCGACCGTCGAGACGTGCGGCGATGATTCCGTGCCTGCCGGCGACGAGCGGCGGCTTGGTGATTTTCGTCTGCTGCGGGAAATCGGTCGAGGTGGCATGGGCGTCGTCTATGAAGCGGAACAGATCTCGCTTGGCAGGCGGGTTGCCTTGAAGGTATTGCCTTTCGCGGCCGTCCTCGACAGCCGGCAGATCGCCCGATTCAAACATGAGGCCCAGGCCGCCGCGCAACTCAATCATCCCAATATCGTTTCGGTCTTTGCCGTCGGCGTTGAGCGAGGTGTCCACTACTATGCGATGCAGTTGATCGACGGGCAGCCGCTCGATCGTGCCCTGTCCGAATTGCGGGAGAAGTATTTTCCAACGGACCACGAATGCCAAACCACGAACAGGGAGGCGGCGATTCCTGCTTTCTCCAGCCACCATTCTTTGCTGACTTCGCGGGCATCGGGCAGCAGTGAATATGTTCGGGCGGTTATTCGACTGGGAATTCAAGCAGCGGCAGCCTTGCACGCGGCCCACGAAAGCGGCGTTGTCCATCGCGACATCAAACCCTCCAATTTGCTGCTGGACGGTAACGGTAAGCTCTGGGTGACTGATTTTGGACTCGCCCGTCGCCAGACCGGCGCGAATTTGACGCGAACCGGCGACTTGGTGGGCACGTTGCGTTATATGAGTCCGGAACAGGCATTGGGCCAGGTTGCCTTGGTCGATCATCGTACCGACATTTACTCATTGGGGGCAACGCTTTATGAGTTGCTGACACTTGAGCCGGCGTTTCCCGGCGACGAAGGGGCGGTCTTGATCCGCCATATCGAGCGTGATGAGCCTCGGCCGATGCGTCAATTCCAACCAAAAATTCCTACCGACCTGCAAACGGTGGTTCTGAAAGGCATGACCAAGCGGCGTGAAGATCGTTATACCACGGCCGAGGAATTTGCCGACGATCTCCAGCGCGTGCTGGAGGGGAAGGCCACCGTCGCTCGCCCGCCGTCGCTGCTGGATCGCATGGCCCATTGGGCTCAACGCCATCAACGCCATCGCGAAATCGTGGCCGCGACCAGCCTCGTTGTTTTGTTGGCTCTTCTGGGGCTGGCGGCCAGCACGCTTTTAATTGCCGGCGAACAGCGGAAAACGGCGCAGAATTTCGCCTTGGCGGAAAAACGATTCCGTGAGGCCCAAGACACCGTGGAACAGCTCGGCACACTCGTCTCGCAGAGTCTGGCCAACGTACCGGGCGCGGTCCAGATCCGGCAAAACTTGCTGCACCGAACCTTGGGTTATTACCGCAGCTTCGTCGAACAAGCCAAAGACAATCCCGAGTTGCGGGCCGACCTCGCTTTGACCTACAGCAAAATCGGAACCCTTTCCGCCGAGATCGGCTCCAGTGGTGACGCCCTCGACGCCGACAGGCAAGCGATCAAACTTTTCCAGGAACTGGCCACCACGAATCCCCGCAACACGGACTACCGCCGCCGGCTGGGTGTCTGTCAGAATAATCTGGCTTTGGTCTTGGCGCGATCGGGAAAGGCCGACGAGGCGCGGTGTGCCTTCGCGGAAGCCATCCGTCTTCAGGAGGAGGTGCTGGGCACTGCGGAAGATTCCGGGCAATGTCTCGTCGATCTCGCTTTGGCCCACGGCAATTTGGGACTGCTGCAAAATGAAACGGGCGACGCCGAAAGTGCCGCTGCCTCGTTCGCGCGCGCGGTCAAGCTCCAAGAGCGGCTTCTCGTCGCTGCGCCGGACAATCCCGAGCGGCTGCGCGGTCTGGCTGCCACCTTGAACAACCTGGGTGCATTATACGCCGAGCGTCAGAAGTCCGAGTCCATCGTCTGCTACGAGAAAGCTGCGGCCATGCAGAAGAAAGCGGTGGAACTGCGGCCTGATGAGCCTGTTTATCGAAGCGAGCTGGCGTTGACCTACAATAATCTGGGAGCCATGCAGTCGCGTAGCGGGGCGGTGGCCCAGGCGGCCGAATCCTATGCCAGGGTGGTGGATATTACCAGCGAGCTGGTGCGCCAGTCTCCCGCCCAAAAATCGTACCGGCACACGCTGGCGGTTGGATACAATAACCTCGGCCTAGCCCAGAGCAAACTAGGGCACGCCACTGCGGCGGAACCTTCCTTCCGCCGTGCCCTGGCCTTACTGGAGACCCTCGTCAAGCAAGACCCGCGGGATGTCGATTTGCAAAGCGGGATAGGGGGGATGTACAATAATCTGGGCATTGTTCTGGAAGAATTGAACCGATCGTCGGATGCCGTCAAGGCTTACGAGCAGGCCGTGGCGCACCAACAAAAGGCCATGGCATGTGCCCCGGAGGTTGCCAGGTATCAACAGTTTCTCAGCAAGCACTATTTTAACTATGGGCGGGTACTGCGACAGACGGGACGTCCCGACGACGCCGCCCGGGCCGCCTTGGCACGACGCCAACTGTGGCCCAACAATCCGCAACACTTGTTCTCCGTCGCCGTGGAATTGGCTTTGATTGCCAGGGATATTTCCGCCGGCGGCAATGCCGACATCACCGCCGACAGGTGCGGCACCTATGCCGTGGAAACACTCAAGCAGGCAACGGCCGCGGGCTGGAAGCCGGAACCCAACAGCAACTGGACCCAATCCTTCCGAGCAATCAAGAACCGTGCGGACTTCTTGGCATTGACAAAGAATTGAAAGGAATCTTCTCATGGCCATATTTGGACGGCCGTCTACCTCAGGATCACGAAACATGCATGCGAAGTCATTCACCCGACTGCGATTGGAATGTCTCGAGACACGCAACGTGCTCTCGGCGATTGGCCTTCCACCTGTCCCGCCCGTGGCCCCACCGCCACCCACCCCTGTGCCAGCCGAGTTTTATCGAATCGCCGAGCATCGGGTTGACCAGGTGGCAATGCAAGATGTGGCATTGATGCTCAGTGCAAATCCGACGAGGTTGCAAGGCGACGAAGCGACAACCACCGATTCGATGGATGCCGGCACGGTCCCGCCAAGCCTGGAAATGCCAAAATACGATCGGCTGCCTGCGCATGATATGGCTGGTGAACGGAGTGACTCAGTCCCTTTGACGATTCATGTGCAGCCGGAATTGAGGCTTCCAGGGGAAGTCGCACCCGACAATCCAGACACCGCTGCTCTAGCAGTATCGCGTGAAATCAGTGAAGTCGCGCCTAGTGTTCCAGATGCGGCTGCTCTGGCGGTATCGCGTGAAATGAATGAGGTCGCGCCTGCCGTTCCAGATGCCGCTGATCTGGCGGTATCGCGCGGAATCGGTAAAGTCGCGCCCGACGCTCCAGTCATCGCTGCTCTGACGGTATCCCGTGGAATGAATGATGTCGCGCCTGCCGCCCCAGTCGCCGCTGATCTAGCCGCATCGCATGGCATCAGTGAAGTCGCGCCCAACGGCCTGGATGCTGTTGATCTGGCTGCATTACCGCATGAATTCATTAAATTTGATGTCATTATCGAGACCTTGCCGGTCAATCACGGACCAGCAGATATTCGAGGGCCCCTGAGCCGCCCTGCCGACCAAGCGATTCAATTGATCATCGCAAACGATGTTGCGTCGGGCGTGGAATCTTTCGCGCCGCTGGTGAAAGATCCTATTGCCGATAGGCCCGCAGCCAATACGACGAGCCGAGTCCGCGACCAGGCGGCCTTTGCGGCCGTGGAAACGTCCCTGCCGGCATCCAACAGCGATGCCAATCCATCTCCAACCAAACCGGCTTTCTCGGACATCACTACCCAAAATTCCACGGAGGGCGGGTTCATTATTCTCGGCGACGCATCTGCCACCACGCCCCGGCCTGGAAACGCGCCGACGCAAACTTCCGGCTCCCAAGGAACGGAAGGTGTGGAACTCAATCGGGATAATTGGCTGACGGATGTCCTGCCAAAGACGCAAACGCCGTCGGATTCCGGCAAACACAGCAGCAGCAAAACTGCGCGCGCAAGTGAAAATCTTGCCGGCGAGGTCTCTTCCCGACCCGCTCCGGTGATTTTGCCGTTGATTGCCGAATCGGAGGAAGGCGGAGGTATTGAATTGGCGATGGCAGCCACGTCGCCGACTGCGGCCGGCGGCGATTCACAGCTTGCCTGGGAACCCAACGCGAGCGATTCGGCTCAGCAACTATCGGCAATCCGGCCGGAAAGCGGAGTCGCGATCTTCTGCGATATTGAAGTGGCCTCCGCTCCCAATTTGCCGGTGGGTGGTTCTGCATCGATTGCAATTCCCTATCGTGACGTCGGTTCTTTGGTTGGCGGTGTGGGTATTCACGGAGGGAAAGCCAACGCAACGACGGAATCGGCACCTTCGTTAAGTCAATTACAACCAACCCTGGCAGGGCTGGGAGATCACCTGCCCATGCTCTTGGGTGCTGCCACTATTCTGGTTTCTCAGGGCGGGCTTCAACTGGAAGAAAAAGTTTCGGAGCGGAATCGCCGCCTTCGCTCGATCGAAGAGATGCGGCGGTCGTCCCTCCGATAAATTGGGCCTTGATCATAACCTTGCCAACTGCCGTCACTGCTCGCTCGACGTAGGGTGGGTGAAGCATCGAACGGTGCGTTACGCGAACTAATCTGGAACAGCGGTAAGTGCTTTCAGCGTCTCGACTTCGTGCGCAACCCACCATTTGCCGGGCAGTTCGCTCCACGCACCCTACAACCCGTTCAGGTCTGCCCCGTTCGGACTTTGCGGCTCTGGCCGCAGTAAAGACGCGTTACCTCAGCATTTCCCGTAGACAAAATGCCCTGACCGCGGGTCGTTACACCAGCCGGTCAAGGAGAAACCGTCGCGATCCTTCGGCGAGAGAATGGCCGATACCAGCGTGCGATCGTACTGGGCCTTGAGCGCGGAATCGCACAACGACCAGTCAATATCGGTGGCCAGCGGCGAGATGCCGGTCTCGTTTCCCGGCGCCCACTCCGAGGAACAGAAATATTCGATCGTCGAGTTTTCCAACATGCAAGCGCAGTGGGCGAAGCCGGGCGGAAGCCAGATCCAGTCGGCGAATGCGGCATCGGGCGACGCCGGCAAGTCATAAGCAATGATTTTTCCAAAGGTGGGTGCCCCCTTACGGATATCCAGGGCCAGGTCGAGAATATGCCCGGCGACGGTGCGTACCATCTTGCCCTGATTCGGATTCCACTGGAAGTGCAAGCCGCGGACCACGCCCGAGAGCGAGTAGCTCTCGTTGCACTGCTTGAACTCGATGCCTTGGAAACACCCCGCATCCGGGTGTCCAAAGAAGTCGCTTTTGCGAAAGGTCTCGGTGAAGTAACCGCGGTCGTCGCGAAAGCGGGCGTAACGGACAACCTTGACGTCGGGAATGGCCAGCGAACGAATTTCGAGAATCTTCATGCTATATTTTCACGTGATTATTTCTTCGCCATCAACGCATTGACTTTCTTCAAAATGCCGTCGGGATCTTTGTCGACCGCGTCCTTGCATCCCTCGCAACAAAGGAAGAGATCCTGGCCTTTGACGGTCATTTTGTACGGCTTGCCCATGTCGGCCGTTCCCAATGGTGATCCGCTCACAGGGCAGACTTTCTGTTGCCTAGCCCGTTTCTGATCGGCCTCATCCAGTTCCTTTAGGCCCGGCAGATCATCGACCACCTTGCCTGAATCCTTTGCCACGGTCGCGTCTTTCGCGGCAGAATCCTTCGTGGTTGCTTTCACCGGGTTCGTGCCCCCGCCGCAACCAATGAGGGTAACGGCCAGGGCGAGCGGCAAGAGAAGAAAAATCGCATGTTTCCGCACCATGTTGATACTCCTTTGGAGAAAAAATATTCTTTCCTGGGAACCATTAAGAAACTATCTCAAAAGGTCTTTTTCACCGCGGAGGACGCGGAGGATGAATCCTAATTGAGGGCCTCTGCGATTCTCTGCGTCCTCTGCGGTGAGTTTTGAGATAGATTCTAAGCTCTTCCGGGTAAGATGCGGAATGTGAACAATTGTCGTCTGTGTCTGCACCTAGAACCAGAAGAAAGAACTATTGTAACGGCACGGGACGGAAAGCGGAAGAAGGTCAGCTTCTGTAGAGATCCCTCAGCGTGCCTTGCTTCTTGGCTTCAGCAGCTTCGTGGTCAAGGAAGTCAAGCCTTCCGGTCTTTGCGTCTTCCTCAAGTTCGCCATCCCACTTTTCCCAGTCGCAGTTGAGGAACCACCACCGAAACTCAGCGTAATCGCTTTCCGGCAGTGCCGCGACGCCCCTTTCAAGTTCGTGAACCTTGGTCATGTTTCCGCCCTCGTATCCAATACCCAGTCTATCCCATTCCCCCCTGGCCATCATACTCTCCTTGGTAATGACCGGCAATGGAGAAAGGGCAACTTACCAGTTCCTTACGGTTTAGGCCCAGTCCCGTCGGAAGTCTAATTCCTGCTGGTGATCGGGCGACGGCGAGGCTTGCGTCTGGCCAAGAGGATCATGTCCTCGGCCGCGCAGGTGAGTTTTAGGACCAGCACTGGAATATCTGTCGTGTTTTGCCCACTCGCCGAGCGGGAGCAGATGGCACACGGAGTGTGCCTGCTACTTTTCTTGCGACAGTTATTTCTGCGCCGGTCCCTAGCACCCGCTCGATAGAACCGAAGGGCCGTAATTATAAACTCGGGCTAGGGAGCCGTGGGGAACTTGCCTCGATTGGCGTCGAAGACTTTTTGCAGGTCGGGCTTGACAATCTCGCGATCGTAAGTCATCAGGCCGTTGCACTCGGTTTCGACGTCGGTGGTTTGCGTGTAGATCAAGGCGTTCATAGCCTCGGTGTCTTTCAACTCGTAGGCCCTCTTAATCAGCCCCACGTAGCGATTGGTAAGTTCCTCTTTGGTACTCAACTTCCTGTATCCCCAGGACTTCTCGACCCAGGTATGGCCGGGGATGGGCAGAGCAAGTCCGCCGAATTCCCCGCAGACCGCCGCGCGGCCGTCCTTGGGCTTGGGCGCGAAGGGGCCGGGATAGAGGTGGGCGTCCATGATGTCGCCCGCCGGAATGTCGTACCCGCCGCTGGCGTTATTGACCAGCCGCGACGGATCGAGGCTCTTGACCCACTTGGTCAGCCGCGGCGTATCGTATTGGCCCCAGCCTTCGTTGAAGACGACCCACATGACGATCGACGGGTGGTTCCAGCGGCCTTCGACCATGGCCTTGAGTTCAGCTTCAAATTGCGAGGCACCCGTGGTCGAGGTGGCCTTGCCGTCTTGCATTTCGCCCGTCTGGCGGTTCCGGCCGGCACCTACGCCGACGGCGCCGTCGCGGTGGGTGGGCCCGGCACTGGGCATATCCTGCCAGACGAGCAGGCCGAGCTTGTCGCACCAGTAGTACCAGCGGTCGGGTTCAACCTTGACGTGTTTGCGAGCGAGGTTCATGCCAAATTTCTTGGTCATCTCAATGTCGTAACGGAGCGCGTCGTCCGTCGGCGCAGTATAGATTCCATCGGGCCAGTAACCTTGGTCGAGAAAGCCGGCCTGGAAGACGAACTTGCCGTTGAACAGGATGCGCGTCACGCCCTTTTCGTCTTTACCGAGGGCGATCTTGCGCATGCCGAAGTAGCTTGTTACCGTGTCATCGCCGCACATAACTCGCAAGTCGTAGAGGAACGGCTTCTCCGGCGACCACAGTTTGGCGGCGGGAATCTTCAGGACAATCGGTTGGCCCGCGTCGCCTTCACCGGTGGCAACAGGCGCCTCGCCTTCCCCGGTTCCGAGTGGCATGTCGGGATCCAGCGCGGTCACCTTGACCTTGCCGCCTTTGGCATTAACCGTGACAGAGACCGTTCCGCCGTCCACATCCGGCACGATCTTCAGTGACTCGATGTGCGCTGCCGGAACCGTTTCCAGCCACACGGTCTGCCAGATGCCGGAGCACGGGCTGTAGGTGATGCCTTTGGGGTTGGCCATGCGCGGAAAACTCTGCTTACCTCGCGCCTGAACGCTGTTGGAAGCATCGAATACGGAGACCACCAGTTCATTGCCGCCGCCCGGCTTGACCGTATCGGTGATATCGCAGGTGAATGCATCGTAACCGCCCTTGTGTTCACCGACGGGCTTGCCGTTGACCAGCACCTTGGTTTCCCAATCGACCGCACCAAAATGAAGCAGCAAGCGTTTTCCACCGGCCAGATCGGGCGCATTAAATTCGCGGTGATACCAAAGGCGTTGGTTAGCGGCCAGTGACTTTTTCACACCGGAAAGGGCCGACTCAATGCAAAACGGCACCAGGATCTTTCCGGTAAATTGTTCCGGTTGCGCAGCGTCAACGCCGGCGATGGCGTAATCCCAAAGACCATTGAGGTTTTTCCATTCCGGGCGGACCATCTGCGGTCGCGGGTATTCGGGAAGCACCTTCTCAGGCGATACATCCTTGGCCCAGCGCGTCATAATTTGACCGGGCACGGGTTTCCAGTCGGCGGCCAGCGCGTGGCTTGCGATACAAATTGTGGCGAACAGAAATACGAGCTTCTTCATTTCTTTCTTATCTCCTAATAACTAGCGTCCGATTTCATTGGTGCCGGAGGCGGCAAGGGTAAACCACGAAATACACGAAATACACGAAAAGGGAAAGAGATCTTTGTTGAAAGACAGGAAGATTGAAGTCAAGAACATTCTCCCTCCTCCTCCTGTCTTTTTTCTTTGGGATTGACAGTTAGTTCTTGGTTTCAATCTCAGTGTCTACTTTCGTGCGTTTCGTGTGTTTCGTGGTCTATCTCCGTTGTTCGTCACATGTTCGCTATGGTCCGACGGCCAGCGGGGAGATACTCCCAGCGGGGCCGTCCAATTCCAACTTCACGATTGTATCGATTTCCTGACGGTCCGTCACTGGCACCGAGATGACGAGTTGCTTCTCGAACTGTTTTACGTTGACGTTCCCGTCGGTCAGCAATTGGCTCTTGACGATCTTCCTGTTGATGGCCGGTAGCGTCAGCGACTCTTTTTCCCAATTCAGCACATGCACGTAGATCACATTGTCCTTGTGGGTACTGACTTGCCCATTGCCTGGCATGAACGGCCCGCCGCGCGTGCCATAGATGCTCTCGCCATACTTAGCCATCCAGGCTCCCATCTCCTTGAGCCGCTCAACCTGCCGCGGTTCGATCTCGCCCGTCGGCATTGGCCCGACATTGAAGAGAAGATTTGCATCGCCTCCGGCGCAGTAGAGCAGCGTCTGGAGGCACTGCTTCAGCGGCTTCATCCCGTCATTAGGCTTCCACGACCACTGCCTGCACAAGGTCATGCACGTTTCCCACGGCTGGCGGTTATTAAACTTGCCGATCTTCTGTTCGAGGATCAGATAGTCGCCGTCCACGCCACAACGATTATTGAAAAGAATGTCCGGCTGAAGGGCGCGCGCGCGGCGGAGGATGCTGGCGGCGCGGTTGCCGTAGGCCTGGGGCAGATCGTTCCAGATCGTCACCAGCGGGCCGTACTTGGTGATCAATTCCTCGGACTGGTTGTTGAGATACTTCTCATAGGCATCCATGTCAGGTTGAGGATTTTTCTTGGTGCCACGGCCTCCGGGCCAATTGGGATGATACCAGTCTGCCACCGAGTAATAGGCCCCAAAAGCGATCCCCTGCTTCTTACATGCCTCCGACAGTTCCTTGACCACGTCCCGCTTGAATGGGGTGTGCATGATGTTGTAGTCAGTGAACTTGGTATCCCATAGGCAGAAGCCGTCGTGATGCTTGGTTGTCAGCACAAGATACTTCATGCCCGACGCCTTGGCGATGGAAGCCCACTCGTCGGCGTTGAATTTGGTTGGATTGAAATCCTTGTAGAGGTTGTCATAGACTTCGGTGGGGACTTCCTTGCCGCGCGACCAGCCGATCTCCGTTCCCTTGAGGCTCACCGGCCCCCAGTGAATGAACATGCCGAATCGCATATCCTGCCAGCGTTGAATGGCGGCGGGATCGGCCTTCGGCCAGGACGAAGGATCCGCGGTCCTCACATTCCCCTCAACGGTGGCGGAGATTTTGCTCAGTTTCGCGCTGACCGCCGCCAGATCAGCCGCCCTTGCATCCGCTCCGCTGCCATAACGCTTCATGCCTTTGTCGAACTGCTTCATGATTTCCTCGGTGCTGCGTTCCGGCATGCCGATAAGCCGTTTCAGCTCGTCGGCTTCTTTCCTTGCCTTGTCGATCTGGGCCTGAAGCTGGGTGATGTCCTTCTGTTCGCCGCCGCAGTAACTGACATTCTTGGCGGCCACTTTCTCCGGGTCTTCGTTGAACTTGCCGCGGTCGTAGGTCAGCAGGCCGTTCCGCTCGTTCTCCACGTCGGTGATCTGTGTCCACACCAGCCCGCTGACGCCGGGTTTCTTCACCAAGGGCATGTACTTGTCGATCGTATCAACAAACTTCGCATAGCCGTACTCGCCAATGACGCTCGCTCGCTCTTTGGTCGGGACGAGGCATTTCGTGGTTCCGTAGCAATGGGCATCCATGATCTGACCGAGGCCGATATCCAGTATGTTCCAGCCTTGGTATTGGCCCATCGGCGCACCGCTCTCGGCATTGATCGCGCGTGTTTTGTCCTCGGCGGCGATGTCAGCCATGCGGCGCATGAACGTGCGGATGTTGTCGTCCAGCTTGTAGCCTTTGGAATTTTGCAGGCCCATCCCCTCATTGAACACGATCCAAGAGACGATCGAGGGGTGGTTGAAGCGGCCAGCGATCATCGCCTTAAGTTCGGCGCCGAACTGGTCCTGGAGTTGGGCATTGGAAGCGGCGTAAGCGGGCGGTTTGGCATGGATGCCGTCGCCGCTGCAAGGCATGTCCTGCCAGACCAGCAGGCCGAGCTTGTCGGCCCAGTAGTACCAGCGTTCCGGCTCTACCTTCACATGCTTGCGGCTCATGTTGAAGCCGAGCTGCTTGATGGTTTCGATGTCATAGCGCAGGGCGGCATCCGTCGGCGCGGTGTAGATACCGTCCGGCCAGAATCCCTGATCCAACACGCCGTTGTGCAAGACGAACTTATTGTTCAGCAGAATCCGGGTGATCCCGTCTTTGTCGGGGCCAATCGACACCTTTCGCATGCCGAAGTAGCTCGTGACCACATCCGACTCCTGAGTGATTCTCTGCCCAAATGAAGTCACCTGTAGATTGTAGAGGAATGGCGAATCAGGCGACCACAGTTTTGCGTCAGGGATCTTGACCACAAGTTCTTGGCTTGCCCAACCGCTGGCCGAGCCGATCTTGGTCTGCCCGTCGTACACTTCGACTGCGGCTTGCAGATTGCCATCGTTCTTGCCTGCGACGGCAGTTACCGTGATGCGAACCACACCCTGGTCAATATCCGGGACAATTCGCAGTGATTTGATGTGCGTCTCCACAACCGGTTCCAGCCAGACCGTCTGCCAGATGCCCGTGCAGGGCGTATAGTAGATTCCCGCGGGCTTGTCGATCTGTTTGCCGCGAGGATAACCGCCTTGAAAGGTCGGATCCCAGACGGCGACGACCAGCTCGTTCATGCCTTCGCTCTTGAGTGCGTCGGTCACGTCGAACGAGAATTCGTCATAACCACCCTGGTGAACCCCGAGCTGCTTGCCATTGAGAAAAACCGTTGCTTCCCAGTCAACCGCGCCGAAGTGCAGCAGGGTGCGTCGGCCCTTCCATGCGGCGGGAGTCTCGAACGTGCGGCGATACCATAGACGGCTGTTGGTGTAGGTCCTGCCAGGAAAGGCGTTGAGCATCTTGCCGATGCCGGAGAGTGGGGCTTCAACCGGGAAAGGAACCAGGATTTCGCCCTGGAAAGAATCCGGCTGCTTGGCGTTCCTGGCGAGGACGCTGTAGCCCCACAGCCCATTGAGATTGAGCCAATCCTTGCGGACCATCTGCGGGCGAGGGTATTCGGGCAGGACTTTGTCCGGCGCGACATCGTTTGCCCAGCGTGACATGGGAAAATGGCCGGGAACGGGTTTCCAGTCCGCGGCGAACCCATCGCCGGGGCCCCATCCGGCTTGCCCGGATGGTGAAAAAGGTTGGATAGCTAGAACCGACAATAAGATAACACACGACCCCAAGGAGGTTGCCTTGCTGCGTCGAGAAGGCAGGTTAGCTGGATAATCTGATTCACCATCCAGGCAAGCTGGATGGGGTCTTGGTTTGTTTGCATTTATTGCTAGCTGCCCAACCTTCTTCCCCATCCACTCAAGGTGGATGGGGCCGCTGCTCCCATCAATTACTTGCATTCCCTATTTCTCCATCATCTCAGTCAGTAGCGGGTTCATGGACGTGGCCCAGATCTCGTATCCTTTTCCGGTCAGATGTACGCCATCGGCAAGAATGCCACCTTGTATTTTTTTGTCGTTGTCGAGAAACTTGGGACCGAAATCGAGATAGCGAATCATTTTGCCGTCGTCGAGCTTGGCGGTGATGGCGTTGACTTTCTCGATTTTCACCAACATCTGCTCGGTTGGCAATTTCGCGTCGCCCAATTTGGGCAGAATCCCCAGCAAGAGGATCTTGGTTTTGGGGAACTTGCCCTGGAGGTTCTTGACCACGGTTTCAACACCTAGGGCGACCTCTTCGACCGTATTGAAACCTAAATTGTTGGTTCCTATCATCAGCACGATCACTTTGGGTGACTGCCCCTTGAGTTCGCCGTTTTCCAGCCGCCATAACACATTTTCAGCCCGGTCTCCGCCGACGCCGAAGTTCACGACTTTGTATTTGCCGTAATACTTGCCGAACAACCCCCCCGACCACATTGCCGTGATGGAATCACCCAGGAAACAGAGGTCGATCTTCCCGGCCTGGGTCTGCTGTAGATATTTTGCATGATTTCGCCCGAACCAGCGGACACCTCCCGGCACCGGTTTGGTGGGGTCATGGGCCGGGTTGGGAACGATGGCAGGCTTCGTGGCTTTGGTATCCTCGCCGCGTGCAATTCCAAGCTGGCCGAAAATCGCCATCGCGACGATCAGGCACAGCATCCTGAGTGACCATTTTTTCATCATCTGAATCATCCTTCCATAGAAAACACCCTGGCGGCTTGCGCCGGACCGTGTCCGGCACAAGTGCCAGGGCTAAACACATCGAGTTAGGTAACCTTACTTCGTTTGTCTTGCCGTGACCAAATCGGTCCCGTCGCGGCGATTACTTTCCAACGCGCCCTTTGGGCGACGCGCCTTTTTTGACGTTGAAAACTTCGCCGGTCGTGTCGTTGTAGGCCGCGAATTCAGCAATTTCGGGATTGCCTTTGTTGGTCGCTAGGATCAAGAGCCTCGCCTTGGACGTAGTCCGACTCACAATCGGCGCCACGAAGTCGGCACCGAGGGTTCTGCCGTTGAAGCAACCCACCCATTTCGATTCCTTGTCGTCCCAACACTGGATGACATAGCGTACGACGGAGGATAACGGGGCCTCTTTGATCTTGAACTCGTTGACCATGGTCGGCTTGCCGAAATCGAGTTCGATCGAGGTGGCCTTGGTGGCTTCACTCCCTGCCACTTCACTGGCCGCGACCTCGGTCGGGGCACTCACCTTAGCGTCCAGCTTGGGCGTGCTACAGGCCGCGCTCAGGTCTTTGAGGATGCAATCGACGAAGGAGGACCACTTGTCCTTCTCGGGATCTGCCACCCGCATGAGGATTGACCCTTTAGAAAGATAGAAACGGCAATTGGTCCAGGCCGCTTCATTGCGGTCCGTCGTGTTGAAGATTTCGCATTTCGACAATCCTCGGGGAGGACGCTTGGATTTTCCGTTCAGAACGCAATTCTCCATCCGGACATCCTTACTGGGGTTGCCGTCGGAGGCATAGCAGCAAATCAGAAAGCCAGGCCCGTCCGTGTCATGGAAGAGACAGTTTCGCATGGTCATGTGATCGCAGTTGCCCTCGAAATCGAACGCCTCGCCATCGCCGCTGCCCCTTCCGACGTCCACGAAGCCCCACTCGCTGTCTTCAAAGACCCAATTCTTGCAACGGAAGAACATGGCACCGGCCACGCCGTTGAATGCCTTGTTATTGCGGCCGGTATCGTGAGTCACGCACCTGCGCATGGCTCCGCCGTCCACCCCACGCATTCCCTGTTGCCACTGGTGGCCTTCTTCAAACAGGCAGTCTTCCATGACAAAGTTTGCAAAATTGTAGATAAAGGACGCACTGGCATTGAAGTTATCGGGGCTGTTCGTCCATATCCCGGAGGCCAGCCTGCGGAAGACGCAGTTTTTGAACATGACGTCTTGCAGCACGATCTTTTTCTTGGTCTCAAACGAGAAGAAGCAGACGCCAAGACCAATTTTTTTCTTCGGGTAATCCTCATAATGCCCGTAGAGCAGAGAGTCGCGAAAGTAGCAGTTTTCAATCCAGATGAATTTCTTGGTGGGGCATCCAACCGAGTATTCGCCATAAATGCCGGTCATGCAATTGGCAAATTCAATGCCGACGATCTTGAAGCCTTCCTGATCGGCCAAGTGGATGCCAAAGCGGTCTTTCTTGTAGTCTTGCCGGTCGATCAGCGGCTTTTTGCCTTCTCCATAGGAACTGATGGTGATGGGATTGTCGGCGGTGCCACTACCCTTGGGATGAAGCTCTTCGTTCCATGTGTCGCCGCACTTCAACAGGATGCGGTCGCCGGCGACGTAGTTGTTGTCCGAGGCTCGCGCAAACGTCTTCCATGGTCCGGCGGCACCCTCAAGCTTGGCGGCCTGTCCGTTGGAACTGTCGTCCCCGGTTGATTGACTTACATAATAGGTTGCTGTCTTGGCCGGCGTTGCGGCAAAGATCAAAATAGCCGCTGCCACCATGGGAACGACGAAAAGCTTCCCAAAAACTTCTGCTACCCTCATACTGCTGTTCTCCTATACATTTCTTCTGTTTAACGGTGAAAACCAAATAAAATTGTAGATCCCGGGTGGTTTGGGCTGCAGGCAGCCACGCGATCCCGGCAAAATTTTTAATCACGCGAGACTACTTGCTCGCATCTCCCCCGAGCTGCGCAACGCGGAACCCGCGATGGGGCCATTTGGCACTCAGGACATTGTAACGCGTAAACGAACGCTCGTAATCATCCTTGTCGTTGATGTACCATGACCCGCCACGCAAGCCGACTTTGCCATCGGCCTGAGAATCGTTGTACTCCCAGACATTGCCGCCTTGGTCAAAGGTGCCATAAGGGCTGGCGGAATCCTTGAATTTACCTGCCTCGGTTGGCCAATTCGAGTTGATATTGGCTGCCGGAGCCGTATCGCTCTTCGCGGGGAATTGCCAGTAGCCGGCACCGCCCTGTTTGCTTGCATCGTAGTAGGCAGCTTTATACCATTCGTTCTCGCTGGTCATGACCCACTTGGCGGCAGTTCCCTTGGCCAAGGCGGCATGATCGGACACCTTCACCCCATCAGCACCAAACTCATAGGTGCCTTTCTCCGTGTCGCCCTTGCCTTGGCCATTGCTGAGCCAGTTGACATAACGAATGCAGCTTTCCCAAGTCACGTAACCCACCGGTTGCTTGTCCCGACTTGCGATGATGGCGTAGGTATAGCTACCGGAATCGCCACTCCGCTTGATCCCACTCCAGCCATTCTCGGGCGACTTTTCCATCCGTGGATCGTACAACTCATGCTCGTCGGTCTTGGCCGCGGCGTTGAGGAACTCGCAGTACTCGCCGAGGGTCACCTCGAACTTGCCAATTTGGTACGCGTAGGCAACGGCACCGAAGCCTGTCGTGTCGGCTGCGTTACCGGGGTTGCCCACGGGTACGGTAACGGGCACGGCGGCTTGCGCAAGACTTGCCGTAGCCACGAATAGGGCGGCTACCAACCGTAAAAATATCAGATTCTTCAAAGTCATTGTTTTATCTCTCCTAATAAAAAGGACTGCGACTGCGTATCCAAAACTGCACAAACCCGAGTACGAATGGGATTGCCAGGACGGGGGCTGCAAGCAGCCCCGCGATCCTGGCGAATTTTTTATTTTTGCGCGACTTATCGCCGCACAATCAATCACACGAGACTACTTGCTCGCCTCGCCTCCGACCTGTGCAACGCGGAACCCGTAGTGGGGCCACTTGGCACTCAGCACGTCATAACGGGTAAACGAACGCATGTAGTTGTCGTTGTCGTTGATGTAGTACGACCCGCCACGCAAACCAACTTTGCCGTCGGCCTGGGCATCATTATACTCCCATGCGTTGCCGCCCTGGTCAAAGGTGCCATAGGGGCTGACGGAATTCTTGAAGCTGCCTCCGTCCGAGGGGGCATTCGAGCTGAGATTGGCTTCCGGAGAAGTATCGCTCTTCACTGGGAATTGCCAGTAGCCGGCGCCGCCCTGCTTGCTCGCATCGTAGTAGGCAGCCTTGTACCACTCGTTCTCGCTGGTCATGACCCACTTGGCCACGGTTCCCTTGGCCAAGGCGGCGTGATCGGGCACCTTCACCCCATCAGCACCGATCTCGTAAGAGCCTTTTTCCGTGTCGCCCTTGCCCTGACCATTGCTGAGCCAGTTGACAAAACGGATGCAGCTCTCCCACGTCACGTAACCGACCGGCTTCTTGCCCATGCCCTCGCGGACGGTGTACTTGTAGCTGCCTGAATCGCCGCTCCGCGCGATCCCGCCCCAGTTCTCCGGCCCGCCGTCCATACGGCCGTCATACAGGTCGTTGGCGTCGGTCGCGGCGACGGCATTGAGGAACTCGCAGTACTGCTCGTTGTTAACCTCGAACTTGCCGATCTTGTAGGTGTAGGGCACTGCGCCGAAGTTTGTCGTGTCGGCTGCGTTGCCGGGGTTGCCCACGGTCACGGTTTCGGGCACGGCGGCTTGTGCAAGACTTGCGGTAGCGACAAATAGGGCGGCTACCAACAGTAAGGATGTCAGATTCTTCAAAGTCATTGTTTTCTCTCTCTTAATAAAAAGGTTACAGAAATTTGTGACATTAGACTGGTCACGTCAGTTTGTGACATTAGACTGGTCACGTCAGTTGTGTTTTGTAAGATAGCCAGGGGGAATCGAAAAGCTTCTTTTTCATGGTGGACCGCGTGGGGGCAGGAAGTAGCGTCCAGCCTTCTTCAGAAAGGGCGGTCTCCAATGGAATTGGTTCATGGCGCGGCCCCCTCGTCGTCTCTTGCAACGATCCCGACTTGGCTTTCAAGCTGGAATTTCACGATCGAGCTCATCTTCTGAGTTGCTCCAATTCGTTCGTCGGGGGAATTCTTAGGGGGGCGGGGCGTTGCGGATACTTTGCGCGTCGGCAAATCATCGCAACGAGTTAGGCAGGCGGGATGGTCGGGATGCTCTTCGATCGGCGGATGGATCCGCCCGTGTGGCGTCCAAGGGTCTCGTTCTACAGTCATCAGGTTTTGGCTTCGCGCCGGCAGTCAGCCAATCTAACCTCTCAGTATCGCATACCCTCGCGAAAAAGTCAAATGAATTGTTTGAATTTCAGGAGAACGGAATGCACAAGGGATCGAGTTTCTGTTTTCGAGCAACGCTTTGTCGGAAAAACGGTGCTTTTGAGCCGAAAAATGGGCGTGATTCAATTCGTCAACCGTTAGGGCCGTGGTTCGAGCCATGCCGAAAAAGCGGACCAAACCCCGGATTGGACAGTCCGCCATGGTAACATTCCCAAACTGTAGCTTGTAAAATGTGCAAAGCAGCCTACGTAGAATGGAATTCATTCCGTTTACCCGAAAAAGATAGAAGCAACGGAATAATACTCCGTTTTACTAATTTGCTTGACAACTAATTTGCTTGACATCACCGAGTGGGCGGTCCATAATAACTACACTATGCAAACCGTAAAATTTCTCTCGATCATGCCTGCCAGGCTTCCTGCGTGGGGCAAATGTGTTGTTGTGGCCGTGTTGCTCTGCGCCTTTCCGACCACGTCGTGGGGGCAACGTCGCGGGGAAATCAACCCCCAAAGTGAGAAAGCGATTCAACGCGGACTGGATTGGCTGGCCAAAAACCAAGGGGCCGAGGGCAACTGGGGTTCCAACCACCTGGGACTGGTGAGCCTGGGCGCGCTGGCTTTCCTGTCTGACGGACACACTCCTGGCCACGGCAAGTATGGGCCAGCCGTGCAGAAAGCCCTGAACTACGTCGTGACCAAGGCCAAGCCTTCGGGCCTCTTGAACATCTCGAATCAGGATATGTACAACCATGGGCTGTCGACGTTTGTTTTAGGCCAGGCCTACGGCATGACGGACGACAAGCGGATCGGGCCAACCTTGGATCGTGCCTTGAAGGTGATCATCCAGTGCCAAGGCCCCGGCGGCGGCTGGAGCTACGGGGCCGCGCCGGCCGACGGCGACCTTAGCTTGTCGGTGATGCAGGCCAAGGCACTGCGGAGCGCAATGGACAGTGGCTTTGACATTCCGCCCACGGTGATTGAGAAGGCCATTCGCCACGTGAGAGGACTTTATAGACCAGACGGGTGCGATCCGAGTGACTCGGAGGAAGAGCAGAAAGGGTATCCGGGCTGGTTCACCTACAATGGTGGTGGGAAGACCGTGGCGATGGCGGCCGCCGGTGCCGTGTGCATGCAGGAATTCGCCCAGTATGATGATTGGCGGATCGCAAAAAGTCTCGATCAGGTCGAAGCGGCCTTGCGCGAGGTCGTGGCCAAGCCTAGCACGGCCACGCCGTTTGACGCATACACTCTATACTACGTGGCCCAGGCCCTCTACCAAGCGGGCGGCGAACGATGGAAGCGGTGCTATCCTTTGCTCCGCGACCGAGTCATCATCGCTCAGACCCGTGACGGGGCTTGGGGCGATGATGGGCAAGGGCGGTTTTGGCTGACCTCCGTTTCTTGTTTTGTTTTGGCAATCCCCAATCGGTATCTTCCGATTCTCCAAGAGGGTAAGATTGGCAGCTTGAAAAAGAGTTCCGAAAAAAAATAAAAAGAATGTGTTGCGTTCGGTTAAATAAGATGGTACAATTGGAGAA
>Ga0194057_10000028_pt1 | contig 52437 bp, 45 predicted proteins | sample SepL4415m_MetaG_FD_155474 | JGI IMG/M metagenome (GOLD analysis project Ga0194057, IMG submission 155474) | Anoxic zone freshwater microbial communities from boreal shield lake in IISD Experimental Lakes Area, Ontario, Canada - Sep2016-L442-15m | ecosystem: Environmental > Aquatic > Freshwater... | reverse complement strand
AGCGAGCCGCGGGCCTTTGGAACCAGCCGTCCCCCGTGCGACAATCGCTCGCAAGCTCACGAATCGTCGTCTTCTCCAGGATGGGGTGAAGCATGTCCAAGACACCGCTGCTGCTGTTGGCCCTGGTCGTCCTCGCCTTCACCTGCCTCGTGAGCGGGGGAGCGGCGCTTTCGGCCCCCGCCGCAGACATCACCGCGCGCCAGCTCGTGCAACCTGGCGCCCTCATGGGGCCCGGCCCGGACAACCTGAAGTGGAGCCCCAAAGGAGCGCGGCTCGCCTACACCCTGGCCGCGGACGCGGGCGACGTCCTCTGGCTCTACGACGCCTCCACCGGCGACAGGCGCGTCCTTCTCGATCCCGCCGGCAAGCCCGACCGGATCGACGTGACGTCCGCCCAGTGGTCGCCGGTTGGCAGCGCGATGCTGCTGGCCGGCGACACCTCGCTCTGGGTGCTGGACGTAACGTCGGGCCGCGTGACGAAGGTGTCCGCCAAGGGCGAAGGCGCCATCGACGCGATGATGTTCACCCCCACGGGCGCGCAGGTTTCGTACACGCGGGGGAACGATCTGTGGGTAACGCGCCTGCGCGACGGCCAGGTGCGACGCCTTACCAGCGGCGGCAGCCAGGCGGTCTTCAACGGCTGCCTCGACTGGGTCTACAACGAGGAGCTGGCCACCCGCGCCGCCCAGCCAGGCTACGCCTGGTCGCCCGACGGCGACTGGCTGATGTACATGCGCCTCGACGACAGCCGCGTGCACAACGATCCGGTGACCGACTACCGCACGGTCCCTCCCACGGTCACCTACACGCGCTATCCCACCGCGGGCACCCCCAACCCCGTGGTCTCGCTGCACTGCCTCGCCGCAGACAAGCGGGGGAAGGCTCGGGGCATCCCCCTGCCGAAGGGCGCCGAGTACGTGCTCCCCTTCTATACCTGGGCGCCGGACTCGTCGGAGGTCTTCTCGATCTCCGTCAACCGCGCCCACACCGTCCTCAAGCTGAACGCCTTCGACCCGGCCCGCGGCGCCGGCCGCACCGTCATCACAGAGACCGATCCCTCCTGGGTCAACGAGAACTACTACGCCGCCCCAGTCTTCCTACCGGACGGCAAGCGCTTTCTGTGGCTCTCGGAGCGCAGCGGCTTCATGCACCTCTACCTGTACACGATCAAGGGCAAGCTGATCTCGCAGCTGACCACCGGGGACTGGCTCATCGACACCACGCCCTACGGCATCCTCACGGCGGGCAAGCCTGTCTACGTGGACCCCGCCGGCGCCTGGGCCTACTTCAACACCACCGCGAACGGCCCCCTGGAGCGGCAGCTCTACCGCTTGAACATCGCCGGCGGCCAGTTGCCGCAGATCTCGCAGGCGGCCGGGTTCCATGAGGCCGCCCTCTCCGGAGACGGGCAGTACCTGGTCGACCAGTTCTCAGCAGTCGATACGCCGCCGGTCACCTCTATCCTGAAGGCGGACGGCGCCTTCGTCGCGGAGCTGGGCCGTTGCGCCGGACCGTCGCTCGACCTTTCCCACGTCTCCCGCGAGTTCCTCACCATAGAGGCGGACGACGGCGCCGAGCTCTACGCGCAGATCGTCAAGCCGCAGGGTTTCGACCCGGGCAAGAAGTACCCGGTGGTCATCCACTGGTACGGGGGACCCGGGCTGCAGCTTGTGTCGAACCGCTACGGCGCCACCAACATCTTCAACCTCATCGAGCGCGACACCCTCTACACCCAGGCCGGCTTCATCGTCTGGCGCCTCGACAACCGCGGCAGCTTCGGCCGCGGCCACGCCTTCGAGACGCCCATATTGGGGCAGCTCGGCCCGGTAGCCCTCGACGACCAGCTCGCCGGGGTCGACTACCTGAAGACGCTCCCCTACGTGGACGCCGAGCGCATCGGCACCGACGGCAAGTCGTTCGGCGGCTTCCTGACCCTCTACGGCCTGATCCACGCGCCCGACGTGTTCCGCTGCGGGGTGGCCGGCTCCGGCCCCACGAACTGGGCGTGGTACGACACGATCTACACCGAGCGCTACATGCGCACTCCGGCCGAGAACCCGGACGGCTACGCGGCCACCAACCTGGTCGCCGTGGCCGCGCAGATCGAGGCCGCGCCGCTCATCATCCACGGCCTCGCCGACACCAACGTCCACTTGCAGAACTCGATCAACTTCATCCAGGCTCTGGAGCAAGCCGACCGGCCCTTCGTCTTCGTGCCGCTGCCCAACGAGGACCACCACTACGAAGGCGACGGCCTCGCCACGGCTCTGGCCGCCAGCGTCGACTACTTCACCGAGCAGCTGGCGGGCGAGTAGCTCGGGAGGCGGGCGACGCCGCGGCGGCGAGGGGGCCGCATGCCGATCACCATCATCGCCTGGGCGCTGTGCCTCGCCGGCGGGATCGCGCTGCAGCGCCGCCTGCGCGACCCGCGGCGCGCCTCGCACATCCTCTTCCTGATCGTCATCTGGATCGCCGCGCCGCTCGTGGTGATCTACGCGTACACGACCGTGGTGATCCAGGTCCAGTTGCTGGCCGCCTTCGCCGCGGCGATCGCGGCGTCGTGGCTCACGCTGCTTATCGGCATGGTCTGGGGGCGCCTGGCCGGCCGCCAGCGCCGCGAGTGCGCCATCATGGCGTTCGCGACCGGCATGGGCAACACGGGGAGCGTGGGGTTCCCCCTGGCCACCGTCGTCTTCGGCGGCCCCGGCCTGGCGCTCGCCGTGATCTACGCGGAGTTCCAGTTCCTGATCCCCGTCGATGCCGTGGTCCTCGGCCTGGGCCGGCACTACGCCGGGCCGCGCTCCCGCGGAGCGGCGGCGCCCGGCCTGCGCCGCCTCATCAGGAGCTGGCTCCTCAACCCACCGGTGGTGGCCGGCGCCGCCGCCGTGGCTCTCCGTCTGCTCGGCGTGGACATCAGCGATCTCGTGGCGCCGTTCGGGCCGGCGATGGGCGTAGCGATCGGCCTGCTCGGCTTCGTGCAGCTCGGGCTCGCCACACCCCTCACGCCGCTCGCCCACGATCGCGCCGAGCTGTGGCGAGCGCTCGTCACTCTGGTGCTGCGCTGCGGCCTGGCGCCGCTCATCCTGTTCGCAATGGGATGGCTCGCCGGGGTCCACATCCCGGGCGTGTTCCTGCTTCTGGCGGCGATGCCGGTAGCCTTCAACACCATGGTCGTCGCGGCCGTGTTCGATCTCGACGCCGAGCTGGCGCGGCTGCTCATCGCCGTGTCGACTCCGCTGGTGATCGCGGGCGTGCTCGTATGGCAGATGGCGTGACGTCGCGAGGGCGCGCGAACGTCAGCCGGGTCCAGAAAGGGGGATGGGCCGCGACGACTGTGGTTCAGTCGTCGCGGCCCATGTGGGGCCAGCGGCTCCCGGGCGCAGGAGGTACACCGCCCGGGCAGGTGGAACCTCCGACTCGGTGGGGGCGCACCGTACTGCAGTCGAGTCCCGACGACTGGGGGGGCAGCCGTCGTTGCCGTTGTATGGCTTGATGGCATTCTGCGACCCGAATATGAAGTGCGTGTTGCGCCGGCGTTGAGGAAGATGTCGCCGTCCTTGCGGGGCGTTCCGTCTCCTGGGGCTCGTCGATCTCGGGCGCGCTCCCCGCGGCAGCATTGGCGACTCCGGACGCACGAGGGACCGGCGGGTCAGGGCGTGAACGCGAAGCCCCCGTCGTTGAACAGGCGCACGCACGCGGCCACGACACCGACGTCGTACCTGGCCCCCGCGTGCGTCTTGAGCTCCGCCAGGACGGCCTCCGTGCCCAACGCGGCGCGGTAGGGGCGGTGCGACGACATCGCCGCGGCCACGTCCGCCACCGCCAGGATCCGCGCCTCCAGGAGGATCTGCGGCCCGACGAGCCCCCGCGGGTAGCCGGAGCCGTCGGCCCGCTCGTGATGCTGCAGCACCATCTCGGCCACCGGGGGCCCGAACTCGATGCTCTCGATGATGTCGTAGCCGGCGCGCACGTGCTGCCTGATGAGGTTGAGCTCCGCCTCGTTGAGCCTGCCCGGTTTGGCCAGGATCTCCGCCGGCACGGACATCTTCCCGATGTCGTGGATGAGGGCGGCGAGACGCACGGCAGCCAGGTCTTCGCCCTCCAGGCCCATCTCGCGAGCGATCGCCGCGGCCAGCTCCGCCACGCGGCGCTCGTGCTTGGCCGTGTACGGGTCTCGCGAGCGCATCACGTGGCCGATGGCCAGCACGGCGCCTTCCACGGTGCGCCCCAGGCGCGCCTCCCGGCTCGGGATCCCCCCCGCGCGGCCGGCCGGCGCCCTGTCCGCCGCGCTCACCGCGTCTTGCACCGTGGCCGCGACCAGCTCGGCGGCGAAGTCCACAGACCCCAGGTACTGCAGCGTCACGCCGCGGCCGATGGACGCGTGGTCGCCGGGGGCGAGCAGTCTCTCCGCGACCCGCCGCCCTCCTACCATGATCCCGTTCGTGCTGCCGAGGTCCTTGATGAGGCAGGCGTCGCCGCGCCGCTCGAAGGAGGCATGGCGGCGCGAGATCGCCTCGGCCGGCACCACGATGTCGTTGTCGGAGTCGCGCCCCAAGGTCAGCTTGTCCCCCCCCGAGGGGGAACTCCCGCGACCATTCCGGGGTGCTCACCGCGACGCGCGGGGGCAGGTTTGGCGGGAGGACGACCGTGCTTCCCGGCCCCGTGTGGACCTTTGCGGTCACGCCGAGGGCGGCCGCCCGAGCGCGCGAAGTGGGGCGTGCGGGCCCTGGGTGAAAGCGCAGGTCGAACGGCCCGATCCGCACGACGTCGCCGTCGCGAAGCGGCTGCTCCTCCTCGGCGGCCAGCTCGTCGCCGTTGAGAAACGTCCCGTTGGCGCTGCCGAGGTCCATGATCCGGCACCCCGAGGCGTCGGCGACGACGCGCGCGTGGTGCCTGGAGACCGTCGGGAACGGCAGCGTGAGAGCGTTGTCCGGAGCACGGCCGATGCTGACAGTGGCCCGGGCGACCGCGTACTCCTCGGTCTTGTCGAGGCTCTCGATGGTGAACGACCCAAACACGAGCATTCGGCGCCCCGCATACGACGGCTCGTCTTCCACGAGCCGCCCATCGGCTCCTACCGACTATGGTACCCCTGTGGAAACCACGAGAACGCCGCTGCGCAAGGCCTCGACCACGAGGGGGGTGCGGCTGGGACTGAGCATCGCGTCCTTCATCGAGGCCCGCGAGGGCACGCCGTGCTTCGACCGAACCCGGCCACGCCAAAGGAAGAGGCGGGGCATCGCCTGCCGCTGCCACGATCTGCGCCACGGGCAGGCGACCCAGATGCCATGGGGCCGGCGTGCCTGCCAAGGTCGTCTCCGAACGGCTCGACCACGCCTCTGTTGGTGTCACGTGGGACACGAGCCCGCGCGTCACGCCCGGCATGATCTGCGCCCGCGGCATGCCGGCGACCACCACGGCGCGGATGAGCAGCGGTAGCAGCGTCATCCACGAGCGGTCATGGGTCGCGAAGAGGAGGCCGATCTGCACGACAGCCGCGTCGCTATGGCTCGCTGCGAGGCGCTCTAGACGGATGTTCCATGCTGACTCGCCGCTGAACCGCGACACATAGGTATGGAAGATCCATCGATGCGCAATGAACGGGGGCGCACATGAGCGTGCAGGGGTTGCGAGAGGCCCAGCGGAGCAGGGGCGATGGCGGGGAGCCCGCCGCCCGTTCACGCGCGCTGCTCTCACTCAAAGAGGTCCGCGCCAGCGGCCTGCCGGCGTTCTTCTTCGACCACGGTGAGCACCTGCTCTACATGGACGGCGAGCTCTTCGACTTACGCGACGGGGACGCCGCGTGGCAGGCAGGTTCTCGACCGCTGCCGCTCCCTCGCCAGATCCTCGAGAGCGGCGTCGGCCTCGAGCTCGGCTGGCGGCACGCGGCCGATTGCAGGTGTCGCTACTGCCGCAAACGGGCGCCACTGGTGGCTGCGCAGGCGGCCGTCGCGTAGCAGCGCCAGAGCGGCCTTCGTCCCGGGCTCCGCCGCCGGGCAGGGGCGATGAAGGCACGCGCGTCGTGAGGCGCTCGGGCGCGCCGACCTACTCGGCGCCGGGCTTCTCCCCCGGCGTCGGCGGGGGGCGCAGCGCCGCGATCCAGAAGATGCGGTCGGCGATGGCCAGGGCGGTGCCCACGGCGATGTAGAGCGTGGAGAGGAACACGCGGCCCCACTCGTAGTTCACGAGCGCCGAATGGCGGAGCAGCACCCCGCCGCCCATCATCACGAGGACGAACAGCCACGACGTGGGCGCGAAGAAACCGAAGAAGCAGGCGCGCCCGCGCCTCTGGATGCGGGCGACGGCCCTGGTGGCGTACCTGATCAGGATGAAGCGCGCCTTGATGATGCCGATCACCAGCGCCACGATCGCGATGGGCACGATCCAGTAGCTGAAGTGGGAGCGCGGGCCCGGGACCTCGACGAACAGGACGCCGCGCACGAGCAGGAAGCTCACGGCCACGAGCCAGAGCAGCGCCGCGGAGAACATCTGCACGCGGACGCCGGCGCGGGGCGTGAACCTGTCCCACCAGGGGCGGGTCGCGTTTGAAGTGGTCATGGAATCGCTTGCGGCAGGCGGCTCGCCAGATCGCCGGCCAGTCTACCTGGCGCCCTTTTCAGTAAGGACCGTTGTCACTCCCGCGATCTCGGTGGCCTTCCAGACCTCGCCTTCGAGCGCCTTGCTGTTGTCGGCGCCGGAGGAGCACCCGGAGGCGACGAGCAACGCCAGCGCGAAGAGGCCGCCGGCGACGATCGACAGCACAGCGCGAGAACAGAAACGGGTCACGATGGACCTCCGTGTCGAGGTGGCCTTGTGCAGGTCGATGGAACGCCGATGCTGAGCCGGAAAGCGCAGGCTGTCAGCAGACCCCCGAGTCGCTCCCTCGGCCATCCCGGCGCGCCTGTGGGATGGAGAGCGGGTCGCGGTCGGCGGACTGGATCGAGGCGCGTAAGGACGGCCTCCAGCAGACGACTGGTGGGCCGCACAGGGATCGAACCTGTGACCTTGGGATTAAAAGTCCCCTGCTCTACCAACTGAGCTAGCGGCCCGGAAGTGGGATTGTACCACCGTCCCGGCGGCCGCTCCGGACGTCGGGCCGGTGGCCGCTCAGCCTTTGCGGTCGTCCTTGAGCAGGGCGAACTGCACCTGGTCGTCGCGCGGCGGCAGGCTGCCGTCAGGCAGCGGCTCCGCGCGACCCGTGCGGTCCTTGCCCGGCTCGACGCCGAGGAAGCCGCGCAGCAGGCACTCGCGGCGAAAGCCGAGCTTCTCGGCGAGCGCCTGGGACGCGGCGTTGCCCGGATACGTAAGGATCTCGAGGCGCTCCACGCCGACCTCCTCGAAAGCCCAGCGCACGAGGAGGCGCGCCGCCGCCAGGGCTACGCCCCGGCGGCGCGCCTCGCGCTTCACCCAATAACCGATCTCGGCGGCCTGCCGGTCCGCGAAGAGGTCCAGGCCGATGCTCCCCAGCAGTTCGCCGGTCTCTGCGTCGGCGACCGCGAGCCGCGCCCGGTCGCCGGCGGCCAGCCGTCGCCGACTGTCGATCACGAACCGCTCCGCGTCGGCGAGCCCGTACGGGTGCGGCAGGAGATGGATCCAGTGGGCCACGTCGGGGTCGTCGCAGGCGTGCCGCACGGCCGGGATGTCGTCCGGCTCGAAGGGCCGGACGACCAGGCGGCCGTCCTCGAGCCGCGGGTCGGGGAGCGGCACGAGCGGCGCCCGCGGATCGCCGGGCAACAGGCTGTAGATGAGGTCGTCGGTCCGCTCTCCGCGGACGACGTCGTAGGCCCGGAGCAGACCCTCATACTGAAAGCCACACGCCGCGATCGTGCGCAGAGACGCTTCGTTGCGGGCATCGGCGCGGATCTGCAGGCGGCCCAGACCGAGCTCGCCGAAGCACCAGTCCACGAGCAGGCGGACACCGCCGGACGCAACGCCCCGCCGCCGCGCCGCCCTCATGGTCATGAAGCCGATCTCGCCGCTCTCACGCCGTACGCTTATGCGTAGGCCATTGGAGCCGACCAGCTCCCCGCTGAGCGCGTCGCAGACGACGAAGCCGGCCCAGGCCTCCTGCTGCCAACGGCGCTGCGCGTCGCCCACCCAGACCTTGGCGTCGGCCGGCGAGTAGGGCGACGGGAGCGTCTCCCAGCGGGCGATCGTGGGGTCGTTGCACAGAGCGGCGACGGCCGGGATATCGCCCGGCGCGTAGGGCCGGACGACCAGCCGGCCGTCCCGCAGGGCCGGCAGCTCGATCTTGCTGAGGTCTCTCATGCGCACTCCGACCGTGAAGGGGCGGGGAGGCCCTTGCGGCCGCCCCGCCCCTTATGGCCTATCCCGCTAGGTCTGCACGCACGGATACGCCCGTGGACACGTCGCGGATGCGGCCCCTCCCCGATTCCCACGTAGCTTGGCTACGAGGGAACCGTCTCGTGACCACCCCGCTCGGTCCACGAACGCCCCGCACACACATCCCTAGCGGGATAGGCCCTTATCAACGTCAGTACGTCAGTGCAGGAAGTGGCGCCGGCCGGTGAGCACCATGGACGCGTGGTTGGCGTCGCAGGTCTCGACGGCTGCCTCGTCGCCCCTTGAGCCGCCCGGCTGCATGAACGCCGTGACGCCGTTCTCGAGGGCCAGTTCCACGGCGTCGGGGAACGGGAAGAAGGCGTCGGAGCCGACCACGGCGCCCTTGAGGTCGTCGCGCGCCTTCTCGATGGCGAGGCGCGTGGCGTCCACGCGGCTCATCTGCCCGGCGCCGACCCCGAGCGTGGCGAGATCCCGGGCCAGCACGATGGCGTTGCTCTTGACGTGCTTGGCGATGCGGAAGGCGAAGATCAGGTCGCCCCATTCCTGCTCGCTGGGATGACGCCGCGTGGCGACGGTCATCTCGTCGCGCTCCTCGATGTCGCCGTCTCTGTCCTGCAGGAGCACTCCGCCGATGACGCGCTTGTAGTCGAACTCGCCGGGGTTGATCTGCCGGCGCTCCTCGTTGCGCAGGATGCGGATGTCGGGTTTTCTCGTGAGGATCTCGAGAGCCTCGTCGTCGTAGCCCGGGGCGAAGAGCACCTCGATGAACAGCTCCTTGAGACGTTCGGCCAGCGCCGCATCGACGGTGCGGTTGACCGCGATCACGCTGCCGAAGGCGCTCACGGGATCGCACGCATAGGCCTTGTCGTAGGCCGCCGCCAGGTTCTCGGCGAGGGCGCAGCCACAGGGGTTGTTGTGCTTGATGAGCGTGACGCAGGGCAGCGTGAACTCGTCGCAGATGCTGCGCGCCGCGTTGAGGTCGTAGAGGTTGTTGAAGCCGAGCTGCTTGCCGTGCAGCTGGGTCACCTGCGAGAGCAGGTGCTGGCGCAGGCCCACCTCGGCGTAGTAGGCGGCGCGCTGGTGCGGGTTCTCGCCGTACTTGAGCTCGAGGACCTTCTCGTAGTCGCGCATGACGTAGGCGGGGAAGTCGCCGTCGGCCTCGCTGAACCAGTTGGCGATCACGAAGTCGTAGTGGGCGGTGCGGTGGAACGCCCTGGTGGCGAGGTCGCGCAGCGTGTCGTAGCCGAGCTCGCCGCCGGACTCCCTCATCTCCTCGAGCAGCACGTCGTAGTCGTCGTGGCTGGTGACGACCGCGACGCCGGCGTGGTTCTTGGCGGCGGCGCGGATCATCGAGGGGCCGCCGATGTCGATGTTCTCGATGACGACCTCGTCCTCGACGCCGCGCCGGCCCGCGACCTCCTCAAAGGGGTACAGGCTGCAGACGACCATGTCGATGGGCTCGATGCCGTGCTTCGCGATGGTCTCCATGTGCTCGGGCACGTCGCGGCGCGCGAGGATGCCGGCCATCAGCTTGGGATGCATGGTCTTGACGCGGCCGTCGAGCATCTCCGGAAAGCCGGTGACCTCTTCGACCAGCGTGACCGGTATGCCGGAGTCCTTGAGCAGCTTCGCGGTGCCGCCGGTGGAGATGACCTGGACGCCCAGATCGGTGAGGCCCTTGGCGAACGACTCGAGACCACTCTTGTTGAACACCGAGATGAGGGCTCGCTGGACCTTCACTGGCACGCTCCTTCAGGTGGGCTGACGGGGCGGGCGGCATGGGATCGGCGACCGCCCCGGGGGCATCTTCGCCGCTAGCCTACAAGAAAGGCGACAATTGGTGAAGAGGCCCGGACGATGCGAGTCGCCGCGGCAGCACATGTCTCACTTCGGCGTGGCTCTTCCCCGGCGGAGACGATGCACCACCCAGATGACGACGCCGGGCAGCGCCGATGCGGCAGCGGCGATCGCGAGCGCGAGCGCGAGGTAGTTCTGGACCCACTCGGCGGTGCCGAACCAGTAGCCGGCGCCGACGAAGATGGTGACCCAGAGGGCCGAGGCGAGCGCCGCGAAGAAGAGCAGGCGATGCATCTCCATGCGCGCCACCCCGGCGACGAACGGCGCCAGCGTGCGCACGATCGGCAGGAATCTCGCCAGCACGATCGCCATGCCGCCGTGGCGCTCATAGAACTCATGAGCCTTCGCGACGTGCTCGGGGCGGATGTGCCGGCGGGGCTTGCTGAGGAGGCGGCGGCCGACGAAACGGCCGATGAGGTAGTTGCAGACGTCGCCGAGGAAGGCCGCCGCGAAGAGGAGAGGCGCGAGCACGGCGATCTCGAGGATGCCGGCGCCGGCCAGTGTGCCGCTCGTCAACAGCAGGGATTCGCCGGGCAGGAACGGAGCGACGACGAGTCCGGTCTCGGCGAAGATCGTCGCGAAGATGGCCGCGTAGGCCCAGGGGCCGAGCTGCTCGACCAGCTGGGTCAGGTAGACGTCCAGGTGCAGGACGTACTGCACGAGCTGGTCGAGCCCGCTCGTGGCGCTACTCCTGCTGTGCTGCGGGCGGCTCTGCGTGGCTGACGGCGCCGCGCTCCAGGATGCGACGCGCCCTGAACACGGTGTGGTACCTGTCGTAGAGCACGGTGATCACGGTGAACAGGAAGACGAAGAACAGCGTCGTGCCCACCGGCGCGCGTGTGTCGATGAGGCCAAGCACGCGCTGGAAGAACAGCAGCCCTGCGACGATCCCGAAGTTGACGGCGAACATGCCCACCAGCTCGACGGCGACCGAGCGCCAGGCGCGACTGCGGCGCGCCAGCCACTGGCTGACGAAGGCGTTCACGACGACGAAACCGGCGACGAAGGCGAGCACGCTGACGCTTCTCACGTCGTCGCTGAGCAGATACTGCGCGAAGATCACGCTGATCAGGCCGGTCAGGACCATCTTCTCCAGCAGCGCGCGGTCGAAGATCTTCTCCGTCGCCTTGACGGTCCGGTACAGCTCGGCGCCGCGGCACTCGGGCGGCAGCGGATCGGCCCGGAGGCTGGGGCGGCGATCGCCGGGCGGCGCCTTGCGGGTCACGATCCAGTAGCCGACGGCGACGAGCGCGACGCAGACGGCGATCGCGAGCACGAGCACCCAGGGCCGGTTGGCGATCGCCTCTGCCCAGCTCGCGGCGGCGCTCACGCCGAACAGCGTCTCCTTGATGAAGTCGGTCATGTCGAGCTGGGCGATGTGGATCCACCACTCCTGCGGCAGCTTGATGAACACCCAGATGAGGACGGTGGAGACGATCACCGTCCACTTGCCCATGCGCGCCCAGTCCCAGCGCAGGCGCACCGCCTCGACGAAGTCGAAGAAGTACTCGAAGGTGTTGGGGAAGATGAAGAGGATGGCGCGCACCTGCGTGAGCTCGAACGCCACCACCCCGACGAGGCGGTAGTAGTACAGGAACCAGCTCATCTTGAACGCGTAGGCGTTGGTCCAGTTGCGCATCGTCGACATGTAGATGATGGCCAGGTAGTAGATGTCGAGCGACTTGTCGTAGGACTGGTAGCCCTCGAGCGGGATGGCGGGGAACTGCTGGAAGATGCTCTGGTCGAGGGAGTCGAGGATCATGCACGCCACGGAGCCCGCCAAGGGGAACTTCGGGATCGTGAACGGCAGGAACAGCCGGGCGCCGACGACCAGTACCACCACAGTCCACTCCGTCGCGCCCATCCCGCTCCCCCTCAGCTCGCGTCTGCGCCGCCCTCGAGGCGCATCTTACACCGAGTGACCGGCCGGTCACGAGACCGGGCTACCCGATTCCCGCAACAGCGAGTGGCCAGGCGAAACGGGCGGCCGCTTGCTCCTGCTCGCTCGCGACCCCGGCCGCGCAGCCGGCGCCGTGGTCGTTGACGATCCCGGCTGCCCGCATCAGGGAGTACGCGGTGGTCGGTTCGACGAAGCGGAAGCCGCGCTTCTTGAGGTCCTTGGCCAGCGCGGTCGACTCGGGGCTCGCGGCGACCAAGTCGGCCCGCGGGCGCGGCGGCTCGTGCGTCTCCGGCCGAAAGCGCCAGAAGTACGCCGCCAGCGACCCGCGCTCTTCGATCACGGGCAGGGCGGCGCCGGCGCCGGCGATGGCTGCCGCGATCTCGAGCCGGTTGCGCACGATGCCGGCGTCGGCGAGGAGGCGCGCCTTGTCGGCTTCGCCGAAGGCGGCCACGGCGGCGATGTGACAGCCCGCGAACGCCGCCAGGAAGGCCGGCCGCTGGCGAAGTATCGTGAGCCACGACAGGCCTGACTGGAATGCCTCAAGCGTGAGGCGTTCGAACAGCCTGTCGTCGGCGCGCGCCGGCGATGAATTCGGCCCACGCCCGTCGCCCGTGCGCGCGCGGCGACAAAGCCGCCCTCGAGCGCGCCGGCTCGGACGCTACTTGCTCAGCTTCTCCTTGGCCTTGCCGGCGAGCCCGGCCGCGTCCTGCCTGGCCTTTTCGAGCGCCGGCTTGGCCTTCTCGGCGAGCTCGTCGAGCCCCTGCTCCACCTGCTGAAACGCCGGCTTGGCCTTCTCGCCGAGGTCGGCGGCCCCCTGCTTGGCCTTCTCCATCGTGGGGCCGGCCTTCTCCTGCAGGTCGGCGGCCACCACCTTGGCCTTGGCCGCGGCCTCCTCGGCCATCTGCTTCGCCTTGTCCAGGAATCCCATCAGCGCCTCCCCGAGCGGTTGTCCCGATGCCTCTGTTTGAGGAGTTGTACCCACCCAGGGCGAGTCTGTGACGGGCCGGGCGGCGAGGGGCTACGCCCGCGCCGCCCGGCCGCACTCACCTGGCGCCCGCGTCTTCCATGGCCGTCGCCAGATCCTGAAGCAGGCCCCAGTCGTCGAACCGCGTCATCTGCACGACGGCGTTCCCCCACGTGTAGACGACCGTGGCGGGCAGCCGGTTGGAGCGGAACTGGATCTGCCGGTAGGCGCCGTTGCGGGCGGCGGCGCTGTCGAAGGTGAGCACGCCGACGAGCACGCCGCCGGCCTCGCCGTCGGCCTCAGCGCTGCGCGCGACCTGGTACCAGGTCGCGCCCGTGCCGCCGGGATAGCGGTTGGCGCCCTCGCCGCTGGCCGTCACAGTGGCCCCGGCGGCCGCCGCGGCTTTCGCCATGTCGGGCGTGGCGGCGGCCGTGAAGTCGGCGTGACCGCAGGCGGCGAGGAGGACGATGAACGCGGCGCCTGTAGCCAGTACGGCCGCGAGCTTCCATACACGCGGGTTCATCGCGCCCCTCCTTCCGGCGGCTGTGCGGCGGGCGCTGCGCCGGCTGCGGCTGTCTGCGCGTTCGCGCCCGCCTCCGCGGAGTCGTCCTGGCCCGACTCCAAATAGGCCGCCGCGTTGGGCGCGACCCAGCCCGGCTTGCGGAACACCCAGAAGATCATGGGCGCCCCCACCGACAGCATCAGCGACACGCCGAGGATGATGAGCACGTAGGTCCAGGTTCCCACGTTCTTCACGATCGACGGAGGCATGAGCCCGACGGCGAAAGCGAAGGCGAGGCCCACGATGGCCACGCCGGCGACGATCCACACCCCGACCTTGCCCCCGGGGATGCGGTAGGCGCGCGGCGTGTCGGGCTGCGAGTAGCGCAGCTTGATGACCGCCGCGAACATGAAGAAGTACATGATGATGATCACTTCGGTGGTCACCGCCGACAGCACCCAGTAGGCGGAGTTCACCGAGGGCAACAGCACGAAGAGGAGGGAGAACGCCGACCCGATGACCGCCTGGATGAGCAGCACGGCCACCGGCGACTGATGCCGGTTGTGCTGCCGCCAGACCTTGGGCAGGTCGCCCTGCGCGGCGGCCACGCCGAGGCCCTTCGCCGGCCCCACGAGCCAGGTGCTCAGCTGGGCCACCGAGCCCACCGCGATCAGCACCGCCATGGGCGCCGTCAGCCACCCCAGCTTGAGGTGCTCGAGCATCGCCTGGATGGCCTGGATCACGCCGGCCGCCAGGCTGAGCTCCTTGACGGGGACCGTGTAGAGGATCGCCAGCGTGCCCAGCACCGACAGGCTGAAGATCGCCGCCGCCGAGATCATGATCGCCCGCGGGAAGTCGCGGGCCGGGTCCCTGGTCTCCAGGGCGTGGAACCCGGCCATCTCCATGCCGGCGAACAGCAGGATGACCGTGGCCACAAAGGGCAGGGTGCCGAGGTCGAAGGTCGGCACCATGGCGCCGACGGAGAAGGGCGCCACCGGGCTGTTCCCCTCGATGATGTAGATGAGCAGAAGCACGACGAGCACCACCGACGGCAGGATGACGCCGAAGATCCCGCCCCACGTGCTGATGGCGCTGCTGTACCGTTCGCCGAAGAAGGCCAGCGCCGTCACGCCCCAGAAGACGGCCATCATCACGACGATGTTGTAGACGGGGTTGTTGCCGAGGCTCGCCGAGAACGCGTAGGCGAAGGTCCCCGCGATGAACGACAGCACCGTCGGGAACCACACCACGTTCTCCGTCCATTCGCTCCAGATCGAGATGAAGCCCGAGCGCTCGCCGAAGGCCTCGCGCACCCAGGCGTAGACGCCGCCGCCCTTGGGCCAGCCGGTGGCCAGCTCGGCGCCGACCAGCGAGAGCGGGAGAAAGAAGACCAGGAGGCCCAGGATGTACCAGCCGATCATCGACCAGCCTTCTTCGGCCATCGAGGGGTAGTTGCGGATGCTCAGCACCGCGGTGACCTCGATCATGCCCAGGGCGAAGACGCCCAGGGTCACCGCCTTGGCCTTGCCGCCACCGCCCTTTGGGTCTTTTGCCACAGCCGTTCGCCCCCTCAGTCCACGACGTAGATGACGTAGTCGCCGTCTTCGTGCTCGACGCCGTGGATGTCGTGCTCGAAGCTGGGGAAGCGGCGGTCGAAGGCCTGCAGGGCCTTGAGGTAGCCGACGAACGGGCCGTCCGCGGCGCCGACGTTCTCGCCGGGCATGAGCAGCGGGATGCCCGGCGGGTAGGGCACGACGCCCATCGACACGGTGCGCCCCGCGATGTCGTCGACCTTGACCTTCCGGACCGTGCCGCGGACGACGTGGGCAAAGGCGTCCGCGTTCTTCATCGTCGGTACGGGCAGGTTCGCGTAGGCGGCTTGCATGGCGGCCATCTGCCCGGTCTTGCGCATGGTCTCGTGCATCTCGCGAGCGAGGTCGGCGAGGCCCATCCCGCCGTACGTGCCGGGGAACCCGGCAGCCACGGCGGGCAGCGCCTCGCTGAGCGGCGCGTTGCGGTCGTAGTCGCGTTTGAAGTCGAAGAGCGTGGCGAGCAGCGAGCCCCATTTGCCCTTGGTCGTGCCCATCGAGAAGAGGAAGAGGATGGAGTAGTCCTGCGTCTTCTCGGCGACGATCGCGGCGTGCTGGTCCAGGTAGGCTGTGACGAGCGCCGCCGGGACGCCCCAGCTCTCGAGCTCGCCGTCGAGGCCCATGCCCGGCGTGAGCACGGTCACCTTGATGGGGTCGAGCATGGCGTAGCCGTCGGGCAGGCCTTCGAAGCCGTGCCAGGTCTCGCCGGGGTGCAGCAGCCAGGGTCCCGGGCTCGTGGTCAGCAGCTCGTCGGGGGCGTCGGCGAACGCCACTCGCGCCCCCGTCTCGGGGTCGACGACCTCGTCGGCCTGCCAGCAGCCGAAAAACCAGTCGTCGCCGAGCTCACGTTTGGCCCGCGCCATCGTCTTGCGGAAGGCCACGGCTTCCTGGATGGCCTCGGTGGTGAGCACCAGCCCGCTCTGGCCCTCCATCATCTTCGCGGCCACGTCGTTGGAGGCGATGATCGCGTACAGCGGCGACGTGGAAGCGTGCATCATGAACGCCTCGTTGAGGCGCGGCATGTCGATGGGGCGGCGGCCGTTGCGCACGTGGATGTAGGAGGCCTGCGAAAGGGCGGCCAGCAGCTTGTGCGTCGACTGCGTCGCGAAGGTCGTGGGGCCGCCCTCCTCACGCGGGCCGCTGTGCATGGCATGGCGTTCGTGGTAGATCGGATTGAAGGCGGCGTAGCCGTACCAGGCCTCGTCGTAGTGGATGCGGTCGACGTGGCTGCCCAGCACCTCGTCGACCGTGGGCACGTGGTACAGCAGGCCGTCGTAGGTGGAGTTGGTCACCATGGCGATCACCGGCCTGGCGTCGTCGGGGGCCAGCGGCGACGCCTTGACCTTGGCGGCGATCGCCTCCTCAGTCATCTCGCTGGGCGGGATGGGGCCGATGATGCCGTAGCGGTTGCGCGACGGGATCATGTACACGGGATTCACGTGCGTGATGGTGTCGGCCTGCTCCATCGACTTGTGCGCGTTGCGGTCGTCCACCACGACGTCGCCGGCCACGGCCGTGGCCTGGTGGACGACGCGGTTGGACGTGGACGTGCCGTTGGTCACGAACAGGGTCATGTCGGCGCCGAAGATGCGCGCCGCGTTGCGCTCGGCCTCGCCGATGGGTCCTGAGTGGTCGAGCAGCGAGCCCAGCTCGCCGACCGAGATCGAGAGGTCGGAGCGGAAGGTCTGCTCGCCGAAGAAGTCGTAGAAGGCGCGGCCGGTGGCGCACTTGCGGAAGGCCGCGCCGCCCTCGTGGCCCGGCGTGTGCCACGAGTACTCGTGGGTCTGCGCGAAGTCCATGAGCGCCTTGAACATCACGGGCAGGACGGACTCGCGATAGGCGGCGGCGGCGTCGCGCAGGCGCCCGGCGATCCAGTCGGCGGTGTCGTCGAGCAGGTAGATGTACTCATCGACGCCGCGGATCGTCGCCAGAGGGACGTCGCCGAGCGCCGTGCGCTCGGTCATCAGGCAGAGCGGCAGGCGTTCGTTGCGGCTGCGCGTGAGCGCCACCAGCTCCTGCGTGCGCGCCGGGTCGCCGGAAAGGTCCCAGTCGACGATCGCCACGTCGATGCCGGGGTCGGAGCGGATGACGGCTTCTCCGTCCTCCGCGGAGTACGCGGCGACGACCTCGACGTCGAGGTCGGCGAGCGCGTCGGCCAGGGCGGCCAGCGCGCGCGTCTCGGCGGAATCGCCGGCGAGCTCGTCGTGCACGAGCAGTGCGCGCAGTGGCGACCGGTTCAGATCAGACATGGGACCCCTTTCGATGGTGGATCGGGCTGCCGCGGGCCACGGCTGTGTCGCCGCCGCATTCCACAGCGGAGTCTACGTCTCTTCCGCGGGGGACGGTAGAGGCGGGCTGCCGACTCGATCTGGGCGTCGCGGCGCGGCGCACGCGCGCGGGGCTTTCGGGCGGGACTCAGCGCGTGCCCTCCCGCCCGCCGTCCGGACCACGCCTCAGCCTGGGCTGAGCGACGCATGGGCCGGCGGGCGGAGCCGGCCCGGCATGGCCCCACCGCCGCTGCCGAAGCGGTCGAGGATCGTCTCGAGGAGCGGCACGAAGGCGTGTACCTTGCCGCTCCTGATCGCCAGATCCCACATCGGCTCGAGCTTCTTCCAGCCGCCCGTGTAGGCGAGGTGCCGCGCCTGCTCGCGCAGGTCGCCGTGCGCGCACGCCGCCTTCCAGATGCTGCTCCAGCGGTAGAAGTCCCGGTAGGCGCCCCAGTACCCGGACTCGAGCTCCTCGGCGCTCATGCCCGCCGGCCGGAACACGGCGTGGCGCGTGTCGTAGAGGTCCCAGTCGCGGCTCGTGACGCGACCATCCGCCGTGAGTCGCCGCTCCAGCGGCGTTCCCGGGTACGGCGTGAGGATGTGGAAGGTCGAGGTCTCGATACCCTGCGCGAGCGCCCACTCGACGGTGCGCGCGAAGACGGATGAGTCGTCGTGGTCCATGCCGAACACGAACGCCGCGTTGACCATGACGCCGAGGGCATGGAGGCGGCGGATGGCGGCTTCGTACTCCGCCTGCGGCGCGCCGTCCGCGGCCGCGCGCGCCGTAGCTCCTTCCGCCGCGCCGCCCAGGTTCTGCGTCTTGTGCTGCGCCCTCAGGTTCACGGGGTCGAGCGTCTCAAAGCCGATGAACAGGCTGCGCAGCCCGCTCTCCACCGCCTTCTCGAGGAGGCCGGGACGCATGACGCCCTGCACCGTCCCGGCGGATTGCCACACGCGGCCCATGCCGCGCAGGCCGTCGAAAAGCGCCGCCGCGAACGGCGGGCTGCCGAACAGGTTGTCGTCGAGAAAGTAGAGGTGGCGCCCGGGGAGGCGGTCGATCTCGGCGAGGGCATCCTCGACCGCCTGCACGTAGAACGACCGGCCGCCGCGGAAGAACGTCTCCTTGTAGCAGAAGTCGCAGCGGTGCGGGCAGCCGCGGCTCACGACCAGAGAGTTGGGCACGAGGTAGCGCTCGCGCTTGATGAGGTCGCGGCGCGGGCGCGGCATGCCGGCGAGGGTGCGCACCGTCGAGTGGTACAGCGGCTTCGGGTGGCCGGCGCGGAAGTCCTGCAGGAAGGCCGGCCAGGTGTCCTCGCCGGGGCCGCGGAACACGCTGTCGGCGTGCTGGGCGGCCTCCTCCGGCAGGCTCGTCGGGTGCAGCCCTCCGAGGCAGACGTAGGCGCCCCTGGCGCGGTAGTGGTCGGCGTAGCGGTAGGCGCGGCGCGCCGAGGTGATGTACGCCTCGATGACCACGAGGTCGGGCTCGTCTGAGAGGTCGAGCTTCTCGACGTGCTCATCCTGGAGCGTGACCTCGTCGTCCTCGCCCAGGTAGCCGGCGAGCGTCGCCAGCCCCAGCGGCGGGAACAGCGAGTACTTGATGGAGCGCCAGTAGACGCTGTCGGCGGCCGTCTTGGCCGGCGAGATCATCTTCACCTTCAGCGGTCGCCGGCTCGCGGCCCGGCCGCGCGGATCCCGGCCGTCCATCAGCCCGCGACCTCCAGTTCCTTCGCAAAGCGCTCGAGCAGGACGTCGAGACCGGTGGCGAAGTCGGCCGGCTGGTCCCAGACGGCGAGCTGCAGGCCGACGCGGAGGAGGTTGGGGTAGTCGGCCCAGTGGCCGGTGAGCTCGCCGATGATGGTCTCGGCGGGCGCCTCGAGGCTCAGGAGATGAGCGTAGCCGAGCCCCAGCGTGAAGGCGCCCAGCAGGTGGTAGACGCGTGCCGCGGCGTCGGGCGTGAAGCCCGCCTCGAGCAGCACGCCCATCAGCTCTTCCATCCACCGTCGTCCGCTGGGAGTACGGAGCACCCCCGTGGTGATGAGCGGCAGGGCGCGGGGGTGCGCCTGCACGAGCTCGTGGAGCCCGACGAACAGCAGGCGCGTGCGCTCCCGCCATGGGCCGGCGGCGTGCGGGTCGCCGAGCGCCGCCGCGGCGATGCTCTCGGCCACCTCGACGAGGATCGCCTCCTTGTGGGGAAAGTGGTGATAGAGGCTCATGGGTTTGACGCCGGCCGCCGCGGCGAGGCGGCGCATGTTGAGGGCGGGCAGCCCCTCGGTGTCGATGATGCCGAGCGCCAGCTCGACGATCCGCGGCTGCGTCAGGGTTTCTCTCACGGCGGCCATCGTGCCTCCCGGTGATTCCGTACAAAGTAAGGCGTACAAAGTACGGTAACACAGCGGCTGGGCTGACGTCAAGGCGCAAGCCGAGGTGAGTGTTGAAGGTCGAGGAATCTCAGCCGGGAAGTCGCTGGAACCGCTCGACCGTGAAGCCGGCCTGGCGGATGATGCCGCGCAGCGTACCGGCGGCGATCTGCTGGTGGCGCGGCACGATCGCGACGACCACTGCGTGAGCGGATCCCCGGACGGACTTCACGTGGCTGCCTCAGCCGATCTCCGAGAACCCGGCGCCAAGCAGCTTGCGCCGGACGACGCGGTACGAGAGCGGCTTGTCGCATCGATCTCGGCGCGGACCTTGCTGACTCGTGGCGCGGCCGTGGCGCGCGGCGACTCGAAGTAGAGCTCGATGGCTTCCCGCGGACTGGACAGAGCCTCGTCCTCAGAAACGCCCTGGCCGGCAACATCCACGTCGAGGCATTGCGCGACGAAGAGACTACGCTCCCGAGTAACGATGGCGCTGAATTCGCGGGTCGTACGGGTCTCCTGTGATGGCCTGATGCCATTGGTAGGCGAGGGCTCCGGAGAGCGCAAGGTGGACGATCGGCCCGGGGCGCGAGTGTCGCCAGGCTTAGGGCCTATCCCAATAGGTCTGCACGCACGGATGCGCCCGTGGACACGTCGCGGCTGCGGCCCCTCCCCGGATCCCCACGTAGCTGGGCTACGAGGGAACCGTCTCGTGACCGCCCCGCTCGGTCCCCGAACGCCCCGCACGCACATCCCTGGCGGGATAGGCCCTTAGCCGAGGCGGGCGGCGCGCCGTCGGCCGGCCGCGTCATCGACACGACGTCAGCCGAGGCGGGCGACGCGCTCGCCGCGCACGCTCCGCCGGGCGGCGGCGGAGGCCTCGGCGAGCGCCTCAGGCTCCTCGGCCACGAGGCCGACGCGAGCACGCGCCCGGCCCGTCGGCTCCTCGCCCTCCCCCGGCTTTGGCCAGGCGCGGACGGCAGCCTCGACGCCGTCCCGGCCGCCGCCGGCGAAGGCTTTCGCCAGCTCGGCGGCCACTCCGGCGTCGGGGCTCGCGGCGGCGAATTCGGCGGCCGCCAGGGCGTAGCCGTTGCCGTTGAAGCTCAGCGAGACGCCGCCCCAGGCCTTGACGGCCGCCAGCGGGGGCGCGTCGGTGATGGAATCGCCGACGTACATCACGGCGGCGCCCTCGACGCCCTCCGCGGCGGCGATCTCCTCGAGGGCGGCGAGCTTCATGCCCCCGCCCACGGGGTGCACGGCGGCCACCAGCGCGCCGCTCACGCGGCCGTCCATGTGCGTCCAGAAGAGGTCGTCGAGCTGGGTCACCGTCGCGGCGTCGGCGGGCGAGAGGTCGCCGGCGCTGGTGGCGCCGTCCGGGATCTCGATGAGGCCGCGCTCCATCAGGCGAGCGGCTTCGCCGCGTAGCCAGGCCCTCTCGTCCTTCGGCATCGCCCACTCGTCCAGGCTCAACTCCGTGCACCGCACGTTGCTGAGTGGGAATCCGGTCAGCCGGCAGAGCGCCCTGAGGTAGGGCGTGTAGGAGGTCGAGACGATGAAGGTCGGCAGCAGCGCCCCGATCTCGGCGAGCGCCTCCAGGGCCCTCGGCACCATGAGCACGCCATCGGCGCTGAAGGCCTCGATCGCCTCGTCGCTGACCGCGAAAGCCTTGAGGAACGGCGGCAGCAGCCGCAGGGTGTCGCCGGCGTTGTAGCCGGGCCGGCGGACCACGTCGGCGAGGAAGTCGTCGTACCTGCTCAGGCGGGCGAAGAGCTCGGCGCCGTCCGGGATGAAGCGCGCGGCGATCTCCTGGGCGTTGTCGTTCCTGGTGAGCGGGCCTTCGCAGTCGGTGACGTAGATGCGGCGCGGCGCCCGGAGGGCGTCGGCCGCGCCGCCCGCCGCAGGGCCAGACTCCCCCGCGCTCATCGCCGCGCGACCTCCGCCTCGACAGGCTCGCTGAGATCCAGCGGCAGTCGCGTGGACTCCGCGAACACGGCCCCCGCCGCGGTGTTGAGCTTGCCGTGCGCGAACAGGCAGAGCGTCTGGTACAGCAGGGGGATCTCGCGGACTTCGCCGTGCCGACGAATCGCCGCGAACAGCGGCTCGCTCTCGCCGGCGGCGGCGGCGATCGCGGCGACGCTCATGGTCGTGCGCTTCTCGCGGAACTGGCCCCAGAGGGGCGCCCACTGGTCACCCGTCAAGGGAAAGCGGAACGAGCTGACGACGGGGCCGCGGTCGAGCTGCGCCGTGGCCAGGTGGACCATCGCGCCCGTCTCGGCGGCTTCCTCTTCGAGCAGCCGCCAGATGACCTCCTGCCACGTGCCTGTGGGCCCGCCGGGGAGAGCCGGATGCAGGTTGAGGAGGGCGTACCGACGGCACATCGCCGGGCTGACGATGAGCATGTACCCGGCCATGACGAGCACGCCGAGCCGAGAGGGCACCAGCAGCTCCATCACGCCGCGGTGGTACTCGTCGCGCCACGTCGCGCGGTCGACGCCGAGCTCCTGAGCCGCTTTCCGGCTCGCGGCGCTCGACAGCGTGACCAGCGGGAGGTCGAGGCGCTCCACGAGCTCGATGAAGCGGTCGCTCCCGGCGGCCTCGCCCGGCTCCCGGTCGCAGAACACGGCGGCGATGTCGAGGGGTACGTCGTCCTGCTGTGAGCGGGCCACGACGTCGGCGAGGAGGTTGCAGGCGGCTTGGTCGCGGCCGCTGGACAGCCAGCCGATCCTCACGCCCCACCCCTGCGCGTCGCGCCGGCGTCTTCGCCGCGCTCCTCGGCCAGACGCGCCTGCCACGCCTCGGCGTCGGGGTATGTGCTGCGCCCGACGCCGGTGATGCCGCGGCTGGCGGCCCACGCGGCGAGGCGCCCGGCGCTCGCGAGCCCGACCTGCTCGATCATGCCGGCGAAGAAGCCCGCGGCGAAGAGGTCGCCGGCGCCGGTAACGTCCACGACCTCGGCGGGCAGAGGCGGCACGTAGAGGTCGACGCGCCGGGCGACCAGCCGTGCTCCGCGGCTGCCCATCTTGCAGACCACCAGGCCGACCCCCGCGTTGAGCAGAAAGTCGAGGGACTCCGGGAGCGAGAGGCCGCAGAGCATCTCGAGCTCCGTCTCGGTGGCGAACAGGTAGGCGCAGCGGTGCAGGATCGGCAGGAATCGCTTGACGCCTTTGCGGGCGTAGATCTCGCCGGGGTCGAAGGTGACCTCGGCGCCGGCGGGCAGCCGCTCGAGCAGCGTCAGCTGCGCCGCCAGCGGCCCGTCGCCGACAAAGCTGGTGAAGTGGGCGAAGCGCGCCTTCGGGGTGCGCCTCGGCAGGTCACTCGGCGCGAAGGCGTCGTTGGCGGCGGGCCACACGAGGTTGCGACGCTCGCCGTTCTCGTCGAGCAGCACGTACACGCGGCCCGTCTCGCCGTCGCGGGCCACGAGGCGCGCCTCGGCCGGGGCCAGCTCCTCGAGGAGGTAGAGGCCGTCGTCATCGGCGCCCACGCGCCCGACCATGGCGGCCCGGTAGCCCAGGCGCGCGAGCGCGTGGGCGGTGTTGGCCGCCTGCCCGCCACCAGAGCGCGTCGGGGGAACGTGGACGAGCGCTTCGTCCACGGCGCGGCGCACGTCGGCGTCCATGAGCTGCTCGCTGCCGGGCGGACCCAGCTCATCCCAGAGCGGGAAGGAGCGCGTAAGACGGTAGACCAGATCGACGTTCAGGGCGCCGCAGCCGATGAGGTCGAGCGGCCTCACAGCCTGAGCTCGCTCCGGTACCGTACGGCCGCGCCGTCGCCGCGCGGCTTCACTTCGCCGACCACGCACGCTTCCAGGCCGCTCTTCTTGATCGCCGCGAGGTTCTTCTCGACGTGGGCGGGGTCCATCACCACGACCATGCCGAGCCCGCAGTTGAACGTGTTCAGCATCTCCGCCGGCCTGACGCCCAGAGAGTGGAGCCAACTGAACACAGGGCCGGGGGACCACGCGCCGAGGTCGATCTCGGCCGTCAGGCCGTCCGGTACGGCGCGCCCGACGTTGTCGGGAAAGCCGCCGCCGGTGATATGGGCGGCGGCGTGCACGCCGCCGGCGTGCCCCAGATCGTGCAGCACGGGGCTGTAGATGATGGTGGGCGCCAGCAGGACTTCGCCGACGGAGGCATTGGGGCCGGCGTACGCGCAGAAGGCGCCGCCCTCGCTGAGGAACTTGCTGTGCACGTCGATGGCATGCTCCTTCAGCAGATGGCGCACCAGGCTGAAGCCGTTGGAGTGCAGACCGCTCGAGCAGAGGCCGACGAGCACGTCGCCGTCGGCGACGAGGTGCGGCCCCCACAGCTCGTCGCGCTCCGCGAGGCCCACGGCGAAGCCGGCCATGTCGAAGTCGCCGTCGGGGAACTGCCCGGGGTGCTCGGCGGTCTCGCCGCCGAGCAGCACGCACCGCGCCAGCAGACAGCCTTCGTCCACCCCGGCGACGATCTCGGCGACGTCTTCGGGGACGACCTTGCCGACCACGAGGTAGTCGAGGAAGAAGAGCGGGACGGCGCCGCAGGCCGACACATCGTTGACGCTCATCGCCACGAGGTCGATGCCGATGGCGCCGAGCGTGCCCATGGCGCGGGCCAGCTCGATCTTGGTGCCCACGCCATCGGTACCGGCCACGAGGACCGGGTCTTTGAGCTTCGGCAGCCGCATCGCTCCGCCGAAGCCGCCGAGCCCGCCGAGCACCAGCGGGTGCTGCGTGCTCTTCAGGCGCTGCCTCATGAGGTCGACGGCGCGGTTGCCCGCTTCGACGTCGACGCCCGCCACCTTGTACGTGAACCCCTGGTCTTCGGCCATGGCGCTCCCCCGTCGGTATGACGGTGACAGTCTACGTCGCCGGTCGCCTTCGCCGCCAGCACTCCGGGCGACGGGGCGGCGGCGGCGCCACCGGCACGGGCGCCGGGAGGAGTGGATCCTCCACGCCGTCGGCGTCGAGGACTGCGTCCTCGGCAGGATCCGCGAAGCGCTCGGGGAGATCCTCGGCGGCATGAAGGCCCTGGGTACGGGCCCCGCCGCCGGCTGCGCGTGAGGCTCCCCGTCGCGCGTCAGAGCAGCCGCGAGAACAGCCGGTACACGGAGTTGCGGAACCGGACCATGCGGCTGAGCCCGAGGACGTCCTCCATCGTCACCAGCGCGCTGTCCGCGATATCGCGCTCGTACTGCTCCGCGTAGCGTGTCGCGATGCCCTCGTCGTAGAAGACCGACACCACCTCGTCGTGAAGGATGATGCTGCGGATGTCCCAGTTGCAGGTGCCGATGATCGCGAGCTGGTCGTCCACGGTCACCGTCTTGGCGTGCAGAAAGCCGGCCTTGTACTGGTAGACCTTCACGCCGGCGCGCAGGAGCTGAGGATAGTATGCCTGCGCGGCGTAGTACGGGATCTTCTTGTCGGGCACCCCGGTCATCATGAAGCGCACGTCCACGCCGCTGGCCGCCGCCGTGCACATCGCGGTGATCAGGGGCTCGTCGGGCACGAAGTACGGCGACTGGATCCAGATGCGCTGTCGGGCGGTGAGAAGCGCCGTGATGAACACGTCGCGGATCGTCTTGAAGGTCGTGCCGACGCTCGAGTAGAGCACCTGCACGGGCACGCCTTCGTGGCGGCTGTGCTCCTGCGGCGCCGGCATGTAGTCCGTCGCAAGGTCCTCCGTGCCTCCGTTGAGCAGCCACGTGGCCGCAAAGAGCATCAGGTACGGCGCTACGACGGGGCCGGTCATGCGGAAGTGCGTGTCGCGCCAGACCGCGAAGCGCGGGCCGCCGTCGATGTACTCCTGGCCCATGTTCATGCCGCCGCTGTACACGACGTGCGCGTCGATGATGGCCATCTTCATGTGGTTGCGGTAGTTGATCTGCGGCAGCCGCTTGTAGCAGGGGGCGACGACGGCGCCGGCGGCGGCGAGCCGCTTGAGCTCGTCCTTCTTGTACGTGATGCACGAGAGCCAATCGTAGAGGATGTGGACCTCGACGCCGGCGGCCAGGCGTTCGAGCAGGACGTCCGTGACCTGGGCGGTCAGCTCGTCCTGCTCCCAGATCAGGTACATGAGGTGGATGTAGCGCCGCGCCCCGGCCATGTCGGCGAGCAGCGCCGGGAACTTGTCCGCGCCGCGGGTGTACACCTCGACGCTGTCGGCGGGCAGCGGGACGGCGCCGCCTTCCGTGCGGCCGGTGGACTCGATGCGCTCACCGGCCGTGCCGACGAGATCGGCGATCGCCGCCTCGCTGAAGGCGGTGTTGGCCGCCGTCACGGGTACCAACGACTTCTCCGCGACGTCTTCCAGCCGGCGCAGGATGCGCGTGCGCCTGGGCGAGTCGCGGCGGAAGTTGCGCCCGATGAAGAAGTACGCCACCAGGCCCAGGACGGGGAGCAGGAGGACGACGAACAGCCAGGCGAGCACAGTGCTCGGGTCGCGGTCGTCGGTGGCCAGCACGACGACCACGCCGGCGAGCGCCAGCAGGAGGAGGACGTCGAGGACCCAGAATCCGAGGCCGGCGAAGCTGAAGTTGAGGATGGCGACTGAGATCACGGTTCCCTCAGCCTACCGGCGTCCGGTCACGACTCGCAGGTCGCCGCCGCGCCCTTCTCGAAGCGCATCTTGCACATCGCGTACTCCTCGGGCACGGCGATGGGGTAGTCGCCGTCGAAGCAGGCGCGGCAGAACCGACTCCTGGGCAGGCCCGTGCTGTCCTGCAGGCCCTCGAGCGTGAGGTAATGGAGGCTGGTGGCAGCGACCTTGGCGCGGATCTCATCGACGCTCAGGTTGGCGGCGATGAGCTCGGCGCGCGTGGCCATGTCGATGCCGTAGTAGCAGGGATACTGGATCGGCGGCGAGCTGATGCGCAGGTGCACCTCCTTGGCGCCGGCGCTGAACAGCATCGCGACGAGCTTGCTGGTGGTGTTGCCGCGTACGATGGAGTCGTCGACGACCACGAGGCGCTTGCCGCGGATGATCGCGGAGAGCGGATTGAGCTTCATGCGGATGCCCACCTGGCGCAGCTGGTCGTCGGGCTGGATGAAGGTGCGGTGCACGTAGCGGTTCTTGATGAGGCCCTCGGCGTAGGGGATGCCGGAGGCTGAGGCGTAGCCGATGGCGGCCGGCATGCCTGTGTCGGGCACCGGGATGACGAGGTCGGCCGCGACCGGCGCCTCAAGGGCCAGGTGCTTGCCCATCTCCTGGCGCACGAGGTGCAGCGTGCGCCCGGCCATCGTGCTGTCGGGGCGGGCGAAGTAGATGAACTCGAAGATGCACAGCGCCGGGCGCGAGCCCTCGAGCTCCACGCGCGCGCTGCGCAGGCCGTGCTCCTTGTCGACGATGACGATCTCGCCGGGCTGGATCTCGCGGACAAAATCGGCGCCGATGATGTCGAGCCCGGCGGTCTCGCTGCTGATCACGGGGTGCCCCTCGTAGCTGCCCAGGCAGAGCGGGCGCACGCCGTAGGGATCGCGGAAGCCGACCAGAGCGCCGTTGGACATGACCGCCGCCGAGAAGGCGCCGCGGATCTTGGCGACGGCGGTGCGCACGGCGCCCAGCAGGTCGCCCTCGGCCTCGTGGGCGATGAGCGCCGTGATCACCTCGGTGTCGGTGGTGCCGGCGAACTTGACCCCCTGCGCTATCAGTTCGTCGCGCAGCTCGGTGGTGTTCACGAGGTTGCCGTTGTGGCCCAGGGCGATCACGTCGCCGTTGCGGCTGCGCACCAGCGGCTGGGAGTTCTGCCAGTGACTCGAGCCGGTGGTGGAGTAGCGCACGTGACCGATGGCGTGCTGGCCGCTCATGCTCTGCAGCATCTGCTCGTTGAACACCTGGCTCACGAGGCCCAGGTCCTTGATCACGGTAATCTGACCGTCGTCGGCCACGGCGATGCCGGCGCTCTCCTGGCCGCGGTGCTGCAAAGCGTAGAGGCCGAAGAACGTCAGCCGCGCGACATCGTGCCCCGGCGCGTGGATGCCGAAGACGCCACAGCTGTCATGGAGGCGATCGTCGTGCAAGGTGCTCGGTCCTGGCTGGTCAGGCGAGCCGCTGAGGGAGCGACTCGTAAGCGGAATGGAGCTCGCTCACCGCGACGGTGAAGAGCTCCTCGCCTTCCATGGTACACCTCATGTCGGCGCCGGTCACCCGCCCGAGGACGCGGTGCGGCAGCCCGCCGAGCACCTCGTCCAGCGGCCCGAGGAGCTCCGCCGCGACGGTGACGATGACGCGGGTCGGGGCCTCGCCGAAGAGCGCGAGGTCGGGCCGCCCCGCGGCGCCGGCGACAGACGCGGCGGAGCCGAGGTCGACGTCGGCGCCGGGCCAGCGGCCGTGCCGGCCGCTCCGCGGCGCCTCCGGATCTGCGAACTGCGCGCCGCCGGTGCTGCCGCCGGCGATACAACATTCGGCCAGCGCCACGGCCAGGCCGCCCTCGGCGCAGTCGTGGGCGCTCTTCAGCAGACGTGCCTCGATGGCCGCGCGGAGCTTGTGCTGCAGCTCGACCTCGAGCTGCAGGTCCACGTCGGGCACGCGGCCCTCGACCTTGCCGTAGGCGATCTTCTGGTACTCGGAGCCGTCCATCCAGCCGGCCTCGGCGCCGAGCAGCACGATCACGTCGCCCTCGTCCTTGAAGGCGTCGTCGATGTGCACGCTCACGTCGTCGTACACGCCCAGCATGCCGATCATCGGCGTGGGGTAGATCGCCTGGCCGAAGCTCTCGTTGTAGAAGCTCACGTTGCCGCTGACGACCGGCGTGCCCAGCGCCTCGCAGGCCTCGGCGATGCCCTCGACGGCCTGCTCGAACTGCCAGTAGATCTCGCCCTTCTCGGGGTTGCCGAAATTGAGGCAGTCCGTGACTGCGACGGGAAGAGCGCCGGCGCAGGCGAGATTGCGCGCAGCTTCAGCGACGGCCGCTTTGGCGCCTCGATACGGATCGAGGTAGCAGTGGCGGCCGTTGCAGTCGTTGCTGAAGGCGATGCCGCGAGCGGTGTCCTTGATGCGCAGCACGGCGGCGTCGGAGCCGGGGATCTGCATGGTGTTGGCCTGGACAATGTAGTCGTACTGTTCCCAGGCCCAGCGCTTGCTGGCGATGTTGGGCGCGGCGAGAAGCTGCGTGAGCGCCGCGCCGAGGTCGGCGGGCTGCGGGTAGCCCGTGTCGTCCACGGCGACGGGCTCGTCGACGATGTAGCTCGGCTTCACGGAGGGCGTGCGGATCACGGGGCTCTCGTCGGCGAGGCGGCGCGCGGGGATGTTCGCCACGCGCTCGCCGTGCCACCAGATGCGCAGCATCTTGCTGTCCGTGACCTCGCCGATGACGGTGCAGTCCAGGTCCCAGCGCTCGCAGACCTCGCGCACGTCGGCGAGCTGCTCGTCGGTGACGATCGCCAGCATGCGCTCCTGGCTCTCGCTGATCATGATCTCCCAGGGCTCCATGTCGGCCTCGCGCAAAGGGATCCGATCGGCGTGGATGTCGAGGCCCACGTGGCCCTTGCTCGACATCTCCGAGCTGGAGCTGGTGAGACCGGCGGCGCCGAGATCCTGCATGCTCACCACGAGGTGCCGGTGGATGAGCTCGAGGCAGGCCTCGATGAGCTTCTTCTCGGTGAAGGGGTCGCCGACCTGGACGCTGGGACGCTTTTCCTCGAGCGTCTCGTCGAACTCCTGGCTGGCCAGCACGCTGGCCCCGCCGATGCCGTCGCGGCCGGTCTTGGAGCCGATGAGCACGACGTGGTTGCCCACGCCGCTGGCGATGGCGCGCACGATGTTGTCGGTGCGGATCATGCCGGCGCTCATGGCGTTGACCAGGCAGTTGCCCGCGTAGCTGGGCTCGAAGTAGATCTCGCCGCCGATGGTGGGGATGCCGAGGCAGTTGCCGTAGTGGGCGATGCCGCCGACGACGCCGTCGAGCAGAAAGCGCTGGCGCGGCTCGGTGAGCTCGCCGAAGCGCAGCGAGTCCATGCTCACGCAGGGCCGCGCGCCCATCGTGAAGATGTCGCGGACGATGCCGCCGACGCCGGTGGCGGCGCCCTGGAAGGGCTCGACCGCCGAGGGGTGGTTGTGGCTCTCGACCTTCATGGCCACGGCCCAGCCGTCGCCGACGTCGATGATGCCGGCGTTCTCGCCGGGGCCCTGCAGGATGCGCGGCCCGCTGGTCGGGAAGCGCCCGAGGATGGGCCGCGAGTGCTTGTAGCTGCAGTGCTCGCTCCACATCAGCGAGTAGATGGCGAGCTCGACATACGTGGGCTCGCCGCCCTGGATCTTGCAGATGTGGGCGTACTCGTCCGCGGTGAGGCCGAGCTTGATGGCGGCCTCGAGGGTGGCGCGCCGGTTCATGACGTCACCTCCGCGGTGCGCAGCACGCTGTCGATGAGCGACTGGAACAGCCGCCGTCCGTCGGCGCCGCCCGCCAGCCCGGCCTCCACGGAGTTCTCCGGGTGCGGCATCATGCCGAAGACGTTGCGCGCCGCATTGCAGACGCCGGCGATGTCGTCGAGGGCGCCGTTGGGGTTGGCGCCCTCGACGCGCTCGCCGGCGGCGTCGGCGTAGCGCAGCACGATCTGGTCGTCGGCCTTCATGTGCGCGAGCGTCTCGGGGTCGACCGTGTAGTTACCGTCGTTGTGCTTGACGACGATGCGCAGCAGTTCGCCGGGTTCGCAGGCGCCGGTGAACGGCGTGTCCGTGGTCTCCACGCGCAGGTTGACGTAGCGGCAGACGAACTTGAGCCCGGTGTTGCGGATGAGGGCGCCGGGCAGGAGGCCGGCCTCGACGAGAGTCTGGAACCCGTTGCAGATGCCCATCACGAGGCCGCCGCCTTCGGCGAAGTCGATGACCGACTGCATGATGGGGCTGAAGCGCGCGATGGCGCCGCAGCGCAGGTAGTCGCCGTAGCTGAAGCCGCCGGGCAGGATGACGGCCTGGACATCCTTGAGGTCGGTGTCCTTGTGCCACAGGTACTGCACGCCGGCGTCGGGAAAGGTGGAGACGGCGTGATAGGCGTCGGCGTCGCAGTTGCTTCCGGGAAAGACGACGACGCCGAAGCGCACGGGCGCGGAGCTCATGCCTCAGCCCTCGCTGATCGTGAAGGTGTAGTCCTCGATGATCGGGTTGGCGAGCAGCCGGCGGCACATGTCGTCGACCTGCGCGTGGGCGGCCTCGGCGGTGAGATCGTCACCAGTGATGGTGAGGTCGATGATCTTGCCGATCTGGACGCCGCTCACCCCGCTGAACCCGAGGTTGGGGAGCGAGCGCTCGACGGCGGCGCCTTGAGGGTCGAGGATGCCCTTCTTGGGCGTGACATATACGCGGACGTTCATCGGCTCACCTGCCCGGAGAGAGAGTGCTGGGGACAGGGGTCAGTCTATCGCAGATGGGGCGCGGAGAGAGCGGGGGCCGCGCTGCGCGGCGCGCCCGCTCCGGACCGCGGTCACTCCGTCAGCCGCGGACCCCCGTGTGCCGCAGGATGAACTCCACCGTGCGCCGGTCGTAGTCCACGTGGTTCTCCACGCCGCTGATCTCGTGGCCTTCGTCGGGGTAGATGTGCGCCTCGCAGATGCGGCCGGCGGCGCGCAGCGTGTCCACGACCTTGCCCACGAGGCGCGTTGGGCAGCGGGGGTCGCGGGCCGCCGCCAGGATGAGCAGCGGCGCGCTGACGCGGTCGAGATGGTTGATCGGCGAGTAGTACTCGAGGCGGGCGCGGTCCTTGACGAGGTCACCCGTGTTCTCGCGGTCCCACCAGCGCAGGTCCTCGCGCACCGCGGGGTCCACCTGCGCGTCGATGTGGTCGAAGAACGGCACGCCGGCGACGCCGGCCGCCCAGAGCTCCGGGAACTGCGTGAGCATCTGCGCCGTGAGGTAGCCGCCGTGGCTGCGCCCGGTCACCGCGATGCGGCCGGGGTCGCAGCCCATGGCGACGAGGAAAGCATGTGCGCCGGCGCAGTCCTGCGCTTCTCCCTGACCACAGAGATAGCGGTTGGCGAGCTGCCAGCGGCGCCCGTAGCCGTCGCTGCCGCGGTAGTTGGGGTGGACGACCATGAAGCCGGCGTCGAGGAAGGCGTCTCGCAAAGGGTCCCATTCGTTGGAATGGCGCCACGTCGGCCCGCCGTGGATGATGACCACCCCGCCGCCGTTGTGCTCGCGCGGCCGGAAGAGCAGCGCCGGGACCTCGGCCAGAAGGTCGAGGCTGCGGTAGTGGACGTGCTCGCCATGCACGAAGTCGTGCCCGGCGAGATCGTCGGGAAGGCCCTTGGTGAGTCGTGTCACGCGCCCATCGGCGAGGTCGCTGCGAAACAGGTCGCTGGGGATCCCCGGGGCGCTGAGCGCGACGATGACCGCGCTTCCGTCGGGCGTGAAGCGCGGGTGGTAGTGATTGCCGGGGCCGACGCTCAGATCGCGCAGCCGGCGCGTGCGCAAATCGAGGTGCAGGAGGGACGTCTGGCCCGCGTCGTCGCGCAGAAACAGCAGCGCCTCGCCGTCCGGCGACCACACGGGGTGGTGGGCGTCGTGCGCGTCGCTCCACGCCCACTCGACGGACGCGCTCGCCGTATCGTAGACGCCGATCGCGCAAGCGTCGTCGACCACGCCCTGGAAGGCGAGGCGCGACCCGTCGGGCGACCAGCGCGGGAACCAGGCGAGCAGGGGCTGCGCGCCACCGAGCGCCCGCGGCGTGCCCTCCTCGATGTCCATAAGAAAGACGGCGCCGTCCTGCCCGTGGGTGTCGGCGTGCCAGGCGAGGCGCCCGCCGTCCGGCGACCACTGAGGTGTCCAGTCGCTGAAGTAGTGATCGGCGATGAACGTCACTCCCGCGCCCCGCGGGCAAGGCGCCGCGGGCATGAGCGCCGCGGCGTAGCTCTGCCCGTGGTCGGCGCTCAAGGCGATGCGCGCGCCGTCCGGCGAGAGCTGGAGATCGGGGTTTGGGGAGAGATCCGGGGTGTCCGCGAGCAGGTTCTCCACGGTCCCTGTGGCGAGCTCGAGGCGGTAGAAGTCGAAGCACTCCGAGCCCTTGTCGTCGCGCGAAAAGTACAGGTAGCGGCCGTCGGCGGAGTACGCCGGGCAGCCGCAGGGATCGTCAATCGAGAGGAGTCGCCGTGGGGGCGCCGCGCCCCGGCTGTCGACGGTGTAAAGCTGCCAATCCCCGCCGTTCCGCCATTCGAAGGCCACCGTGTCGCCGTCGGGGGCGATGGAAAAGGGACGGTAGTCTGTGCCCACGATGGGCACGGCTGCGAGCCGTTCGATGAGGGTCCTGCCCATAGTGTCTCCTCCTGTCGCCTTTCGCCGCTCGCGCGAAGCTCCACCCGTGGGTGGTTGCGCTCGCCGGCGGAACGTGCCCTCGGCGTCGCCATCTCAACCCCTGGTATGACGACGCCGGCGGCTCTTCGCGCTACGCTGCCCGAGCCACGATCTCCACGCCTGCCGGCGCCACGGGCGCCCCGCACGGACTCAGGGCCGTGATGCCCGGGCGCAGTGCCCGGCCCGCAAACGCCGGAGGCGCCGTGGACGTGGACTCGCGATGGTCGTGTCGCCCCAAGGGCTCAGCCGCGCGTCTCGGCGAACCTCTTGAACTCCGCGAGGTCGCGGTCGAGATGCGCCCCCACGGCCTCCTCGGCGCCTGCGTCGCCCTCGTACTCAAGGCTCACCGTGACCCGCGTGCGCCCGGCCCCGAGCTCGGCGAGCGCGACCAGGCCGCCCTTCTCGACGTCATCGGCGAGCGACCATTCGACGTCCGCGATCGAGGTCTGGTAGTGGCCGACGAGGCTGCGGAACAAGAACTCCGTCCACTCGTGATCGGCGGCGTTGATCTCCGCGTCCACGTCGATCCAGCGTGCGATGGTCGCCATCGTGCCCTCCTCTGGGTGTCGTTGCTTCTCGACGGGTCTTTCTCCGCCCACGTCCCAGGTCAAACAGCGGCGGCTCGGTGCTGACGCCGCCGCCAGACGCCCCCACCCCCATCCTCCCCAGGGGGGCCGGCGGCCCGCCTCGGCGGGCCGCCGGCCGGGTCTTCCCGCCGGCCCGCGACGCCCTGCCGGCGCAGCGCTCGCCCGGGCCGGAGGCGCTCGGCCTCGCGGCGCGCCTCGGCGCGGGCGGCCTCGCGGCCGTCGTCGAAGCGGATCCGCTGCTGCGTCTGCACGCCGTGGCGGCGGCGCGCGAGCTCGGCTTTGCGTCGGCCGACGATGAGCCGGGCCGGCACAACCGGCCGGCCGCCATCGCCGCCGTGTTCGTCGGCCTCGACACAGTCGCCGCGTGCTCGCGTTGCGCGCCTGCCGCCGGCCGCCGGCCGGCGGCCTCGGCGCCGCTGCTCGTCGGCTACGCGGCAGGCGGACGGGAGCTGCTCGCCGCGCACCGGCTGCACGCCTGCTGCGACGTCGTGCTGGAGCTGCGCGCCGTCGCCGGCAGAGCGCGCTTCGCCTACCTGCCGGCCGGGGGCGCCGTGGAGCAGGCGCGGCTTTCGACGCGCGAGGCCGACGTGCTCGTGCTCGTCCTGGCCGGGATGAGCACGGCGGCAGTCGCGGAGCGCCTGTGCGTGTCGCCGGCGACGGCGCGCACGCACTGTCGCGCGCTCCTGCGCAAGCTCGGCGCCGCCGACCGCGGGGCGCTGCGCGCCCGGCTCCTCGGCGCCGGGTCCGGCGCGTCCGCGGGCCCAGGCGTCGTCGTACGCGCGCCGCAGAGGTTTACCCAGCCCGCGCCGCGAAGTTTGCCAATAGATCGGCCGTAGCCGCGTGCTCCATACTGGTCCATACTTGAGCGTGCGTCGTTTGGGGCCGCGGGGGAGCCAGGCCACGTCTCGGTACTGCCCCCTCCGTCCGACACCACGAAAACGCTGGGAAGTGGCATGAGCGCAGTCCCGACCGAGCCCGGAGTGAGAAGCCTGAAGCGGGCACGGGTCCGTATCGTCACGGTCTTCTTCATGATCTACATCCTCGTGTCGGGCGGCTCGTTCGGCATCGAGGACATGGTGTCGTCCTCCGGGCCGGGCCTCACGCTGCTCCTCCTCATCCTGCTGCCCGTCTTCTGGAGCCTGCCCATGGCGCTGATCGCCAGCGAGCTCGGGTCGGCGCTGCCCGGCGAGGGCGGTTTCTATGTGTGGGCGCGGCGCGCCCTCGGCGATTTCTGGGGTTTCCAGACCGCCTGGTGGTGGTCGCTCTCGGTCTTCGTCGACTCGTCCGTATACATCGTGCTCGGCGTCGGCTACCTGCAGAACTGGCTCGACTTCAGCCAGCTCTGGTTCTACGTCATCTGCTGGGCGATCATCGCCGTCTTCACGCTCGTCAACATCTTCGGCGTCAAGGTCGTGGCGCTCAGTTCCACGGTGTTCTCGATCCTGATCCTGGCGCCGTTCGTGGCGCTCATCGTCGTCGGCCTGGCGAAGTGGAACTTCAACCCGCTGACACCGGTGACGGCGCCGGACGCGCCGCTCCTCGGCACCGGCGGCGTGTTCGCGCTTGGGCTCGCCATCGGTGTCTGGGTCTACTCGGGCTACGAGTCGATGTCGACGCTTTCGGGCGAGATCCGCAACCCGCAGAAGGTCATCCCCAGGGCGCTCATGCTCGCCGTGCCGTTCATCGTCATCATGTACGTGCTGCCCACGGTCGCGAGCCTCGCCGGGTACGGCCATTGGGACAGCTTCGCCACCGAGGCCGGCGACGGCTACGTGTCGTTCGTCGAGATCGGCAAGGCGCTGGGCGGCTCGGCGCTCGGCATCGCGCTGCTCGCCTCGGCGCTGCTCGGCAATCTCGCCCTGTATCTCGACTACCTCGCCTCGGGAGCCCGCCCGCTGTTCGCGATCTCGGCGGACGGGCTGTTTCCCAGGTCGATCTCGATCGTGAGCAAGCGCTTCGGCACGCCTGTCGCCGCTATCGTGCTGATGGCCGTCCTCAACGCGGTGCTCATCGTCGGGCCGTTCCAGAACCTCATCGTGATCGACGTGATCCTCTTCATCTCGGCCTACGTGCTCATCTTCATCTCGGCTGTGGTTCTGCGTGTCAAGGAGCCGGACCTCAAACGGCCCTTCCGCGTGCCGTTCGGCACGGCCGGCATGGTCGCCATGATCATCCCGCCGATCCTCATCGTGCTGTTCACGATCTATGTCAACGCCATCGATCGCAGCACGGTACTGCTCGGCTTGGACGGCTTCAATCTGCTCGGCGTCGACGTTGGCTGGTACGGTATCGCCGGGTTCGCGGCGCTGTTCTCCGGCCCGGTGCTGTACTACGTCTTCCGGGCCATCTACGGCGGCCCGGGCAACCCGTCGAGCGAGGCCGGCAACGAGGCGCTCGCCTTGGCCGAAGCCGAAGCCGCCGAGGACGCCTGATGCAGGCCCGCGTCCAGATCCTCGCCGACGACGAGAAGGCGCAGGTCCATGAGCGCACCCTGAAGGTGCTCGGCGCCGTCGGCATGCGCTGCGATACCGCCGAGGGGCGCCGCATCCTGGCCGCCGCCGGCGCCCGCGTCGACGAGGCCACGCGCATGGTCCGCTTTCCGCCCGAGCTCATCGAACGCTCGCTGGCCCAGGTGACGAAGGAGCTCACGGTGCACGGCCGCCGGCCGGGCTGGAGCTTCCCCCTCAATGCCGGCGCGTTCACGTTGCTCGCCGACGGCGGCGCCACCGCCGTCTTCGACGGGGCCACCGGCGAGCGCCGCCCCACCACCCACGCGGACTGGCTGGCCGCCACCCGGCTCCACGACGCTCTCGACGACGTGGGCTTCTACTGGTGCCCCGTCGACTACGCCCTCGATTACGAACAGCCGGGCGGCTTCGTGCGCTACTACACCGACGTCTTCGCCACCTTCGGCAAGCACGTCCAGGACTCGTTCGGCACGCCCGCCCTGGCGCCGTGGCTCAAGGAGGTCCTCGACATCGTCTTTGGCGGCCGCGAGGCAGTGCGCGCGCAGATGCCGCTGTCGTTCCTCATCACGCCGGCGTCGCCGCTTACCATCGAGCACGACTACACGCAGACATGGCTGGAGCTCCGTGACTACGGGCTGCCGGTGGCGATCATGCCGATGCCTCTGCAGGGCGCCACCGCGCCTGGCAGCCGGCTCGGCACGCTGCTCGCCGCCAACTGCGAGACCATCGGCACGCTGTGTCTCATCCAGGCGGCTGCGCCGGGCACGCCGGTGATCTACGCGCCGGTGATCGCCACCATGGACCCGCGCACGGGGTCGTACGCCGCCGGCGCCGTCGAACACGCTGTGCTGTGCGCCGCCGGCACCGAGATGGCCCGTTACTACGGCCTGCCGGCCGAGTCCTCGGGCCTCTGCACCCAGACCTACGAGCCCGACATGCAGACCGCCTGGGAGAAGGCCAACGGGGCGCTCCTCGTCACCCTGTCCGACCCCGACGTGCTGGTCGGCCCCGGCCTGCTGGGCGGCGCCACCATCCTCTGCCTCGAGCAGATCGTCATGGACGTCGAGATGATCCGCCTCGCCCGCCAGGCGCGCACCGGCATCCCGGTGCGCGACGATCTGTGGCTCGACGAGATCCTCGACAGGGTCGGCCCTTGCGGCTCGTTCCTCGGTGAGCGCTCCACGCGGCAGAACGCCCGTCACGGCGAGTGGCGGCTCAGCGATCTCGGCGTGCAGGGTAGCTGGGACGCCTGGCGGGCGGCGGGGTCACCGACCACGGTCGCCGCCGCCCGCGAGCGCGTCGAGCAGCTCCTCGCGGAGCAGGTCTCGCCGCCGTTCAGCGACGACCAGGCGGCCGCGCTGGCCGAGCTGCAGCGCCGCGCCGACGCGGCATCGTGACCGGCCCGCCCGCGGCGACCTGCACGAACGCCCCGCACGCACATCCCTATCGGGACAGGCCCTGATCGCCGAGCGCGTCGAAGACGAGGCCCGTGAGCAGCTTGGGGTAGAAGTACGTCGACTTCTGGGGCATCGTCTCGCCGCGGTCGGCGAGCGCCCGTACCTGACTGACCAGGGTGGCGTTGAGGAAGGCGCCGAGCGCGTAGCGGCCGCCGGCCAGCGCCGCCAGCGCGTCGGGGACGCTTGTCGCGTAGTCGATGTGTCTCTCGGCCTGCCCCGCGTCCATGCCGAGAGCCTCGTGGAGGACGAGCTCGTGGAGCACCGTCACCGACAGGCCGGCGGCCTCCGGCGAGAAGCCGCCGGCGACGAGCCGCCGCCGCGCCTCCGGTGCGCGCGACTTCACGATGAGGCACACGTCCTCGTGCGGCAGATACAGGCCGAAGACCCTGCCGGGGTCGGCCTGCTCGCCCAGCCCGTCGAGCACCCCGCGGCAGGCTTCAAGACCCCGCACGGGCGTGCCCATGACCTCGAACAACGGCTGCAGGCGTTCGCGCAACTCGGCGAGGGGCGGCACGACGACGTTCCGTACGAGGCGATGAGTGGGGAACACGGTGAGCCCGGGATCGCTCATGCCGCACAGGTAGACCATCAGCGTGTCGGCGCTGTGGTCCCCCGCGGCGCGGCGCTCGTCGCGGTAGGCGAGCGCCGTCTCGTAGCGGTGGTGGCCGTCGGCGATGTAGAGGGGCCGCTCGCGCAGCAGGGCCACGACGCGCTCCACCTCGGGGCCGGAGAGGGGGACGATGCGGTGCAGATTGCCGTCGCCGTCGCGGGCCTCGCGGGCGGCGCCCGCGGGGGCGCCCGCCGCCGCCGCGAGCGCATCCTCCACCTTGCCGTCGTCGTCGGGCGCCAGCAGGAAGATCTGGCTGAGGTCGGCATGGGCGGCGCGGTACAGGCGCAGGCGGTCGACCTTCGCGCCGGCGTGTGTGCGCTCGTGCGGCAGGACGACGCGCTCCGCGAAGTCGGCCAGGCGGAGCCGCGCGATGAAGCCGCGGCGCGTGCGTTGGCGGCCGTCGGGCCCCCGGTAGGTCTGATCGACGAGGTACAGGGTGGGCGTCGCGTCGCGGACCAGCGCGCCGCCGGCCCGCCACCCCTCGAAGGCGGCGGCGGCGGCGGCGTACGCCGCGTCTCCCGCCGCCTCGCCCGGCGCCACGGGCAGGTCGAGGTGGACGGCGTTGTGCGGGCTGCGCGCCCGCAGCGCGGCGGCTTGCGCCGCCGGGATCACGTCGTAGGGCGGCGCCACCACCTCATCGAGCGCGATGGACTCGTGGTAGCGGATGCCTCTGAACGGGGTGACCTCTGCCATGTCGCTCCTCAGCGTGGCGGTCGGGCTCGCGGCGTGCGCCCGGCGGCGCGCCGCACGCGTGCGGCTCAGCATACAGGGAGAGGAGCGCGCCTACTGGCGGATGATGACCGGCATGCCGACGACGACCCTCGTGTACAGGTCTTCGACATCCGGGATGTGCATGCGGATGCAGCCGTGCGACGCGTAGCTGCCGATGGAGGAGTCGTCGGGCGTGCCGTGGATGCCGATGCCCGGGGCGCTGGTGCCGATCCATCGGGTGCCGAGAGGGTTATTGGGCCCCGGGGGAATGGGCACCGCATTTTTGGCCCAGTCCGAGTTGGGCGGCAGCCAGGTGGGATCCATCTGCATGTTGACGATGGAGTACGCCCCGGTGGGCGTGGGGTAGGCGGGCTGCCCCACGGCGACGGGATAGCTCTTGACGAGCTGGCCGTCGCGGTAGAGGTAGATGTGCAGGTCGCCGAGATCGACGATGATCTGCCCGCTGAGGGCGTTCAGCGCCATGACGCCGATGAGGCCATCGACGGGCTGGCCGTACAGGGCCTGGAACTTCTTCACGCCGGTGACGGTGTGGTTGTCGTAGACGCCGTTTCTGGGGCCGTCGAAGACGCCGGCGTCGGCGAGGCGCCTCTGCAGGTCCTTGACGTCCTTGCCCCGGGCGCCCGGCCACATCGCGGCGTTGCCGAAGTGCTCGGTGCTGTTGATGACGAACGTCTGCTTGTCGGTGACGACGTTGCCGCCCCTGTCGCTGGCGGTGATGACCATCGTGTGCTTGCCCTGGGCGAGATTCTTGACCGTGAACACGGCGCGCGCCGGCGGGCCTTCGTACTTGCGCTCCTCGCCGTCGAGCACCAGCTTCAGCTTGGGCGCGCCGAGCTGGTCGCGGGCCTTGATGCGGATCTTGAGGCCCGAGTGCTTGACGGTCTTGCCCAGCTGCGTCGTCTTGAGCGTGGGGGGGCTGGCATCGACGTAGACGCGCAGCCGCTTGGTGGTCGCGTTGCCCGCCCTGTCGGCGGTGGTGATGGTGACGTCGGAGGACGCGTCGGGGAGGTTGGCGCTGACCGTGTACTTGCCGTCGGCGTCGGCCTGGCCACTGGCCTCGACGCCGCCCCCCGACACCGTGACCGTGGAGTACGGCTCGGTGACGCCGCTGAACGTGGCCGGCGAGGTGTTGATGCGGCCTTCGTCGGCGGAGCCGGCAAGCACAAGCTTGGGGATGCTGGTGTCGACCGTGAAGCGCCAGTCCTTGCGGACCTCGTGACGGAAGACGTTGGAACTGGTCGCCTTGAATGAGACCGCGTGGGAGCCGTCGGACAGCTTGCCGGTGGTGAAGGTGAGCTTATCGCCGCTGCGCGTGGCCTTACCCGTGACGTTGTCGCCGTCGAACGTGACGCGTACGCTCTTGAGCCCGGACAGGCCTTTGACGTCGAGCACGACGGTGAGTGAGGGATTCTTGACGTACGAATTCGGACCCGGCGTGACCGCCGAGACGCGCGGCACGGCGAGCACCTGCCAGCCGGCCAGCGCCGCCAGCACGCAAACCGCCGCTACGACAAAATACGGCCAGCGGCGGTGACGGCGGCGTTCGCGCCTGTAGACTCTGTATGCGGGCTTGGGCACTACCCCTCTTCCAAGACGGATTCTGTCCGATTGTACCACGGCTATCGGCATTCTCCTCGCTAAACTTCAGGGGCGCACTGGAACATCTGTCGGGCGGGTGGGAGGCGCGCGGCAGGAAAAGCCCGCGCCGCGCCTAATCCCGCTTCATGGACCGCTCCCTCGAAGAGTTGCTCGCCGACGTCGCCGCCGGCCGCCTGGCCGCGTCCGAGGCGGCCGACCGCCTGCGGCGCTTCGGCTATTCCGCGGTCGGCGACTACGCGCGCCTCGACGTCTCGCGAGCGGCGCGCAAGGGCGTGCCGGAGGTCGTCTACGCCGAGGGCAAGAGCGAGGAGCAGCTGCTCGGCATCGTGGCGCGCTTTCTCGACCACAGTCCTCTGGTGCTCTGCAGCCGCGTCAGCGCCGAGCAGGCCGCGGCCCTCGCCGGCGGCGTGACGGGGACGGTGGATCACGACGCACGCAGCCGCGTGGTCGTGGTCCGCCGCGCGGGCGCGCCGCCCGTGGCGGAGCGCGGCGCCGTCGGCGTCCTCGCCGCGGGGACGAGCGACCTCGGCGTCGCCGGCGAGGCGGTCGCCATGTGCCGCGCCATGGGCGTCGCCGTGGTGAGCGCCTTCGACGTGGGCGTGGCCGGTCTGCACCGCCTGGCCACGCCTCTCGACGAGATGCGCGCCGCCGGCGTGGCGGCCATGGTGGTCGCCGCCGGCATGGAAGGCGCCCTGCCTTCGGTGGTCGCCGGCCTCGTCGATGTGCCGGTGATCGGCCTGCCGACCTCCACCGGCTACGGCCTCGGCGGCCGCGGAGAAGCAGCCCTGCTCGGCATGCTCCAGAGCTGCAGCCCGGGCCTCGTGGTCGTCAACATCGACAACGGCATCGGCGCCGGCGCGACCGCGGCGCTCATCGCCCGGCGCGCGGCCTCGTGAAGACGCTCGCACTCATCCTCCGCGACCATCGCGAGGAGCTGTGGCGGCGCTGGGTGGACGCGCTCGCCGACGCGGTGGACTCCGACTACCGCGAGCTCGTGGCCAGCCAGCTCGGCGAACGCCTGCTGCGCACCTTGATCGACGACCTCATCGCCCTCACGGAGGCCGAGCAGTACGAGAGGCCGGGCCTGCTCCGGGCGATCGAGGAGCGCACGACGGCCGACGCGCGGCACCGGCTGGCGCTGGGCTTCACGGTGCTCGACGCGGTGGTCGGCCTGCACGGCTTGCGGGGCGCGATCAGCGACGTCCTCGTCGATGCGCTCGTGCTCGACGAGATGCCGGCCTTCGCCGACAGCCTCGACCAACTGAAGGTCGTGAACGCCTTTCTCGACCGTCTGGTGTGCGCCACGATGAGCGCCGCGTAAGACGCCGCCGCGCCGCCGCGGGCCGTGCGACGCTCGCCGGCGCCCGGTTTGCGCCCCCCCGGCGCCGCCGCTAGGCTTGCCGCCATGCTGCATCTGGCCCTGATCTTCGGCGGCCGTTCCGCCGAGCACGAGATCTCCCTCGCCTCCGCGCGCTTTGTCGCGGCGATGCTCGACGCCGACAAGTACGACGTCATCCCCGTGGGCATCACCCGGGACGGGCGTTGGCTGCAGCCGGCCGATCTCGAAGCCGTGCTGCGCGACGGGCTGGACGCCGCGCCCGCGCAGGCGGTGCACCTGGTGGCCGACCCCGCGCGCCCCGGGCTCGCGCTCGCGGACGGCTCCTTCCAGCCCCTGGACTTCGCCTTCCCCATCATGCACGGCACCTTCGCCGAAGACGGCACCATCCAGGGTCTGCTCGAGATGGCCGGCCTGGCCTACGCCGGGTCCGGCGTCGCCGCCAGCGCCGTGGGCATGGACAAGGAGATGATGAAGGACGTCTTCGCGGCTCGCGGTCTGCCGCAGGTGGACTACCTCGTGCTGCGGGACGCGGCCGCCCGTGGCGCCGCCGCCGTGGCGGCCGTCGAGCGGCGCCTGACGTACCCGGTCTTCGTCAAGCCGGTCAACCTTGGCTCGAGCGTGGGCATGACCAAGGCGCACGACCGCGGCGAGCTGGGGCCGGCGCTCGAGCTGGCCGCCTCGTACGACCGCAAGGTCATCGTCGAGGCGTCGTCGCCCGGCCGCGAGATCGAGTGCGCGGTGCTCGGCAACGAGGCCGCCGCCGCCTCGGTGGCCGGGGAGGTCATCCCCGTCAACGAGTACTACGACTACGAGGCCAAGTACACCGAGGGCATGATGTCCTTCGTGATCCCCGCCGACATCGGCGCCGGGAAGCAGGCCGAGGTCGGGGCGCTGGCCACGACCGCCTTCGCGGCCCTCGACTGCAGCGGCTTCGCGCGCTGCGACTTCTTCCTCGAGGACGACGGCCGCGTGCTGGTCAACGAGATCAACACCATCCCCGGCATGACGGCCATGAGCGGGTTTCCGCGGCTGTGGGCGGCCTCGGGCGTGGACGGCCGCGCGCTGGTGGAGGAGATCGTGCAGCTCGGTCTGCGACGGCAGGCCGCGCGCGGGCCGGTGCGCACCGACCACTGAGCGACGCGCCCCGCACGCCCCGCGGCGGCGCGCCGGGCGCGCTCCCTAATCCGCCGTGCCGGTGGCGGTCGGGCTGGTCGTCTGGTCCACCCACTTCTTCAGGCCGACGTAGCCCAGGAGCTTGAACACGCGCGTGTCGGCGTGCGCCTTGGCCTTCACCGTGAACACGGTGGCGCCGTCAAGGCCGGTCGGGGAGGAGAAGGCCACCAGCTTCTTGTTCGCCTTGATGAGGTACTGCCGCGCGGCGAACTTCGCCGCGGCCAGGTTCTGGGTCTGCGCGTACTCCGTCTGAGCCTCCCTGGCCGCCCGCTTGGCGTCTTCCTTCACCGACTGGTTGGCGCTGAAGATGGCGAGCCCGTCGAGCACGACGACGGCGAGGATCGCCAGACCCAGAGCGAGCCACAGGATCTCGCGGATGAAGCCGTCCTGCCGGCGCAGACGTGCGCTGTGCATGGCGTCGCCTCCTTGACCGTGTACGATCTCCGCCGCCGCGCCAGTCGGCCGCCTGTCCTCCCGACTAGTGTACCCCAGGATCCGCCACCAGCCGGATGCAGAGCAGCGCGAGGTCGTCGCCGGGGGGCCGCGCGGAGAAGGCCTCCCCGGCGGCCATGAGGCGCGCCACGACGTCGGCCGCGGGCCTGTCGTGGCAGGCGCCGAGCACGCCGCTCATCTCGTCCTCGAAGAACCGCCCGCGCTCATCGCGCAGCTCGGCGATGCCGTCCGTGAAGAGGACGACGACATCGCCGCGCCTCAGCGCGAGGGTCTCTGTGGGGTAGGGCTCCAGGGCGGCGCCGAGCTCCACGCCGATGGCGGGCTCGGTGAGCAGCAGCGGCCGTTCAACGCCGGTCGCGCGCACGATGAACGGCGTGGGGTGGCCGGCGCTGGCGAGCTGGAGCAGGCCGCGGCGCGCGCCGATCAGCCCGAACAGCACCGTGACGAAGCGCTCGGAGTCGGCGGCGAAGTCGGGCTGCTCGAGCAGGCCCGTGCGCAGCTCCTGGAGCGCCTCGCCGGGGCTCGTCGGCCATGACAGCTGGCCGCCGTGCACCGCGGCGCGCAGGATGTACTTGGTGACGAACGTCACGGCCATCGCTTCGACGCCCTTGCCGGCGACGTCGCCGATGGCGAACGCGAGAACGCCCGGGGAGCGGCTGTAGTAGTCGACGAAGTCGCCGCCGCTGAGCACCCCGGCGCTGGCCGTGCGGTAACTGAAGGCGATGTCGAGACCCTCCAGCCGCGGCGGCTCCTGGGGCAACAGGCGACGCTGCAGACGCTCGGCGATTTCGATGCTCGCGGCGCAGTCCGCGGGGAGCAGGCGGCCGTCGCCGGCCGTCTCTCGCAGGCGCAGCGACGCCATGTCGCCGAGCGTGGCGAGCAGCCGCAGGTCGCGCTCCATGAAGTCCTCGTCCCGGCCGCCCACGGCGATGAAGCCCAGCGGCGGCGCGCCTTCGCCGCCAGGTAGCGGCACGCAGGCGAAGCGCTCCATCCCGGGGATGCCGCTGATGCCGGGGGCGTCCTCTCGCGCGCCCGGGCCTCCGCCGCCCAGCAGCGGCTGTGCGATGAGGCAGACGACGCCGGGGGCGCCCTCGCCGGCCGCCCAGCGGCCGGGCGCTCGCGTCCAGCCGGCGTCCGCGTCGTACCAGGCGTCGCTGGTCGCCGCTACGCCGTCGAAACGGCCTGCCACCCCGCGGCGGGAGCCGCCGGCGCGGCAGGCCGCTTCGACGGCGGCGCGCAGCACGCCAGCTTCGCTGCTCGCGCGAACGAGGGCGGTCACGTCGCCGAGCAGCTCGAGGAGGTCGTCGCGGTCGCGCTCGCCGGGGGCGTCGCCCTCGTGGTCGCCCGTCGCCGGCACCCTATCGGCCCCTCGAGGCCAGGAGGAAGAGCGCGACCGCCTGGCTGCCGAGCGCCAGCAGCGCGATACCGAGGGCGACATCGAGGCGCACGCCGACGACGCCGACGACGAAGACCAGAGCCGCCGCCCACAGGAGGGCTCCGGGGGCGACGCGCACGAAGAAGCGTCGCCGGAAACCGAGCCAGGCGAGGCGGCGGCGCATGCCCGAGCCGCGGGCGTCGTCGTCGAGGTAGCTGGACCCGCGAGTATGGAGCACGGTGGTCAGCTCCCTGCCGTCGCACGCGTACAGACGGGCCTGCAGCGGCAGACCGGCCTGCTGCCGCAGCACGGCGTTCTGGGCGCGGGCGAAGTACTCGACCAGCGAGAGGAAGCGGTCGTCGGCCGAGAGCTTGTGGTTCTCCAGCCGCACCTCGAGGTAGAGGCGGTCCTCGGCTGGGTCGAACTTGATCTCCGAGCGCCAGCCGCGGCTGTTGAAGAACGTGCCGAGAAAGCGGTCGAGATCGGCCGGGATGCTCTCGACGTCTGGTCTCCTGGAAATGCCCATGCCCCGATTGTACCCGTCGCCCCTGTGATCGGCAGCCGGCCGGCGGAGATGAGGCGGCCGGCGGCCGCGCGACCGCCCGCGGCGGCGCGGCCGGCTCCGCCGCCGATACGATAGAATGACGTCCCCCGGAGCGGGCACTCTCCGCTCGATCCCGCCGACCACAGGAGTTCCGCGTGAAGATCGCCGTCATCGGTCTTGGCTACGTCGGCCTGCCGCTGGCCATGGCGTTCGCCGAGGCCGGCGCCTCAGTCGTCGGCGTCGAGGCCGTCGCCGAGCGCTGCGCCCAGGTCAACGCCGGCCGCAGCTACATCCAGGACGTCACCGGCGAGGCCCTCAAGAAGGTCGTCGACAGGGGCCTCATCCACGCCACCACCGACTACGCCGCCACGGAGGACTGCGACGCGGTCATCATCTGCCTGCCGACGCCGCTGAGCGCCAATCGCGAGCCCGACCTCACCCTGGTCAAGGAGGCCACCGCGAAGCTGGCCGGGCACCTGCGGCGCGGCCAGCTCGTCACCCTCGAGAGCACCACGTACCCGGGCACCACGCGCGACGTGCTCGTACCCATCCTCGAGGCCGGCTCCGGTCTGGTCGCCGGCGTCGACTTCCACCTCGCCTTCTCGCCCGAGCGTGTCGACCCGGGGCGCACCGACTACACCACCAGGAGCACGCCCAAGGTCGTCGGTGGCCTCACGCCGGCCTGCACGGCGCGGGCGCTCGAGGTCTACGGCCCCGCGCTCGACCACCTCGTGCCCGTGAGCACGCCCGAGGTCGCGGAGATGAGCAAGCTCCTCGAGAACATCTTCCGCAGCGTCAACATCGCCCTCATGAACGAGCTGGCCATGCTCTGCGACCGCATGAAGATCGACGTGTGGGAGGTCATCGACGCGGCCGCCACCAAGCCGTTCGGTTTCATGAAGTTCCAGCCCGGCCCCGGCCTCGGCGGGCACTGCATCCCCATCGATCCCTTCTACCTCAGCTGGAAGGCCCGCGAGCTCGACTTCTGGACGGAGTTCATCGAGCTCGCCGGCAAGGTCAACGAGAACATGCCGTACTTCTGCGTCGAGAAGCTCCATCGCGCCCTGAACACGCGCCGCAAGAGCCTGAACGGCGCCCGGTTGCTGGTGCTCGGCGTATCTTACAAGGCCGACATCGACGACCTCCGCGAGTCGCCGGCGCTCAAGGTCATCCGCCTGCTGCGCGCCCACGGCGCCGACGTGGACTACCACGATCCGTACTGCGCCGAGCTGCCCGAGCTCGACCTCAAGTCGGTCGATCTCGAGGAGTATCGGCGCATCGCCGCCTACGACGCCGTGGTCATCGTCACGGCCCACTCGGCGCTCGACTACCGCACGATCGTGCAGGAGGCCGACCTGGTGGTCGACTTCCGCAACGCCACGGCCGGCATCCCCAGCGCCGGCAACGTCTGGAAACTCTGACAGGGAGACACACCCGTGACTGCTGACAAGGTCCGCGTCGGCGTGGTCGGGCTCGGCTACTGGGGCCCCAACCTCGCGCGCAACTTCGACCGGCTGCCCGGCGCCGATCTGGCGTACTGCTGCGATCTGGACGAGGACAACCTCGCCAAGGCCCGTGGCCTGTACCCGAACGCCGTGGTCACCGCCGACTACGCCGAGCTGCTCGCCGACGAGACGCTCGACGCGATCGTCGTGGCCACCTCGGTGCCCACCCACTACGCGCTCGGCAAGAAGTCGCTCGAGGCCGGCAAGCACACCTTCATCGAGAAGCCCATCGCGCTCAAGGCCTCCGACGCCGAGGACCTCCTTGCGACCGCCGACGCCAAGGGCCTCAAGCTGATGGTCGGCCACCTGCTCGAGTATCATCCCGCGGTGCGCAAGCTCAAGGAGCTTGTCGACGACGGCAGCCTCGGCAAGGTCTATTACGTCTACGCCAATCGCCTCAATCTGGGCAAGGTGCGCACCGACGAGAACGCCCTCTGGAGCTTCGCTCCTCACGACATCTCGGTGCTCAACTTCCTCATCGGCGAGGAGCCCGAGGAGGTCAGCGCCCGCGGCGAGTGCTACCTGCAGGACGGCGTCGAGGACGTCGTGTTCGGCTACATCAAGTACCCCAGTGGCGTCGTCGGCCACCTGCACGTGAGCTGGCTCGACCCGCACAAGAGCCGCAAGATCACCGTGGTGGGCAGCGAGAAGATGGTCGTGTTCGACGACATGGAGGCCGACCGCAAGGTCACTGTCTACGACAAGGGCGCCACCACGACGCGCACCAAGTTCGACACCTACGGCGAGTTCGTCACCCTGCACTTCGGCGACATCCACATCCCCCGGATCGGCAACGAGGAGCCGCTGCGCGTCGAGGCGCAGCACTTCGTGGACTGCATCGCCAACGACGAGCCGGTGCTCAGCGACGGCCGCGACGCGCTCAACGTCGTCCGTGTGCTCGACGCCATGGAGCGCAGCCTGCGGGGCGGCGGCCGGCCGGTCAAGACGTCCGACCTGGTCTGAGGGGGCGGCGATGACGCTCAGGTCAGCCGAGCCGGGTCACAACCTGCTGCTCGGCGAGAACGTGCGGGTCGGCAAGGACGTCGTGTTCGGCGCCAACGTCGTGGTGTACGACGACACGGTGATCGGCGACGGCTGCTTCATCCAGGACAACGTCGTCCTGGGCAAGGTCCCGTCGCTCTCGCCGACGAGCACGGCCAAGCGCGGCGAGCTGCCCGGGCTGGTGCTCGGCGCCGGCTGCGTCGTCAGCACCGGCGCCGTGGTCTACCGCGGCACGACGCTCGGCGCCGGTTGCATCCTCGGCGACTACGCCGGGGTGCGCGAGCGCTGCACGCTCGGCGAGAAGGTCGTCGTGGGCCGCGGCAGCGTCGTCGAGAACGACACCACCATCGGCGACCTCACCAGGATCCAGACCAGCGTGTACATCACCGCGTACATGACCATCGAGGAGCGCTGCTTCATCGCGCCGTGCGTGCAGACCACCAACGACAACTTCATGGGTCGCACCGAGAAGCGCCACAAGCTGATCAAGGGCGCGACCATCCGTCGCGGCGCGCGCATCGGCGGCGGCGTCGTGCTCTGCCCGGGCATCGAGATCGGCGCGGAAGCGTTCATCGCCGCCGGCGCCGTGGTCACCAGGGACGCGCCGGCCGGCAAAGTCCTCATGGGCGTGCCGGCCCGCGTCGTGCGCGACGTGTACGAGGACGAGCTGCTCGAGAACCAGTGAGCGGCTGAAGCCGGCGGCGGCGGAGCCCTTCGGCCCCGCCCCCCGTCTCTCGTCGCATCCGTGCCCGCCGCGAAACGACCCGTTCAGAAGCGCCCGAGGCCGGCCAGATGCGTGCTCAGCCGCGGCCCGCCTTTGAGCAAGCCCATCTTGCGGCGCACGTTGGCGCGGTGGAACGACACCGCCGAGCGGGAGACGTGCAGCGTCTCGGCGATCTCGTCGGTGGTCTTGCCGAGGCGCACGAAGTTGGCGACCTCGGTTTCGCGCCGCGTGAGCGGCCGGCCCGTGCCCGCGGCGCGCGCCAGCCGCTCGCCGAACGGCCCCACGATCTCGCGGAGGTTCACGCGCAGCGCCTCGACCTCCATGCGTTCGGGGCGATGCGTGAGCATGTGGCTGAGGCGGTCGAGCGTGGGCTCGATGAGCTGCTCCACGTTGTGCACGATGCGCTGCTCCAGCTCGGCGCGGTCCTGCTCACGCTGTTCGAGCAGGACGCGCAGCGCCGCGTTACGCTCGTCAAGGATCGTCGCCTGCCGCCGCAGGGCGCGCTCCGAGCGGCTGAGCTCCACCTGCATGGCCTTGCGCTCGGTGATATCGGCGCCGAGCAGAAAGTAGCCGCGCTCATCGCCCAGACTGCACGGGATGACGTTGAGAAGCAGGGTCTTCAGGCGGCCTTTGACGGGGCAGTCGACCTCGAGCTCGGCGGCGCCCTGGCCGCTCCCGAGCTCGTCGATGATGACCGCCATCACCTCGGGGGGAAAGTCGTCGGCGGCGTTGCCGGCCAGCATCTCGTCCATGGTCTTCTCGAAGAAGGCGAGGGCATCGGTGTCGGCGTCCACGTAGTTGCCGCGAGCGTCGACCTGTACGGCGGGGTTGGGGATGCGGAACAGCACGTTGCGAAGCTCTTCGGCCGCGCGGACGGCGCGCTGCGCGTCGCGCTCCGCGGTGACGTCGCGCATGGCGCCGATCATGTTGGCCGGCTGCCTGGCCTCGTCGAGCAGGATGACGCCCTGGTCGCTGACGGTGATCCACGTGCCGTCCTCGTGGCGCAGACGGTACTCGGTGTTGTACGTGCGTCCGTGGGCCACGCTCTCCCACAGCGCCGTCGTGGCCGCTTCGTGATCGTTCGGGTGGACGCGCTCCAGCCAGCCGGCGAGGCTGCGCGGGAAGGCGCCTGGGGGGAGCCCCAGCATCTCGTCCAGTTGCTCGCTGAAGTAGATGGCGCCGGTCTGGATGTTCCAGTCGTACAGCACGTCGAAATTGACGCGGAGGAACGCCTGCAGGCGCGGGTCGCCATCGGTCAGCGGGGGCTGCGGCGCCGTGCCGGCGAAACCCGGTGAAGGCAGCGTGACCTCGACGGTCTCGGCTTTGCGGCCCTTCCTGAACGTGTAGGGGATACGAATGCTAGGCATTACCTATTACTAGACTGTTAGAAGATGAGTCTTGCATGCCGAGAGTATCGCTGTAGATTGCGGGTACGTCAACGCCGGTATGGCCTGAACAAGGGGGATGGATTTGGCTGACTCAGAGCACCACGGCATGTTCCACAGCGAGCAGGACGAGCAGCACAAAAAGGATCAGGAGTTCCTCGCCAGGTTCGGCTACAAGCAGGAGCTCGACCGCTCGCTCGGTTTCCTCTCCACGTTCGCCATCGCCTTCGGCTTCGTCTCGGCGACGAACGGCTTCTTCGCGCTCTTCTACTACGGCCTCGACACGGGCGGACCGGCCGGCGTCTTCTGGAGCTGGCCCATCGTCGTGTTCGGCCAGCTCATGGTGGCCCTCGTGTTCGCCGAGGCGGCGTCGCACTTCCCGCTCGCCGGCGGTGTGATGCAGTGGGCCAAGCACCTCTCGACAAGCACCTGGGGCTGGTTCACGGCCTGGATGTTCCTCTTCGCCCTGCTGGTCACCGTGGCAGGCGTGGCCTTCGGCGCCGCACCGATCACCTGCGGCCTGTTCGGCTGGGAGGCCACGCGCTGGACGCTCTTCCTCATCGCCCTGTTCTTCACCGTGGTTCCCATGGTGCTCAACATCTGGGGCGTCAAGATCATGGCGTTCGTGAACAACATCGGCACCATCACCGAGCTCATCGGGATGAGCGTGCTCGGCATCGTCCTGATCGTCGTGGTGCTCTTCACGAGCAAGCCCCATCAGACCCTTGCCGTGTTGTTCGATACGGCCGGCACGAACGCCGGCGGCTACGCCGGTCCGTTTCTGGCGGCCATGCTCACCGCGGCGTGGGTGCTGTACGGCTTCGATACCGCCGGGAGCCTCGCCGAAGAGACCGTCAATCCGTCCAAGGAAGTCCCGCGCGCCATCATCGCCGGCGTGGTCGTGACGGCCATCGTCAGCACCGTGTGGCTCATCGGCACGCTGCTCGCCATCCCGGACATGAAAGAAGCCATCGCTCAGGGCTACAACGTCCTGCCCTGGCTCCTCCGCTTCCACTTCCCCGGGTGGATCGCCGACCTCTTCCTCGTCATCGTGCTGATTGCCATCTTCGTCTGCAGCCTGTCGATCCAGGCCGCCACGGCGCGTCTGCTGTTCGCCATGAGCCGCGACAAGATGCTGCCCGAGAAGGGCTTCTTCGGCAAGGTCAACACGAGCACCAGGACGCCGGTCCGCGCGGCCATCTTCGTGGCCATCTTCTGCGTCGCCGTGCTGCTCTATCAGGACCAGGTGGCGCGCGTGATCGCGTGGGCCACGGTCGGCGTCTACATCGTCTACCAGATGGTCGTCTGGGCCTCGATGTACGCGCGCTCCAAGGGTTGGCCCAGGGAGAAGGCCCACTTCAACCTGGGCAAGTGGGGCTGGCCGGTGAGTATCATCGCGCTCGCGTACGGCGTCTTCATGATCGTCAACCTGTCGTGGCCACGGGCGCCCGACCTGCCCTGGTACGACAACTGGCTGGTGTCGTTCTCGCTGCTCGTGATCCTCATCGTCGGCATCGTTGTCTTCTACGCCTTCAGAGCCGCCGGCAGGGACCTCGCCGGCGGTATCCACGACATCGAGCTCGTGCGCCAGGAAGGCGACGAGCTCAAGGTCGAGCGCGTCGGCGGCGTCATGGGCGTCCCCGGCGGCGTCGACCCGGAGAACCCCTATGTCGTCGAAGACACCCCCGAAAGAAAGCCGGAGGGCTGACGCCCGTCGCATCTCTCAGCATTGGAGGCCAGCACCATGCAGTTCCACCTCGTCTCTGCCGCGGAGATCGCGACCGAGCCGCTCGACGTCGGCCCCGACAGCAAGCTGCACCTGGTCGACGTGATCGACCGCACCCAGGGGGCGCCGTTCTGCGCCGGGATCTGCGAGGTGTTTCCCGGCGCACCCGTCGATTTCGACTACGACGACGACGCCGCCGTGTGCTACATGCTCGAAGGCGAGATCAAGCTGACCGAGAACGGCGAGTCGCGGGCGTTCATGCCCGGCGACATCGTCTACATCCCGCAGCAGAAGGGTCTGCTCGTCTACTGGAGCACCGACTCCTACGGCAAGTTCTTGTACGTGACGTACCCGCACTGGCGGTAGTCGCAGCCGGAGGAACGGAGGTGACGGGGGCGGCGGCCGCAGGGCCGCCGCCCCCGTTTGCGCGTGGGAACACTCTAAACGCCAAGAGCGACCGCGGGCGGTGAAGCGATGGACGAAGAGCTTCAGCAGACGGATCTTGAGAGCAGCACACAGACCGGTGACGGCGAGCAGGAGTGGCCATCCACAGTGCGCTACAACCGCAAGTGGTTCCTCGTACTCGGCGGCGTGGCGGTGGCCGGCGTGGTCGGCGTGTTCGCCGGCCTCAAGAAGCTCGCGGGCTCCGAAGAGGGCGGCCCGATCAGCGACATGTTCGGGCCGTTCCCGGTGCGCAGCGCCGAAGACGTGCCCGATGTGCCGGCGGCGGAGTGGGTCATCACCGTCGACGGCCTTGTGGAC
>Ga0194057_10000027_pt1 | contig 52508 bp, 54 predicted proteins | sample SepL4415m_MetaG_FD_155474 | JGI IMG/M metagenome (GOLD analysis project Ga0194057, IMG submission 155474) | Anoxic zone freshwater microbial communities from boreal shield lake in IISD Experimental Lakes Area, Ontario, Canada - Sep2016-L442-15m | ecosystem: Environmental > Aquatic > Freshwater... | reverse complement strand
CGCTGATGGCCGAACTCGCCCATTGACCAGGTCAAAATCGCCGCCCGTTTGCCGACATAGCCAAACGCGCCAAGCCACTACTAGCAAGCGGAAATCTCAACCCGTCCACTCCGTCAGGTCGACCGCATGAATGTGGCAGACCCCAAGTTCTCTGAGCCAGCCAAAGCATGTATCAGACTTTGCAAAATACCTCGTCTGCTTGAGGCGATTCGCCACTGTAAAGGTGTCGTTGATTTCAACGTACAAGCCTTCGCCGCAAGCCACTACCCGGATGTGATTGATGGCGCCAGCATCCGCCAAGGCTCGCACCCCCTCTATTTGCAGTGGTTTCTTCATTTCTGAAGCACATTATTGATCGTTGAAGGCGCAATACTATCATTAAACGGCGCCTGTAATATGTGTTTCATTGACAATAATAGTATAGAACGGTATAATAATGCCATTGAACTCTCGTACAAAGGCTAAAGATGGAGGTGAAAGCGGTAGGCGGTAAAACAAAGAAAAGGAAATCCAAAGACACGCCATCAGCCTGCTCCAAGACTTACTCTGGGGCGTGGCAGCCGTTTGCACAGAAGCTTGCCCTAGCACTTGAGACGCTGATCGAAGACCAGTATCTGGTCATTTCGAGAAAAGGTACGAATGAATTCGTTCAATTCGCCGCTGAGGGTAGTTGGGGGCTGCGGATGGAATCGACCAGCAATCATTACCGGCTGCCCGACGCTCAACTGAATGACGAGCAAACTAAGGCACTGGTCGGCATGGGTTGGCAGCTCCCCACCCATGATCAAGATGCTGATGATCTGAATCCTGATGGATCGGCAAACTTCTATCGTGACTGTGCGCGTCCGCTGGATTTCTCCGAGTTAGCCGCTATTGCTGTGGCAACCTTTACCGGCGTGATGAGTATCGCGCATCCGTCACGGTTGGAATACGAAGCCTTTGACCGCGATGGCGAGGCTATCGCCATGCCTGATCTTGGCCTCAAGCGCCACATCGAGTTAGATCCTGCCAAAGACTTACCGGAAAGACTGCTAGCAGCAATCCGAGAAGCCACGGGCCTGGATGGCCTGACCTTCGACACTGACAAAGATATTGGTGGAATCACGTTCGGCTCCGCAGTGACCTTCGTCAGGCTACTCACGGAGAAGCCCTATATGCGCATGTATTCGGTTGTGGCTAACGACATTGACGAGTCCTACGCCCTCCTGAAAACCATCAACGAACTCAACGCAGACCATGGATTCATCCATTTGTTCCATCGGGACGGTGCGGTCATGGCGTGTTCCGACGTTCTGGTTATCCCGCTGATCAGTTCCAGTGTGGCGCACAGTCTGGCGAATTTTTGCCAAGTTGCGGATGAATTTGCCAACGTGTTGAATGCCGAGTTTGGTACCCAAGGGATGTTCGTCGATCAGCAACCCGCGCAGCTTGCGCACTGAATTGCCATGTACTCGGTAACCGGAGAGGCATTGACGATCAACAGCAATCCATGGCGCGTGCCAAGCATCGAGACCGCCTTCGATGGCTGGTGGGAGGGCCGACCAACTGAAGCTCAGCGGCAGAAGGTGCTTAGGGAGACGGAAGCCGCACGCAAGGCGTGGAAGCCCTCTGCTGATGCCTTTACGCTTGTTGAGGACCTACGGACGTTTGTCGGCGGCAGAACGGTTATACAAATGTGGGACCCCATCATGGTGCTACTGAACGAAGGTCCACATCCTTTTGCAGCCAGTTGCAAAAGAGTAGTCATACAGGAAGTCGGGGGCTTCCTTCAGGCGTTTGTCGAAGTATGCGAGGTGAAGGAAATTGAAACGCCGGATGGATATTCGCCGATGGGGTTTCTACGCCCTCAGGAAGGCAGCGATTGCTTGTTGGCTCCCGTTTCAGACTTGTATTCGATTTCCAAAATCAGCAGCAAGCCAGAATGACTCTGAATTGTGGCAATTCATTCGCCCACCTGTCTGATGTAGCCCTGTTGCAGAAGCTGATCGGAGTTCAACAGTCACGCAAGCTCTACCGAGGATCGCTGCAACCCCTGTTCGCCGCCACTGAAACAGGCACTGCACACGAAAAATGCATCGTGGCAATGGAACTGGTGAGGCGGTGCCTTCGTGAGCAGCTAAAGCGTGAGTGCCTTCTTGCTGCACCGGCAGCAGCACGAGAGTATTTGAAGCTGCACTTTGTCGGTCAAGGGCATGAGAGCTTCATGGTGCTGTTCTTAGATGCACAGAACTACCTGATCGCTGCCACCGAGCTATTCAGGGGAACTCTGACACAAACATCTGTGTACCCGCGTGAAGTTGTTAAGGAGTCACTTCGCCACAACGCGGGGGCTGTGATATTCGCCCATAACCATCCATCGGGGATAGCAGAACCCAGTCGTGCTGATGAAATGCTTACCCAGAACCTCAAGTCTGCACTGGCACTGGTGGACGTGAAGGTCATAGACCACTTCGTCGTGGCAGGGGCGTCGATCCTGAGTTTCGCGGAAAGGGGGCTTCTGTGACCGGACAACAAGCCACCAAAACCGATGCTGCCTTTGAAATTCCGGTTTTCTATACGCCCAAGATGGTAGCCGCCATCGAAAGTTTTTCACCAAGTTCATCGAAGCCAAAATATGTAATGCAGTCATGGCGGCGTTTGGGTGTTCCGATTTCTGTCTTGGAGCCTATGCCGGTCACCATGGCTCAGCTCTGTTTGGCGCACGATAGGCAGTATGTGGATGACCTGCTGAACTGCCTCATCCCCAATGGATTCGGCAACAATAGTCCAGAGGTAGCAGCCTCGTTACCTTGGACGAGTGGTGCAATGCTCTCAGCGGCCCGTAAAGCCGTCTCCAACGGCCTTGTAGCTGTTGCCCCATGCTCAGGGTTCCACCATGCCTGCCACGACCATGGCGGGGGCTATTGCAGCTTTAACGGCCTTTTGGTGGCTTGCTGTGTCCTGCTCCATGAAGGCAAAGCCGCTCATATAGGCATTCTTGACTTAGACCACCACTATGGTGATGGTACTGATGACATTATCAAGGTGCTTGGGCTGGAACACGCTGTTCTGCACTTTTCAGCAGGTGCTAGATGGCACAAACCGAACCAAGCGAAATCGTTCCTGAAAATCCTACCCAGTCTTGTAGAGGAATTCGCAGCGTGCGATGTGATGTTGTTTCAGGCTGGTGTGGACCCCCATATCAACGATGAGTTGGGCGGATGGCTGACCAGCCCACAACTTGCAGAGCGGGACAAGATCGTGTTCAGCACCGCTCGGCGGATCAACTTGCCAGTGGCGTGGACGCTTGCCGGTGGCTATCAGACGCCCCTGCGGAAGGTGCTTTCCCTTCACGACAACACGATGGTGGCTTGCGCCCATGTGTTTGCAGGGGAAGCTGGTATCAGAAAGCCGGTCGCGCTGTAATGTGGCTGTGCACAAGCACATCGTTTCTGAGTGTCGTGGCTGATCTGGATGACAAAGATCGGCTGCTTGTACGTGCGCGGGTCGCAGGGCATATAGAGGCGGTCTTCCCAGAGGCGAAGGTTTTCACCGATGAACATGCCGATTACTACTATCGGGCATTGCTGCCCCGAAAGACGGTAGCAGATGCGATGGCTCAGTCCGTGGAAGCAATAGCGTACCCAAATTTCAAGAATTCAGTCAGCGATCCTGCCCTCCATGCAAGCTACGTTTCTGTTTGGTGGAGTATGAGAAATCTCCAAGACAAGCAACTCGGGAGAACCGATGATTGAGTGGTGAAATCCAGCACTACCCAAGGTTGCAGGGACCGTGGTGACAGGCTTAGCGGGTAAGGTTGGGGAGGCTTGAACCTTAACCGCTAGTGCTAGCCCCGTGCTAGCCCGACCTATTAAAGAAAAAGGCCCCCATCGCTGGGGGCCTTGGTATGACTGGTGGGCTGTGAGTGGCTCGAACACTCGACCTACGGATTAAGAGTCCGCTGCTCTACCAACTGAGCTAACAACCCGATTTGAAGAATTATATCTGACGGTGGTGGGTCGGGCGAGATTCGAACTCGCGACCAACGGATTAAAAGTCCGCTGCTCTACCGACTGAGCTACCGACCCACTTTTTGAGAGGGGCGAATGTTAGCGGCTACCCCTCCCCCTGTCAAACTGAAACAGACTGAAACAGCCGAGAATCCAACTGCTTACGCTGAGTCACTGGCCGACATCGTCGGCAAATCAGCAAAAAAAACGCAACCCGAATCGGGTTGCGATTAATCCACACCAAAGGAGGAGGGTGGAGGAGACAGGGGTCAAACGCAAACTGAACGAAACATAGTGCTTACAGCATCAGCAGGCATCAAGTCGATAAAAGTCTCGCACAAGCTTTGCTGCAATGCAAGGGATTTTTGTGCATTGCGCAACTGCCACATCAACGGAATGGTTATTAGCTTGGAAAGCAGCTGAATCCATTGATTTTCCACCAATAAACCTATCCTATCTGGCCACAAGACTTATCGATAAGGTCGCCGGCGGCCCGGCGGCAAGCGCGAACCCGCATTTCTTGCTGCGACGCCACATGCCGGTTCCGGTGCCGCCGCTAGAATGCCGGCTATTGCTTGAAGGAGTGAGATGCATGGAATGCACAGTACGCTGGCATGAGGGGATGAGCTTTGTTGCCGAAACCGGCAGCGGACACCTGGTCTGCATGGATGGTGCGCCGGAAGCGGGTGGCCGCAATCTGGCACCGCGGCCCATGGAGTTGTTGCTGGCCGGTACCGGCGGCTGCACGGCATTCGACATCGTGCTCATCCTCAAACGCGGGCGCCATGAAGTCAGCGGATGCGAAGTCAAGCTTCAGGCCGAACGCGCGGAGGTCGATCCCAAGGTATTCACCAGCATCAACATGCATTTTGTCGTGACCGGCCGCAACCTGAAGGCGGAGGCGGTCGAACGCGCGGTGAAACTGTCAGCGGAGAAGTACTGCTCGGCGTCGCTGATGCTCGGCAAGACGGCGGCGATCAGCCACAGCTTCGAGGTAGTCGAAATTTAATCAGGCAACGTAGGAAAGCCGGGTCATCAGCTTCGACGAAAGCCTCATGGCCAGCTTGACCGGCGACGGCAACTCGCGCGCACCGTAGTGGTTCGCCGTTTCGGCATGGCGCTTCTCGTCAGCCTTCATTTGCTCCAGCACCTCCCATGACTTGCGATCCTGTGCCGGCAGACTGGCCATGTGGCCTTCGAGATGCCCCTCCACCTGGCGCTCGGTTTCGGCCAGGAAACCGAGGCTCCAGGCGTCGCCACATTTTCCGGCGAGCACCCCGATGGCCACGGAACCGGCGTACCACAACGGGTTGAGCAGGCTCTTGCGGCCGCCGAGTTCGGCGATGCGCCGTTCAGTCCAGTTGAGATGTTCGGTCTCTTCCCAGGCCGCCTCTTCCAACTCGCGCCTGACTGCCGGGTCGCGCGAGATCAGAGCCTGGCCCTGATACAAGGCCTGGGCGCAGATTTCGCCGCAGTGGTTGACACGCATCAGGGCGGCGACGTGTCGCTTCTCGTCATCGCTCATCTCGGCCTCGGGCAAGTCCTGGCCGGGCATCGGGCGGCGGGTCGGGGCAGCGGCGAAGACGGCGCGCAGCGCCTTGTCGAACTGCGGAATGAGCGTGTCGATCAACGGGAATTCCCTGGTCTCAGATTGAATCCGGATGCTTGCCCAGACGCAGGGCATTGCGCCCGTCGTCTGCCGTTTTGATAGGGTTCCCCATCGGACAAAACAGATCGCGACTCAACGCCGCGTGATGCCGGTTGACCGGCTTGTTTTCAATGGGCCGCCACTCGATGCGGGGGGCGCGCGACTTACTCCAGTTGCTGTCGCTGCCGCCTGTGGCGTAGTGCTTCCAGCTGCGCTCCTTGCAATACATGCCTTCAAAGCTGACGTTGGTGGCGCCGCCTGAGGTCTGGACTACCAGCACATAGCGCACCACGCCGTCGGCGCCGACCGCGAGCGTGCTTGAGTCGATGAAATACTTGTTGGTAGCCACGGCGCTAACGTAGAACTCGCGCAGGTTTTCCGGTTTGGGGAAGGCCGGCGGCTCGACATCCCGCTGTTCCTGCCAGGGCGCCTCATCCTCGTAGTTGCTGTTGTATCCCGAACGGCCGGAGCCGGAGGAACCCGGTACCTGTGCCGCTGCGCTGCCGGCTACGGCAAGCAGAAGGAAAACCCGCCAGCATTTCACTTCGTATCGTCCAATGTATCGGTTTCCCAGTGGGGAATTCGCTCATCGGGATGAGCAAAAAGGAGCCGCGCCAACTCGAGCAGGGCGGTTTCGTACACGCCGCGCTTGAACTCGATCACGTTGGCCAGCGGTATCCAGTAGCTGTTCCAGCGCCAGGCATCAAATTCCGGATGATCGCTGGCGCGCAGGCAGACGTCGCTGTCGCGGCCGACCAGACGTAGCAGGAACCAGATCTGTTTCTGCCCCCTGTAGGTACTGCGCCATTCGCGGCGAATCCAGTGCTTCGGCACCTCATAGCGCATCCAGTCGCGCGTGCGGCCGATGATCCGCACATGCTCGGGTTTGAGGCCGGTTTCCTCTTCCAGTTCGCGCAGCATCGCCTGTTCGGGCGTTTCGCCCTTCTTGATGCCCCCCTGCGGGAACTGCCAGGAATGTTCGCGTATGCGCTTGCCCCAAAAAACCTCGTTGCGACTGTTGACCAGAACGATGCCGACGTTCGGGCGAAAGCCTTCACGATCGAGCATGATGCATATTCCAATGATTGATTGGGGTCCATTCTTTCACAATCGCGCGCCGCTGGAAAGCCGCATCTGCCACGACAGCCGCATCTGCCGCCTCTGCAAATTCGCGGCCGCAGGTAAAATGCACCCTTTCCGGATTTCAGCCCACAGCCATGCGCGCCAGCCAGTTTTTTATCGCCACCCTCAAGGAAGCCCCCTCCGACGCCGAAATCGTCAGCCACAAGCTGATGCTGCGCGCCGGCCTTATCCGCCGCCTCGCCGGCGGCATCTACACCTGGATGCCGATGGGGCTGCGCGTGCTGCGCAAAGTCGAAAACATCGTGCGCAAGGAAATGGATGGCGCCGGCGCCATCGAACTGCTCATGCCGGCGGTGCAGCCCTTTGAGTTGTGGGAAGAATCCGGGCGAGGCCCGAAGTACGGCCCCGAGTTGCTGCGCTTCAAGGACCGTCACCAGAGGGATTTCGTGATCGGGCCGACGCATGAGGAAGTCATCACCGACGTGGTACGCCGCGAAGTCAGGAGCTATCGCCAGCTGCCGCGCCACTTCTACCAGATCCAGACCAAGTTCCGCGACGAGATCCGGCCGCGCTTCGGCGTCATGCGCGGGCGCGAGTTCCTCATGAAGGACGGCTATTCCTTCCACACCTCGTATGCCGATCTGGAACGCGAATACCGCAACATGTACCAGACCTACAGCCGCATCTTCACCCGTCTCGGACTGCGGTTCCGCGCCGTCGCGGCGGACACGGGCGCCATCGGCGGCACCGGCTCGCATGAGTTTCACGTGTTGGCGGACTCGGGCGAAGACGCGATCGCCTTCTGCCCGGCGTCGGACTATGCGGCCAATGTGGAACTGGCCGAGGCCGTTGCCCCCGCGAGCAGCCCAGCAAGCACTGCGGCCGCAATGGAGAAGAAAGCCACTCCGGGCAAGACGCGGTGCGAAGACGTGGCAGCCTTCCTCGATCTGCCGCTGACACAGACCGTCAAGGCCATCGCGGTGATGGCGGAGATGCCGGAAGGCAGCGAGTTCGTCCTGCTGCTGCTGCGCGGCGATCACGACCTGAACGAAATCAAGGCGCAAAAGGTGATCGGCGAATTCCGCTTCGCCCGCGACGAGGAAATCGTCGCCGCGCTCGGCTGCAAGGCCGGCTACATAGGCGCGGTTGGCTTTGGCGGCAGGGTCGTGGCGGATCGCAGCGTCGCCGCCATGGGCGACTGCGTATGCGGCGCCAACGAGGAAGGCTATCACCTCACCGGCGTCAATTTCGGCCGCGATCTGGCGCCACCCGGGACCGTCGCCGACATTCGCAACGTGGTCGAAGGTGACCCGTCGCCTGACGGCCAGGGATCTCTCGAACTGTGTCGCGGCATCGAAGTCGGTCACATCTTCCAGTTGCGCACCAAGTATGCCGAAGCGCTGAAATGCACCTTCCTCGACGAACAGGGCAAGGACCAGGTGATGGAAATGGGCTGCTACGGCATCGGCGTTTCGCGCATCGTCGGGGCCGCCATCGAACAGGGCCACGACGAGCGCGGCATCGTTTTCCCGGCGAGCATCGCGCCCTTCGCCGTAGTCGTGGTGCCGATGAATTACGCCAAGTCGGAAACCGTCCGCGCCGCGACCGATGCGCTGTACGCGACCTTGCTCGCCGCCGGCATCGACGCGATTGTCGACGACCGCGACGAGCGTCCCGGCTCCATGTTCGCCGACTGGGAACTGATCGGCATACCGCATCGCGTGGTGGTCGGCGAGCGCGGCCTGAAGGAAGGCAAGCTGGAATACAAGGGCCGCAGCGACACCGAAGCGACTCTGGTTGACGCCAGCCAAATGACGGGTTTCCTTAAACAGAAGTTGTGCGACTGATTCTCCGTCTTGCGCTGTGCCTCACGGCTGCGCTGCTGCCGGCCGCGGGCCGGGCCGGAACCCAGCAGTACGAACCTCTGGCGGCCAGCGTACAGGCCGCCTTGCACGCAGCAATCGCCGACCGTGCCGCGCCCGAAGCGGAGTTCCCTTCGATCGAGGAAAAGGTCGGTTGGCTGACCGAGATGTCGTCGCGACTGACGCGACGCATGCCGGACCGCGAGGCGCGGCTGGATTTCCTCAAGACCGTGTATTACGAAGCCAAGCGCGCCGGACTCGATCCGCAGATGGTGCTGGGCCTGATCCAGGTCGAAAGCGGCTTCAAGAAGTATTCGATCTCGTCCGCCGGCGCCCGCGGCTACATGCAGGTGATGCCTTTCTGGGCGGGCCTGATCGGCAGCAAGGACAGCAACCTGTTCCACCTCCGCACCAACCTGCGCTTCGGCTGCGTCATCCTGCGCCACTATCTGGACATGGAAAACGGCGACCTCTACCGGGCGCTGGGCCGCTACAACGGCAGTCTGGGCAAGCCCGAGTATCCGAACATGGTGAGGGGGGCGTGGGACAAGCAGTGGGCCTGGGGGCCGCGAGTGATCGGGCCGCGATAGACCGGCCCTGCGCTGACCCGCTACCCGCTCGCGGCGACGCCGGCCCGCGGCGCTTAAGGTGCCGCCAGCCCTGACATGTAGTCGGCCACAGCTTCGAGATCACCGTCGCTGTATGGCTTGAGGACCTTTGCCATATCCGGGTTGGCATTGCCGCGCTGGCCGTCCCTGATAGAGACGGCTTGGCGCAATAGATATTTGAAATGTTGTCCGGCCACCAGCGGGAAGAATTTTTCCGCGTCGCCCTGCCCTTTGTTGCCATGGCAGATGACACAATCCTTTTCATACAATGCCTTGCCTCGATCCAGGGAGTTCCCCGGTCCCCGGCCGAGATTGGCCTGAATCGGGAGTGCCTGCAGGAATCGGGCAATGTCGGCAATTTCCTGCGTGGTCAGCACGTGCTCATCGGCAAATGGCGCCATCTTCGGATTGCGGCGTATTCCGGAACGGATGTCGGTCATCTGCTCGATCAACACGGTCGCATGCTGCCCCGCCAGACGAGGGTAAGCGCCGCTGCTGCTGCCGGTAGCGCCTTGCTTGTGGCAACCCTGGCAAATCTTGAAGGCCTCCTCGCCACGCGCGACGTCGCCCTGCAGTTTGAGGACCTCCCGCTTTTCGCCCTTGATTTCGTTCCATGCCCGGACTCCGCTGCCCGCAGTTGCGGGGGCCTGGCCCTGAGCCAACGCGACAAGGGGCAGCCACCACAAAGCCACCAACAGCTTAGTCATCCACTTCACCATCTTCCCCTTTTCAATTCCACCTGTTCAAAGTCCGGTCAGATACTCGGCTACCGCCTTGATTTCATCATCCGACAGGCGTTTCGTCACCTCGCGCATGAGCCTCGACCCGGCGCCACTTCTGGCATCGCTTCGAAAATCCTGCATCTGCTGGATCAGATATTCCTTGTGCTGCCCGGCGAGGCGCGGGAATCGCTTGCTGCCGGCACCAGTGGAACTGTGGCAACCGGAGCAGGCGGGCACCCCCCTTTCTTCGTCGCCATCCTGATAGAGCTTCATGCCGCTTGCTGCCATCTTTTGATCCAGCACCACGCCCGAACCCGGCTTCTGCGCGCCAAAGTATTCACCCAGCCCTTTGAACTCATCCGGATCGAGGGTCTTGGCGATTGGAGTCATGATGTCGCTCTTGCGGGCACCGGAAACAAATTCCTTCAATTCCCGCACCAGATACTCGGGATGACGGCCGGCAAGTTTCGGAAACTTGGGGTCGGTGCTGTTGCCGTCCAGTCCATGGCAGGCCGAACAGAGGTTGACGACGAGCGCCTTGGCAGTTGCCGAGTCTGCGGCCTGGACCGATCCGCTGAGCAAGAAACTCAGGACTGCCGCAGTCTGGATCAGGAAACCCGTGTGCCATGGGCTGGATTGGAAATTTGCACAGGTGCCACCGCAATCGCTTTTCAATGTTCCCCCTTTTGCGGGCTGGTTGCTTTGCTTGAAATCATAACAGGCTGCCAGGCCGGATCTGATATCCGTCCAGCCCAATTCATCCGGCCGTCCTGTTTTCGAACTCCGCTGCGCGCGCCGCGCCTTAGCGCATTCCCGGCAACATCCCCTTCATGCCCCGCATCATCTTCGCCATTCCCCCCTTGGAGAACTGCTTCATCATCTTCTGCGTCTGCTCGAACTGGTTCAGCAGGCGATTGACCTCCTGCACCGACACGCCGGCACCGGTGGCAATACGCCGCTTGCGATTGGCCTTGATGATTTCGGGCTTGGTGCGTTCCGTCGGCGTCATCGAATTGATGATGCCCTCCAGGCGTCGGACTGTCTTGTCCTCCATGCCGCCGCCGGCCTTTTGCGCCATGGCACTGAACTGCGCCGGGAGTTTTTCGAGCATGGCGGCCATGCCCCCCATGTTTTTCATCTGGGCAATCTGGTCCTTGAAATCGTTGAGGTCGAAGCCCTTGCCGGACTTCATCTTCTTGACGAATTCCTGGGCCTTGTCCTGATCTACTCCGCGCTGCGCATCCTCGACCAGTCCGAGGATGTCGCCCATGCCGAGGATGCGCGAAGCCATGCGCTCCGGATGGAATTCCTCCAGACCGGTGAGCTTTTCGCCGACGCCGGCAAACTTGATCGGCTTGCCGGTGACATGGCGCACCGACAGCGCAGCACCGCCGCGCGAATCGCCGTCGAGCTTGGTCAGAATCACGCCCGTCAGCGGCAGCGCCTCGTTGAAGGCCTTCGCCGTATTGACCGCATCCTGGCCGAGCATGGCATCGACCACGAACAGGGTTTCGATGGGCTGCAGCAGACGGTGCAGATCCTTGATCTCGGCCATCATCGCTGCGTCGATGGCGAGACGCCCGGCGGTATCGACGAAGAGCACGTCGTAGTAGTGACGCCTGGCGTAATCCAGTGCCGCCGCCGCAATGTCGGCCGGCTTCTGCTCGCCCGATGACGGGAAAAAGTCGATGCCGGCCTGGGCCGAAACCGCCTTGAGCTGATCGATGGCGGCCGGCCGATAGACGTCGACGCTGACCGTCAGCACCTTCTTCTTCTGCCGCTCCTTGAGCCACTTGCCCAGCTTGGCCGTGGTCGTGGTCTTGCCCGCGCCCTGCAGGCCGGACATCAGGATCACTGCCGGCGGCTGCGTAGCGAGATTCAGGCCGACGCCGGCGCCGCCCATCAGTTCGGTGAGTTCGCGATGCACGACGCCGACCAGCGCCTGGCCTGGAGTCAGGGAACCGATGACTTCCTGGCCGAGCGCCTTTTCCTTGACGCTGGCGATGAAATCCTTGACTACCGGCAGGGCGACGTCGGCTTCGAGCAGGGCCATGCGCACTTCGCGCAGCATGTCGGAAATGTTGTCGTCGCTAAGGCGGGCCTGTCCGCGCAGGTTTTTTACGACACGGCCGAGTCGCTGGGTGAGGTTGTCTAACATGAATGAATGGGGTTCGGATGAACGAAGAGATGAAAGGCTTGGTGTAGACTTCAGCAATGTCCGCAATCTTAATGCATCTGCTGGCCGCAGCCATTTATGCCGGCCTGGCGGCACATCTGTGGCGCACCCGCTGGCGCGGACCGGCGCTCGACCAACCGGCCGGAGGACTCAAGCTGGGCGAGCGCGGCCTGCTGCTGCTGGCGCTGGCAGCGCATGCGGTCAGTTTGCGCATGGCGATATTCGATGGCGACAGCATGCGCTTCGGCTTCGCCATCGCGCTCTCGGTGATGCTCTGGCTGGCGATTGCGCTGTACTGGATCGAAAGCTTTTACGCCCGGATGGATGGCCTGCAGGTTATCGGCCTGCCGACGGCAGCGGTAGCCGCCGTGCTGCCGGCACTATTCGCCGAAGCCCATGTGCTGACCAACGCCGGCTCGATGGCTTTCCGCCTGCATTTCCTGATGGCCATGCTGGCCTACAGCCTGTTTACGCTGGCAGCCCTGCACGCCCTGCTGATGGCAGCCGCCGAAAAGGGCTTGCATCGCGGCCGCATCTCGCCGCTGCTGGCCGGCCTGCCGCCTTTGCTGACGATGGAGGCACTGCTGTTTCGCCTGATCCATGTCGCCTTTGTCTTGCTCACATTCACGCTGGTTTCAGGTGCCTTCTTCTCCGAAACCCTGTTCGGCAAGGCACTGACCTTCAACCACAAGACCCTGTTCGCCATTCTGTCCTGGCTGATCTTCGCCGCGCTGCTGGCGGGTCGCCACTTGCGCGGCTGGCGCGGCCGGGTGGCGCTGCGCTGGACGCTGGCCGGCTTTGCCACACTGCTGCTGGCCTATGTCGGCAGCCGCTTCGTGCTTGAGGTAATCCTCGGCCGCTGATGGACGAAATACCGCTGTCCGCCCAGTTCGCGGCCCTGGCCGTGCTGCTGATTCTGTCCGGCTTTTTCGCCATGGCCGAGACCGCGATGATGGCGGCCAACCGTCACCGGCTCAGGCATCTGGCGGATTCCGGGCACCGCGGCGCGCAACTGGCGCAGGCCCTTTTGAGCCGCGTGGACCGGCTGATCAGCTTGATCCTGCTCGGCAATACCCTGATCAACGCCGCCGCCGCCACGCTGACCGGTCACATCGCGCTGCAGGTTCTTGGCCAGGAGAAATGGACCCTGGAAGCCGGAACCCTGTTCGTCACCTTCTGCCTGCTGGTGTTCTCCGAAATCAGCCCGAAGGTAGTCGGTGCCAATTATCCCGACTGGCTTGCGCCGCGCATCAGTTACATTCTTACGCCGCTGCTGCGCATCGCCTATCCGGTAATCTGGTTCGTCAACCTCTTCGTCAGCGCCCTGCTGCGCATACTGAACTTGCAGCCCAAGGCCGGCCACGACCGCCACCAGATGTCGGGCGAAGAATTGCGCGCCATCGTGCTTGAGGCGGGCCACTTCGTGCCGCCGCAGCACCGCGCCATCCTGCTCAACCTGTTCGAACTGGAGCACGTCACCGTAGAGGACCTGATGACGCCGCGCGGCGAGATCGAGGCGATCAACATCGCGACTCCGATCGCCGACATCAAAGCCCAACTGGCAACCAGTTATCACACCCGCCTGGTGGTGTTCGATGGCGACCCCGGCAACGTTATCGGCGTGCTGCACCAGCGCCGCCTGCTGCCGGGAGCTTTCGAGGGCGAGATAGACCATCAGGGCCTGCGCGCCTGCCTGACCGAGCCGTACTGCATCCCGGCGACGACATTGGCTTATACGCAACTGCAGTTCTTTCGCGAAAACCGCCAGACGCTGGGCCTGGTGGTGGATGAGTACGGCGAAATCGAGGGACTGATCACTCTGGAAGACATCATCGAGGAACTGGTCGGGAAGTTCGCCGCCAGTCAAGCCGATGTCAGCCAGCCACCGGCCTGGAGCAGCGATGGCACGGCGCTGGCCGACGGCGCCGCGGCATTGCGCGATCTGAACCGCTTGCTGGACCTCGAATTGCCGCTGGACGGACCGCGCACGCTGAACGGGTTGATCGTCGAGCACCTGCAGGACATACCCGAGGTGGGCGTTGGCGTGCGGGTGCATGGCGTAGCCATGGAGATCGTGCAAACACAGGACCGAAAGATCAAGATGGTGCGTCTTCACCGTCCCGCTCGAGAGTGATACTCTCGGCATAATCAAGGCGTAGAATGCCTCGGATCAATGTTTCAGTAGAGGCTAACGCCGGTCTTGTAAGCGTCGAGCACAGCGGCCGAGACTACTATTCAAGCGGGAGAAGCCGATGGCCACAGCAGGCAAGGCAAAAAAGGATGCCGGCCCAAAGGAATTTGATTTTTCCTGGGAAGGCAAGAACAAGACGGGCAAAGTCGTTCGCGGCGAAATCAGAGCAGCCAGCGAGGCCGCGGCGAACGCTTCGCTGCGCCGGCAGGGCATCACCGTCAACAAGATCAAGAAACGGAAGATCAGTTCCGGCGGCAAGGTATCGGACAAGGACATTACGCTTTTCTCACGCCAGCTTGCCACCATGGTCAAGTCCGGCGTGCCGCTGCTGCAGTCTTTTGACATCGTCGGCAAAGGCACCAACAATCCGGGCCTGGCCAAACTGCTGTTCGACATCAAGTCCGACGTCGAGACCGGATCCAACCTCGCCTCGGCGTTTCGCAAGTATCCCCAGTATTTCGACGCCCTGTTCTGCAATCTGGTCGAGGCCGGGGAGCAGGCGGGTATTCTCGACACGCTGCTGGATCGCCTGGCAACCTACAAAGAGAAAATCCAGGCCATCAAGTCCAAGATCAAGAGCGCCCTGACCTACCCGATATCCATCCTCGTCATCGCCTTCATCATCACCGCGGTGATCATGATATTCGTGGTGCCGGCGTTCAAGAACGTGTTTGCCAGTTTCGGCGGCGAACTGCCCGCCCCGACGCAGATCGTGATTGCCATTTCTGACGGTTTCGTAGCCAACTGGCACATCATTTTCGGCGGCATTTATGCCACCATTTACGGCACCATTCAAGCCTTCAAGCGCTCCGTGGCGCTGCAGATCATGGCGGACAGATATGCGCTCAAGGTTCCGGTTTTCGGTGACCTGATCCGGAAATCCTCCATCGCGCGCTGGACACGAACCCTGTCCACCATGTTCGCCGCCGGCGTGCCGCTGGTCGAAGCCCTTGATTCGGTAGGCGGTGCCGCCGGCAACTATGTCTACACCATGGCGACCAAACAGATCCAGAATGAGGTCAGCACCGGTTCGAGTCTGACCGCGGCAATGGAAAACTCCGGCGTCTTCCCGCCGATGGTGACGCAGATGGTCGCCATCGGCGAGGAATCAGGCCAGCTCGATTCAATGCTGGGCAAGACCGCAGACTTCTTCGAAGCCGAGGTCGACGAGGCTGTCGAGGCGCTCTCGAGCTTGATGGAGCCACTGATCATGGTCTTCCTCGGCGGACTGATCGGCGGTTTGGTCGTAGCCATGTACCTGCCGATCTTCAAACTCGGTTCGGTCGTCAGCTAGCTTGGCACCCGGCTCGTCCAACAAGCGCCGCGGATGATCGCGCTGCTCGCCGACCCGGCGCTGTTTGCTCTCGCCGCCGGATTGCTCGGCCTGGTGATAGGCAGTTTCCTCAATGTCGTCATCCACCGCCTGCCGATCATGATGGAGCGCGACTGGGCGGCGCAGTGCGCCGAGCTGAAGGGCGAGGCTGCGCCTGCCCTGGAAGCGCTTTCCCTGGCCCGGCCGCGCTCGCGCTGCCCTCAGTGCGGCCACCCGATCACGGCCATGGAGAACATCCCGGTCATCAGCTGGCTCTTGTTGCGCGGACGCTGCAAGGCTTGCGCCACGCCGATTTCCTTGCGCTATCCGCTGGTCGAAGCGCTGACCGGACTGCTGTTCGCCTTTGCCGCCTGGCACTTCGGCTTTAACGCGGCGGGGATCGGCGCACTGGTGTTCATCGCGGCGCTGGTTGCCTTGACTGCCATCGACTTCGACACCCAACTGCTACCCGACGACATCACCCTGCCGCTGCTCTGGCTGGGCCTGGGACTCAACGCCTTCGGCGTCTACACGGACTTGAAGAGCGCCGTCATCGGTGCCATGGCCGGCTATCTGTCGCTGTGGGCCGTGTATTGGGGCTTCAAGCTCGCCACCGGCAAGGAAGGCATGGGCTACGGCGATTTCAAGCTGTTGGCGGCGCTCGGCGCCTGGCTGGGCTGGCAGATGCTGCCCCTGGCCATCCTGCTCTCATCTTTCGTCGGCGCCGTCGTCGGCGTCGCGCTGATGGTCTTTGCCCGCCACGGCCGCAACGTACCGATTCCTTTCGGTCCCTACCTTGCCGTCGCCGGCGCGATTGCCCTGGTCTGGGGCAAGCCCTTGACCCGCGCCTATCTCGGCACCGTCCTCTAGCCCCTTGCAAATCGGGCAACAGGCCCCATTTCCCTGACGTCGGGATAGCAGGTCAGGGCGGGCGCGCCAAGGGCTTCGGCTATAATCCCACCCCTTTGCCAGAATGCCGGAGAAAATGTCATGCCGATCTATGCTTATCGCTGCACCGGTTGCGGCTTTGAGAAGGATGTCATGCGGAAAGTCAGCGATCCGCTGCTGACCACCTGCCCCGAATGCAATACCGAAAACTTCGCCAAGCAGCTCACTGCGCCCGGATTTCAGCTCAAGGGCAGCGGCTGGTACGCCACCGACTTCAAGGGCGGCGGTTGCAAGGCCGCGGAAGCCAAGAGCGACAATCCGCCCCCTTGCCAGGGCGGAACGGGTAGTTGCGCCGCCAACAGCTGACGGCTTGCGCCTTGAAGAAGTACTTCATCACGGGACTGCTGATCTGGGTCCCATTGGCAATCACAGCCTGGGTACTGGCCCTGATCGTCCGTTCCATGGATCAGTCCCTGCTGCTGCTGCCGCAGGCCATTCATCCCGAACACCTGCTGGGCGTATACATCCCCGGCCTTGGCGCATTGCTGACTTTGCTGGTGGTGTTTATCACCGGACTGATAGCGACCAATATCGTCGGGCAGAAAATGGTGCGCTTCTGGGAAGGCGTACTTTCCAGAATCCCGGTAGTGAAGTCGATCTATTACAGCGTCAAGCAGGTGAGCGACACCCTGTTCTCCGGCAGCGGCGTAGCCTTCCGCAAGGTTCTGCTGGTGCGCTATCCGCACCCGGAAGCCTGGGCGGTGGCGTTTCAGACCGGGCACCCGGCGCGCGATGTGGCCGACATGCTGCCCGAAGAGCACGTCGGGGTCTTCATTCCGACCACGCCCAGCCCGGTCAATGGTTTCTTCTTTTTTGTCAGGCGCAAAGACGTCATCGAAATTGACATGAACGTCGATGAAGCCCTGAAGTACATCGTCTCAATGGGTGTTGCCGCCCCGCCCATGAGAAATCCAGCCGGGCGCGCCCAGAACCAGTAAGGCCCTGCGGGCATCACAACAATCCGGAAATCCTATGCGTACTCACTATTGCGGCGAGGTAAATGCCTCCCATGTCGACCAGGTTGTCACTCTTTGCGGCTGGAACCACCGCCGTCGCGACCATGGCGGCGTAATCTTCATCGACCTGCGCGATCGCGAAGGACTGACACAGATCGTCTGCGATCCGGATCGCCCGGAGATGTTCAAGACGGCCGAGGACGTGCGCAACGAATTCGTGCTGAAGATCACCGGCAAGGTGCGGCGGCGTCCCCAGGGCACCGAGAATCCCAACCTGGCCTCCGGCGAAATCGAAATCCTCTGCCATGAACTGGAAGTGCTGAATACGGCGGTGCCGCCGCCATTCCAGCTGGATGAAGACAACCTCTCCGAGAACGTGCGGCTGACGCATCGCGTCATCGATCTGCGCCGCCCGCAGATGCAGAAGAACCTGATGCTGCGCTACAAGGTGGCGATGGCTTTCCGCCGCTTCCTCGACGACAAGGGTTTCATCGATATCGAAACGCCGATGCTGACCAAATCGACGCCCGAGGGCGCACGCGACTACCTGGTGCCTTCCCGCGTGCATCCCGGCAAGTTCTTCGCCCTGCCGCAATCGCCGCAGTTGTTCAAGCAGTTGCTGATGGTGGCCGGCTACGACCGTTACTACCAGATCACCAAGTGCTTCCGCGACGAAGACTTGCGCGCCGACCGCCAACCGGAGTTCACCCAGGTCGATATCGAAACCTCCTTCCTCGACGAAGTGCAAATCACCGCGCTGATGGAGGAAATGATCCGCTGCGTGTTCAAGCAGTCGCTGAATGTCGATCTGCCCAACCCCTTCCCGCGCATCAGTTACGCCGAAGCCATGGCCCGTTACGGCTCCGACAAGCCGGACCTGCGCGTCACGCTGGAACTCACCGACATTACCGATGCGGTCACCGACGTCGCCTTCAAGGTATTCAGCGGCCCGGCAACTTCGGGCGGCCGTGTCGCGGCGCTGCGCGTGCCGGGCGGCGCACTTGGGGCAACTGCGCTGACCCGCGGCGAGATCGACGGCTACGGCGAGTTCGTCAAGATCTACGGCGCCCGCGGACTGGCCTACATCAAGGTCAACGACGCGTCGAAGCTCAACGAGGAAGGCCTGCAGTCGCCCATCGTCAAGAATCTTCACGCCGCGGCGCTGGCGACCATCATCGAGCGTACCGGAGCGCAATCCGGCGACCTGATCTTCTTCGGTGCGGACAAGACCAAAATCGTCAATGACGCGCTCGGGGCGCTGCGCATCAAGCTCGGCCACGAGAAGGGCTACGTCGACGGGTCGGCCTGGCGGCCGCTGTGGGTGGTCGATTTCCCGATGTTCGAATACGACGACGAAAACCAGCGCTGGTCGGCCTGCCACCATCCCTTCACCAGCCCAAAGGATGGCCATGAGAAATTCATGGCAACCGATCCGGGCAAATGCCTGGCCAAGGCCTACGATCTGGCCTTGAACGGATGGGAAATGGGCGGCGGCTCGGTGCGGATCCATCGCGCCGAACTGCAGGAACGGGTATTCCAGGCACTCGGCATCGGTCCCGAGGAACAACAGGCCAAGTTCGGCTTCCTGCTCGATGCGCTGAAGTACGGAGCGCCGCCTCACGGCGGCCTGGCTTTCGGCCTCGACCGCATCGTTACCATGATGGCCGGTGCCGAGTCGATTCGCGACGTCATCGCCTTCCCCAAGACCCAGCGCGCGCAGTGCCTGCTGACCGACGCGCCGTCCGACGTCGATGAGAAACAGTTGCGCGAGTTGCACATCCGCCTGCGACAGAAAGTGGAAGCCCAGGTCGAGGTCGGCAAGTCCTGAAATGCTGCGCCGTGTTGTCGCGCTGCTGTGCCTCGGCTTCGCGCTGTCGGCAGCGGCACGCGGCAACTGGCGCGATGACTCGCCCGACAGCAGCATTGCCGAAGCAAATCTGCCGGCGGAAGCGCGCACCACCCTGCGCCTGATCGACCGCGGCGGCCCCTATCCCCACCGCCGCGACGGAGTCACTTTCAAGAACCTTGAACAGCGCCTGCCGCTGAAGCGGCGCGGCTACTATCGCGAATACACGGTACCGACACCGGGCAGTACCGACCGCGGTGCGCGTCGCATCATTGCCGGCGAACAGCCTGCCGCGATGTTCTACTACACCGAAGATCATTACCGCAGTTTCCGGAAAATCAGGCGATGAGTGCAGCCGACAGCTACCAGTCCCTGTTTGCCGACGCCGACAGAGCCGGCGTGCATCATCTGCCGCATGGCGACCGGCAGCCCCTGCTTGCCGGCGCCGGCGCCGCCGGCTGTCTGGTGCAGTCGGTGGATCTGGCAGGCGCACGCGACAAGGACGGGATGCTGGCGGCGATTGGAAAGGCGCTCGGCTTTCCCGAGTGGTTCGGTCACAACTGGGATGCACTGAATGACTGCCTGCTCGACATGGGCTGGCGTCCGGCCGAAGGCTACGTGATTCTTCTCGATCATTGCGACGGCATTCACGGTCGCGCCGAGGCCGATTTCGTCACCTTGATGCGGGCCTTCCAGTCGGCGGCAGAGGAGTGGCGCGAGCAGGGCGTGCCTTTCTGGTGCCTGGTCGACATGCAGGCCGACGGCATTGCCTGGTTGCCGACGGTGGCTCAGCCGGACTGAGAACTGCCGATGAAGTACAAGAAACCCGTCTCCGTGCTGGCGGTCATCCACACCGCGGCGCTGGACGTGTTGTTGCTGGAACGTGCCCGTCACCCGGGGTTCTGGCAATCGGTCACCGGCAGCCAGGAAGACGATGAGCCGCTGCTCGAAACGGCCCGGCGCGAAGTCCGCGAAGAGACCGGCATCGAGGCTGCTGCAGCCGATTTCATCGACTGGCAGATGGTCAATCGTTATCAGATCTTCGCCGAGTGGCGGCACCGCTATGCGCCCGGCATTACGGAAAACATCGAGCACGTCTTCAGTCTGTGTCTGCCTGAGCGGTGTTCCATAGCCCTTGCGCCGGACGAACATCTGGCCTATCGCTGGTTGCCGTGGCAGGAGGCGGCTGCCGCCTGCTTTTCATGGAGCAACCGCGATGCCATCCTCGAACTGCCGCGGCGACTCGCCGCAAGCGCCGGGGCAGGTTGAATCCGGTCGCCGGCGCTGAAAATCCGCGTTGTGCCGTTTCATTGCCGGACAAGTAGAATGCCCGGAGTTACCACTTGCTCTCGCTGATACCCATGATCGAAAAGCTCTCTCCCGAAGCCAAGGCCGGTGTGCTGGCCGAGGCCCTGCCCTACATCAAGCGCTTCCATGGCAAGACCATCGTCGTCAAGTACGGCGGCAACGCCATGACCGACGAGCATCTGAAACAGTGTTTCGCCCGCGACGTGGTGCTGCTCAAACTCGTCGGCATGAACCCGGTGGTGGTGCATGGCGGCGGGCCGCAGATCGAGAACCTGCTGGCCCGCGTCGGCAAGAAGGGCGAGTTCGTCCAGGGCATGCGCGTCACCGATGCCGAGACCATGGACCTGGTCGAAATGGTGCTTGGCGGCCAGGTGAACAAGGACATCGTCAATCTGATCAATCAGCACGGCGGCAAGGCCGTCGGGCTTACGGGCAAGGACGGCAACTTCATCCGCGCCAAAAAACTGATGATGGAAAACAAGGATGCCCCCGGCGATCTGATCGACATCGGCCAGGTCGGCGACATCGTCTCCATCGATCCCAGCCTGATCGCACTGCTCGACAGCGGTGCCTTCATCCCGGTAATCGCGCCGATCGGCGTCGGCAGCGAGGGCGAAACCTACAACATCAATGCCGACGTGGTCGCCGGCAAGATCGCCGAAGTGCTGAAGGCGGAAAAGCTCGTGATGCTCACCAACACGTCGGGTGTGCTGGATCAGGCGGGCAATCTGATCACCGGCATCACGCCCAAGCAGATCGACGACATGGTCGCCGACGGCACCCTCTCCGGCGGCATGCTGCCCAAGATCAGCTCCGCACTGGACGCGGCAAGGAACGGGGTCAAGGGCGTGCACATCATCGATGGCCGTGTCGAACACGCGCTACTGCTGGAAATCCTGACCGATGAAGGCGTCGGTACGCTGATCAAATCGAAGTGAGGGTGAAGACAACCTATCCCCCAGCCCCTTTCCCGAGGAAAGGGATGACTATGGTTCAGACGTGCTCTGCACGCCTTCCGTTTGTTACGGGCTGCCTCCTCGGGGCGGCCCTTCGGAGTCACTCATGAACGAAGCCCGCGCCGCCAAAGTCGGTGAAAAAAAGCTGCTGATCCTGCAGACCATCGCCGAAATGCTGGAACGGCCGGCGGTCGAAAAGGTGACGACGGCCCTGCTGGCCAAGCAGTTGCAGGTTTCCGAAGCCGCGCTCTACCGCCACTTCGCCAGCAAGGCGCAGATGTACGAGGGCCTGATCGAGTTCATCGAAAGCGGCGTGTTTTCGGTAATCAGCCAGATCGAAGCCGCGGAGGAATCCGGCCTCAAGCAGGCCGAGGCCATCGTCGCTTCGCTGTTGCGCTTTGCGCAGAAGAACCGCGGTCTGACCCGGGTACTGGTCGGTGACGCACTGGTACATGAGAATCCGCGCCTGCAGGCACGAATCAACCAGTTGCTGGACCGCATCGAATCCACTCTCAAGCAGTGTCTGAAAGTGGCCTCGGCGCAAGGGGCGCTGGGCGCCGGACATGATTTCGGCGCTCACGCCGACCTGCTGGTCTGCTATACCGTGGGCCGCTGGCAGCGCTTTGTCAAAAGCGGCTTCAAACACGACCCGTTGGCGAACTGGCCGGCGCAGTGGCCGCTTCTGGCGCGCTGACGCCGCCCGCGAAGCGGAATTCCCGGCGCGCAAAGCGCCGCCATCGCGTCGTCAGCCCCGACTCTTTAGCAGCGTGGCAGCCTCAATCGCAAAGTAGCTCAGGATGCCGTCGCAACCGGCGCGCTTGAAGCACAGCAGCGCTTCCATCATCACCGCATCGTGCGCCAGCCAGCCGTTCTGCGCCGCCGCCTTGAGCATCGCGTATTCGCCGCTGACCTGGTAGGCGTAGGTCGGCACACCGAATTCGTCCTTCACCCGGCGCACGATATCGAGGTAGGGCATGCCCGGCTTGACCATCACCATGTCGGCGCCCTCGTCGAGATCCAGCGCCACTTCGCGCAGCGCCTCGTCGCTGTTGCCGGGGTCCATCTGGTAGGTGGATTTGTCGCCCTTGCCCAGGTTTGCGGCGGAACCGACGGCATCGCGGAAGGGGCCGTAGAACGCCGACGCGTACTTCGCCGAGTAGGCCAGGATGCGGGTATGGATAAGCTTTTCCGCGTCCAGGCTGGCGCGGATGCGGCCGATGCGGCCATCCATCATGTCGGACGGGGCCACCACGTCGGCACCGGCACGGGCATGGCACAGCGCCTGTTTCGCCAGGGCTTCCAGCGTCTCGTCGTTCATCACATAGCCGCGCGGATCGGCCGGATCGATCAGGCCGTCCTGACCATGGCTGGTGTAGGGGTCGAGCGCAACGTCGGTGATCACGCCCAGTTCCGGAAACTCCTGCTTGAGGCGCGCCACCACGGTGGGCACCAGACCGGCCGGATTCCAGGCTTCTTCGGCCCCCGGAGTCTTCCTGCTGCCATCCACCACCGGGAACAGGGCGAGCGCCGGTACGCCCAGAGCGAGCGCCTTTTCCGCCACGGGCAAGAGACGATCCAGCGACATCCGCTCGACGCCGGGCATTGAGGCAACGGCTTCGGTACGACCCGAACCTTCGAGAACAAAGACCGGGTAGATCAGATCACTGGCGGTGAGTGTGTGCTCGCGCATCAGGCGCCGCGAAAACTCGTCACGGCGCATGCGCCGCATCCGCGATGAAGGAAATACACCTTTTACAATCATGGGGTTGGCCTTGAAAGAAATTTTGGAATGGCTTGAACTTTACCGCAAAGGTCTTATCTTATGAACAGATGGCGACGAACACTCGTTCCCGCCGCCTCCCGCTTCACCTCCCTGAGCGGGTTGCCTTGAGTATTTCAAGGTGTTTTGCCCTCGACCTTCCTCCCCCTGGGTCGGGGGCTTTTATTTTGGCAAAGCCGGAATAAAAGCCCATCGGGCGCGTCGGCGGTATACCCCGGCCCCCTTGCCAGAATGCCTGCCGCGCAGCGTAATCCCATGTAAGCAGAGCGAGGGGGCGACCGGCGAGTCTGACTGCGTCAGCCAGGGGATGTGGCAACCACCTCGCTGCTCAACCAGTTGCCGATCACTTTTTCGGCTTCATCCATGCCGGTCTTCTTCAAGCTGGAAAACATCTGCACGGTCACTTGCTCGCCGCGATCGGCGAGCGCCGCTCGCGTTTCGCGCAAAGTCCTGGTCTGCTCCTGCCGCGTAAGCTTGTCTGACTTGGTCAGCAGGCAGTGAATCGGCCGCCCTGTGGAACCGAACCAGCCGATCATCTTCCAGTCGAGTTCCGTCAGCGGTCGGCGCGAATCCATTATCAGCACCAGGCCGACAAGATTCGAACGGCATGTCAGGTAGTGTTCCAGCAGACCTTGCCATTGCAGCCGAACCGCCAGGGGAACCTGGGCATAGCCATAGCCCGGCAAATCGACCAGGGCGGCGCCGTTTTTCATGCGGAACAGGTTGATCAACTGGGTCCGGCCCGGCGTCTTGGAGACGAAGGCCAGTCGCGTATGCCCGACCAGGGTATTGATGGCGCTCGACTTCCCCGAATTGGAGCGCCCGGCAAAGGCGATCTCCTCGCCGTTCGGGGCCGGCAAACCGCTGGGCTGAGCTACTGAAATCTCGAAGGTGGCGTGGCGGAACAGGGACATGGGGCTATACGTCATAGGCACGCCGCCATGGCTGGCGAGCATGGGAAATCGGATGGGGTGGGATAGAATATCAGGTTTACAATTTTCGAATCCTGCAGTTTTCCAGGAGTTCTTGTCCATGAAGCGTTTTCTGCTCGCTCTGCTGTGCGCATTGACTGCATTCGGCGCCCTCGCGGCCGATACTGCCAAGGCAGCCCCCAAGGGTGATGCCGCGCGCGGCCAAGCCATCGTCGCCACAGTCTGCGTGGCCTGTCATGGCCTCGACGGCAACAGCCCGATTCCGGTTAACCCGAAGCTCGCCGGACAACATCCCGAATACCTGCTGAAGCAGATGAAGAACTTCAAGGCCGTCGGCGGCAACCCGCCCGAGCGCGTAAACGCGATCATGAACGGCATGATCGCAGCCTACGACGAAGGTCAGATGCGCGACCTGTCGGCTTATTTTGCGTCACAGGCACGCAAGGGCGAAGCGGCAAAGAGTCGCGAAACCATCGAGTTCGGCCAGAAGCTGTATCGCGCCGGCGATCTGAGCAAAGGCCTGCCGGCCTGCGCCGCGTGCCATGGCCCGGCCGGTGCCGGCCTGCCGGCGCAATATCCGCGACTCGGCGGCCAGTACGCGGAATATACGGAAGCTCAGTTGAAAAGTTTCCGCGAAGGCAGCCGCAGCAACGATGCCAACAAGATGATGCGCATGGTAGCGATCAAGATGACCGACGCAGAAATCAAGGCGGTTTCCGATTACATCGCCGGACTGCGCTAGCGATTAGCGCTTCCTCGCAGGGCATGCGGCGCAAACGCCGGTGTCACGCGACAACAGTTGCACCCCTCCGGCTTATGAACAACTGCTGGGCGCAGGCCGTGCAGTGTCAAGGCAGCGCAAGCTAGGCAGCCATTTTTCCGGAAAGCACCGGCAACTTCCTTTTGACGTAGGCCGCGTATTCCCGGTCGCGGCTCAGGACGTGGCCGATGAACCAGTTCTCGAAGAAGCCGACCAGGTGTTCATTCGCTGTCTGTTTCTGCAACTGCTGTTCCAGTTTGGCGATCTGGTCGATGAGCATGGTATGTGACTCGACGTGATCCGCTTGATCGGGATAACCGACAATTTCCAGCAGGGCCTCCTCGACCGCCAAGTGGAACTTCACATACTCCTTCAGTTGCGCCAGGAAGAACTGCAGGATATGCCAGGGATCCCGCTTTGCTACCGAGTTTTCTATGGCAAGCAGATGTTCGAAGATCTTCTTGTGTTGCCCGTCGATCGTTTCAATCCCGATCGCGAAACTGCTATCCCATTTCATCCTGCCTCCCTTCCCGCACCCTACGGCTTGCCGCGTGACGTTTGCTTGACATGTCAATTGTAGCTGCAATGGCCGGACGGCGCGCACTGCCGTCAAGTTCCGGATCCGGCGTCAGTACCGCCTGCCGCCGCTGACGCGCACGATGCCCGCCAGGTCGATGTGCTGTTCGATCCCGGTGAGGCCTGCCGTCGCCAGAAGTTGGCGCACGGCCGCAGCCTGATCGTAGCCGTGCTCAAGCCAAAGCTGCCCGCCCGGTGCCAGGTGCGCGGGTGCCGCGGCGATGATGCGGCGCATGGCATCGAGCCCCTCGGCGCCGCTGGACAGCGCTGATGAAGGTTCGTAGCGCAGATCGCCCGCGGCAAGATGCGGGTCCGCGGCGGCGATGTAGGGCGGGTTGGCGACTATCAGATCGAAGCATTCTCCCGCCAGCGCGGCAAACCAGTCGCTCTCGCACAAGCGCAGACTTGCGCCAAGGCGTTCGGCGTTGCTGCGCGCCACGGCAAGCGCCGCCGCCGAGATGTCCGCGGCGGTCACTCGTGCCGATGGGATTTCCAGCGCCAGCGTGACGGCGATGCAGCCGCTGCCGGTGCCGAGATCGAGAATCTTCACCGCATTCCTGTCCGCGCCGGCACCGCCCTCACTCACCATGGCGCCGCACGCGGCACTCGCCAGCGCAAGTTCGACCAGCAACTCGGTTTCCGGACGCGGGATCAGCACGGCCGGTGAGACGACGAATTCGCGACCGAAAAATTCGCGCCGGCCGACCAGATACGCCACCGGTTCGCCGCCCGCCCGCCGCGCCGCGAGGGAAGCAAAGCCGAGCAGTTCGGCTTCCCCGAGCACCTCGTCGTCATGGGCCATCAGCCACGACACCGGCCGCTGCAGCACATGCCCCAGCAGCAGGCGCGCCTCGCCCGCCGGCAGCTTCGCCCGCGCCGCCGCCAAAGCCGCGGCGACGGTGGTCATTCGGAAAGCGCCGCCAGCAGTTCGGTCTGATGCTCCGCAGTCAGTGCGCCCACCAGTTCATCGATGTCACCGTCCATCATGGCGTCGATCTTGTACAGGGTCAGGTTGATGCGATGGTCGGTAATCCGGCCCTGCGGAAAATTGTAGGTGCGGATGCGTTCCGAGCGGTCGCCGGAACCGATCAAACTCTTGCGCTGCGAGGCGATCTTCTGCTGCTGCTCGCGCTGCTTGGCATCGTTGATGCGCGCTGCCAGCACCGACAGCGCCTGGGCCTTGTTGCGATGCTGCGAGCGGTCATCCTGGCACTCGACGACGATGCCGGTCGGAATATGCGTAATGCGTACCGCCGAGTCTGTCTTGTTGATGTGCTGGCCGCCAGCACCTGAAGCGCGGAAAGTATCGATGCGCAAGTCGGCCGGATTGATGTCGATGTCGACCAGTTCGTCGGCTTCCGGCATGACCGCGACGGTGCACGCGGAGGTATGGATGCGGCCCTGGGTTTCGGTCACCGGCACGCGCTGCACGCGATGTCCGCCCGATTCGAACTTGAGCTTCGAATAGGCGCCGCTGCCTTCGATGCGGGCGATGATTTCGCGGAAGCCGCCGAGATCGGATTCGCTGCGCGAGACGACTTCCACTCGCCAGCGCTGGCGTTCGGCATAGCGGCTGTACATGCGGAACAAGTCGGCGGCGAACAGGGCGGATTCGTCGCCGCCGGTTCCGGCACGGATTTCCAGGAACAGGTTCCTGTCGTCGTTGGGATCCTTCGGCAGCAGGGCACGCTGCAGTTCGATTTCGAGGCGGGCCATCTCGGCGCCGGCGGATTCCTGCTCGGCCAGAGCGAGTTCCTTCATTTCGGGATCGCCCAGCATTTCCGCCGCTCCCGAAAAATCGGCGCTGGCAGTGCGGTAAGAATGGAAAAGCTCCACCACCGGCATGATGTCGGCGCGCTCGCGGGTGAGCTTGCGATAACTGTCCATGTCGCGGGCGGCCTGCTCGCCGCCCAGCAGACCGTCGATTTCGGCCATGCGTTCGCTCAAGCGTTGCAGTTTTTCGAGGATGCTTTTTTTCATAAACCCAATGTCAGGCTGGCTGCGCCGGGTGGCGGATCATGCGCTTGCCGGCGATGCGGCACGGGCGATGCGCTGGATGCTGTGACGCACATCCGCCGCCAGCAGCAGTTCGGTCTGCGCCGCAGCGAGGGTAATGCGCTCGTCGAACTGCAGCAGACCGGCAGCGTCAGCCTGCAGGATTCCGGCATCTGTCAGATTGCGGATCACATTGGCGAACAGCAGCTTTTCCGAAAACTCGGCTGAATTCTGTTCGTAGAGCATGGCCAGCCGCTGCGCCAGCAGGTGGGTGGCTTCCTCGAGTTCGGCGCGGGTCAGTCGCCCGCTGCCGTGATGTTGCAGCAAGGCCAGGGTGAGGAACTGCCGCTCCAGCGTAGGCCGGATGATTTCGCCCAGTTGCTGCAGTTCCGGGCTGGCCTCGCTGTTGGGCGGCGGCGCGTGCAGCATCCCGCTCGAACTGTCGGCGAAGATCAGCCCGCGCCGGCATAGCGCCGCTTCGGTGCGGTCGATCACCGCATCCAGTTCCGCCGCATCCCAGGGCAGGAAAAGCTCGGCGCGCAGCAGCCCGTAAATCCCCTTGATGGCCTCCTTGGCGCGCTGCCGGGTGAGCATCTGGTTGTGGCTGACCAGGCAGGCCAGCAAGGCAGGCAGGGCCAGCAAGTGCAGCACGTTGTTGCGGAAGTAGGCAAGCAGTGCGGCCTGTTGTTCCCCGGCGCGGACCATGTCGCCCAGAGGATGCGGGTAACTTTCCACCAGATCGAGCCGGCGCACGTAGTCGATTACCTCGCCGGCCGGCAGAGCGCAGGGAATTACCGAATCAGCATACGGAGTTTCGGTCAGCAGGAACTGCACATGCTCGATCTGCTTCTGCAGCAGCCCCACATCGGCGGCGTGCTTGGGCGTCGACAGCAGCGTCACGGCCAGCAGATTCACCGGAGTGACCACCGCCAGTGCATTGACGCTGCGCGCCAGCGCCGTCGCCGTGGCATCCACCGCGTCGCGCAGCCAGGGGGCCTGGGGCTCGACGCTCTCTTCGCGCCATGCGGGGCGGTGCGCATCAAGGAGTTCGGCAAGCGCCAGAGGCGGGCCGAAATTAACATGCACTCTGCCGAAGTTGCGCTGCAGCAGCCGCACCGCGCCGAGTATGCCGATCAGCGATTCGGATTGCTTGGGCCGGCCGTGGAGTTCGGCCAGGTAGCTGTTGCCCTCCATCAGTTTCTCGTAACCGATGTACACCGGAACGAACACCAGCGGCCGCGAACGGCTGCGGACGAAACTTTGCACCGTCATGGCCAGGATGCCGGCCTTGGGCGCCAGCATGCGCCCGCTGCGGCTGCGTCCACCCTCGATGAAGTATTCGAGGGGAAAGCCGCGCTCGATCATCAGGTGCAGGTATTCCTGGAACACCGCCGCGTAGAGCGGCTCGCCCTTGACCTTGCGACGCAGAAAGAACGCTCCCGAACGGCGCAGCACGGAACCGACCAGCGGCAGGTTGAGGTTGGCCCCGGCAGCGATGTGCGGCACCATCAGTCCGCGGTTGAAAATGAGGTAGGAGAGCAGCAGGTAATCGACATGACTGCGATGGCAAGGCACATAGACGATGCCGTGACCCGGCGCCACGGTGGTCACACGCTCGAAGTTGTGCACCTCGACGCCGTTATAGACCTTGTTCCAGACCCAGGTCAGAAACAGGGCAAACGCCCGCACCACCGAATAGTTGTAGTCCGAGGCGATCTCGAAGGCGAATTCGCGGGCGGATTTCTGCGCGGCCACCAGGGAGATCGACTTGGTCTCTGCTTCGACGGCAATCGCCTTGCGTACCGAGGGCATGTTGAGCAATGCGCGCAGCTGGGTGCGGCGATGCGACAGGTCGGGACCGATCGCCATTTCGCGCTGACGCCGGAAGTGCACCCGCAGGATCCGCCCCAGCTTGCGCACCGCGTGCGGCTCGTCGATGCCGTCGTTCAACAGGTCGCGCAGCGAAATCGGCGCGTTGAAGCGCACCACGGTATGGCGCCCGTGGATCAGCATGGCGAGCAGGTGGCGCAGCGTGCTGACCTGCTGCCAGGTCTCGGCAAAGAAAGCCTTCAGTATCGAGTCCTGCTTGTCCGGCTCGCGCCCCCACAGTATCGTTACCGGCACCAGTTGCACATCGAAGCGCGGGTCGGCGACGGCGGTTCTGACCAGCGCCTTGAGCATCTGAGAATGTTCATTACGCGGATTCGGCACCAGGCGTCCGCGCTCGTTGCGCGCCAGGAAGAAGAAGGATCGCTGCGAGGTGAACGCCGGGTCCCGCAGCGGTCTCAGGGCCGGCGGCAGTCCCAGTTGGCGGCACTCGTGGTCCAGTACCAGCAGATTGGAAAGATGGTGCTCGTGAAGCACATAGCAAACCGGCAGGTCGGGCCGAAGTTTGAGCTCCTCGGGCGTTTCCGGGAAAACCCGTGTTCGCGTTCCCAGATACAGAATCCGGCGATAAACGTCCAGGGTCCAGCCGGTAAAATCGAAAAAGGGCAAGTTGCTCACGGGCGGCCGGGCTCGCGCCCGGGCGATCTATGCGAATCCACGCCGCTACTCCCCGGCGTTGAGGTGATAGATGCGGGAGATCAGCGCCGAAACCTCGGTGCGCTCCTTGCCTTCAGCCTGATTCAGCGCGTGAGTTGGAGCGTGCAGCAGTTTGTTGGTGAGGCCATGCGACAGCGCGTCCAGCACCTTGGCCGGATCATCGCCGCGCGCCAGAAGTTTCAGGGCATGCTCCACTTCGTGACGCCGCGCACGTTCGCCTGCATCGCGCAGGGCCCGTATGGTCGGCACCGTCTCGCGCGATTCCATCCAGTGCAGGAATCCGGAAACGCGGTCGGCAATGATGGCCTCGGCCTCGACTACCGCAGCCTGCCGCGACTCAAGGCCGGATTCGACAATCTGTCCGAGGTCATCGAGGGTATAGAGAAAGACGTCGTCCAACTCGCCGACTTCCGCTTCGATGTCGCGCGGCACAGCCAGATCGACCATGACCATCGGTCGATGACGGCGGGCTTTCAAGGCGCGCTCGACCATGCCCAGACCAATGATGGGCAGCGAACTGGCGGTACAGGAAACCACGATGTCGTAATCCGCCAGGCGCTCGCCGAGCTGGTCCAACCGCATGGCGTCGCCGGCGAAGCGCGCCGCCAGATCGGCGCCGCGTTCGAGCGTGCGATTGGCAATGGTCAGCCGCTTCGGATTCTGGCCGGCAAAATGCGCGGCGCACAGTTCCACCATCTCACCGGCGCCGATGAACAGCACCTGTTGCGCTGCCAGGCTGTCGAAAATGCGTGCTGAAAGATGCACGGCAGCAGCGGCCATGGAAACCGTATTGGCCCCGATCGCCGTCGTTGAGCGGACTTCCTTGGCCACCGCAAAGGTACGCTGGAACAGTTTGCCCAGCAGTGTGCCCAGCGTTCCGGCCTCCTCCGCGACCCGCGCCGCCTGCTTCATCTGGCCGAGGATCTGCGGTTCGCCCAACACCATCGAATCCAGCCCGGCGGCAACACGGAACATGTGGCGCACGGCATCCTGCTGCGGATGCTGGTACAGATAGGGATGAATCTTCTGCGGCGGCAGCGAGTGATACTCGGCCAGCCAGTCCGCGGCAACCTGCGGATGTTCCGCCGCGCAATACAGTTCCGTGCGATTGCAGGTCGACAGGATCGCCGCTTCGCGCACTGTCTTCGCCCGCAACAGGTCGTGCAGAGCCTGGCCCATGCGCAACGGGTCGAAAGCCACCTGCTCGCGTACTGACAGCGGGGCCGTATGATGGTTGATGCCGAGAGCGAACAACTGCACGGCTATATGCCCTTGAGACGAAACAAGAAATGACCAGCAGCGGGTATTAGAAACCGTTTGGACCCAAACAACAAGGCTGGCTGCCGCCCGTTGCCCCGTAATCCGATCCGCAGCGTGATTATACCGGCAGCGGATATCGTCGTCCGGCAGCCGCAGCGGGATTGAACCCGAACAGGTAAAATCGCGCGCTCTCGCTGTGCTCGTCCGGCGCAAAAAGGCTCGGGGGCGCCGCGCAGGGCGTTCCTGCAGGGAACACCGACACTTGGAGAATTTCAGTGCAACTTGTTTGTCTCGATCTCGAAGGCGTGCTCGTTCCGGAAATCTGGATCGAGTTTTCAAAACGCACCGGCATCCCGGAACTCTCCCGCACCACCCGCGATGAACCGGATTACGACAAGCTGATGAAATACCGGCTGGACTTGCTGAAAACCCACAAGCTCGGCCTGCCGGACATCCAGAAGGTGATTTCCGACATGGGGCCGATGGCCGGCGCCAGGGACTTCCTCGACGCCCTGCGGCGCGACTATCAGGTGATCATCCTCTCCGACACCTTTTACGAATTCGCCATGCCGCTGATGGCGCAACTCAACATGCCGGTGCTGTTCTGCCACAAGCTGGAGGCCGATGCAGCCGGCTTCGTGGTGAACTACCACCTGCGCATGCCCAACCAGAAAATGGAAGCGGTACAACGCTTCCGCGAATTGCAGTTCAAGGTCATCGCCGCCGGCGACTCCTACAATGACACGGCGATGCTGGGCGCTGCACATGCCGGCATCCTGTTCCATCCGCCACAGAAAGTCATCGACGAGTTTCCGCAATATCCGGTGACCATGAACTACACGGAACTGCGCGCCGAGATCAACAAGGCCTCGGCGCGAATCTGATGTCCCGCCGCCGAGCCGCCTCAAGGCGGGACAAGTCATCGACCCGGAAGCCGCGCAATGCGCGGCTGAACCACTATCAACCCCTTCCTCTGGAAGGGCAACGAGGGGAAGGGATTTAACTTGCACCGCGCACGCTTCTATACCCTCTCTGCTTCCTGCCCCGACCAGGTCGGCATCATCGCCCGCGTCACCGGCTTCATCGCCGAGCATCAGGGCTGGATTCTGGAATCCCGCTTCCACGCCGATGACCTGGACGGCCGCTACTTCATGCGCATCGAGGTCAAGGCCGATTCGCTGCCCTTCCACCTCGCCGAATTCCGCAATCGTTTCCAGCCCCTCGCCGACGAACTGCAAATGGACTGGCGCATCAACGATTCGGCTGTCAAGAAGCGTGTCGTGGTGCTCGTCTCCAAGCAGGAGCATTGCCTCTACGACCTGCTGGCACGCTGGCAGTCGAAGGAACTCGACATCGAGATTGCCTGCGTCATCTCGAACCACGACACCTTCAGGGGTTTCGTCGAGTGGCACGGCATTGCCTTCCATCATGTCCCGGTGCCGGCCGACAACAAGGAAGCCGCCTATGCCGAGGTGCAGCGCCTGTTCGAGGAAGTTCATGGCGACACCATGGTGCTGGCGCGCTACATGCAGATTCTCTCGCCTGAACTGTGTGCCGCCTACCCGGGGCAGATTCTGAACATCCACCACAGCTTCCTGCCCTCCTTCGTCGGCGCCAAGCCCTACCATCAGGCCTACACGCGCGGCGTCAAGCTGATCGGCGCCACCTGCCACTATGTCACCGAAGCGCTCGACCAGGGCCCGATCGTCGAGCAGGACGTGATCCGCATCGACCACTCGGATTCAGTCGAAGACATGGTGCGCTACGGCAAGGACATCGAAAAGACCGTGCTGGCGCGGGGACTGCGCTACCACCTGGAAGACCGGGTGCTGGTGCACGGCAACAAGACCGTGGTGTTTCGCTGAAAAGTCGGTAGCGAACACAAGTCTTGCCGGGACTTGACCCGGCCGACGATGGTGCAGGGCACACGCTGCACCGGCCGGTCACTCGGCAAGCCGCAATACCTCCTGCTGACCACCCGGAACCGCCCGGAACAAGCCTTTCGCCGCTGCAGCAGCACGCGTCCGCCGTTGATCCGGCAAGCCCCAACCCGATCGTCATTAAATGATTACATTTGAATATCGTTATATATTGATATATGTCAATATTGCATAGCACCAAGGGCATAGGATTTCTCTGCCGCCTTGTACAGCTGGCACCTCAGCCGGGCGGGGGAAGCCGTTTGTCGTGTGGCGAAGGAGAGTGTTATGCGTATCGCAAACCAGCTGGCTACCATCGTGGCAGCCTTTTTTCTTGCCGCAGCAGTTCCGGCCATCGCCGAACCGGCATCGGCGAAACTGCTGAAATCCACAGCCGATCACGGCAAGTTCAAGGTTCTGAATCAGGAGTTCGCCTCCGGCCCCGAGGTTACCAAGGCATGTCTCAGCTGCCACACCGAGGCCGCCAAGCAGATTCACCAGACCCAGCACTGGAAATGGGAGTTCGTCAATCCGCAAACCAAGCAGGTCCTGGGCAAGAAGCACATCGTCAATAATTTCTGTACCTCGGTGGCCTCGAACGAGGCTGCCTGCAACAGTTGCCACATCGGTTACGGCTGGCGCAACGACAAGTTCGACTTCTCGATCGAGGAAAACGTCGATTGTCTGGTCTGCCATGACCATACGGGCAAGTACAAGAAGCCGTCCGGCTTTGCCGGCATGCCGGTGACCAGAGACACCGAATTCCCCCCCGGCTCGGGCAAGATCGTCAAAGGCATCAATCTTCAGGAAATCGCCCAGAAGGTCGGCCCGACTACGCGCAACACCTGCGGCAGCTGCCACTTCAACGGCGGCGGCGGCGACGGGGTAAAGCATGGCGACCTCGACAGTTCACTCGAGGCTCCGGGGAGGGATCTCGACGTGCACATGGATACCAAGGGCCTCAACTTCAGCTGCGCCACCTGCCACAAGACCGACGTCCATCAGGTACCCGGCAGCCGCTACGCCCCGACAGCGCGCGACAAGGCACCGGCACACATGCGCGGCGAGGGCGACAAGAGCAACCCGGCCACCTGCCAGGCCTGTCACGGACAAGCGCCGCACAAGGCGGCCAGGCTTAACGGCCACACCGCCAAGCTCGCCTGCCAGACCTGCCACATTCCCGCCTTCGCCCGCGGCGGCCAGCCGACCAAGATGTTCTGGGACTGGTCAACAGCCGGCAAGCTGGGTCCGGACGGCAAGCCCATGGTCACCAAGGACGACGATGGCTATGACTCCTATATGACCATCAAGGGCGACTTCGTCTGGAAGGAAAACGTCAAGCCCGAATACGTCTGGTTCAACGGTACGGTGAAGTACACCCTGCGCGGCGACAAGATCGAGAAAGGCGACAAGCCGACGGCCATCAACAGCTTCGAGGGCAGCCCGACGGACGGCAAGTCGATGATCTGGCCGATCAAGATGTTCCGCGGCAAGCAGCAATACGACCCGGTGAACAAGACTCTGGTCATTACCCACCTGGCAGGAAACGACGATACCGCCTTCTGGAAGAACCTGAATTGGGAAAAGGCCGTTGCCACCGGCATGGCCAGTGCCAACGCCCCGTTCTCCGGCAAGGTCGACTTCATCGAAACCTACAGCATATGGCCGATCACGCACATGGTCGCACCCAAGGAAAAGGCGCTCGCCTGCAGCGAATGCCACAGCAAGAGCGGCCGCCTGGCCGGCATCCAGGGCATATATCTGCCGGCACGTGACGGCAACAAGCTGGTAGACACGGTCGGCTGGAGCATGGTCCTGCTGACCCTGCTCGGTGTGTTCGGCCACGCCGTCCTGCGCATCGTCGCCAGCCGCAAGCACTAAGGAGAACTGAAATGGCTGAACGTATCTACGTTTTCAAACGCTTCGAGCGCTTCTGGCACTGGTCGCAGGCCGGTCTGATCATGTTCCTGATGCTCACCGCCTTCGACATCCACGGCACCTACACCATCTTCGGCTTCGAAAAAGCGGTGAATTACCACACCATGGCCGCCTGGTCGCTGGTCGGTCTGTGGGTGTTTGCAATCTTCTGGCATTTCACCACCGGCGAGTGGAAGCAATACATCCCGACCACGGAGAAAGTCGTGGCGATGGCCCGGTACTACCTTTTCGGCATATTCCGGAACGCGCCGCACCCCTTCCGCCTGACGCAGCTGCGCAAACACAATCCGCTGCAGCGGCTGGCCTATCTGGGCGTGCTGCTGTTCATCGGTCCGCTGATCTGGATCAGCGGCTGGCTGTATCTGTTCTACGCCGACTGGCCGGCCTGGGGACTGACCGGGCTGCAACTGGAATGGGTCGCGACCGGCCACACCATCGGCGCCTTCCTGATGCTCGCCTTCCTTATCGCCCACGTCTATCTGACCACCGCCGGCCATACGCCGCTGGCTCACATCAAGGCCATGGTGACCGGCTGGGAAGAAGTCGACGACTAAGGACCGGCAGCAAAGCCTGCCCGGCAAGAATTTGTACTGCTTACTCTCGTGGAGAATTTCATGAACAAGACATTCAAGAAAAAATTGCTCGTCACCCTGTTGGCCGCCATGTGGTTGCCGCTGGCAGCCAATGCTACCGAGGCCGACCTGTTGAAGAAGATCGACGCCTTGGCGGCAGAGATTCAGACCTTGCGCAGCCAGGTCAAGGCCAACGAGGAAAAGACCAACAAGGCCGCCGAACAGGTGAAGACCCTTGCCACCAAATCGGATAGCGCCGGCCTCGAGGATCTCAAGGGTCAGGTCAAGAAGCTTGAAGACAAGTCGCTCGGCAAGTGGCTGACTGTCGGCGGCGACTATCGCTTCCGCGTCGACTCCCTCAAGGGGCAGACCAGGAACTTTACCGACGTGAATGCCACCTTTGCCAACGCGCAGCAGCGTCTGCAGGGTGACTTCTTCGGCAATCCTTCGACGGCAGCCGGATCGTCGTCCTTCTTCGGCGCACCGGCCGCAGGCGGCATGTCCACGGCCGGAGCGCTGAGCGCGTTGATGGGATTCTCCCAGGCGATGGCTGGAGTCGCCACCTATGACCAGGCACGCGCCTTCCTTGCCAATCCGATGAACGCCGGCCTGGTCATGGGCATGGGCGGCTTCGCTGCCAACGTGCCGGCCTACAAGCCGGAGAACAGCAGCCTCTACACCAATCGCTTCGGGCTGGATTTGGGCGTCAAGGCAACGCAGGACATCAGCGTCAATGCGCGCATGGTGATGTACAAGGTATTCGGCTCGCAGAACGACGGGGCGGTGACCAACGCCGGCGCCGCTCCCTTCTTCGCCGATCGCGTCGGCGTCTTCGACGGCACTCTGGGCCATGTACCCTCCAACAGCTATCTCGAAGTCGACCGTGCCTACGCCACCTGGAGCAACATCGCCGACAAGGAGATGTGGTTCTCGGTCGGCCGCCGCCCATCGACCAACGGCGCACCGAGCAACCTTCGCCTCAACAACCCGCGTCCCGGCAACGGCGGCACGCCGTCGCTGCTGGTCGATTACGCTTTCGACGGCATGACACTGGGTTACGCCCCGGACATCGACGCCCTGCCCGGCGCCTACGCCAAGGTCTGCTACGGTCGCGGCTTCGAGAGCGGCTACCGCAATCCGGCGGGAAATTCGCTCAAGGACACCGACATGGTCGGCATCGCCGTGATCCCGATTGACACCGATCCCCTGCGGGTCTGGTTGCAGTGGAACCGCGGCATGAACATCTTCGATGCGCCGACGATGAACGCCACCTACTTCGGCAACACCATGGCCAAGACCAACCTTGGCGACATCGACTGGTATGGTGCCGGCTTCATGAGCACCTTCAAGAAAGTCGGACCCGGCGAACTGCAGGTGTTTGGCGATGTCGGCCTGAGCAAGACCCATCCCAACGGCAATGTGTCGGCACAGTTCGGCTTTCAGGGTCTGATGACCGGCGGCTTCTTCGCGCCCGAGGCGCCCACCGGCAAAACCGGCACCGCCGTTGCCCTGGGTATCCGCTACGATCTGCCTTCGAGAACCAAACTCGGCTTCGAATTCAACCACGGCTCGAAGGACTGGATAACCTTCGCACCTGCCGCCGACGACATGTGGACGGCCAAGGTCGGCACGCGCGGCGACGTCTATGAGTTCTATGCCATCCAGGAACTCGACCGGCAGCCAATCTCCTCCTACTTCAGCCGCGCCTTCTTCAAGCTCGGCGTCCAGCGCTACAACTTCAAATACACCGGCAGCAACAACTGGGTCGGCGCCCCGGTGAAGATCAGCGACGTCAATGGCCAGATGATGACCACGACCCCGCTGGAGAACGCCACCAACCTTTACGCCACATTCGAAGTGAAGTTCTGATCTGACACCCTGACACATCGGGCGGAAAACATTCCGCTCGCCGATCACTCACGAACCATAGGAGTCGAAAATGAAAAGCAAACTTTCCAGCATCATCCTCGCTGCCGCGCTGGCCCTCTCCAGCATGACCTATGTCGGCAACGCCGCCGCCGATGAAGGCAAGATGGTCGGCCCGATCACCAAGATCACCCTGGCCGCCGACGGCAAGTCGGCCGTCGCCCTTGTCAAGGACGCCAAGTCCGGCGAAACCGTGACCCTGACCATCACCGACGACCTGACCCTGGACAAGTTCAAGGACAAGCGCATCGTCGTCGGCGACGAAATTCGCGCCCGCTGGGAGAAGGACGGCAAGAACACCAGCAAGTCGTTCAAGAAGACCGCCGGCTGCTAATCCGGCTGGCAAGTGCCGCGGCGACAGCAGTTTTGCCGCGGCCGCTGCGTCAGGCTAACCGGCTCGCGCGCCGCGCCGCCGGCGCGGATATTCGCTCACCTGCCGGCGGGTTTCCTCAGCAACAGCCACAGCCCGAACGGCAGCATCGGCAGGCTCAGCCACTGCCCCATGCTGACCACGTAGGACAGGCCGAGAATGCCGTGATCCGGCTCGCGGAAGAACTCGGCGACAAAACGCAACGCGCCGTAGCCGATCAGGAACAGCCCCGATACCGCGCCCAACGGGCGCCGGCGTGACGAGTACAGCCACAGTATGACGAACAGCAGCAGCCCCTCTCCCGCCGCCTGATACAAAGGCGAGGGGTGGCGCGGCAGCATGTCGACATTCGGAAAAATCATGGCCCACGGCAGCGTGGCATCGGCCACCCGCCCCCACAACTCGCCGTTGATGAAGTTGCCGATGCGCCCGGCCAACAGGCCCAGCGGCACCAGCGGGGCGATGAAGTCGGTCACCTGAAAAAATGTCTTGCCGGACTTGCGGCCCCACAGCGCCATCGCCACCAGCACGCCGAGGAAGCCGCCGTGAAACGCCATGCCGCCCTTCCACACGGCAAGGATTTCCAGCGGATGCGCCAGGTAATAGCCCGGCTCGTAGAACAGCACCTGCCCCAACCGGCCGCCGAACACCACACCGAAAACGCCGTAGAACAGCAAGTCGTCGAGATCCTGCGCGCTCATGCCGTGCCACGGCTGCGCCGCCGCCCGCCGCTTGCCGAGCCAGAGAAAAGCGAGAAAGCCGGCGAGATACATGAGGCCGTACCAGCGCACGGCCAGAGGGCCGGCTTGCAGGGCAATGGGATCGAACTGGGGATGGATCAGCATGGCATTTCAGGCACCGTGGCACTTCTTGAATTTCTTGCCGCTGCCGGATCTGCCATCAGGCCTTTCAGCGGCGCATGGGCCGCCGCTTCGCGACGGGCATCGGCAAACGCAATCGCCGCCTCTGGAAAGGGTTGCGGGAAGTGTTCGGTCTGCGCACGCAGCGTGTTCCAGGCTTCGGACATGAGAATGTTGGCGAAAGATGAAGTCAGTCAGGGTACAAGTTCAGGAGTGGGCAGCGGTGGCTATGGTATCAACACCGCAGCCGTTGAGGCCGGCCATCTCGATCATTTGTCGGAAGCGGCAGGTGGACTGGTGCCGGATTGCCGCAATTCGTCTTGCAACGCATACTTGCGGAATTGCTGCAAGAATACGCGCCCAGCCACATCACCCGCCACCCACGTACAGAAGGACGCCAATGAACGCTGACGAACTCCGCCAACTGCAGGCTCCGATCAAGGCAAAATACAAGGAAGATCCGGCGGCGGCGCTACGGACATTCCATGCAGTCGGTGTCTTGCTGCCCGATCGACCGACATGCCGGATCGAAACGCGGTTCGGCACAATCGACGCCGGACTCCATCCTGCGGCCGGCGGCGACGGCAGCGAGGCATGCTCGGGCGACATGCTGCTTGAGTCCCTGGTAGCCTGTGCCGGCGTGACCTTCAATGTCGTGGCGACGGCGATGAGCATTCCCTTCCGCTCAGCCAGGGTAATCATCGAAGGCGACGGGGATTTCCGCGGAACGTTGGGAGTTTCCAGGGAGGTCCCGGTCGGGGTAACCGACATCCGCATGCGCTTCGAGGTGGACTCCGATGCGAGCGACGAGCAACTCGCGACACTGCTCAAGCAGACCGAGCGCTACTGCGTGATTTACCAGACCTTGCTCACCCCGCCGCGCATGGCGGCGACCCTGCAACGGATCAACACCTGAAGCGGCCTGAACCATCGGGTACTGCGGATTGAGGCGCGGCCCGGCGCCGGAGGAAGTGCGGAGCAAGGCGATACAATCACGCCTTCTCTCTCACCCATTCGCGCCGGAGACTTCTCATGCCCGCCTACCGTTCCCGCACCTCCACCCACGGCCGCAACATGGCCGGCGCCCGCTCCCTGTGGCGCGCCACCGGCATGACGGACGGCGACTTCGGCAAGCCGATCATCGCCGTGGTCAATTCCTTTACCCAGTTCGTGCCGGGCCACGTCCATCTCAAGGACATGGGGCAACTGGTAGCGCGCGAAATCGAAGCAGCGGGCGGCGTGGCCAAGGAATTCAACACCATCGCCATCGATGACGGCATCGCCATGGGCCATGGCGGCATGCTCTACAGCCTGCCGTCGCGCGAACTGATCGCCGACTCGGTCGAATACATGGTCAATGCCCATTGCGCCGACGCCATGGTATGCATTTCGAATTGCGACAAGATCACTCCGGGCATGCTGATGGCCAGCCTGCGGCTCAACATTCCGAGCGTGTTCGTTTCCGGCGGCCCGATGGAAGCCGGCAAAGTGAAGTGGCAGGGGGCTTACCGCATGGTCGACCTGATCGACGCGATGATCGAGGCCGGCGACGGCAGGAACAGCGATGCCGATGTGGAGCGCATGGAGCGCTCGGCCTGTCCGACCTGCGGCTCCTGCTCCGGCATGTTCACCGCCAATTCGATGAACTGCCTGACCGAGGCGCTGGGACTCAGCCTGCCGGGCAACGGCTCCTTGCTGGCGACCCATGCCGACCGCGAGAAGCTGTTCCTCAAGGCCGGCCGCATCGCCGTTGAACTCTGCAAGCGCTGGTACGAAGGCGACGATGCCTCGGTGCTGCCGCGCTCCATCGCCAGCTTCGGCGCCTTCGAGAACGCCATCGCGCTCGACATCGCCATGGGCGGCTCGACCAACACCGTACTGCACCTTCTGGCCGCGGCGCAGGAAGCGGGCGTCAGCTTCAACCTGGCCGACATCGACCGCATGTCGCGCAAGGTGCCCTGCCTCGCCAAGGTGGCGCCGGCAACGCAGAAGTACCACATGGAGGACGTGCATCGCGCCGGCGGCATCATGGCCATCCTCGGCGAACTGGATCGCGCCGGCCTGATCAACCGCGACTGCCCGACGGTGCTCTACCCGACCCTGGGCGAAGCGCTCGACTGCTGCGACGTCATGCGCAACGACAGCCCGGCGGTGCATGAGTTCTACCGTGCCGCGCCCGGCGGCGTGCCGACGCAAACGGCTTTCTCGCAGAATCGCCGCTATCCGAAACTCGATCTCGACCGCGCCGACGGCTGCATTCACGATCTGGCCCACGCCTATTCCACGGATGGCGGCCTGGCCGTGCTGTTCGGCAACATCGCCGAGCGCGGCTGCGTCGTCAAGACCGCCGGGGTTGACGACTCGAACCTCAAGTTCACCGGCCGGGCGCGGGTCTGCCAGTCGCAGGAAGAAGCGGTGGAGAAGATTCTTGCCGACCAGATCGTCGCCGGTGACATCGTGATCATCGTCTACGAAGGCCCCAAGGGCGGTCCCGGGATGCAGGAAATGCTCTATCCGACGTCCTACCTCAAGTCCAAGGGCTTGGGCAAGGTCTGCGCCCTGCTCACCGACGGCCGCTTCTCCGGCGGCACCTCGGGCCTGTCCATCGGCCACGCCTCGCCGGAAGCCGCCGCCGGAGGAGCCATCGGCCTGGTCGCAGAGGGCGACACCATCGAGATCGACATCCCCAAGCGCCGCATCCACCTGGTTGTAGAAGAGCCGGTGCTGGCGGCACGGCGCGCGACGATGGAAGCGCGCGGGGCCGCTGCATGGAAACCGATCGATCGCCAACGCGAAGTCTCGGCCGCACTGCGCGCCTATGCCGCGATGACGACCTCGGCCGATACCGGCGCGGTGAGGGATCTGAGCCAGTTGGGATGAAGGCCGCAACGCGACGCAGCGGCGCCGGAAACCTCCGCCGGAGTCATTGTTTGTGGTTCTGCACGGAGATAGCTAGGCAGTTCCAGCCCGTATTCGCGGTTTTGGCCGCTTACGGCGTAAGGCATAGTGCGTGCTATTCGCCATCGCACGGACAAGACCATGCCGGATCGCACCTCACTCAAGTTCCTGGTAGTCGACGACTTTTCGACCATGCGCCGTATTGTGCGCAACCTGCTGAAAGAGCTCGGCTTTACCAATGTCGATGAAGCCGAGGACGGCGCCGTGGCACTGGGCAAACTGCGCGAGGGAAATTTCGAGTTCGTCGTTTCCGACTGGAACATGCCCAATATGGACGGACTCACGCTGTTGCAGCGCGTGCGTGCCGACGCCAGGCTGAAGACCTTGCCTTTTCTGATGATCACCGCCGAAGCGAAGAAGGAAAACATCATCGCTGCCGCACAGTCCGGGGCTTCGGGCTATATCGTCAAGCCTTTCACGGCAGCTACACTGCAAGAAAAACTCGACAAAATTTTCGAAAAAATGGGAATCTGAACATGGCCACGAAAAAGGATATCACCGCCAAAAGCAGCGCCCGGACAAGCCCGCCGCGCCAGGCAACAACACGCAAGCCAGCCGCCAAACCGGCCGTGCGGCGCGCGACTCCCGCCCGTGCCACCGGCGCCGTCCTGTCGGAACTCAAGTCGCTGGCCCGCGAGCTCAACAAGGCGGCCAAGGGGCTGAACAAGAAACGCAGCGGCAATCCCAAGGATGTCTCCAGCATACTCGGCAATGTCGAGCGCATGACCGCGGAGGCCGCCACCAAGTCGCTCATCGAAGCCGAGAGCGCCAAGCTGATTGTCGGCAGGCTGACCGACAGCCTCAGCCGCGACTGGAGCCGCAAGGACATCGAAGCCTCGCTCAAGGAACTCGGCGGCCATCTCACCAACATCATCGTCGCGCAGGAATTCCAGGACCTCGCCGGACAATCGATCCGCCACGCCCTGAAGGCGCTGGTAGGGGCCATCATCGTCACCGAAGGCAGCGGTCCCACCGAGGACGGCCGCCTGTCGCAAAACGAAGTCGACAGCCTGCTCAAGGGCCTGATGCCCTGAGGGTTATAGCTGAGTAATTTTATCGGGTATTATGGAGGCCTCCTTTTCGAGGCCTCCTTGATGTCCACGCTGCACAACCGGCTCGCTGCCGAAACCTCACCCTACCTGCTGCAACACGCCGACAACCCTGTGCAGTGGCAGCCGTGGGATCAAGCTTCGCTTGCCCTCGCCCGCCAGCAGAACCGGCCGATCCTGCTTTCCATAGGCTATTCGGCGTGCCACTGGTGCCACGTCATGGCACACGAATCCTTCGAGGATCCGGACGTGGCGGCGGTGATGAACCGTTTGTTCGTGAATATCAAGGTCGACCGCGAGGAACGTCCCGACCTCGACCAGATCTACCAGACCGCGCACCAGATGCTGACCCGGCGTAGCGGCGGCTGGCCGCTGACCCTGTTCCTCGCACCGGACGGAACCCCCTTCTTCGGCGGCACCTATTTCCCCAAACAGCCGCGCTACGGCCTGCCCGGCTTTGCCGACCTCTGCCGGCGCGCGGCAGAGGTCTTCGACAATCGCCGCGAGGACCTCGAGGCGCAGAACGCCGAACTGCGCCGCGGCCTTGCCGGCACGCTGCCGGCAGCAGTTGAGGACGTCGCCGGGTTCGATCCGTCACCACTGGCGACTGCCGGACAATTGCTGGCCCGCAGTTTCGACCACGACCATGGCGGCTTTGGCGGCGCGCCGAAATTCCCCCATCCCACCGATCTGGCTTTTCTGCTGGGGCGCAGCGACCCGGCGATGCGCCGGATGGCGCTGACGACGCTGACACGGATGAGCGAAGGCGGCATCTATGACCAGATCGGCGGTGGCTTCTGCCGCTACAGCATCGATGAACGCTGGGAAATCCCGCATTTCGAAAAAATGCTTTATGACAACGGGCCGCTGCTCGCGCTCTCTGCCGACGCCTGGGCGCAAAGTGGCGATCCGCTGTACGCCCGTGTCGCCGAAGAAACCGCGGCTTGGGTGATGCGTGAAATGCGGTCGCCCGAGGGCGGCTATTGTTCCTCGCTCGACGCCGATTCAGAGGGCGAAGAAGGCAAGTATTACGTCTGGGATCGCAGCGAACTGCAGCAACTGCTGACGCCGCAGGAATCGGCGCTGGCGCAACGGCACTGGGGTTTCGACGGTCCGCCGAATTTCGAGGGCCGCCACTGGCACGCCAGGGTTGCCGGCGAAATCGCCAGCGAAGAAATCCCGCTGCTGGCCTCGGCACGGCTGAAGCTCTTTGCCGCGCGCGAAAAGCGCATCCGGCCCGGCCGCGACGACAAGGTCCTGACCAGTTGGAACGCGCTGATGATCGAAGGCATGGCCCATGCGGCACGCGTCTTCGGTCGCCCGGCGTGGCTCGTTTCGGCGCAGCGCGCAATGGACTGCATCCGCCGCACGATGTGGCATGAGGGGCGCCTGCTGGCGACGGCAAAGGATGGCCGCGCCCATCTCGATGCCTATCTCGACGATCACGCCTTTCTGCTGGCCGCCTTGCTGGAACTGATGCAAGCGGAGTTCCGCAGCGAGGATCTGACGTTCGCCATCGAGCTTGCCGATACCCTGCTGCACCGCTTCGAAGACCGCGAGGCGGGCGGCTTCTTCTTCACGGCACACGACCACGAGGTATTGATCCACCGGCCCAAAACCGGCCACGACAATGCCACTCCCGCCGGCAACGGTGTCGCCGCATTTGCCCTGCAACGCCTGGGACACCTCCTGGGCGAAGGCCGCTATCTGGCGGCAGCCGAAAAAACGCTGCGTCTGTTCTGGCCCGAGATCAGCCGCTCGGCGGCCGGCTTCGGCAGCCTCCTGCTCGCCTTGGAAGAAGCGCTCACTCCACCGGACATCATTGTCCTGCGGGGGCCTGCGCAGAGCATGACAGAATGGCGCCGGGGACTGGGCGCCAGCCCGCGCCGGCTTGTGCTCGCCTTGCCCAACGGAATTTCCGGCCTGCCCGGCAGTCTCGCCAAGCCGGAAAGCGATCAGGTCAACGCCTGGGTATGTCGCGGCGTTACTTGCCTGGCACCGACATCGAATCTGGCGGACCTGATTTATTGATTTGAAGCATTTTTGGATGCATGCTGAATCCGGTAACATTCGCCACGTGGTAATTTCGGTCACGGCGCTTGAAGCCGATAATGCTGAAACTTCGTTTGCCCTGCTCTTCCATTCTCATCAACACACAAGGAATTCAACATGAAATCGGTATTGATCTCCGCGCTGGTTGCTGCCGGCGTCATGGCGTCGGCTCCGGCCTTTGCCAACAAGGACCTGGCCACCAAGAGCGGCTGCCTGGCCTGCCACCAGATCGACAAGAAACTGGTCGGCCCCGCGTATCAGGATATTGCCAAGAAGTACAAGGCCTCCGATGAAGCCCGTCTGATCGAGCGCGTAACCAAGGGCACTGCGGCCACCGGCGGCCAGGTGTGGAAGGAAATCAACGGCGGAGTGGTTCCCATGCCGCCGAATGCAGCGGTAAAGCCTGAGGACGTGAAGACTCTGGTCAAGTGGATTCTCGCCGGCGCCAAGTAATTCCGGCCGCCTGAAACGAAGTTTCAGCGGCAGCCGCAAGTTGAATGGCCAGTCCCACCAAGTGGGCCTGGCTTTTTTTATGTCCGAGTCCTTCTTGGACGAGGACGGTATCCAGCGGAATGTCCGAGTCCTTCTTGGACGAGGACGGTATCGCCCGATGCCGTCCCGCAACCGCCGCCGGTCAGCATTGACAAGTGATTGACGGAAGGCAAGAATCCTCCCGGCTGTTTTATCATCAGCAGCCTTATCCAGTCATTTGTCGACCATAACGGAGCATTGCCATGAACCTGCCCACAAAAGCCCTCTCGCTTTCCGTGATTGCTGCTATTGCCCTGGCGGGTTGCGGCAAGGAACAACCGCCACCTCCGCCGCCGGTACAAGCTGCACCGCCCATGGTGATCAAGATCGGCAGCGTGGCGCCGCTCACCGGCGGCATCGCGCATCTGGGCAAGGACAACGAGAACGGCGCCCGCCTGGCTGTCGACGAAGCCAACGCCGCCGGCACGATGCTGGGCGGCAAGAAGGTCAGTTTCGAACTGTTGTCGGAAGACGACCAGAGCGACCCGAAGGTGGGCAATACCGTGGCGCAGAAACTGGTCGACGCCAAAGTCGCCGGCGTCGTCGGCCACCTCAATTCCGGCACCACCATTCCCGCCTCGGCCATCTACAACCAGGCCGGGCTGCCGATGGTTTCCGGCTCCGCCACCAACCCGGCGCTGACCGAGCAGGGCTTCAAGGGCGTGTTCCGCGTCGTCGGTCGCGACGACCAGCAGGGCCCGGCGGTCGCCAACTATCTCGCCGGCCAGACCAGGCCCAAGACCGTGGCCGTGATCGATGATGCCACTGCCTACGGCGAAGGCCTCGCCAACGAGGTCGAGAAGACCCTCAAGGCCGCCGGCGTCAAGGTACTGCCGCGCGAGAAGGGCACCGACAAGACGGTGGACTGGAAAGCCGTGCTGACCAAGATCAAGGGCAAGAATCCCGACGCCGTGTTCTACGGCGGCATGGATGCCACCGGCGGGCCGCTGCTCAAGCAGGCGCGCGAACTCAAAATGACAGCGGTATTCGCCTTCGGCGATGGCGCCTGCACCGACAAGATGGCCGAACTCGCCGGCCCCGCGGCGGAAGGACTGCTCTGCTCGCAGGCCGGCATACCGGTGCAGGCGGCGGGCAGGAAGTTCCTCGACGCCTACAAGGCAAAGTTCAAGATCGATCCGATCCTCTATTCGCCCTTCACCTACGACTCGACCAATCTGCTGATCAACGCCATGAAGAAAGCCGACTCGAGCGACCCGGCGAAATATCTGCCGGCACTTGCAGCCAGCGACTACAACGGTGCCAGCGGCAACATCCGCTTCGACGAGAAGGGCGATCGCAAGGATGCGGAAATGACGATCTTCACCCTGAAGGAAGGCAAGATCACGCCGGTGGCCATCCTCAAGAGCGGCAAGTCGATGACTCTGGATGAGTACGCCCGGGCCAGCGCTCCTGCGGCCCCTGCGCCTGCAGCGGCAGCGGTTGCCGCTTCTGCTCCGGCAGCGGTGCCGGTTCCCGCCGCTCCTGCCGTAAAGAACTAGGTACGCGCCGGACCCAACCGGGAAGTCGCCTTGCGGCGACTTCCCCTCCCCGTGTCTCCGCCGCGATGCCGGGAACGGTATCCACCTAGGATTGTTCGACCGGACTTATGGAGATCCTGCTCCAGCAGATCATCAACGGCCTCACCACCGGCAGCGTGTATGCGGTTGTAGCGCTGGGCTATACGATGGTTTACGGGGTTATCCAGCTGATAAATTTCGCCCACGGCGAAGTGGTGATGATCGGCGCCATGGTGGCTTTCTCCGTCATCACCGCACTGGCCGGCAGCGGTCTGCCGCCTTTGCTCATCGTCCTCGCGGGTGTGCTGGCGGCGATTCCGTCGTGCATGCTGATGGGTTATCTGCTCGAACGCGTGGCCTATCGTCCGCTGCGCCACGCGCCGCGACTGGCGCCGCTGATCACCGCAATCGGCATGTCCATCATCCTGCAGCACCTGGCCTTGCTCGCCTGGGGCCGCAATCCGCTGGCTTTTCCGCAGATCATCGACAACCGGGTGTTCTCTGTGGGCGGCGCCGCGATCAGCACGGTACAGATCGCCATCATTCTCTTGTCATTGGTCATGATGGCCGGATTGAGCGGGTTCGTCTACCGCACCCGCTTCGGCATCGCCATCCGCGCCACCGCCGAGAATGTCCATGTTGCCGGCCTGATGGGCGTCAACGCCAACCGGGTGATCGCCGCCACCTTCGTCATCGGTGCCGCGCTCGGTGCCGTGGCCGGCGTGATGTACGGCAGCTACTACGGCATCGCCCACTACACGATGGGATTCAACCTCGGCCTCAAGGCATTTTCCGCGGCCGTGCTGGGCGGCATCGGCAACATCGCCGGCGCCATGCTCGGCGGCATTCTGCTGGGCCTGGTGGAGGCCCTCGGCACCGGCTACGTCGGCGAACTGACCGACCTCTGCGACTGGCCCCCGGCGCATGACTGGCTGACCGCACAATGCGCGGATGGCGGCAACTTCGTGCTGTTCGGCAGCAACTACCAGGATGTGTTCGCCTTCCTGATGCTGATCCTGGTGCTGGTGTTCCGCCCCTCCGGCCTGCTCGGCGAACGCGTCTCGGAACGGGCATGACGACCTTATGAACCGAAGAACTTCACCACAGAGACACAGAGACACAGAGAAAGGCGATAAATCAATTGCTTGTCGGGCAACAGATTTCCGACTGATTGTCGATCCGGCTTGGCGACGTGACGCCCTTCTCTGTGTTCTCTGTGCCTCTGTGGTTCAACCGCGTTTTCCAGGATGAAGACAAGCCGCGAGCGCATCGGCCTGGCCCTGGTCGCCATCGCGCTGATCGCCCTGCCTTTCGTCCTGGCTTCCGCCGGCACGGCCTGGGTACGCATCACCAACTTTGCCGTGCTGTTCGTCCTGCTTTCCCTCGGATTGAACATCGTGGTCGGCTTCGCCGGCCTGCTCGACCTCGGCTACGTGGCCTTCTTTGCCGTGGGTGCCTATGTCTACGCGCTGCTGGCCTCGCCGCATTTCGGCCTGCACCTGCCCTTCTGGCTCATCCTGCCGATCGGCGCCACGGTGGCCTGCATTGCCGGCGTGATGCTCGGCGCACCCACCCTGCGCCTGCGCGGCGATTATCTGGCGATCGTCACGCTGGGCTTCGGCGAGATCGTGCGCATCTTCATGAACAACCTCTCGGCGCCGATCAACCTGACCAACGGCCCGAAAGGCATCAACCGCATCGACCCGTTCCAGATCGGAGCGCTGAACTTTTCCGCCAGCGACACCATCGGCGGCCTGGTCTTCAGCGGGCCGATCAAGTACTACTACTTTCTGCTGCTGGTGCTGCTGGCCGTCATCGTCATCAACCGGCGCCTGCAGGATTCGCGCATCGGCCGCGCCTGGGTGGCGATCCGCGAGGACGAGATCGCCGCCAAGGCGAGCGGCATCAACACCCGCAACATCAAGCTGCTGGCCTTTGCCATGGGCGCGTCCTTCGGCGGCGTCGCCGGCGGCATGTTCGCCGCGATCCAGGGCTTCGTCAGCCCGGAAAGCTTCGTCCTCAATGAATCCATCATGGTGCTGGCCATGGTGGTGCTGGGCGGCATGGGCAACATCTGGGGCGTGATTGCCGGCGCGCTGCTGTTGTCTTTCGTACCTGAACTGCTGCGCTACACTGTGGAACCGGCGCAGCGCGCGCTCTTCGGCAAGCTGCTGGTCGATCCGGAAGTGCTGCGCATGCTGGTCTTCGGGCTGGCTTTGGTGCTCACGATGCGCTTCCGCCCCGCCGGCCTCTGGCCGGAAACCAGGCATCGTCGCGAGATGGACGAGAACCGGGCATGACGTCAAAACCATTAGCCACAGAGTTCACAGAGAGCACAGAGAAACCCCTTCTGCTGCTTCTCTCTGTGGACTCTGTGACCTCTGTGGCCAAAAGGTTTTCCGATGCCTGAAGTCCTGCTCGAGGCCAGCAACATAGGCAAGCGCTTCGGCGGCGTGCAGGCGCTGAAGGATGTCTCGCTGACCATCCGCAGCGGCGAGATCTACGGTCTGATCGGCCCCAACGGCGCCGGCAAGACCACATTGTTCAACGTGTTTACGGGACTCTATCCGCGTGACAGCGGCGAGGTCCATTTCGCCTCTGCGCCGCTGAATCTGGCGAGCCCGCACGAGGTCGCCGCTGCCGGCATTGCACGCACCTTCCAGAACATCAGGCTGTTCGGAAACATGACGGCACTGGAGAACGTGATGGTCGGGCGTCACGTACGCACCCGTGCCGGGGTTCTCGGCGCCATCCTGCGCACCCGTGCCGAGCGCGCCGAAGAAGCGGGCATCCGCCGCCGCGCCGAGGAACTGCTGCATTACGTCGGCATTGCCGGTCATGCCGGTGATCTGGCACGGCAGCTTTCCTACGGCGATCAGCGCCGGCTGGAAATTGCCCGCGCCCTGGCCACCGATCCCAAACTGCTGGCGCTCGACGAACCCGCCGCCGGCATGAACGCCACCGAGACGGCGGCGCTGCGCCGCCTGATCGAAGGGCTGCGCCAGGATGGACTGACGGTGCTGCTGATCGAGCACGACGTCAAGCTGGTCCTGGGATTGTGCGACCGCGTCGCCGTGCTCGACTACGGCGAGAAGATCGCCGAAGACGTGCCGGAAGTGGTGCGTGCCGATCCGAAAGTCATCGAGGCCTATCTTGGCAAGAGCGCTGCTTGAGGCACTGAACCTCCAGGTTCATTACGGCGGCATCGCGGCCGTAAAGGGCATTTCATTCGTGGTCGAAGAGGGCGAGATGGTCTGCCTGATCGGCGCCAACGGCGCCGGCAAGACCTCCACGCTCAAGGCGCTGGCGCGCATGATCCCGTCACGCGGCGAGATTCATTACGACAGGGAGCGCATCGAGGCGCTGCCCGGCCACGCACTGATCGCCAGGGGACTGGCGCTGGTGCCCGAGGGCCGCGGCGTGTTCGCCCGCCTGACCGTTGTCGAGAATCTGATGATGGGCGCCTATCACCGCGAGGACAGCCGCGAAATTTCATCCGATCTGGAAAAGATCTACGGCTTGCTGCCGCGCCTGAAGGAACGCCGGACACAAGTGGCCGGCACCCTGTCCGGCGGCGAGCAGCAGATGCTGGCCATCGGCCGTGCGCTGATGGGCCGCCCCAGGCTGCTGCTGCTCGACGAACCTTCGATGGGCCTGGCGCCGCTGATGGTGGAAAAAGTGTTCGAGGTGGTACGCAAGGTCGCGGCAGAGGGCGTGACGATACTGCTGGTGGAACAGAACGCACGCCTGGCGCTGGAAGTCTGCTCTCGCGGCTATGTCATGGAAAGCGGTGCGATCACCCTGGCGGACAGCTCGGCCGCACTGCTCGCCGATCCGCGCGTCCGCGCCGCCTACCTCGGCGAATAGTTCCCGGGGAAATACTGCGGCGCCCGGGTGGAGTAATTGCGGTAAAACAGTCCGGATGCCGGCGGGAACCGGCAAACAGTGATCATGCGGGAACCGCGCCATCTATGGCGGTTGCATAGCTGAACGCATCGGCGAAAAACTCTTCCGGCGGCAAACCCTGCGCGGCGAATTCGCCGCGCGCAGCGTCGATCATGGCCGGCGCGCCGCAGGCGTAGACCTGGTACGCGGAAAGATCGGCATGGTCTTCCAGCACGGCGCGATGGGCCAGTCCGCAGCGTCCCTGCCAGCGATCCTCCGCTGCCGCCTCGGACAGCACCGGTACGTAGCGGATATGTTTGTGCGCGGCGACCCATGCCGCAGGCAGGTCGGGCAGGTACAAGCCGGCGCGGTTGCGCGCACCCCAGTAGATTTCCATCGGGCGCGTCATGCGACTGTGAATGGCGTGTTCCACCATGGCCTTGACAGGCGCGAAACCGGTGCCGCCGGCGAGCAGGATGACGGGTTTGGCCGAATCCTCGCGCAGGAAAAAGTTGCCGCAGGGGCCCTGGAAACGCAGGATGTCCTTTTCCCTCATGCTGCCAAAAACATGACCGGTAAATTCGCCGCCGGGGATCAGGCGCACATGCAGTTGCAGGAAACCGTCGTCATGCGGCGCATTGGCAATCGAAAAAGCGCGACGCCGGCCGTCCTTGAGCAGAAACTCGATGTACTGGCCCGCCAGAAATTCCAGGCGCTCGCTGGCCGGCAACTTGAGGCTCAGCACCATCACGTCGTCCGCCATGCGTTCCATCTTCTGTACCCGGCAGGGCATGATCCTGAGCGGAACCTCTTTGGCCGCGCCCGCCTCGCGCGATTCGAGCACCAGGTCGGAAAGCGGTCTGGCGCAACAGAACAAGGCCAGGCCGCCGGCGCGCTCCGCCGCGGAGAGGGCCTGCTCCTGCGCCAGTCCGTGATCCACCCGGCCGTCGACCACCCTGCCCTTGCAGGCGCCGCAGGCGCCATTACCGCAGCCGTAGGGCAGCGCAAGACCGGCATCAAGCGCCGCCTGCAAAATTGTTTGGCTACCGTCGGCGCCAAAGCAGTCCCCGCCGGGCTGAAGCGTAACGCGGAATGAGCCAACTGGAGCCATGCGATAATCGTCCGATGCGTAGATTGCTGATAATCGGTTGCGGTGACGTAGTACGCCGCGCTTTGCCGCAACTCGTGCTGCGCTGGCACGTGCTGGCGCTGGTGCGCCGGCGCGACCCGCAACTGGCGACGCTGGGCATCACGCAGATCGAGGGCGATCTTGACCGGCCCGACACTCTGACACGACTGGCCGGCATCGCGGATGCGGTGATCCACAGCGCGCCGCCGCCGCCGCAAGGTACCGGCGACGTACGCACCCAGAACCTGATAGCCATCCTGCGACGCGGCAAAAGTCTACCACGGCAGCTGGTCTACATCAGTACCAGCGGCGTCTATGGCGATTGCGGCGGCGGCGGCGCGCTGTGGATC
>Ga0194057_10000025_pt1 | contig 53461 bp, 39 predicted proteins | sample SepL4415m_MetaG_FD_155474 | JGI IMG/M metagenome (GOLD analysis project Ga0194057, IMG submission 155474) | Anoxic zone freshwater microbial communities from boreal shield lake in IISD Experimental Lakes Area, Ontario, Canada - Sep2016-L442-15m | ecosystem: Environmental > Aquatic > Freshwater... | reverse complement strand
CGGCTCCAACGACCGGTACTTCGTTTGAATCCGTGCAATAACTTGTGCATCCCACATGCATCTGTTATGACACAATCCATCAAAACGACCAATAGGAATTTGTTCAAGTTATTTTTGCGCGGTCGCTTAGCCTTGTCGGTATGTGCCGGAATGAATCCGTCGTTGTTAATAACGTAGGCATAGTAAATATCACCGTTTTCTTGAAACGCATTCAGGATCGTCACAACATTGTGATCAAAAAAACGATCGTATTCCGTTCGGTAATGGGACACACCACGATCTTTGATTAGATCATAATTTCCGTTGAAAAGCGTGTTCCGATCAAACAGGCCGTTGCCAACCGCCTTCTCCAAAACATACTGCGTGATTCGAGCCCCCAACAGCGCATTCTGGCCCCCAAGATTTTGGCAGTCCACCTGCCTTCGCTCGTAAGAAAGAACACCGATTGCCATCGCCAGTGCAACCGCGAGGGTCAGCATCCCCGCAATCAAATGGAAGGTCAGGCGTCGGATCATGGCCCACTCCTTGGAAATAGAACCACATCGTTTGGCATCTTGTCCGCGCAGGAGATTCCCAATCGGCGCGCCGTGGTGCGGTTGATCCTTGGGATGCCGTGGCCCGGCTTGATAATGGGCAGCGTACCGGGGGGCGTTCCCGCAAGGATGCGGAGAGCATATTCCGCCGGTAGTCGACCATACTCTTGCCCAGACTTCACGACACCAACGAGCAGGCCGTCTTCGATCTCAAAGTCGTGAAAAGCAATCGTCGGAACGGTGGCGTGCTCGCAAGTCCACGCAGCAACTTCGCGCGGGATTATGTTTTCCAGCGAACCCGGTTTCTTCACCGCCTGATAGGAACGAATGACAATTGCATCCACGGAGCGATTGAAACGCTCAACGGCCTTTTTCCAATCGTCAAAGTTATCTACCATCAGCCACTCGGCAACCTCAACGTCCAATTGCTCCTGCTTCATGAACCCCAGGGCTAGTATCGAGGTGCTGTCGTGACAACTCAGGACGGCGATTCGTTTGATGGAGCGAAGGCGTTGGGCGAGGGCCAGGGATTCCTTGAAGTGGGGACGCTCGATGATGCCGGTCACGTTCGCGGCCGGATAGCCGTACTTGGACGGATCCGCGTCAACGCCGGTGAACACAACCGGCAGGGCCGTGTTCAGATAGAACGCGGCAAAGTACTTTTGGGCATCGTCATCGGACGCAAGAATGATATCGGGGTGAAATTCTTCGACCCTTTTTCTTGCCCGTTGGCCCGCATCGATTTTCCAGGCTTCGTCGGTGTGGCGTTTCGTGTCCATGCAAAATATATCCAGTTCCACCCCTGTTCCTTGGATGGCCGATCGTACCCCTTCCGTGATCGTATCGACCCAGCGGTATCCTTGGTGATAACTATGCACGAGCAACATGCGGCGACCTTGGATGCCCGTGCCGGGTGATACCGTGGGCAAAGATTTGAAAGCCGAACTTTCGGTCTTGTCCTCGTGGGTTCTGGGAGGGAGTTCCTCACGGCAACCACTCGACAGCAAGAGACCCACGATGAATATCGACAAAACGAGTCTGCCCACTTCAAGACCTAGTGGCCGAAGAGATTGGGCGACCCGTCGTGTCAGCTGCAAGGCGTCCTCGACGCGTGGAATGGTTTTCCGGTAATTCACGGGAACTTGCTCCGCAGGCAGGGACAACAAACTGCATAAATATAGGATACAAACGGTATCGAGGAGACAGAATTTTTAGGATGGACCTCACCCCCTGCCCCTCTCCCAAAAGGCAGAGGGGAGTTTTCGGATGGTTTCCGAGTCCATCCTTGTCGGTATATTCGTCCTAGCCATCCCATTTTGTCGCAATCTGGGTTTACGAGGCCACGCCATTGGGGTGAGTAAGTTTACGCACCGGACTTGCCGGTTTATAGTAGAATGTTGAGATGCGGGTGGGGCGATGCAAAGGTCGTTCGGCGCGGGTCTCCGACCCCGCCGAAACGCCCGACCGAAGGTCTCCCGGAAATTGGAGACCTTCGGTCGGCGGCGTGGCTCGGTCAGAGACCGGCCACAACAAGAAGGCGACAACCTGCGAAATCCGCAGGAAGTTTTGCTTGGAACAAGGATACCCAAAATCCTTAACTTCGTGCGTATGAGCCCAACCCTACAATTATTCGCATTTCGCACACAGAGAGCCCAAAAAAGCCCCCCCTCTCCCGGATGGAGAGGGGGGGCTAGTTTCAAACTTTCCGGCTCTTCCGGTTCGACTCTATTCCATGGCCAACAGGCTCTGGTCTTGATTGATCACGAAATTCTGATCGACCGAGCACAGGAGATCGTAGGCTATGCGAACATAACGGCCATTCGTCTTCTGCAAACGAACCGTGCCATCCTGGAAGCTGACAAAACGAGCCTCAATCTGATACTTGCCATTGGCGTCGGCCCACATCCGCAAGGACTTGACGTCGTTGCTGCTGCCATCGAACGGATCATCCGTCTTGGGTGCCTTTGCTTCAGGAGCCTTTTCAGGAGCCTTGGGCTCAGATGCCTTCTCAGGAGCCTTGGGCTCAGATGCCTTCTCAGGAGCCTTGGGCTCGGGTGCCTTCTCGGGTGCCTTGGGTTCGGGGGCCTTTTCGGGAGCCTTCGGCTCAGGTGCCTTGGGTTCTGGGGCCTTCTCGGGAGCCTTGGGCTCGGGGGCCGGTTCGGGTGCCTTCTCCGGTGCTTTGGGCTCGGGTGCCTTCTCGGGGGCCTTCTCAGGTGCCTTCGGTGGCTCGGGTGGCTTTACGGGATCAACCGGAGGTTCCGCAGGCTTATCCGGCACCTTGGCAGGTTCCGCGGGCTTGACCGCTTCGATTGGCTTGATGTCCGGCTTCGGTATCACGCGTGGCTCGGCGGGAACCTCAACCGGCCCCACTTTCGGCGGTGGTGTCGGATCGGTCTTCGGTTCCGGTATGACGACTTCTGGTTTAACCTCCGGCTTAACCTCTGGTTTAACCTCTGGTTTAACCTCTGGCTTCGGTTCGGGTGGCGTGCCAGGTGTCTTGCCCGCAGGCGGCGCGTTGAGATTCGGGGCTTGCGACGATACGGCGGAATTGTTTCCTGACGGAACAACCTTGTTCACACCTTCGGCCGACTTTATTTTGCTACCCACGGGCTGGCAACATGCAGGCATCGTGACCGATTGACAAGAGGTCGGTTGCACGCTGACGCGGCAACACGCGCGGCGATGGCCGCAACGGTTAATCAACCGGTTCATGTACCGGCATGCCCAGGCACCATCGGTCATGACCAGCAAGGCTACAACCATGGTTGCCGAAATAATTCCCAGACGACGCGCCATACTAAATTCCTTCCGCTAAACGATGTGAAAATGCAGTTCGAGTTACGCTACTTACGTTGACTACGAAATTCTCTGTGTCCACAAAACTACCCTAATCTATCTACAATACTTTCCAGCCCTTTGCTTTGCAACTATTTATCCAAAAGAATTTTGTCTGAAAAAATCCGCGTAGGTCATGGTTTTACCGAAAAATACCCGCATTACGGGTGGGTGCCGCATGTTTTTTGGCCATGGTCCCTGGCGGGCGGCGACCATTTCCGCCATATTAGTTGGCCATGGTCCCTGGCGGGCGGCGACCATTTCCGCCATATTAGTTGTTTGGTGGCAGGAAAAGTTCCCTTCGCATGAAAGAAAATATGCCGCAATCTCACAGTACCACGATTCTGACCGTTCGCCATAAGGGCGTTGTCGCCATTGGCGGGGATGGGCAGGTCACCGTCGGCAATACAATTATGAAGGCCGATGCCATAAAGATTCGCCGACTGAATGATCAGAAAGTCATCACCGGTTTTGCCGGGGCCAGTGCCGATGCGTTTGCTCTGCTGGAACGATTCGAGGCCAAGCTCAAAGACTTTCCGGCCAATATGCCGCGCGCGGCTACCGAGTTGGCCAAGGAGTGGCGGACCGATCGTGCCCTGCGGCGGCTGGAGGCATTGATGGCCGTGGTCGATTCTCGATTTACGCTTCTGGTGACCGGCAACGGCGACGTCATCCAGCCGACCGACGGCGTATTGGGCATCGGTGCGGGAGGCAGCTATGCCGTGGCCGCGGCGAGGGCCTTGCTCAAGCATAGTTCGCTGTCGGCCGCGGAGATTGTCCGCGAGGCCCTCGTCATCGCCGCGGGGATCGATATCTATACAAATACCAACATCATGGTGGAGGAACTTCCGTGCGAGAACTAACCCCTCGGGAAATTGTCAAAGAGTTGGATCGGCACATCGTTGGCCAGAACGCGGCCAAGCGGGCCGTGGCCGTGGCCATTCGCAACCGCTGGCGGCGGCAGCAGGTTCCGGTAGAAATGCGGCAGGAAGTTGCCCCCAAGAACATCATGATGATCGGGCCAACCGGCGTGGGCAAGACAGAAATCGCCCGGCGGCTGGCAAAGCTCACCGGCGCCCCGTTCATCAAAGTCGAGGCGAGCCGCTACACGGAAGTGGGCTACTACGGCCGCGACGTGGAGAGCATGGTTCGCGAACTGGTCGAGAACGCCATCGGTCTGGTCCGGCAGACGGAAAAGGAGAATGTCCGCGAGGAGGCCCAGCGGCGAGCGGAAGAGCGGCTACTGGATCTCTTGGCCCCCAGTCCGCCCGCCTTCAACACGACCGACGAAGGCCCTGAGTCGCCGGAGCGTTTTCAGCGTACTCGCGAGAAGATGCGGGGGATGCTGACCACGGGCGCAATGGACGATCGTCGCGTGGAACTCTCCATCGAGCAGAAGTCCGTGCCCATGATGTTCACCGGCATGGGCATGGAGCAGATGGACGTCGATCTGCAAGGAATGTTGGAGAAGATCGTGCCGCGGAACAGTTCGCGGCGAGAGATGTCGGTTCGCGAGGCGCGCCGCGTGATCTTCGAGCAAGAGTCCGACACCCTGATCAATACCGAGAAGGTCAACGCCCTGGCGATCGACCTGGCCGAGAATCTGGGCATCATCTTCCTCGACGAGATCGACAAGATCGTGGCGAGCGATTCGTCGCACGGGGCCGACGTGTCGCGGCAAGGCGTGCAGCGAGACCTCTTGCCGATTGTCGAAGGCACCACGGTGCAGACTCGCTACGGCTACGTGAAAAGCGATCACATTCTCTTCATCGCCGCCGGGGCCTTTCATCGCGCCAAGCCCAGTGACCTGATGCCCGAGTTGCAAGGGCGGTTTCCCATTCGCGTTGAGCTTAGCGATTTGACGCGGGATGATTTCATCCGCATTTTGACCGAGCCGCGTGGGGCATTGACCAAGCAGTACAAGGCCCTCCTGGAGACGGAAGGCTGCGAACTGATTTTCACCGAGGATGCCGTTCATTCCTTGGCCGAGTATGCCTTTCAGGTGAACCAGCGGACGCAGAATATCGGTGCCAGGCGGTTGAACACGATCATGGAGAGGCTCTTGGAGGAACTAAGTTTTGAGGCCCCCGAGATGGGTAGCTCCCGCGTCGAGATCAACGCCGCCTATGTAAAGCAGCGGCTGGAAGATATCTCGAACGACGAGGATCTGAGCAAGTTCATACTGTGAGACGGTTATCTGGAAAGCTGGTATTCTGGCTTTAGGTGCGAAACATGCGTGATTGTAGGTTGGGCTTTAGCCCGACAATCCAGCGTCTATTGGAGACGGGCTAAAGCCCATCCTACCGTCGTACCTAGAACCGGAAGAGCCCATTCGGTTCCCTACTTCACGATCGACCGGTAATAATCGATCGAGCGCCGCAGGCCCTCTTCAAAATCAACGGATGGCTCATAGCCGAGGCACTTTCGGGCCTGGGTGATGTCGGCCAGGCTTTCGCGGACGTCGCCCACCCGGGCCGGCTCGTGGCGTGATTGGACGTTGATGCCGAGGAGCCGATTGAGCAGCTCGATCAGCTTGAGCAGATCGGTCGCTCGGCCTTCGGCTACGTTGAAGGTTCGGCCGGCCACGCCGGGGGCGTCGGCCGCCAGAAGATTAGCTTGCACGACGTTGGCCACGAAAACGAAATCGCGCGACTGCCGGCCATCGCCAAAAACGACCGGCTGCCGGCCGGAGAGCATGGCCGTGATGAAAAGCGGAATCACCGCCGAATAGGGGCTGGCCGGATCTTGCCGCGGCCCAAAAACATTGAAATAGCGGAGTGCAACGGTGTCTAATTTGAAGGCCGCCGAGAAGGCGTGGCAATAATGCTCCGAAGCCAGCTTTGCCGCCGCGTAGGGGGACAGCGGATCGACCATGTCTGTCTCTCGCTTGCAGCTCAATGGCTGGTCGCCATAAGCGGCTGCCGAGGCCGCGAAAACCACTCTCCGCACCCCCAATCGCCGCGCGGCGTCCAAAACATGGACCGTACCCGTGCAGCAAGCGGCGTGGCTGTCCAACGGACGGTCGATACTCCACTGGACGGAGGCCAAGGCAGCCTCGTGAAAGATGCAATCGACCCCCTTGACCGCCCGGTCCACGGTGGCGGCATCGACGATATCGCCCTCAATCAGCTCAATCCGGTCGCGGAAGGCGGCCAGGTTTGCCAAATTGCCGGTACTGAGGTTATCGAGTACGCGGACGCGGTCGCCACGCTGGACGAGGGCCTCGGCGATATGAGAACCAATAAATCCGGCACCGCCGGTAACAAGAAATGTTCGCATGACTATGACTCCCGTGGGAAAACCTCCAATTCTAGCATATAATTGAATCGCTTGCCTTTCACGCAGAATGCAAAACTGGAGGAGTAGCGAACATGTCCGACGGATTTCCTGACCCGCATAGCGATCCCCAATATCCGCCTCAATCGATTCCCCCCTACGGCCCCGATCTTCGCAACGAACCTCATCGCGGTGGGGTCCGCCTTGGCTGGGCCTTTGGGTTGCTCTTGTTTTTGTTGTTGCTGTGGATTGTGCCAACCTTTGTGGAGCAGATCCAATACGCTGCCACGCGAGGCAAACAAAGGGCCGAGTCCGAAGTCGCCCGGCAGTTACTCGATGAAGGCAAGGGTGCCACGATTGCACAATACCGCTACGTCGTCAAAGCCGTCCAATCGTCCGTCGTCGGCGTGAAGGCCTCGCGCAGCGTCGACGGGCAGGACACCGACGAACTGTCGTCTTTCCTCTTCGGCCAGGGGCGAGGATTGCGCGAACAGGACCAGGGTTCCGGCGTGATCGTCGACGTCGAGGGCTACATCATCACCAATTACCATGTGGTCAGCCGCGCTTCGGAAGTCAACGTCGAATTGAGCGACGGCAGCAAGCCGCTGCGAGCCCAAATCGTGGGCATCGATCCGGCCACCGATCTGGCCGTTTTGAAAATCAGTGGCGCGAACTTGACGGCTGCCCCATGGGGCAAAAGCTCCGATCTGGAAGTGGGCGATCCGGTCTTGGCGATCGGCAATCCGTTCGGCCTGGCCCGCACGGTTACGGCCGGCATCCTGAGTGCTACCGGGCGGCATGCCGTCGTGGAGCATGTCAACTATCAGGACTTCCTTCAGACCGACGCGGCCGTGAATCCGGGCAACAGCGGCGGCCCCTTGGTCAACATGAAGGGCCAGGTCGTCGGTATCAACACAGCGATCGTTGGTCCGACCTACCAGGGGATCAGCTTTGCCATTCCCAGCGACATGGTACATCAGGTTTACGAGCAGTTGATCAAGTCGGGCAAGGTTGCCCGCGGTTGGCTGGGGGTATCGATGAAGGAGCTTACGGCGGAGGAATCGGAGAGGCTGGGCGTTCATGGTGCCCTGGTAACCGGCATCCTTCCCAACGCACCCGCCGCCGAGGCCGGCATCCAGCGCGGCGACGTCATCACCAAGTGGAACCATAAAAACGTCAGCGGCCCCGCCGAGTTAGGTTTGCAAGTTGCCTGGTCGAAGATCGGCGAGAAAGCCACCGCGACCGTTCATCGCGATGGCGAGACACTCGAGTTCACCGTCACCGTCGGCCAGCGGCCGGAAAGGCTGCGGTAAATCAGAAATCGTACCACACCCCGGCCCACCCTACTCCATGCACCTCCGGAAATCACGCAAAGCCCTTTCGGGCCAACGGCCCAACGGGCCAGGGGAGGGGCGACGCTTCTGGGAACCTTGACGTTACCATAACTACTCCTATAATGCGGCAAGGGTAGAATAGCTGTTCGGTGGCAACGAAGAACTGGCGGTGATTTAGAAATGATACGCGATTTGTTCTATGGCGTGAGTGAACAGGGAAAAGCGGGCAAGCATCGCATGGACGATGCGAGGGCACTTTTGAATTCCGTCCGCTGGCGCGGTGCCATGTACATGGCCGGATATTCGGTTGAGTGCCTGCTTAAAACGAAACTCATGCGAATGTTTAACTGCCGTCATTTGCGTGAGCTTGAAGAAGATTTGCAGGGTAAGGGTATTCTTGCCGCTCAAGCAACGATCTTCACGCATCAACTCGAGTTGTTGCTGCGATTGACCAACACCCTAGACCGGTTGCGGCAGAATGAGGAACATTGGCGGCTATTTAACATGGTGAACCGCTGGGTGCCCGCGTGGCGCTACACCGCAGACCAGTCGAATCCGGAAGACGCGAAAGATTTCCTGGATGCGGTCGGGAAGGTTTCGCATTGGATCGAGAACAACATTTAAGGAGATCGAAAATGGCCGACGCTCAATTGAAGCAAAAGGTTCGCGAATCGTTGAGAGGAGCTTACTTCAAAGATCAGGATGACTTGGTGGATGTCTCCGATGGCCCCGACGACAGCATCCATGTCGTCATTGTCAGTCGTAAATTTGACGGGCACCGCATGAAGGAGAAGAACGACCTGATCTGGTCGGTTCTAACAAAGAACCTCCTGCCAGAGGAATGGGGCAAGGTTTCCTTATCCGTCGGTGCAAGTCCGGAAGAGATCAAGGCTACCTAGAAATCGTACCACACCCCGGCCCCGATCAAGCTCTCGTAGTGGTCGTGGAACTGCCGCTGGAAACTCATGCCGTTGAAGTATTGAAGGCCCGTGCGAAGCGTATGGCCGGTGGGACCGCGCCATTGCCAGCCGGCTTCGACGGTGACGTTGCCGCCGTAGTGTACCTCCTCGCGAAGCTTGGAATTGATGGCGGCAAACGGCGAACCGTAGAGCCCGTTCGGCTGTGCGGGGCTATAGTCGACGCCGAATTGAAACTCCCACGGCTGAGAACCGCCATCCACGTGAAAGGCATAATTCGCTTCGCCATAAAACCGTAAGTCGCAGATCGGGCGATAGGCCACCCCGAGTACCAGTTGCTCGCGAACATAATTCAGCCGCATCTCGTCGGGATGGGCCAGCATGTAGAGATCGCCCAAGTGCGAACTGAGATGATAATAGCCGAACTTGAATTCCCACGGTCCCTCGCGACGCGTGATCGGAAATCCGAGGCGGAAATCGGTCGATACCATGCTGCGGCTACTATCCAAACGTGGCAACGCGCCGCCGTCGACATCAAGCTGCCAGCCTTCCGGCCAGGCGGGATCCTGCGTACCGTAGCGGAGGATGCCGACGTGAGCACCCAGGTTAATGTCCCAGATCCAGCCGATTTTCTTGTCGTAATATAATTGGCTGCCGAGGCGGCCCTCTTCATTGCTGGCCAGATAGTTTTTGAACATCAGCCCATCGGGCAAAACCTGCCAGGTCCAAGGCACCGTCCAGACGACCATTTGGGGAACATGAGGGTTCGGCAGAGCAATGGTTCCGGCGGGCGGGGCGAGGGCGATGGTGGGCGCAGGCTCGTCAAACGATTGCGGCGGACCTGGGGTAACCATCGGCTGCGGCCGAGGCACGTATTGCCCAGGCGTGTATTCCTGCGCGACGGGTTCCGTGGCACTGGCCTGAATCACCACCGCATCGCGACTATCCAACACCGTGATCGGCATCGCATCGATCTGCGCATGCGCCGCCGTCGCCAGGACGGTCCAACCGAGCCAGCCTAAAAGCAATGTTCCAGCGATTCCACGTTCCGAACAACTCGCCATTCGTCGCCATTATCCCTTCGGAGGCGTAAGTCTACCGCCAGCCATGCTTTGGGATCAAGATCGAAGTTTTGCATGGGACAATAATACACTGATACCAAAATCCTTGAGTTGGTTCGTATGGGGGCTCGTTTCACCCTACTTCTGCACCTAAAACCGGAAAAGCCCCCTTTTTCCGACCTTGCTGAAACCCGATCCGGCCTACTGCGAAGGCTCGATCCGCAGCACGATATCGAGTTTCGCCAGGGTTTCGAGTTGCGTGACTTCGAGGGTGCCAATGACCATTTTGACCGACTTGGCCCGCACCAGCTCAAAAAAGCCGAGTGCCTTCAGCTTCCCTAGTACCTCGTCGTTCAGCGAGCCAAGCAACACGCGGATCTCAACGCGGCCGGCCTTGACCTCGATCTTGCCGAGCGTCAGGTTGCCGTCCTTGCCCTGCTTGGCCACCTTTTCAGCTAGGTCGCGCAGTTCGGGTGCCAGTTTGCTCTGCCGTATCTGTTGTGCCGACGCGACGTTCTCTACGTCGTCCACTTTATTTGCGAGTTCCTTTTGGTTTTTCATCAGCCGAGCCGTCTTGGCTGGGGGAGGAGTTCCAGGCATCCCTCCGCCGAAGCCAGATCCTTGGCCGAATCCCGGCATCGGACTCGCCCGACTCAGCGACGACGACTTCCCTTTTCCGTCCTTCCCTTTCCCGCTGCTCCACCCCATCCCGGAATTCATGGCAGCTTGGCCGCGGCTGCCGAAGACGCCCTCATAGCTTACACCCTCGGGCATTTCCACGGGGACGGCGACGGTTCGGGCCTGTCCGCCTTTGGTAATGTGCAGTTCCTCGACGGCCACAAAACTGGTGAACTGCGTGAGCAACTGGAACCGAAGGCCCAGGCCGAGGATCTCTTCCTTTTGTGCCGGATTGGGCTGGCCTCGTTGTACGCCGGCCAAGTCCTGGTTCATTAAGTCCTCGACCTTCGCGCGAGCCCACAAGGGGGCCAACACATCGTTTTTCGGCTCGTCGTCAGGGAAATTCACTTCAATTTTCCGCTCAAACTTCTCCTGGCCCGACTGGCCGCGGAGGGTGACCACGCCCTTGCCCGCTTGCTTGTACTGCCCTTTGATCACCACGGGCGTGGAACTGAACAGGTCGGGTATCTGCTGAGGGTAGAGTTGGGTGACTTGGAGATCGCCGAAGTCGAGTTGCACGTCGGTGAGTACCGGCGTGCGGACGCGCTCGTAGAACCGCTCGGCCACGCCGGCCGCATCTCGCTCATCGAGCACATATTGCACTTCGCCGCGGCCCGCCCGGGCCATGCCGTCCAGAAGGAAGCGATTGATCGACCCGCCAATGCCGAAGGCGAAAACCCGCGCGGTGCCGGCGTTTCGCTTGACAGCGTCGATGATCGCCATATCGTTCCCCACGTAGCCATCGGTCATGAAGCAGACGACGCGGACGCGGCGGGGATCGTCCTGGTAAGACAAACAGGCATTGATGGCCTTCATCATCTCGGTCCCGCCGGAGCCGTGGAGGCTATCGAGAAATCGCAGGGCTTTCTTGCGGTTCTCGGCCGTGTTATGCACCGGCTTGTTGAAACAGAAGCTGGTGTGGCCCGAGAAGGTCATGAGGTTCAGGGTGTCTTTTTTGTTCAATCCCTCGATGCACAACTTCATGGCCTTTTTGGCCGTCTCGACGGGGAAACCCATCATCGAACCGCTCGAATCGATCACGAAGTAGATCTCCTTGGGCACAATCTGCTGCTGCCGCACCCGCTTGGGCGGCTGGAGGATCAGGGTGAAGAACTTGCCGCGGGAGTCGGTATGAGTAAGCAGCGTGTCGGCAATCTCATCGCCGGCTGTCTGGTAGACCAGTACAAAGTCCTTGTTCGGAAGGGTCTTCTGCTGCTTGAGCTTGACAATCGCACGGCTCTTGTCGGCCGTGGGATACTCGACGTCGATGGCGTGCTGGCGCGAGTCGAGACGCTGCAGCGGCAAGCCGGCATCCATGCGCACCGTGATGGAAATATCATGGCCGGCGCGCGTTCCCTCGGGCGTCACCGGCGGCGAAATCTTGTTGGCGTCAGGCACTTGATCGGTGGACGGTGCCCAGCCGGTCGTTGCCGGGCCGCTCGGCTGACCCGGCATGTAGCGGGGACCGACCACCATCGGGAAGCTGAACTGGTACTCGCCATCCTTCCACGGTAGTGTTTCGCTGTAGGATATGATGATTTCGACCTGCTCGCCCGGCTCGATGTTGGCCACGGACTGGGTGAAAATGTTGGGCCGCTCCTGATCCAGCAGACTGGCAACCTTCCCCTGGGCCTTGGCGGTCTCGTAGATCGCACGGGCCTCACCCCGTTCCTTGATCTGGCCTTTGATCACTCGTTCGCCAATCCGCATGGTCATCTGATCCACTGCGGCATACTGGGAGAGCGGGAAGACGTAGACGGCCTCGATCTTGTCCGGGAAAGGATTGTGGAACTGCTGCCGGACCGTCACGCGGGCGACGAAGCCGGATATGTCGGCGGTGACTTCCGTATGCTTCAGGGGACAGTTGCCCAGCGGTTTTCCGTTGGGATCCATAGCCTCCAGCCGGCCTTCACTGGGAACGGCCTCGATTTTTGCCTGAACCGTCGCACCTATTGCCCAAACTACCAAGCCCGCCAAAGCGGCACACAGAAATCGCCTGCTCGTCATAATAAAACGTCCTTGGTTGAAAAATGACCTTCCCAAGTTTCAATGCTACCACAATCACTCAATTAGACAACAGCGAGGCTAGTTTAGTTCCGCCGTTGTTAAAAATAAAAGGTCTACAATTCCTCCCCATTCCGCATTACTCCATACCGCCGCAGCTTGCGGTAGAGCGTTTTGCGATTTCGGCGATCTGATTAGACTCTTCGAGGGCCTGATTATTCGACTCCAGCATGGCGGCATCCTGCTGCCGGGACGACGCGTAAATCCTCGTCAAACCGAACGAATTCGATGTTCTTTCCCATCGACAGTTTGCGGAGGCTTGGCTCGACCTTCGCGCGATCGGCGACAATGATGATCGCCAAATGGTCTAGATCGAGGTACTTCTTGGCCACGTTGAACACGTTACTGGTAGTGACAGCCTCAACTCGCGGCGTATATGTGTTGAAGAAATCGTCGGGAAGACGGTATTCCACGAGAGTTTCCAAATGAAGGGCGATCTGGGACGGGGTCTCGAAATCGGCCGGATAGCCCCGCGTGAGGTATGCCTTTGAAAATTCCAATTCCTCGATACCGACCGGATTTGAACTCGTGATTCCTTGGAATTCCTTAAAAAACTCAACGAGTGCCGGAGCTGTCACCGCGGTTTGCACACTGGCAGTTGCCAGGAACGGCCCGGGCTGTTGAATCCGCCAATCGAACGCGGTGCGAGCCCCGTACGTGTAGCCCTTCGACTCTCGCAGGTTCATGTTAAGCCGGCTGGAGAACTGCCCGCCGAAGATGCTGTTCATCACGATTAGAGAGTAGTAGTCGGGCGAGTTCCGAGCGACGCCGACTTGGGTCACCGCGATGACCGACTGGGCTGCTCCCGGTTTATCGACCAGGAGGATGTGAGTCGGTTTCGGCGTGGGGGGCGCGGGCATCGCCGCACCGGAAGGCATGTCGGCAACTGCCTTCCATCCGCCCAAGGCTTTTTCGAGTTCCGGTATCAACTCCGGCAGGGTAATATCGCCCACGGCAATAAGCGTGGATTCCTCGGGACGGATGCGAGTACGGTAGAAGTCCATGAGGTCGGTCTTAGTGATCGCGTTAATCACGGAGGGTGTGCCGTAAGGCGATTGGCCGTATGGGTGCGCCGTACCGTACAATATCGCAGCGACCGCCAGACGCGCCAGCGAGTTGGCGTCATCATGAACCTGGGCCAGTTCCCCAAGAGCTATGTTCTTCGCTCGGACCAGTTGGGCCTCGGGGAATGTCGGATGACGAAGCACATCCGCGTACACGTCGAGGGCTTGGGGAAGGTGTCGCTTGAGGCTGAAGAGCCGTGCCGCGGAGGAATCCCAATCGGCCAAGATCGACAGGCTCGCTCCCAACGATGCCAGTTCATCGGCAATTTGCTCCCCGGTGCGATGGGACGTGCCTTCGTCCCAAACGGCGGTCATCAGGTTGGCCAAGCCCGGTTTCGTTGCCGGATCAGACGACCGTCCCATGCGCATGACCAGGTTGAGGGCGACCGTGGGCAGGCCGTGTTTCTCGACGACAACGACTTTCATCCCGTTGGAGAGTTTAGCCTGCTGGAATGGCGGCAAAACAAATCTTGCGGCCGGGCCGGGCTTGGGGAGTGTCTGGCGGTCGTGATCCGCCACCAGGGTTGGCGCTGGTGCCGCCAGCGGCTTCACGGCTTTCCTGGCGAGTTCCTCGCGGGCTTGCTCTGCGGCGACCCTTGGGTCGGACGCGATCTTCGTTTCTGAGCCCGGCTTCACCTCCAGGACCACGCGCCCCGCCCCGAGATACTCTCTTGCCGCACGCTGTACCCCTGCGGGAGTGACGGTCAGGTATCGCTGAAAGTCCTTGTCCAAGTGGCCTGGATCTCCCGTAAAGACGTTGTACATGTTGAGCCGGTCCGCACGGCCGTCAAATCCGCTTGCGGATTCCAGCGAGCGGACCCGTTGAGCTTCGATGCGGCTGACGGCGCGGGAGACCTCAGACCCGCTGGGCGGTTGGGCCCGAATACGGTGCAATTCGTCGAGGACTGCCGCTTTAAGCTCCGCGATCGTGTGGCTGGGCCGGGCAGTCACGACGATGAACAGTTGACCGGTAAGTTCTTCAGAATCCTGGTAGACCTCCACTTCCTGCGCAATCTGTTTCTCGCGAACGAGGGCACGATAAAGCCGCGACGTTTTGCCGCCGGCCAGAACATCGGCAAGGATTGCCAGATCCGCTTCGTTGGCGGCGAACATCGGCACGGTGGGCCAGGCCATATAGAGACGTGGCAAGCCAACTCGATCGGTCATTTGAATCCGCTTTTCTTCCAGGAGTTCGTACGGCATCGCCTTGACTTTTTCTACTTTGGGACCGGCCGGGATCGGCCCGAAGTACTTTGCTACCAGCCGTTTCGCCTCCTCGTTGTTGAAGTCACCAGCGATGCACAGACTGGCATTACCCGGATGGTAGTAACGGCGGAAAAATGCGGCCACATCCTCTCGGCTCGCTTTATCCAGATCGACCATGGAGCCAATTGTGGGCCAACTGTACGGGTGCTGGGGCGGGTACATGGCCGCCAGAACCGTTTCGTAAACCAGCCCGTAAGGCCGGTTATCGTAGCTTTGGCGGCGTTCGTTCTTAACGACAGCCCGCTGGTTGTCGAGTTTTGCCTGGGTCATCGCCGGAAGCAGGAAACCCATTCGGTCCGACTCCATCCACAACGCCATCTCCAGGTAGTTCGAGGGCACCGTCTCCCAGTAGTTCGTACGATCCTGCGTGGTTGAGCCATTCAATCGGCCTCCCGCCTGCTGTAAGGGGCCGAAGAAATCGTTCTGGTGCTTCGATCCCTGAAACATCATATGCTCGAAAAGATGGGCAAAGCCGGTCTTGCCCGGCTGTTCGTTTTTCGCCCCAACGTGATACCACACGTTGACCGTGACAATCGGAGTCGAATGGTCTTCATGCAGGATCACTTGAAGGCCATTGGGAAGCGTGTATTTCTCAAATGGAATGGGGGGAATACGCGAGCCTGCAATCGCCAAGTGCGTCGAAGCGAACATGACGGCGAAAACGACAGTCTTTAGAAAATTCATTGCGTTACCTTTGTGTTCGTGGAGATTTCTTGTTTTTTCAGTTGTTACCTGGTCCGCACGGGCGTGCGCGGACAACAGAATGACCGAAGCTGGAATTTTGCGGTTCGCCGGTTCATTTGGCAGTGATCCACGTTACTCCGCGATGCCCCGAGGTATGCAACGGCCGTGCCAATCGTAAACTGTAGAGAAGACTTGCTGCACCAACCAGGAAAGGCTGCACTTCTTGCCTCAGAATCCTCGTCGCAGGCCGTCCAATATCGATGCGGCGCGCCCCATGATGCCCCGGCGAGGCAAAATGCCCCAGCCTGAATCGCCTGGTTTCCCCTTTCCTGCATTCTTCTCTTGTGGGCACGACTTTTGCTCTTTGATTTGAATATGTGGACGAAGCAGAGGGCAAAGAATTGGGAGTATCGGTGTGGTGGACTTTCAGTCGGATCCCGTCCGAACATATTTGATGCAGATGGGCAACATACCCATGCTGTCGCGGCGGGAAGAAATTGCGGCGGCTCAGCGTATCGAAAAGACACGAACGCGATTCCGCCTGGCACTGCTGGCTACAAATTACGCCCTGCAAGCTGTTGCCGGAACCGTGGGGAACGTACTTTGCGGCTCCCTACGCCTGGAGAAGGTAATCGGGATTTCAGTAAGTGACACACGGGAAAAGAGCCGTATCGTGCAACGCGCGCGCTGCAATTTGAAGACGGTATCGGGTCTGCTGGAGCGGAACCGTCGCGATTTTGCCACAGTCATCAGCAAGTGGCGGTCGAAGACTCTGCGTCGCCGAGCGTGGCAACAGCTCGTAGTCCGCTGCGGTCGTGCCAGTCGCTTGCTCGACGAATTGCGGGTCCGCACGGACGTTCTGCAATCGGTTCTCAAGACCCTTGAGCAAGTGTCCGAGCAGATGGATCGACTGGCGCGTTACTACCGCGAACTCAAAGCCTATCCGCAAGACCGCAGCCGCAGCATGGGTCTGCGAAAGAATCTGTGCCGCCTCATGAAGGCTACCCTGCACAGTCCAGCGACGCTGCGCCGTTATCTCGCACGCATGACACGACTACAACGCGACTACGAGCAGGCCCGACAGGACCTCGTGGCTGCCAATTTACGTCTGGTCGTCTCGATTGCCCGCCGCTACCAGAACCGCGGCATCAGTTTGCTTGACCTGATCCAGGAAGGAAACACGGGCCTGATTCGGGCCGCCGACAAGTTTGAATATGCACGGGGATTTCGCTTTTCCACGTACGCCACGTGGTGGATCCGCCAGGCGATTACCAGGTCGCTGGCGGATGACAGTCGTACCGTCCGCGTTCCTGTCCATATGGTCGAAAAGATTGGCAAGGTCCAAGAAGTTACTCGTAAGTTATCCCAGGCGAACGGATACCAGCCGAGTATCGATGAGACCGCCCGTGTTGCCGGGATATCGACGACCGAGACGAATTGGGCAATCCAATCTCTTCGTGCGCCTACGTCACTCGACCAGGTTTTCGGCGAATACAGTGACCATTGTCTCGGAGAGTTTACTGAGGACCAGCGGATACACGACAATTCGTGCAGGATGAACCACGACCAGTTGCAGGCTCGGTTGGCCGAAGCCCTGGCCTTACTCGACTACCGCGAACGGGCGGTACTCGGCTTCCGTTTCGGTTTGACGGATGGTTATCCCCTTACCCTGTCAGAAGTCGGCAGCATCTTCTTGGTGACCCGTGAGCGGGTCCGTCAGATCGAGGTCGAGGCTCTTGGTAAGTTGCAACAATCGCCCCAAGCGAAGACACTGCTCAGTTTCCTTGAATCCCGCGATACGCCCTCCACGCATATTGCAAATCCCAACGGCCACGCACGGTGATGAAGCAGGGTTCTTAGAGGGCTCTGTATTCTCCGATGTGAGTGATTTCGGTATCAGGTCTGTTCTTGAAGTAGTGGATCTCCGGGGGAATCGTGAGGCCGACCGAAATGAGCGTTTGCAGGGTTTGCTCCGGACTCCAATTCAACTCCGTTACCTCTTCCTCGGGGACCAGCAGCAAGAACCCGGAAACCGGCATTGGTGCCGTCGGGACGAACACGCACAGGAGGACCTTCTGGGTTTCGATGTCTCGACAAGTCGCGGTCACGAAGGCCGGCGTTTTCATGCCCGGATGGGGGAACGCAACCAGCACCGCCCGCTGTAGGTGCTGCTGCTCACCTTGCCTGTCCAGTGCTTGAAACACGTTCCGCACTCCATTGTAAACGACGGAGACCACCGGCAACCGCAGCAGGATCCAGTCGATGACCTGGCGCAGACGGGAGCGTACAAAGAGGCCGCAGCAATAGAGCAGCGCCAAGGCAATCAGGATGGCGATCACCGGGGCCGCGTACGTCTCGAACCAGATAGCCGGTTCCGTGTCAGGCCGACGCCCATTGACCTGCCAAAGTACCAGCAGTGCAAGGGGATCGATCACGTACTTTTCAAGGGTCGAGTAGAGCCAATGAATGATCCAGAGCGTGATCAGGATCGGCAGCACCACGAGGACACCGCCAAGGATCCTGCCCCGGACGCCGTGCCAGACCCGGCGAAACCATGCCGGAGCAGGGTCAGGTTGGGGATCGGGAGTACCCACAGGCGAGGGTACGGCAGTTGGCTTGTTGTACATAACGGAGAACCTCACGTCCATTTTGAGAAGGACTGACTCTGGGCACAGCGGCCCACTCACCGTTGCCGCCAAACAAGTTTGCGGTTCGCACAATGCCGTCTCTGCGACGGTACTCGTGACAAGTCCCCCGCAACCGTTCACACCATCACATATCCATTACGGTCTTCGCCGGAATTGCTTCCGGTGCTTTGGGCTGCTTGCCCAGGGTTGCCAGGTGCTGCAGCCAAGTGAGTTCGCGCTCGGGCTTCTTGGGGATTTCAACATAACGAATCACGACCTGGCTGTTCTGCTCCTGGATCTGAAAGTAATTAAGGCGAAAGGAGGGAAAGTAGACCGCGGGGAAATAACCAATGCTCGCTGGAAAACGGCGCAAGAGCTTGACCCACGTTCCGGTGTTAAGAACCACTTGTCCTGCCGGTCCCAACTGTTTAATAAATGCTGCATGCGTGTGCCCGAAGATGAACACGGCGACCTTATTATCTCCCTGGAAGACCTCCTGCGCGCCCTTCAGGTAAGGCTCTTCCGAGAGGTCCGGCCCAACGCCGTGGCTCGTGAGCAGGCGAAAACGACACAGGATTCGCCTGAGGTCTCGCAGAACCAGTGCCATGGGCACACCGATGATCACCAGAAGCACGGAATTGATTGAGATTACTACCTGCAAGACGTTGTTGATGATGCCGAGTCTCTCCATCACCGGATTGTGGAATAAGACATTGTAATCAAAGATCCCCAGGAGGCGGAGAACCTCGCCACTGATCGACAGGAGCTCCACCCCGAAGACAAGCATGAAGGGCAAGAGCAGCCAGCGAAAAATTGGATTCATCTCCCGATAGAAGTAGTTCGACATGATCCAGTCGGGAATCTGCATGGGATCTATTGAACGAATATCCTTGAGCCAATTTCCTTTACCAAAGTCCGAATGCCGGCTGGCCCCGCTGACGAAAGTCTCCGTGATGAAGTACCCGGCAGGAAGGGCATGAGGATTGCCATAGTCGGGCAAAGCATTGAACTCGTCGCGTTGCTGGCCATGTTCAATCCAAATCTTTTTGTCACCCACGGCGCGGATCAGGACAAGACTCGTGTCCAGGTGAATATTGTAGGCTCGAAGTTTATCGGCAAAAACGGGATTGCAAGCCAGATCATAGTCGTGATTGCCGACCATCAAGGTCACTTTGATTTGCGCGCCGGTGGCTCTGAACTGATCGAAGATGGACTGGTGCGCTGCAATGATATGATCGAGCTTGGCTTCGCCACGGACTTGAGTCAATTCCCAAAACCCAAACGTGTCGCCGACAATCAGCAATTCGGTTTCGGGGCTCTGTTTTTCCAGTTCCTTGAGAAAGGCGATAAACTCGTTCGTGTAATCGCAATGCTGCAGTTGGGCGTCGCCACCCATGTGCAGGTCACTGACAAAGTAATACTGCTGTGCCAAAATGCACTCTCCCTACCAGACACGGTTTCACTCAGGGCAAACATTCGCCCACATCCCGACGATGTTCGCGTCCGGATCACCACTCCAGTCAGGCAGACCGGAACGCAAGGACAATCTGGGGTTTCATCTCGTGAAAGTCAATCCCGGGTCGCTCGAATCATTATCTCCCAGCCGGAAGTTGAAGCGGTCGGCGGCCAGCCAAGTGATCTGTGCCGTCATCGCCGCCTGGTTCCCCTGCCTGAGGATCAGGAGGTCATCGGCGACGAGGTAAGTACCGCTAAACTCCTTGGGCTTGTCGTTTTGCATTAGTCTCCAAGTAAACGTCGAGTCCTTGGCGAGGTCCAGCGAGATCGTTGCCTCATGCGGGCGGATTGCCTTCCAATTGCCGGCGAGGCCGGCAGCGTCGATCGGCATCGCCGGAGCGGTCGGTTGACTGGGCGGTTGCTCGGCGGCCGCCGGAGTCGTCAACGCATGGAGAAGTTGGGCTGACACTTGGTCCCTGGGATTCGATTGTACCACCGCCTCGAGTTGCGTCGCTGCGGCCTCCGTGTGCCCGGCCGTCAGGTATTGATAAGCCAGCACGAATCTTGCTTCAGCCGACTGGGGATTATTCTTGACAAAATGTTCTAGTGCGCGGAGCTGCGCCGTGTAAACGTCGATATCGAGATACAGGCTGCTGAGCGTCGTCCAGTCCCAGCCGGGGCCGACGGACAACACCGCGTGGAGCGGCACGGCGGCTTCCTTGTAGCGCTGTAGGGCGAAAAGCGTCTGCCCACGGAACTCGTGCAGCACGGCGTCGCTAGGCAGCCAAGCGACGGCGCGATCGACCTGCGCCAGCGCGGCCTCATGGTCACCCTGCCTGAAGGCCTCGACGGCCGCGTCCAAGAGCTGTACGGCAAGCTCCTCGGGAGTGGGTTCGCCGGCGACCGGCGCGGGCTGCTCGACCGGTTGCGCCAGCAGAAGGGGCTGCGAGTAGTCGATCGTCGTGTTATAGACGACCACCGGGCCTGTGGCGAACGGGTTGTAGTACGACCAATACCCCCAGGCCCAGGGAGTCCTCGCCGAACTGACGGCGCGGCCGGCCAAATAGCCAGCCGTCCACCAGGTGGCGGGGCGGCGATACCAGGGATGGCCCCAGTTGCCGTGCCAGGTGCCGTGGAACCAGTTGCCGTAGTTCGGACGGTTGATGACGTTGATCTGGTTGCCGCCTCCGAAGATCGGTCGATCTCCAATGCCTGGTCGATCTCCAATGCCTGGTCGGTCGCCGATGCCTGGTCGGTCGCCGATGCCTGGTCGATCTCCGATGCCTGGCCGATCTCCGATGCTTGGTCGATCTCCGATGCCTGGCCGATCTCCGATGCTTGGTCGGTCTCCGATACTTGGTCGATCTCCAATGCCTGGTCGATCTCCGATGCCTGGTCGATCTCCGATGCCTGGTCGATCTCCAATGCCTGGTCGGTCTCCGATGCCTGGTCGATCTCCAATGCCTGGTCGGTCTCCAATGCCTGGCCGATCTCCGATGCCTGGTCGATCTCCGATGCCCGGTCGATCTCCAATGCTTGGTCGGTCGCCGATGTTTGGTCGATCAGGAATGCTTGGTCGGTCGCCGATGCCTGGCCGATTTCCAATGCTCGGCCGCTCAGGGATGCCCGGTCGAATGCCAGTGCCTGGCCGCTCAGGGATACTCGGTCGGTTACTGATGCCTGGTCGTTCTCCAATGCCTGGTTGATTACCGATGCTCGGTCGATCTGCAACACCCGGGCGGTTACCCGAGTTCAGCCGGTCGGCTACGCCGGGACGACTAGCGGGCAGGGCTGAGGGACGATTGCCCACGCCAGTCTGTGCAAGCGGGGGCCTAGTTCCCGCACTGGGCCCCGACACGCCCGCACTGGGGCGAGACACGCCCGCACTGGGGCGAGACACGCCCGCACTGGGGCGAGACACGCCCGCACTGGGGCGCGACACGCCCGCACTGGGCCGCGACACATCGGCTGCCGGGCGCGGCGTGCTGAACGAAGGCGTGCGTCCTGCGGCAGGCCGGCTTGCGCCGCCCGCTCCGCCGGAGATTCCCGCCCGGCCGGCACCTCCGCCTCCTCCCGCCCTGCCACCTCCCCGGTCTCCGCCGATGCCGGCAAATGCCTCCGCCGGGAGAAACGATCCAACGACTACCAACACAGTGATTACCTTGAACATTCTCATGGGCAGTTCCTTTCAGAGAACTTCAGCCGCGCCGTTGCGGCTCACTTGGGCATGGGTGGTTTGCGGACGATGGGAATTGCCTCCACGTCCGGGGTGACTTCCCCTCCGACGATCCGGTCGCGCGACTGCCACGTCGCGCGGTCCTTGGAGACGCGCGTGATGACGTTCGTGGAGGAAGCCGTCTTGCCGTCGCGCGTCAGGCCGGTCATTTTCACGATCCACTGGCTGCCGTTCCTGGCCCAAACGCCTTTGGCAAAACCGCCTTCGGAATCGAACACCCAGGAGCGAATCGCCTTGGCCGACGGATCCCAGCCGATTCGCTGCGAGCCGTTCATGGCCGTCCGGCCGCCGATCTCGATGGTGAATTCGCTGAGCAGGAAGCGATGATTATCGGTCCAGCGATACGACGTGCGGATGAGCGCATCCGGGCTCTCGTCCACCCACTCACCCACGAGCCAATCGAGCCGCTCAAGCTCGTCCTCCGCCTCCGAATCCTCGTCGGGGAGGTCCCGGGCACTGGCCATCAGCCACTTGCCGTCCTGCTTCACATGGACCCCGGTGTAGCGGCTGTGCTCGGCCGGCTCGCCGGCGCGGTGCGTCACGGTCGTCGTCCCGTCTTCCATCGCCACCGCCGGGCTCACGAAGCGAATGGACTGAACGGAAATCTCCATCCGCGACTCGGGGTGTTCCTGGAATATCCGGGCGAACGTCTGCTCGATCACCGCGCGGCCTTGGAAAGCGGTGCCGTCCTCGTTCACGATTTCGGCCTCCTTGGTGAACAGGGACGCCAGCGCGGCCGCGTCGTGGGCGTTATAGGTATTGGCCACGGTGGCGGCGACAGCCCGGATGGCCTGTTCATCCGCCTGACGCGCCGGCTGGGCGGCGATTACGGCCGCCGGAGCGGCTTTCATCGACGGTGCCTCGGGCTCCGCACTTGGGGCCTTCATGGTGACCGCCGCGGCAAGTAAGGCGATCGCGAGTCCTACTGTAATGGTGAGGCTGCGCATGAGTAGAATTCCTCTCTGGGTTGACATCTACAACGAAAACAGATCCGCGGCTTGGAACCCCCCAAGTGCTTAGAACGACACGAACATTATGATTATTTTTCCTGCCGGGAAGATATTTCCTCGCATTGCTTTCCGAACCGCACGAACCAAAGCATGGGACGGTGGTACTCGCTCTGCTTTTCTTGCAGCAACGCGAACCCTCCGACCGTGCCTATCCGGCTTGTTCCGGTAACGCTTTCGCGGCAACTCCGTGCATCACCATCGACCAGCCGCTTAGAAGCATGTCGATGCCCACAAAGAGCCCGATGACCCACAGGCCGGTCAAAGGCCACTCTCGCCAGATCATTACGCCAAGCATTACGTCGATCGCGCCGTTGAGGAAGAGCCATACCCGATGGTGGAAGTCGCTGGTCAGTGACACAATCACGCGCTCCACTCCACCGATGAAGAGAAACATGGCAATCAGCAATGTCAGCGTTTTGGCGCCAACCAAGGGATTGGCCAGGAACATGAAACCCACGACAAGCGAGAGAACACCGGCAAAGAGGTCAACAAAAAAGCCGCTCCACCTCCTTTCCCGCCAGAAGGCGTGGGTCACCTGGACTGCGCCGCTGAATACCAACAACCAACCGAACGCGACCACCGATGCAAGCGTGGCCACGAAAGAAAAGGAGATAGCGACGAGGCCGAGTACAATAAGGATCGCGCCCATCGCGAAGAACCATCCCCAACTCCGCTTCATTTCATCGTGATCTGCCCACCCAAAACTACGGAAAACCATACTTGTAGCCATTTGAAGCCTCCATAAATTAAAATGGTATCCACTATTCAAACCCACTCGTTTACGCTTCGAGCAGGAACACTTAGTCCACTGCGTCCACGGCGCCCTTTGCCAAACTCAGTCGCCGTCCAACATGTCGGGTAGCACGAACGGTTCAAGGCTCTTGGCCGGTGCTTTCGGCGCCGTGCCAGGCAGGATCTCAAAGTTTGGCGTGAACGAGACTAACAGGCCCCGCAACTGATCGAAGGGCTTGCGGTCACCCTCGAACCTGGCCTTGCCGGCCTTGACCAGGTCGTCAAAGGTGGTGGTGCCCATCATCACCCTGTTAAGTTCGGTGCGGTCGAGCGTGATCGTCAGGTCCGCGTTCTTCGCCTGTTGGCCCTTAATGTTGGTCAGCGTGGCGTTGCTCAATTCCACCAGGTACTTCTCGCCATTGTCGGGAGTGACCAAGTTGATAGTGAAGCGAATGCCGTCGGCCTTCTTCGGATCCATGCTGATGCCCAGGAAATCAAGCCACATCTCGGTTGACATAGCGCGCACCACATCCGGCCCAGTGCTTTTTTGAGGCGTGCCGCCGGGCAGACCGTTGCGCAGTTCGTAAGAACCCTGCAGGAAGCTGTTGCGTACGCTGGAGCTCTCGGCCTGGTAGCCCAATTGCTCGTAGGCGTCCGCAAGCATGCGGCGGGCCGCCTGGTTCTGCGGCTCGGCGAACACCAGCTTGTTGAGGATCTCGGTGACCTGTAGGTACTGGCCCTTGGCGATCAGATCCTTGCCCTTGGCCATGATCTTCGCCGAACCACCCATCATCTCGACGTACAACGGCGCCGAATCCCTGGGCGACAGCGGGATCAGGTTGACCGGGTTGCCGTCGTAGAAACCGAGGAAGCGGTTGATGACGGCGCGCGAGTTGTTTCGCGAGTCGCCGTGGTAGCTGCGCGCGGCCCACTGCTGCTGCAGGCTCTTGGGCACTGCGTAGACATTGTGGATTTCGTTGATCGTCACGCCCAGGTTGGCGTAGTGCAGCGCCTGGTTGTTGAGGTTGGCGTAGGTATCGCGCTGCGCGCGGAGAACTTCCTGGATGCGGGCGTTGCCGAAGCGAGGCCAGCTATGCGAAGCAAACATCACATCGGCTTCCTGCCCGAACTTCCAGAGCGCGGCGTTGATCTGCTTCGACCAGTTCTGGGCGTTGCGCACCGGAGCGCCACGCAGTGTGTAAATATTGTGAATGGTGCCGGTCACGACTTCCGCTGCCCAGAATGCCTTGAACTGCGGGAAGTAGGTGTTCATCTCGACGGGTGCCTCGGTGTCCGGGGTGTTCTGGAACACCATCTTCACGCCGTCGAGCGTCATTTCCTCGATGTCCTTGCTGATGAGCACGTTCGGTGCAATAAGCCCGGTATTGCCGTTGGCCACATTCTTGCCGATCGCCTGATCCACATGGCCGTAGGGATCGCGCGGCAACAGGATCGCGTACTGCCACTGCGTGCGGCGCGACATGGCGTTGCCGGCGAACACGTTCTCCTCAATCGCGGCCCGCATGAAGCCTTCGGGGGCGATCACCTTGACCTTGCCGCTGGCCACGTCGGCTTCATCGACCACGCCGCGCACGCCGCCAAAGTGGTCGACGTGCGAATGCGAGTAGACGACGGCTACGACCGGACGCTTGCCGAGCTTCTTGTTAATGAACTCTAGCGCCGCCCGGGCGGTTTCCTTGGCCGTCAGCGGGTCGAATACGATCCAGCCGGTATCGCCCTTGATGAAGCTGATGTTGGCTAGGTCGAAACCACGTACCTGGTAGATTTTGCCCGGTACGACCTCGAAGAGGCCGTAGGCCATGTTCAATATAGCCTGACGCTGCAGGGAAGGATGGATGCTGTCGAAATCCTTGCCTTGCAGCAGGAACTCGTAGCTGCCCATGTCCCACGCAACATTTCCGGCATCGGCCATGATTTGCTTGTACGGTGGCGCGGCGATGAAGCCCTTTTTGGCTTCTTCAAAATCACACTTGTCTTCAAACGGAAGCGTCTTGCGGAGGCCGTTCTGTAGCTCGATCGTGAACTTCGAGGGCATCTTGCCTTCAGAATCGAAATGCCCCGACGTGGGGGTGGCCGTCTGAGCATGCGCCGAGCGCGAAAGGGGGCCACTGAATGCGAAAGCAACGCCCGCGGCGACAGTAAATACTAGGAAAGATCGTCTGGTTTTCATCGTGCGCTCCCGAGTTGGGGCATTCATGGTTACTTCATTTCGGTCGAAAGTTGCGAGGGCATGATCACGGGTTTATCGTCCCTTGCAAATGCTCTCTCATCATCAGTCACGGTTCAAGCAGGCTGGGACACGTTGTACGTCCGCGCGGACAACGCCAGGATTATCCAACACCAGCCATGGAGGAGTAGGTCGATACCAATGAACAAGCCGATGACCCACAGGCTTGACTCGGGCCACCCTCGCCAGATAAGGACGCCGAGGAACAGATCGACAACACCGTGGAGCAGGACCCACGGCCAGGCTGGGAAACGCTCGACAAACGAAAAAATGATGCGAAGCGCGCCGCCCACGAAGAAGGATGCCGCGAACAGCAGGGTAAGGACGGCCATCGCTTGCTCGGGGCCCTCGAGCAGGAACACTCCGACGATCAGATAAAGGCCGGCACTGAGTAGGTGCATTGCAAAGCCCTTCAGGTTGCGCACCGTAACCGCGTGGATGATCTCCGTGATCCCAACTGCCAACATCAGGGCTCCGATGACGACCACGGTCTTCAACGTCGCAACGTGGGGGGAACCGATGGCCAGGATGCCGACGAAGACCGACACCATACCAAAAACGAAGTATACCCACCAATGCTTACGCAGAAACGTGCGATCGTCGCGCGGAGAGGTGGCAAGGGATGGTGGAAATGGGAGGCCCATGGTGTGTTGCTTCCTTTTCTGAGGGTGTATTTTGGAGGTGGGAAGTCGAGTCGACTGTTTGTCGTTGCTCTTTCATCCACCTTTAACCTTAGGAGGAACCCTCAGAACGCATAATCCCCGCGAACCTGATAGACCCATAAGGAAAGACCGAAGCATTGTCTAATGGTTTTCACTAGCCTCAGAGAGGGGATTCCATTCTGCATCCTACCGCTGTCAGTCGTGCAACAGCCGAGGGACACCATGAAGGACTCAGCATTGAAAAAATCTTTTCGCCAGGGCCTTGACCAGCCGCCTACCAACTGCATAACATAAAAAGTCGCTTTGTGGTTCCTGGCTATCGCCCGGGACTCTGGGCTATTCACCAATCGGATCTCGCCGGCGGAAGTCTCCGGGAAGTACAGTCTAGGAATGTTCCGCTTGTTGTGCGGACGAAAGGAGTGCTGTATGAACACGCAAATCCCAAGTGATGAAACAGCAGCACCGTGGTACGTCTCGAACGGCCACTTGCCACCTGCCGAGCAGGTGCGGACTCTCGTGGCACAAGCGCACGTTCGCTTCAAATCAAACGCGGAAGGAAAAAACTCGGAGGTTTACCCGGCGTTGGCAAACGTGCCGAGTCATCTGTTCGGGGTGTGCGTGGTCGGTACCGAAGGTACTGTATATTCTGTCGGGGACGCGGAATATGAGTTCTCGATCATGAGCGTTTCCAAGCCGTTCGTGTTCGCCCTGGTTTGTCAGTTGCTGGGCGCGGAGGAAGTCCGCCAGAAGCTCGGGGTGAATGCGACAGGGCTCCCGTTCAACTCGCTCGCGGCCATCGAGCGGAATGCAAACGGAATGACGAACCCGATGGTGAATGCGGGAGCCATCGCGTCGACAAGCCTTGTACCGGGTACGACCACCGACGCCAAGTGGCGGTTTATCCACGACGGTTTGTCTCGTTTCGCCGGCCGAACACTTCCGCTCAATGCCGAGGTGTACGCCTCCGCAACGAAGACTAACTACCGGAACCAGAGCATCGCCCGCTTGCTCCAGAGCTACGGCCGGATCTACACGGACCCGGCGCAGGCGACCGACCTGTACACCAAACAGTGTTCGCTAAACGTGAGTGCCAAAGATCTAGCGGTGATGGGCGCTACGCTGGCTGATGGTGGCGTCAATCCGCTCACCAAGGAGCGGGTGGTTGACCCGGCAGTCTGCCACTACACGCTGGCGGCGATGACCACCGCCGGTCTGTACGAGACCTCGGGCGACTGGCTTTTCGACGTCGGGCTGCCGGGCAAGAGCGGCATCGGCGGCGGAATCGTTACGGTCTCTCCGGGAAAAGGCGGACTGGGGACATTTGCCCCGCCACTCGACAGTGCCGGCAACAGCGTCAAAGGTCAGCTTGTTGCCAAGTTCCTTTCCGAACGACTGGGCATGGACCTATTCGTCTCGAAACCCGATGTTTAAGAGGACTTGTCTGCATTTCGGCCCGAACGGTTTGCCGTTCGACCCTACCCCCAAACCCAATCCGGAGCCCCATGCGTCATGGCAACACAAACCTTTTCATCCAAAACGGCGGAAGTAGGCGAGCAGGATTCATGGCTTCCGATGATCGTCATCGCCATGGGCCAGGCGTTGATGTCCTTCAACGTGGCCGCCCTGCCGGTCTCCATGGGCGGGATGGTCGCCAGCTTTAACACTCCCCCCACGACCGTGGGGACGGCGATCGTGATGTATTCGCTCGGCGTTTCCGGCTTCATCATGCTCGGTGCCAAGCTCGGCCAGCGCTACGGATCGAGGCTGTTTTTTCAAGCGGCGGTGTCCCTCTTCCTCGTGGCACTGGTGCTCATGGTGATCAGCCCGACCGTGGGCGTGATGCTGACCGCCCAATGCCTCGCTGGCTTGGCCGGGGCTGCCCTGGTTCCCACGCTGGTCGTGCTGATTGCGAACCACTACCGCGGCAAGCAGCAGGCCAAATCGCTGGGGTGGCTGGGTTCGGCACGGGCCATGGCGGGGGTGCTGGCGTTTCTGATCATTGGAACTCTGGAACGGTTTGTCAGTTGGCGTGCCGCGTTCGGACTCCTCATCGTTCACGCCGCCGCCATTCTCATCCTGAGCTTCAAGCTCAAGGCGTCCAAAGCCCGGCCCGAGGTAAAGATTGACGTGCTGGGCGTGATACTGGCGGCATCGGCCGTGATCCTCATCAGCTTCGGCTTCAACAACGTCAGAAACTGGGGGTTGTTTCTGGCGCGGCCGGCCGCACCGTTCGATATCCTCGGTGTTTCCCCGGCGCCCATGATGATCATCGTTGGCATCGTGATCGGCTCGGCTTTCCTCGTCTGGACCCGCAAGCGCGAAGCCGACAAGAAGATGCCGCTCTTCGCGCTGGAGGTGGTGGAATCCGCCAAGGAGCGGGCCACGGTCCTCATGATGTTTCTCATCGTGGGCATGGAGGCGGCCACGAACTTCTCGGTGCCGCTTTACATTCAGATTGTCCAGGGCCGCGATGCCTTCCAGACCGCGATCGCAATGATGCCCTTCAACCTGTCGGTATTCTTCACCGCGATTTTGATCGTCAAACTTTACGATCGGTTAACTCCGCGCCAGATCGCCAGTTACTCCTTCACGCTGGTGGCCGCCGGGGCCTTTTGGCTGGCCTTCGTCGTCAGCAATAACTGGAGCACTTTCCCCGTGTTGCTCGGCCTCGTCGCGTTCGGCATCGGCCAGGGTGCCTTGGTGACGCTGCTCTTCAACGTGCTGGTCACCTCGTCGCCCAAGGAGCTGTCGGCCGATGTCGGCGCGCTGCGGGGCACTGCCGGCAACCTCGCCGCCTCCGTAGGCACTGCCGTCATGGGCGCGCTCGTGGTTGGCGTGTTGAGTGCCAGCGTCATGAGCAGCTTGACCGCGAATCCGGTCATTACGCCCGAGTTGCAGGAGCAGGTGGATCTGAATAGCATCAACTTCCTCAGCAACACCCGGCTGGAAGAGAGATTGAAGAGCACGACCGCCACGCCCGAACAGGTCACTGAAGCGATTAACATCAACGAGGGGGCACGCCTCCGCGCTCTCAAGATCGCCTTTCTTGCACTGGGTGCCCTGTCTTTGCTGGCAATCTTCCCTTCCCAGGTGCTGCCGGATTACAAACCCGGCGAAGTGCCGAGCGACAAAACACAGAACCGTGAAGGAGTAAAGCAGACATGAACGCCAACGATTGCAGTTACCGGAGACTAGGTCAAGGCCTGCCGATCGCTTTGTCAATGATCTGCCTTGCTGCGGGTTGCTCACGGCCGGTCTCGCCACGTTCCGAGGTGGCTCGTCCGGTTAAAACGATGGTCGTGGTATCTGGCGGAGAGTCGCGTGTCCGCGCATTCCCCGGAAAGGTTGAAGCCTCGAAGAAGGCCGTGCTCTCATTTCAGGTGCCCGGCGTATTGCTCCAATTACCTGTCAAGGAGGGGCAGAAAGTCGCTCAGGGCGAGGTGGTCGCCCAACTCAGGCAGGATGAATACAAGGCCCGGCTGAAGGCGATGCAAGGCCAACTGGACCAGGCCCAGGCGGTCCTCAAGGCCATGCGGTCGGGGGAACGGCCCGAGCAGATACTGCGATTGGAAGCGCAGGCGAGGGCGGCCGAGACAAAACTCGCCAACGCGCGGGCGGAGTTCGATCGCGCCGTGCAACTGCTCCCGTCCCGTGCCATCTCGCGCTCGGATTACGACCTTGCCGAAACCACCCTGAGCGTGGCCCAAGAGGACCACAAGGCTGCCCTCCAAATGCTCGAGAAGGGATCGATTGCCCGCGCCGAGGACATCGAGGCCAGCGAGGCCGTAGTCCGCGGGCTAGAGGGCCGTGTGGTCGAAGCAAACCTGCAACTCGAGGATTGCACGCTCCGCGCCCCCTACGACGGCGTCATCGCCCAGCGTTTCGTCAATCAGGGGCAGAGCATCCGGGTAAATGAGCCGGTCGTCAAGTTCCAGAACGTCGACGAAATCGAGGTCGCCGTGGACGTGCCGGAGACGGTCATGGCCGCCGACATTCGCTCGGCGGACATCGTGCAGATGGTCGCCGAGTTCAGCGGGGTGCCCGGGCTCGAGTTTCCGGTACACATCACAGAGGTTGCGCAGTCGGCGGATCCGACGACGCAAACCTTCAAGGTTCGCGTTGCCATGAAGGCGGTGCCCGGCATCAATGTGCTCCCCGGCATGACGGCCACCGTCACCGCTACCTATCGCCGCGCAAAAATACTTGGTAGCCGTGTCCTTGTGCCGATCTCCGCCGTTCTCAAGGAAGCCACGGGGGAGCAACTGGCGTGGGTCATCAGGCCGGATCAAACCATCGCGCGCCGCCCGGTGAAAATCGGAGAGGCAACGGGCGGCCAGATCGAAATTGTGGACGGCCTGCAAGCGGGCGACCGCATCGCCGTGGCAGGGGTGACTCACCTGTGCGAAGGGATGAAAGTCCGCGACCTGGGCGACGGACTCGGAGGCGGCCAGCTATGAACGCCGGCGAATACTCCGTCCGAAATAACCGCGTGGTTTTCGTGGCCATGGCTTTCGTCCTCATCGGCGGTTTCGTGGCCTTTCAACAGTTGGGCCGGCTCGAGGACCCGGAGTTCACGATCAAGGAGGCGCGGATCATCACGCCGTACCCGGGGGCCAGCGCCGAAGAAGTGGCCAAGGAAGTCACCAACCCGATCGAAAGTGCCTGCCAGCAACTCGGCCAACTCCAGCGCGTCGAATCGGAATCGACGCGCGGGAGGTCGGTCGTCACCGCCGTGATCAAGGACGAGTTCAATAAACACACCATCCCGCAGGTATGGGACGAGCTTCGTCGCAAGATCAACGATGCCCAATCACGCTTGCCGCCCTCGGTCCGCGGCAGGTCGATTGTGATCGACGATTTTGGCGACGTCTACGGGGTTTTCCTGGCGATTAGCGGCGAGGGCTTCTCGCATGCGGAATTGCGACGCTACGCCGAGTTCCTCCGACGCGAGTTGCTCGTGGTGCAGGACGTCAAGAAAGTCGACCTCTTCAGCGAACGGCAGGAAGTTGTCTTCCTGGAAATCTCGCGGCAGCGGCTGGCGCAGCTCGGCATCAATGAGGACCATATTTACTCGCAGCTCCAGGCAAAGAACGTCGTTGCCGACGGCGGCCGGGTGCGTGTTGGAGACGAGCACATCGCGCTGCATCCGCAAGGCGGCTTTCGCATGGCCGACGACATGCTCGATATGGTGATCGGCTCCGACAGCACAGGCCGCCAGCTCTTTCTTCGAGATGTCGCAACGCTGGTTCGCGGCGACGAGGACCCGCCGCGGCGATTGCTCCGCTACGACGGCAAGCCGGCCATCGGCCTGGGAATTTCCACGGTACAGGGCGGCAACGTCGTAACGATGGGCAACGCCTTGCGGCAAAAGCTCGACGATCTAAAACGCGACCAGCCGGTCGGCATCGATGTCGGCGAGATCAACTTCCAGCCCGGAGCGGTCGCGGTGGCCACCAACGACTTCATCTTCAATCTGGCGAAGGCGGTCACCATCGTGTTCGTGGTGCTGCTGTTCGCGATGGGCCGCAAGACCGGGTTGATTATCGGCCTGGTGTTGTTTCTCACGATCATGGCGACGTTCCTGGTCATGTATATGCACGGCGACCTCCTGATGGAGCGGATTTCGTTGGGCGCACTGATCATTGCCCTCTGCATGCTCACGGACAATGCGATTATCGTCATCGAGGGGACCAAGGTCGGTATCGAGGCCGGCGAGGACAAGCTCCGGGTGATCCGCGACATCGTCGCGCAGAATCAGTGGCCGCTCTTTGGGGCCACGGCCATCGGTGTCATTGCCTTCGCGGCGATCGGCCTGTCGCAAGATCGAACCGGCGAGTATTGCAATTCTCTTTTTTGGGTGATCCTGATTTCGCTCAGTCTGAGCTGGATTTCGTCGATCACCGTCACGCCGCTCCTGAGCTACCTGTTCTTCAAGCCGATCGCTGGGGAGGCACCCGGAAGCCGCGATCCGTACGGGGGCATCTTTTTCCGCACCTACCGTAGCCTCTTGGTTCTTGCGATTCGCTTCCGTTGGGTGGTGGTGGCCCTTTCGCTTGTGCTATTCGCCGCAGCACTGTACGGATTCAGGAAGGTCGATCAGAGCTTTTTCCCGCCCGCGACCCGACCGCAATTCATGGTGGATGCCTTTCTGCCGTCCGGCAGTCATATCCGTGAATCGGAGGCGTTTGCCGGCGACGTACAACGATTCATCCAGGCTCAATCCGGCGTCACTCATGTCACGTCGTTCATCGGCGGCGGCGGTCTGCGGTTCTTGCTTGTATACAGTCCGGAAAATGAGAACCGCGCCTATGTTCAGTTCCTCGTCGATGTCGATGACCCCAGGAAGATCGACCGGTTGATCGCCGACATCCAGAAAGAATTGGACGAGAATCACCCCAACGCCAACTCCATCGCCAAGAAGTTTCTCCTGGGCCCAGGCCAGGGCGGACGCATCCAGGCGCGGATCCGAGGTCCTGATCCGACAAAACTGCGCGAAATCGCCGATCGGGCGAGGAAAGTAATCGACGACGATGGCGGGGCTGTGTGCGTGCGCAGCGACTGGGGCGAGCGTGTCAAGGTAATCCGCCCCAACCTGCTCGAACACCAGGCACGCCGCAACGGCATCACGCGGGTCGAGGTGGCCCAGGCCCTGCAAACCAGCTTTGAAGGGCGAGCGGTCGGCTTCTACCGCGAGCCGGGTAGCGCCGGCAGCGGAGCCTACCCGCAGGAGACGCGGCTCCTGCCGATCATCGCCCGTCCGCCCCTGGCCGAGCGCAATGACGTCCACGCCATCAACAGCTTGCAGATCTGGAGCCCGGTAGCCGCGAGGATGATCCCCTTGAGCCAGGTGTCTACCGGTGCCCAAGTCACCTGGGAAGACCCGATTGTGATGCGCCGCGACCGCTTCCCGACCGTCACCGTCCACGCCGACCCGCGCTCCGGGTTGCCTAGCCAACTGTTTGGCCGCGTGCGGACAAAGATCGAGCAGATCGAGTTGCCTCCCGGCTTTTCGCTCGACTGGGGCGGTGAGTACGAGGATTCCCGAAACGCCCGCACCGCCTTGGCAGGATCCCTCCCCTTCGTTCTGGCGCTCATGGTGTTCATCGTCGTGTGCCTGTTCAATTCGATCCGCGCCACGCTGCTGATCTGGGTGATCGTGCCGTTGGCAATTATCGGCGTGACGGCGGGGCTGCTGCTCACCGGACAACCGTTCGGCTTCATGGCCATGCTGGGAGTGCTCAGCCTGGGGGGTGAGCAGATCAAGAACTCGATCATCGTGCTAAGCAAGATTCGCATCGAGGTCGAGAAGGGGAAGTCGCCCTTTCAAGCAATCCTGGACGGGAGCGTAAGCAAGCTGCGGCCGGTGCTCATGGTCGCCGTGACAACGGTGCTCGGTATGATTCCGCTCCTCCAAGATCCGTTCTTCGGGGCCATGGCGGTGTGCATTATGTTCGGGTTGTCCTTTGCGTGCGTCCTCACCATGATCGTCATGCCGGCGATTTATGCCATCTTCTTTGGCGTTCGCGAGACCGCAGCCACGGCGGTGAAAGCAGAGTGACCGGATAGGTTGCACATAGTCGACTTGCGAGCCGAGTACTCGGGCCGAACTACCGGTCGGCCCGGCGCCGGAAATAACGCCCGACCCGGCCGATCTGCAACTGCCACCCGCCGAACCTCTCGGTCAGCCACTTGTAGAGGGACGCGCCCACCAGCGTGCCCAGCGCAATCGAGGCCAGGGCGAACGCCACGCTAATCAGGCCATCGATCCTGGCGGGGTCGCTCAGCAGTCGCTTGACGGTCAACAGCCCCAGCGCGCCGGGCACGAGGAGCCAAAAACTGGGCAGGAACGTCACCATCGACGGTGGCCCCTTGAAGCGTTTGTGGATCAGGTAACCGAGCGGCGTTGCGACCAGCGTGCCGAAAAAACCGCTGATCTCTTTGCCGAAGCGGACGGCCGCAAACTGCTGTGCCGCGAACGCGAGGAGGAGCACCAGCAGCATCCACCAGAACGAGTTCCGCGGCGCGGAGAACGTGAGGTAGACGCCGATCGAGAAAACCACCACGCCTACCCAAGGGGCCAAGCCGGCCCAAGGCGCAGCGACGGACTCCACGGTGGCATCGACCAAGTTTTCAGGACGATACCCGACGAAAAGCGCGCCGGCCGTTAAGCCGAAGGCAAGCAACACAAGTTCGACGAGGCCCGTCGTGAGCCGGCTCGAGCCGCTCACCATGTCGCCGTAGGCCAGCTCCACCATGCCGAATGTGAGCATGGCGCCAGGCAGGAACGTCACCAGCGGCGCAACCAGCGCGTACTGCGGGTCCACCGGCAGGCCGTATTTCACGCCGAGGAAGACGAGCACCGAGACAAGCGCCGCCGCGACTACCGACAAGGGCGCGGCGAGGATAGGCTTATCCTGGTTGAACACCTTCAGCACGCCCACCAGCGCGCCGAGGACCGCTGCGGCCGCGAGGTTCCGGAGGGCCGGCATGAGTACGAGGGCCAATCCAATCGACAGAATCGCGTGACCGACGATGACGGCAAGGGGACCGAACCGCGGTGCCTTGCGCAGAAGCTCGGTGAGCCGCTCCATACCCTGGCGTGGTGTCACCTCGCGGCGCTGGGCTTCCTCGCCCAGCGTATAAACGTCGGCGATCTGATCCAGACGGAGGACTTGCGTTGGTGCCCCTGCCAACGTGACGCACTCTTCGTTGCGATCGTGCGCGGTGATGAAAAGGGCGGTCGAGAACGCCACTACCCGCGTTTGCCGCATGCCGTGGACCGACGCGATGCGGCGCAGGTACAACTCCACCAGCGCCGTCTGCTCGCCGCAGGCGAGGTATGCCTGACCGAGGCGGACTATGAAATCGAGCAGGGTGCTCGTATCGGTTGGGGCGGATTCGGTATTCATAATGCGGCCGATGGGTTGACCGTCCGAGTGCCGCCGATCATGTTTCGAGGGTCGCCAAGGCCACCGCCAAGCGGCAGCCGTTGGCAAACTCGACCAGATCCACAAATTCATTAACGGTGTGGGGCTCGTTTTGCCCCGCCCCGATGGTCACCGTCGGCAGGCCGTGCTGGGCGAACCAGTTGGCGTCCAGGCCGCCATTGGAGAGCACAGAGTGCGGATTCAGTCCGATCGATTCTGCCGCATGAGTAGCGTGCCGCACCACGGGCGCGTCCTCCGCAATCCGAAATGGCGGGTACTCGGGTCGCCCGTTGAATTTTATCTCCGCAGTTGTGCCGAGGTCATCCGTTACCTGGGCAGTTGCGTTGTTGAACGCCTCCCGATACCCCGCCGTGATGGCCGCGGCAAAGGCCGCGTCGTGGCTGCGAGTCTCGCCTTTCATGAAGACATAGTCGGTAACGACATTCGTGGCATCGCCGACGGCGCGCCCGTCCTTGCCGGCGACTACGCCGACGTTGCTGGTTCCGGTCCCCTCGGGTCTGACCACCTTGCCGAACCAGCCTTTTTGATGTGCCTCCGTCATGGCCAAGGCTGCCACCAGCGTAGCCGAAATGCCTTTTTCGGGTGCGACGCCCGCATGTGCCGCCTTGCCCTTGATCTCCACGTCCCAGCTCTCCGCTCCAACTGCCCCGATGATCAGTTCAGCAGCGAGCTTGCTATCCACGTTGAAGCCCATTGTCGCCCCGCCGAGGTCGGCAGGGTTCAGTTGTCGAGCGCCTTGCAGCCCGCTCTCCTCGCGGACCATGAAGAGGAGTGTCAATGGTGGGTGGGGCAACCCGTGCTTGAGGATCGTCTCGACGAGCGTTACCAGCACGGCGCAGCCCGTGCGATTGTCGCCGCCCAGGGCCGTAGTGCCGTCGGAGACGATGCGGTCGCCATTTCGCGATGCCTTTGCGCCCGCGCACAGCAACACGGTGTCCAGATGCGTGGCGAATGCGAGCCGGGGACCGGGGCGAGTGCCTGGCAGCGTAACGATCATATTGCCGATCTGCGTCGGCAGCGAGATGCGCTCGTTGACGGTGTCGAAGCGGATGGCGGACGCGGGAACGCCGACTTTCTTGAGCTCGTCGGCGACCGCGGCGGCAATGGCCGCTTCCTGACCGCTGACTCCATCAATCGCCAGGAACCGCATTAGGCGGTCCTCGGTGGCCTTCACGTCCACGGGTGGGTTTGTACTGCTCATGCTGTAGTCGCTTTCTGTTTGTATCAAGGTTCTGTTCAAGTTGTTGGGGGTAGGTAGGATCACTACACACCAAACGGAATTCCAAGCAAATACCACACGACAAACAGCGCGGTCCAGATGACCGAGATGCCGATGACGTAGGGCAACATCAGTGCCACGACCGTTCCCACCCCTGCGTTCTTATCATACTTCTGGCACACCACGACCACCATTGCGAAATAGGCGTTCAGTGGGGTGATCATGTTTATCGGCGAGTCTCCGATGCGGTACGCGGCCAGCACGGCCTCCGGCGCAATGCCAAGTTGCAAGAAGATCGGCACGAACACGGGGGCGAAGATGGCCCACTTGGCGATCGCGCCGTTGATCAGCACGTCCACAATCATTGTAACGACAATGAAGCACAGAAGCAGCCAGATCGGGCCGATGCTGGCTCCCTTCAGGCTGTCGGCCATTTTGACGGCCATGATGGTGGCCATGTTGGTGAAGTTGAAGTAGGCGATGAACTGCGCGATGATAAACAGCAGGAAGATGAGGCTGCCCAGCCCCGCCAGCGACTTCTCAATCGCCTTGATGACGTCGGTGATGCCCTTCATCTTCCCGGAGCCGATGCCGAAGGCGGCCCCCGTCGCCAAGAACAGCACCATGATGAAGACGATCAGGTGGTTCATGAACGGCGTGTTGCCGATCACGGCTCCGGTGACCTGGTCGCGCAGCGGCGCGCCGGGCGGCAGCGTCAGCAGACCAAAGACGACAAGAACACCCGCCAGAGCCAGACCTGCAAATCGCAGGCCCCGGGCTTCTTCGGGCGAGACGCCCGCCTCGGGTTCCCCGCCAGCCTCGGAAGGCTTGTACGCCCCCAGCCGCGGCTCGACCACGCGCTCGGTGATGAGCGAGATCACCAGCGTGAGCACGGCCACCGAAACGAACGAGAACCAGAGGTTCGCGGTCAGGTCGATCGAGAGCGAGGGATTCACCAGATGAATCGCATCGTTGGTGAACTCCGTGAGCACCGCATCCAACGGCTTGATGAGCATGTTGACCGTAAACGCCCCCGCGACAGAGGCGAAGCCCGCGGCTAGACCCGCCAGCGGGTGCCGGCCCAGGCTTAAAAACGCGACCCCGGCCAGGGGGATGAGCACGAGGTATCCGGCGTCGGCCGCGACGCTGGAGAGGATGCCGACGAAGACAATGATGTACGTCATCGCCCATCGCGGCGCGACGACGACCAGTTTGCGGATCAGGGCCTTGACCAGCCCGGCCTCCTCGGCCACGCCGGCGCCGATCATCGCGGCGATCAGCAGGCCGACCGCGGTGAACCCCATGAAGTTCGGGATCATCGACGTGTACATGAACCGGATGCCCTCGCCCGAAAGCAGGCTGCGGGCCGAGGCCGTGACCTGCTCGGTCTTGTGCGTCTCGGCGTTGAGCCGATCAAACGTGATGCTCGTGCCCATCATCGAGAGCACGTGGGCGACGGCCATCGTGAGGAGGATCAGCAGAAGGAAGATCACCACGGGGTGCGGAACCCGATTGCCCGCACGCTCGATCAGGTTGAGCACCTGCTGCATCCGACTCTTGGGTGTTGGAATCGCGTTACTCATGACACATGTCCTTCAAAGGAATAGAATGTAGATGGGTAGATGTTACTGGACTGGGTGGAGCGGGAGCAACCACGGAACCATGATCACGCTGATGATCATAGCGATGATGCCCAAGGGTGTTCCGATGCGAACGAAGTCGCCAAATTTGTACCGACCCGGGCCAACCACCAGCGTGTTGACCGGCGAGGAGATTGGAGTCATGAACGCTGTCGATGCGGCCAGCGCCACGATCATTGCAAACGGGTATGGCGAGGCGCCGAGATCCTTGGCCACCGCAATCGCCACCGGGGCCATGAGCACGGCCGTTGCGGTGTTCGATATGAACAGGCCAAGCAGCGCCGTAATTGCAAAGAGGCATGCAAGCACAGCGTGCGATCCGGCGCCGCTGGTCACACTCGCCAGGGCGTCCGCGGCGAGATCAACCCCGCCAGTACGCTGCAGCGCGATCGAGAAGGGCAGCATTCCGACGATGAGCACGATCGTCTTCCAGCTAATACACCGGTACGCATCGCCGATGCCGATGCAGCCTGTGGCACCCATCAGCAGGCACCCGATGATCGCCGCCTGAACATTCGGGACGATGCCGCTGACCATCAGCCCCACCATGATCAGCAGGCATATCACGGCGTACCACGCCTTTCCCGCTACCGGGAGCACCTCGTCGATCTCGGTGGGAAGCCTCATGATGAGCACCCCCGCCCCATCAATAGAAAGTCGTTCGATGTGCTTCCATCGGCCGACGACCAACAGGGTGTCGCCAGCCTTCAGCTCCTCATCAAGTATCCGACCCTCCTGGGCGGCCACGCCACGGCGCAGGCCGATCACACTCAGGGAAGTGAGGCTGCGAAACCGGGCCTGAAGGATGGTTTTGCCGATCAGTTCTGAATCGATGGATACGATGACCTCGGCCATGCCGATCTCTTGAGATCGGTCGCAGAAGTAGATCCCCGGGATTGCCAGCGACTCCAGTGCGAACCGCTCGCCGAGCGCATTGACCGGGGTGCCGGGTGAGAACAGATCCAGAAACAGAACATCGCCAGCATGAAGTTCCGTGCTCTCGGAGGGCTCGATCAACGTCCCGGACAACCGGCCGGCGCGCTCGATGGCGATGATGCTTGCACCCGATGCGCCACGCAGGTCAATCTCGGCCAAAGTCTTGCCGACCAGCGGCGACTGCGGCAGCACACGCAGTCGGTGCTCGCGGTTGGTGAGATTGTACTCCTCGATCCAGTTGGAGAGGCTCGGCCGCCGCGGCGCGCTGCCGGCCCCGCCGGCGGTCTGCCCTACCTCGTCCTTGCCGCCCAGCCAGTGCCGAGCGAAGAGCATGTACGCGATGCCCGAGATTAGGATCGGAACACCGAAGGCGGTGAAGCTGAAGAAACCGAACCCTGCCGTACCATGGCGGATGAGCTCGCTGTTGACAACGAGATTCGGTGCGGTCGCCACAAGCGTGGTCATGCCGCTGATGAGTGCCGCGTAGCACAGCGGCATCATCAGCCGGCTTGGTGAGGTGCCGGTGGTCTGTGAGATGCGGAGGGCAACGGGGATGAAAATCGCGGTGACGGCGGTGGAACTCATCAGGGCGCCGAGGCCGCACACGCAGAGCATGAGAAGGACGATCAGGCGTATCTCGCTCCTGCCGGTCCTGGCGATGAGCAGGTCGCCGAGATTCCGGGCAACCCCGGTGCGAACCAGACCCTCGCCGACCACGAACAGGGCCGCGATGAGCACGATGTTCGAGTCGCTGAACCCGGCCAGTGCCTCACCCATGCTGATGACCCCGGTGAACGGCAGCACCGTGATCATGATGAGCGCAACGACATCCATTCGTGGATTGTTGACGACAAACATCACCACGGCAGCGGCGAGCAACGCCAGCACGAGACCGAGCTCAGCACTCATGGATATCCAATCGTTTTTCGGGTCGATAAAACGTCACGCAAGACCGAGGGATCCGTGTACCAAATCCCGTGGATTAGGATCGGCGCATCAACAAGTGTCGCAAGAAAGTAGCAGGCACACTCCGTGTGCCGTCTGCCCCCGCTCGGCGAATGTGCAAAACACGACAGTTATTGGTGCGCCGGTCCTTAACTGGCCGAAGTCGCGACGAATGAATGCTACGCACCCGAGGCATCGTGGTCAAGAGCCTTGATGTCAAGAACCTCGATACGCGCCGACCGAAGCAGCGAGCAAAGCTGCGCAACCCGTGCGCAACCTGAAGGTATCTTGCCGACCGAGGTTTCAGCGCTCACGGTTCCGACCTGGGAATGTCTTGAATCGCGGCAGACATCAGAAGTTATACTGAAACACCGACTGAATCCGACGGGCTTCGCCGAGCTGGCCGTCCACGTTATGCCGCTCCCCGTACAGGTACTCGATACCGATTGACATGTTCCTGACCGGGATCCACCACAAACTATTGGCCAAGTACTTTGCCCCGGCGTAGGTACTGCCCGGCTGGGCATCGGTGTGCCCGACGGAGACGTCCGAATACGTTGAATTGATGAGCCATTTCTCGTTGAACCAGTGTTCGTAGGAGACGGTCCACCCCTGGCCGTATAGGGTGTGGAATACCCCATTAGAGTCGACCGCTCCGTCCAGTCCCTGCCCGCTGGTGTCCTGGATATACCGGTTGATCCCCGACCCAAACCCGTACTGCAACAGCACACGGCACCGCTCCAATCCGGTGGGATTGCTGTTGCCGGCCAGGTTGCTGCCGAGCAAGGCCGCCCACGGACGGTAGTTCGCGGTCAGGTTCATGCCCCACCCGGTATCGCTGGTCGCCGAGCCGACCGCCGGCTGGTATCCGATCGTCCGCAGGATACTCGACACCTGGACGTGGCCGAGGTCCGCTTCGTATCTCAGATGGGTGGTAATGTCCGGCACGTCCTGGATGCGAGAGTCGCCGTTCCCGACGGTGGTGATATCCGAGAACGGCTGCTCGACGGCTGCTGCCCAGAACAGCCTGTCGGTCAGCGGGACAGTTACCCGGGCGAGCCCCTGTCGGACGTTGACCAGCCCATCCGGCCCTTGAAAGTCGACAGTCCTCGGGAACGAGGCAGGGTCCATGAATACTGTAGTGTCTTGACCGATCCGAAAGTATCCGAAGTCGACAAACGCAAACCGCAGCCGTGGGTTACTCGACGACCCAACGGCAGGCGGGTTGCCGCTGAAGAAGTCGAACTGAATGAAGGTGTGGACGTTCCAATCGTTGAGCGAGGTGGGCGTCCAGGAGTCCAGTGTCAGTCGGGTAGGGCGGGCACTGAAGTTCATGTTCTGTCTCTGCCCCTGTGAGACAGGATCGACCGGAATCGAGTTGGTGACGAACGTGTCGACGGATCCGATGGGGTTGAAGTCGAACGTCTCGCCAAGTCGGACGAACCCGCTGAACCGGAACGAGGTGTTGCTCCCCGGGACAAGGAACGAGCCGGGGAACAGCCCGCGCGTGACGAACTTTTGCCGTTCCTCCGCAGTGACCGGCGCTGGGGCTGTAATTGGCATGAACTCCGATACCCCCGGGGCTTCCTGGTAGTCCTCCGGATAGAAGCCGGGCGGGGCATAGTCGGCGTACGGCCGCGGACCGACTCCCGGCATGAGATAATCCGCACGCGACAACTGCGACGGGTTGTACAGTTCACCTGGTCCGAGCTGGGCGGGAGTGTTCGGAATGTCGCTGTCGGTGACCGGCGGAGACAGTTGCTGAACCTGTGCCCAGGCCAAATTTGTGCCACCGATTCCAACGAGAGCACCGATAGCGATCTGGAAGAATACACCCGCAAGATGAATACCAGACCTCATGCGCACAAGCCTTTCCATGGGTAGCCTCCCCCCCCCAATCCGGTAAAGGGAGTGTTGGTGCAAGAGGCGATACAATCGCTATAGTGGTCATTATCGGCAAACATTACCGCCGTTACTTGAGGAATTTAAGTGTCCCCTCCCCGAATTCCAGCTCAAAAGGCCATCGAAACGGCCGGATTGGGGCGAAATTGCAGCGGACCCTTGACCGCGATCGGGCCTACCATAGAATTACCGGTCGGTAGGGTAGGATTGACCGTGTTTCGCGTGATCAAAATTCCTATCAGTTATCAGTTATTGTCGTTCCCCCACTTAGGATCGGCGCATCAATAAGTGTCGCAAGAAAAGTAGCAGGCACACTCCTCGTGCCGTCCGACCCCGCTCGGCGAGGGGACAAAACACGACAGATATTGATGCGCCGATCCTTAACAAGGAGTTGTGTGATGAATAGAAAGAGATTTATCTCGGTAACGGGTGCCGCCGCGCTGCTGGTGTTCATGACTGCCGTTCCAACTGATGCCCGAATGGTCGTCAACCGCGGGTTCAACCCAAGGTTCGGCCATTCTTATGTGGTCCATCATAACCCATGGACCGGCCGTCAGTCGTTTGCCAACCATTCCTTCAACCCGAACATGGGTGGGACCGTACTGGTCGGACCAACCGTGACTCCGTGGACCGGAACCACCGTTCGCGGAGTGCATGCATACAACCCGTGGACCGGTCGCGTAACGCACGCCAACGTCCGGTACAACCCATGGACCGGGCAGCGCCATTTGGGCGTCACCCGTTGGTGACCGGTTTCGCGCAATGAAAACATTGCGAAAGACAAACCAACCTGACATTGCAACGCGCGAAGAGGAGAGGGCCGGATCGCATTGGCGCGATCCGGGCTGTGGCGTGCGAGCTGCATGGTAAGATCAGTTGTTCGGGACTCGATCGAACGCCGTTTCCATGTACGGTCCCGAAGAGCCCCGACTGCCATTTTGAACCAGTTGCGGCACGATTTGGTTGACTTGGTCCACGGGAATCGCAAAACCTATGCCTGCCGACACGCCCGACGAACTGTAGATCGCCGTGTTCACGCCGATCAGCCGGCCGGCACTATCCAGTAGCGGTCCGCCCAAGTTAGGATCGGCGCATCAATAACTGTCGTGTTTTGCCCCCTCGCCGAGCGGGGGCGGACGGCACACGGAGTGTGCCTGCTACTTTTCTTGCGACACTTATTGATTCGCCGATCCTAAGCAAGGAGTGTCCTTGATCTACAATTCCTCCCCATCCCGCAGCACCCCATACTGTCGCAGCTTGCGGTAGAGTGTCTTACGATCGAGTCCCAGCTTCTTGGCTGCCAGGGTCCGATTACCTTGGACGCACTCTAGCACATGAAGGATATATCTTTGCTCAACCTCTTCCAGCGGCACGAGTTCGCCCGGATCACTGCCGCCGATGACGACCTGTGAACTGCGGTAATCGCGGACTTTTTCTGGAAGATCTTCGAGCGTCAGCTTGTCCAGTCGCGTCAGGGCCACAGCCCGCTCGATCGCGTTGCGCAATTCGCGGACGTTGCCCGGCCAGTTGTAGGCCAGCAACTTCTCCGCGACGCCTTCCGAGAGGCCCTGCACTTGCTTCTTTGCCCGGGCTGCGTAAAGCTCGATGAAATGCTGTGCCAACAGCAGAGTGTCCGTTCCTCGTGCTCGCAATGGAGGCAAATCGACTTGAATGACGTCAATGCGATAGTAAAGATCCTTGCGAAAGCGGCCTTCCTCGACGGCGGTATCCAGGTCGCGGTTCGTGGCGGCGAGAACGCGCACGTTGACGGCAATTTCCTTTTCACTGCCGATCGGCCGGATTTTGCCCTCCTCCAATGCCCGTAGCAGCTTGGGCTGCGTAGCGAGCGGCATCTCGCCAATTTCATCGAGAAACAGCGTCCCGCCCTCGGCCAGCGCGAAAAGTCCCTTGCGGTCGTTGCGGGCGTCGGTGAACGCTCCCCTCACATGCCCGAATAGTTCACTCTCCAGCAGTGTATCGGGCAGTGCCGCGACGTTCACCGCGACAAAAGGTTTTTCGTGCCTCTTGCTACGTTGATGTAAAGCCCTGGCAACCACCTCCTTGCCCGTGCCGCTTTCGCCCAGAATCAGTACCGAGGCGTCGGAATCGGCGATCTGAACCAACTGGTCGTAAAGCTTGAGCATGGGAGTGCTCTGGCCGAGCATGTCTTCAAAGCGGCTTGCTCGCTGCACCGTTTCGCGGAGCGAATGAATTTGCTGCTGAAGCTGCCGTCGTTCGACTGCTCGGCGGAGGATAACGGCCAGCAACTCCATTTCGATCGGCTTGGTGACGAAGTCGTAGGCCCCCGCGCGAATGGCGGCAATGGCCGACTCCAAATTGCCAAAGGCCGTCATCACAACGACCGGCATGTCAGGCCGGTTGACCACGAGCCGCGAGCAGAACTCCAGCCCGTCCATGACCGGCATCTTCAGGTCGGTCAGCACAACTTCAAAGTCTTCGCGACAGGATGCGTCCAGGGCCTCTCTCGCGGAAGTGAAGCTGCGCGGCGTGAAATCTCGCAGCCGCAGGTCGGTTTCCAGCAGATCGCACATGCTTCGCTCATCATCGACAATCAGAATTCGTGGCTTCACGGCTTGTTTCCCTCCGGCAGAAAAACGGTAAAGCAACTCCCCTCGCCGACTCGGCTGGTCACGTCGATCCAGCCACTGTGCTCCTGTACGATACCGTAGGCGATCGACAAGCCCAGACCGGTGCCGGCACCGACCTCCTTGGTGGTGAAGAACGGTTCAAAGAGTTGTGGCAAGTGTTCCGCGGGAATGCCGACTCCCTGGTCGTGAATCTCAACTGCGTAGAAAGTCGACGGGCTGTCGCTGCTACCCTCCGGCGATTTTCCGATGCGGTGGCGGACGAGAAACCGCACTTGGCCGCCCTGGGGCATTGCTTGGATGGCGTTGATGGAGAGATTCGTCAACACTTGCTGGATCTGCCCGGCGTCGATCTCGGCGATGGCCTCATTCGCATCGGACTCGAAGATCAATTGGACCTTCTGCTTCTCGGCAATCGAATCGATCATGTCGATCGTCTGTCGGACAACCGACCGCAGATCGACCGGAACCTTGCGAGGCGTGCTGGCCCGGGCAAAATCGAGCAACTGTCGAATGATCGTGGTCATTTTATCGGCTTCTCGTTTGATCGCCGCGGCGCTCACGGCGATTTGTTCCGCATCGAGCTTACCGGAACCGATCAGCCCCGCCCGGCCGGCGACGACATTCAACGGAGTGCCAAGTTCATGGGCGATGCCCGAAGCCAGCCGGCCAACGGTTTTCAATCGATCGGCGTGGCGAAGCTGCTCCAGGGCGGTGATCCGAGCAACGGTTTCCTGGCGGAGTTTGGTCTGGGATTCGGCCAGGTGCGTACACATGGCATTGAGGTTCTCGGCCAATTCCGCCAGTTCATCGTGGGAGTGCAGGTAGACGGGGCCTTCCAGATCCCCCTCGCCGATCCGCCGAGCCTTGGCAATCAGTCGTTCCAGCGGGCGTCCCACCAAACGAACTCCGAGAATGACGGCCAACAGCCCACTGATTAAGAGCATGCCACCGATCAGTAGCGCGGTGCGCTGGATGATCTCCTGCTTGTTGACTTCCAGTTCGGTCGTGGGGTGGGTGAATTCCACTCCGCCCTTGCGTTCGGCGGTCAATGCCACCGGCCAGTAGACGTGCAAGTAAGAGATGCCATCAGGCTCAGCGGTCTCGATGGCAATGTGCTCCTGAATAACGATCGAGGTCATCTGCTCGGCAGAGGCTGTCGGACGAAACTCCGCCTCGGCTTTGGCATCGAACCATACCCAGCGGATCCGCAACGGCAGTTGCCCGGAGCCGCTGATCCTGCGGAGCGACTCCCGCATGCCGCGATCACCCTCGGTGCGCCACGCGTCGGCTAAGAGCTTTTCCACGACGGGGCCCATCTCTTCGGCATCGGCGGCGGCGCGCTTTTGGAAAAGGACCACTTCGCGGCGGACAGCCAGATATCCGTAAATGCCGGCCATCACGCTATTCGCCAGCATGAAAGCCAGAACGAGTTTGAGTGCAACCCGCATAGTGAATCCCTTGGTTATCCGCTGTAAGGATCGGCGCATCAATAACTGTCGTGTTTTGCCCCCTCGCCGAGCGGGGGCGGACGGCACACGGAGTGTGCCTGCTACTTTTCTTGCGACACTTATTGATGCGCTGATCCTAAGTTGTGGCGTTTTGCCCCACCGTGGCGTTTTGCCGCGATCCAAAACTTCCCCACGAGGGCCGCACATGCCATTCTACGCGATGATCTCCTGATATTGTAGCCACTTCCTCTTATTGTACGAAGTTTGGCACACGCTGTGCATTATGCCGGACGTAACGAATTTATGAAGGAGCCGAATGATGTGAACCGCGTTGAAATCCCAAAAAGTCTTGCATCATTCGACCCTACCTAACCGTACCCACCCTGGTCGTATTGACACCGCTAGCGGCCGGCACCGTTCTGGTGTCGGCGGTCAATGCGACCTTTTTTAATTTTTTCCAACCTGCGGCCGGCAGCCGCCCAAGGCGTCTTGGACAGTGCCGTGTCGCGCCATGTTTTGAAAGGTGATTGTGATGAGTCTTCTGAAAAGTAATGTGTGGAATCGGCGGCCGTTTCAGGCCGTCGTCGTGCCGGTGATGTGCGGCCTCGTGTTCGCGGCATCGCTGGCAAGCATTGGTGCGATCATGCCCAGTGCGAGCAAAAATCCGGCTGCAGGCCCCGCCCGGGCACTGTCGCAAGGCTTCCGCGAGGCGGTCAAGGCCGTACAGCCCGCGGTAGTGATGATCAAGAGCGAGGCGGCCATGCCCGTAAAGCTCCAAGGCCAGACGCCGGGCGATGACGATTCGTTCGAGCGACAGTTCGGCGAACCGTTCGGCAATATGCCGGAACTGCGGAAGTTCTTTAAGAACATGCCGCGGACACCTCACCACGGCCAAGGCGGCTTGGGTTCTGGGCTGATCGTCGACGTCTCGGGAGTGATTCTCACTAACGCTCACGTCGTCCGTGACGGTCGCGAGATCACGGTCCGCCTGCATGACGGTCGCGAGTACAAGGCCAACAAGGTTCATATCGACCCCAAGGCCGACTTGGCGGTGCTGCGGATTGAGGGTGCCGATAACCTCACGGCCGCGAAGTTGGGTAACAGCGATGAAGCGGAAGTTGGTGATTGGGTGCTGGCCTTGGGCAATCCGTTTGGCCTGGAAGGCACCGTGACTGCGGGAATCATCAGTGCCAAGGGCCGTGGAATCGGTCTCAACGAACGTGAAAGCTTTATCCAGACCGACGCCGCGATCAACCCCGGCAACAGCGGTGGACCGCTGGTGAACCTCGACGGCGAAGTCATTGGCATCAATACGGCGATTTCGTCCAGCAGCGGCGGCAACGAAGGCGTTGGCTTCGCCATACCGATCAACCTTGCGAAATGGGTTGCCAAGCAACTGACCGACGGCGATGCCGTCCATCGCGCTCGCCTCGGCGTGATGATCCAGCCCTTAACCCACGATTTGGCCCAGCAGTTCGGCGTGAAAACGCATGAAGGTGTCCTGGTGGCCGGAGTTAGTCCAGACAGCCCGGCAGCCAAGGTCGGCTTCAAGGCCGGCGATGTGATCGTGGAGTTTGCCGGGAAGGCCGTCGCCAGCCCGCAGGAACTCCAGGGACTGGTCGAGCAGTCGGCGATTGGCAAGGAGCAGAGTGTGGTCGTCCTTCGCGAAGGCAAGCGTTTGGAGTTGAAGATCAGCCCCACCGAGATGGCAGGCGATGCGGTTGCCACGGGCGACAATGCCGTCCGCGGGGCAACGCTGGAAAAGCTTGGGATCGAAGCCCAAAACCTCACCCACGATCTGGCGGCCAAACTCCAGATCAAGGCCGAGCAAGGCGTCGTTGTGACCGATGTTCAAGCCGGTAGTGTTGCGGAACGGGCGGGCTTGACAAGCGGTGCGGTTATCGTGGAAGCCAACCGCGCTCCCATAAAGAACGTCGAGGATCTATCCAGGGCATTGGACGAAAAGTCCCTGGCGAAGGGAGTGTTGCTCCTGGTCCGCACGACACAAGGAAGCCGCTTCCTGGTGATTCGGAGTTGAAAGGACCATGAATCATGTTGGAAAAGGAACCCTCCGGAGCGTCGCCAGAGCGTACCCAGCCCCCGCAGTCCGCAGGGGTGACGCCCGGAGGTTCTTCTCCCCAGGGACAGCCTCCACGGGACATGGTCCTGGATCGATCCAACCCATCGCATCAATATACCCTTCAGTTCCTTATTGCAGTTATTAAGAAATCAAGTTCACGCAGTGCGTCAAACAATACAGAGAGGGCTCAGTAGCCACGGAGAAAAAGCTATGTTAACACGTACCCCCGACGAAATGGGAATGTATTTGCGGAAGATCGCCATGACTCCGCTGCTCAGTCGCGAACACGAAGTGGCGACCGCCGAAAAGGTATGCCAGACACGTCGCACGTTCCTTACCCGACTTCTGGCGAACGACTACTCACTCCGCGTCGTGTTGGCCGCGGCAAGGAAAGCCGCCGAACACAAGCTGCGTATCGACCACGTCATCAATGTGCAAGGAATCGATAGGGCCGCGCGTCTGGATGCCTACAATCGCCTGCAGGCGGGCGTGAAAGTGCTACAACGGACGTTGCGCAAGAACCGCCAGGATCTGCGAATCATTGAGGATCGGCAACAGACGGCCGAAAGTCGGAGAGATGCCCGACACTCACTCTTTCGCCGCCGCCGAGCGGCCGCACGACAAATTCAAAATCTCCGGTTCCAGGGCGTTCTGTTGAAGAAGCCCTTGGCCCGCCTGTCGCGCATCGTCGTACGAATGACGGATGCCGTGGTGCAGCTCAAGATACTCGATCCAACGCCCGCCAACGCGGTGCGGCGACGTGAAGCCGAAGGGGAATTGCAGCGACTGGTTCGCCTCACCGGAGAAAGCCCCAAATCGCTCCCGCGTCGGCTGGTGGATATTCGCCGGCTTTGCCGTGAGTACGAGGCGGCCGGTCATGCTTTTATGTTACCAAACCTGCGTTTGGTTATATCGATTGCAAAACAATATGCCACGACGCAAGACGATCTACTGGACCTGATCCAGGAGGGTAATCTCGGCCTCATGCGAGCGGTTGATAAGTTCGATCCGGCACGGGGGCATCGTTTCTCAACGTATGCCTACTGGTGGATTCGGCAAAAGATCCAGCGTGCGCTCGTGCGGCACCGAAACGGATTTCGGACCTCGTATGTCATGACACGGAAGCTTGACAGGATCCAGCATGCCAGGGAGCGGCATCTACAGACCAGCGGAGTCGTGCCTTGCACCGAAGATCTGGCCGACGCTGTGAGCATCGAATCTCGCGAAATGGAGAGCCTTCTTCGCCTACAGAGGAAGCCGCTATCGATCGACGGGTCGGGTGTGGAGGGAGGATCGCGGACGCTGGCCGAACGGATTGCCGATCCTCGCCAGGAGTGTCCCAGTGCCCGTCTCGATCAATGCAGCCTTGAACGGCGATTCGACGAGATTCTCGGCAATCTCGACCTGCGCGAGCGGCAGGTATTGCGGATGCGCTACGGCCTGCAGGGCGAGCAACCGCTGAGCCTCGGCGACATTGGCAAGACGCTGAGAGTGTGTAAGGAAAGGATTCGGCAGATCGAAGAGAGTGCGATGTCGAAACTGCGACAGCCGCAGCACGCCTCGCAGTTCATCCAGTTCTTTCACGAGTCCCCCGAGCGTCTCATGGACGCCGTCGCCGCGATCAAGCAATGCGACGACCTTAGCGATCCCCGCGGCCGCAAAAGCACGGCAAGGCGAAGGGCATAGATAGACTTTCTTGGAGAAAACAACAATTATGGATTCGTCGGTCCATAATCGTTTTCTTTAATTCTTTGGACTTGCGAGTACAAAGGACGCCAGCAGATTAGTTCTTTTGCGACGAGGGGGTCTGTTTACCTGGGGCAATGATGACTTCAAAGTCTGATCCCTTGACTGTGGCAAAGGCCGTGTTCATCTGTGGGATGCGAGAATCGGGCGCGACGGAAATGAACCAATCCATGCCGTTGTCGGCAACGAGCATCCCGTACTTTTTGAGGCCCTTCAAGACGGCCTGGACATGCGGCGGGTATCCCTGAATGGGAAAGTCTTTCCGTAGCCGGATACGTTCGCCCATGCGGGGTAGATTTGGGTCGTTGCCGTGACCGGCGTGGTGGGTGGCCGGGTAGACGTAGGCTTTGCGGCTGCGTCGGACGGTGACGCGAATGGCGTGTTCGACCATGCCCCGTTGCAACTCGTCGAACCGCACGGTGCCGGGAAAGATCGGCAGGCCGGCGGCATCGGCCGAAGTCCACCCGTCCGGCCGTAGCTTGTTTGATTTCAAGTCGAAGACCGAGGCTTGCGCGCACTGCCAGCCGGTGGGCGTTTTGAGGGCCTGATAGAACTCCACCAGTAGGCCACGGGTCGGGTCGATGATGATGCCGTGGCGGTCGCCGCCCCGATGTAGCACGTCGCGTTGCGCACCGTCCAGGTCCGCCTTGTAGCCAGCCGGCCAGTTCTCGATAGGCAGGTTGTCGGGAATTGGGAACGGCCCCTTGTCCGACTCGCCCGGGTAGTCCACGATTCGGATGGGAACCCGTTTTTGGTTTGGTGGAACAAAAACCCAGTTCATGTCGCTGTTGTGGTGCAGCGGTTTGCCGGGGCCGATGCCGGCAATCATGTTCCGCGAATTGGGGTGTAGCGGCCAGCGAGAAACATCGGTGTTCCAGGGATTATCAGGCGGAAAGATTTGCAGGCTCGCCAGAATCTTATCCGACTCGGGCGTGCCGAATAGGATGGGCTGTGTGAGGTGGACCTTGCCTCCCTTCGGCTTGCCGGCGGCGAAACAAAGGTGGGCTAGGACAAAGAACGCTACGATGCTAAGGTTCGCGTATCGCACGGAAAATCCTTCGGGTGTTGATCGGTTATTGTGGCTCTCCGCCGGGTTTGCGGATAATTGTGGTGCGGGCGTCCCGCCTGCCCAAGATGTCGTGGTTGAACCAGGCAGGCGAGACGCCCGCACCACAAACTTGGCGGAGAGCCGTTGAGGCCGCCGGTTTGTCTTTGGTAGGTGGATTCTCTTCGCCGCGAACCGTCGCGTTCAGCAGCCCGAAAGCTGCGAAGATTGCAAGACCCATGAAGGAAATCCGAATAAAACGTCCGTCGTGTTCCGCTGTGCGTTGCACCCTGCGCCTCCGAAAAGAGAATGGTGAGAGGAAAGACCGAGAAAAGGTGGTAACCATGAATTTGGGGTATATACACAGCATGGAAAGATTGTGGCGATGGGTAATCTCGTTAATCGGCCTTGATCGTAAGGCGGCATACTAACAGCAATGCTATCAGTACACCACTCGACGATCAAGGCCGACGAACGACATGATAGTATGTAGGTTCCACGATTCCCGGAAGAGGGGGTTTGACATCGGTCGCTTATCCGGAGATGATAGAGGTCGCGGGAACTTTTTGGTTCCTTCCCGCGTCTCTTACAGTGAGATAGCTGTGAACGACGATGCCCAACTGATTAAACAGGCCCTAGCTGGACAGACGGCAGCCTTTGGACAACTGGTGCAAAAGTACCAGGATCGGCTGCACAATACCGTGGTCCATGTGGTTGGCAACGCCGAGGATGCCAAGGATGTAGTTCAAGAGGCTTTTGTTCAGGCATTCCTCAAGTTGGAGTCGTTTCAGGGTATCAGTGCATTTTACACATGGCTGTACCGCATCGCTTTCAACGTGGCGGCGACCCATCACCGCCGACGGGGGGCTATGCGATCGGCCGAACAAATCGCCTTGGCGGGCGGCCATTTAAGGAACTCCGTCCGGGGGCACCCGCGACACGCGGCCGACGGTCCCAGCGAGCGGCTGGAGTCCGAGGAGTGCTGCCGGCAGGTGCGGCACGCGATTTCCCAGTTGGCGGAAGAGTACCGCGTGGTGATCGTACTGCGCGAAATGGATGGCTGCTGTTACGAGACCATCGCCGAGATTTTGGACTTGCCCGTGGGCACGGTGCGAAGTCGCCTACACCGGGCGCGAATGCAACTGCGCGAACAGTTAAAAGAAGTCTTGGCGGTTGAAAAGTGATGCTGCGACCGTAGTCGCAGACGGTAGGTAAGAAGCAAATTATGAACGACGTTTCTGACACAGAACTGCTCAGTGCGTATCTCGACGGTGAATTGACCGCCGACGAGCAAGTCCGCGCCGAGCGAATCCTGACCGCCAGTCCAGAGGCTAGGCAACTGTTAGAGGAACTGCGCGCTCTGGGCTGTACCTTACAAGAACTACCCCAGGAAAAGCTGGATGAAGACCTCAGCACTCGCGTGCTGGAAGTCGCCGAGCGGCGGATGCTGCTGCCCAGCCGTCTTTCCGAGGATGCAGGCGACAAGCCATCCGCCGGTCGTGCCGCTGATTCCCTAAACCAGCCCAAGGCGGACTCGACCGGTTCGCTGGGAATCCCCTGGCGCGAGATCTCCTGGCGTGGCATGTTCAGCAAGCGTGCCTTGATCTGGTCGGGCGTCGTTGTGGCCACGGCAATCATCATTAGCTTCACCTCTCCCCTGCCACCGGAGCTAAACCGGAATATTGCCAAGGTCGATAAGGAGCCTGCTGCGGTTGCCGCTTCTGGCGAAAAGCGGAGCGAGAGTTCAACGACGGACGGAAGTTGGGCCGCTCCCGCCGGCCAACCGAAGAAACCGCGAGCGGACGATTTGCTGGCCAAGGACAAAAGTTGCAAGCCTGCCGATGGCAAAGAGCCGGAAAAGAAAACCGAAGCGGACAGTGTTCGCCATGGTGGTGGCGAAATGGAAAGCAAGCTGGCAATGCGCGATGGCACGGGGTTCCGAACCAAGGCTGAAGAAAGGCCAGCCGATGATCGGGCTGGCCGCGAAGCGGACAAGGAGGTTTTCTCGTACGGCAAGTCTGGCCAGGGCGGTTTTGTCCCGTCGGATGAAAAGAGTAAGAAGGTGGCACCGCCCATCGAATTGATTGCCGAAACCAAGCCGGCGCCGGTTCCGGCTCTGAAACCTGCAGAACCGGCCCCGGCCGCCCCGAGTCAATCGGAACTGCCGATGGTAGATGCTCCAAAATCCTTGGCTGAACCGTCCCCGTCGGCCATCGTCATGTCGAAGGCCCCGGCTCCGTCCAAGGCTCCCGGTAGCCGTC